>OBLQ010000797.1_pt1 | contig 12051 bp, 10 predicted proteins | sample 1519881 | NCBI WGS metagenome assembly OBLQ01 (sample SAMN01911456, study PRJEB22533) | soil metagenome | biome: Soil | place: Malaysia | collected 2012-04-30 | depth DG_metagenome m | reverse complement strand
GTGCGCCGCGGCGGGCATCGACCGCCTGATCTCCATCGACATGGGCGGGACCTCGACCGACGTCTCGCTGATCCCCGGGCGGCTCCTGCTCACCGGCGGCTCCGAGGTGGCGGGCTACCCCATCCGCGTCCCGGCGGTGGACATCCACACGGTCGGCGCGGGCGGGGGATCGATCGCGTGGATCGATCCCGGCGGCGCCCTCAAGGTCGGCCCCTCGAGCGCGGGCGCCGACCCGGGCCCCGCCTGCTACGGCAGGGGAGGGCCGGCGACGGTCACGGACGCCAACCTCCTGCTCGGGCGCATTCCCGCCGGCCGCTTTCTCGGCGGGCGGATGGTCCTCGATCGTGAGGCGTCCGGGCGGGCGATCGGCGCCATCGCGGGGAAGCTCTCGCTCGGCCTCGAGGAGGCGGCCTCCGGGATCCTCGACGTGGCCAACGTCACGATGGCGCGGGCCATCCGGCAGGTATCGCTCTTCAAGGGGCAGGACCCGGCGGAGTTCGCCCTCTGCGCCTTCGGGGGCGCCGGCGGCCTGCACGCGGCGGATCTCGGGCGGGCCGTCGGGGCGATGAGCGTCCTGGTTCCGGCGTCGCCCGGCGTGCTCTCTGCCTGGGGGCTGCTCGCGGGCGATCTGCTCGTGGCCCGGACGGCCACCGTCCTGGAGCGGGCGGCGGATCTCGGGGGCGAACGTCTCGAGGATCTCTTCGCGCCCATCGAGCGCGAAGCCCGCGAGACCCTGGCGGGCGAGCTCGGCGGCGATCCCGCCGCCCTCCGTAGCGAGAAGACGATCGAGGCGCGCTACGAGGGACAGTCCCACGAGCTGGAGGTGCCGGCCGAGGGCTGGCTGGAGGCCTTCCACGCCCGGCACCGGGCGCGCTACGGATTCGACATGCGCGGCGAGGGGGTCCTCGCCGTCACCCTGAAGGTCCTCGTCCGCTGCCCGGCCGGCGCGCCGCCCGTCCCTCTGCCCTGGGAGGAGCCGCCGGCGGAGCTGCCGGCGTCACTCCGCGTCTGGGACGGGGGTGAGTGGCGCGAGGGCCGCCTCGTCGACCGGGCGCTTCTTCGCCCCGGCGATTCGCTTGAAGGACCGGCCGTCGTCTCGGAGGCGGGCGCCACGACGTGGCTTCCGGGAGATCGGCGGGCGGTCGTCCTGGAGTCGGGCGCGATCGAGATCGGAGCCGCCGCATGAACGAGGCGATCCAGATAGAGGTCTTCCGGAATCTCTTCGCCTCGGTCTGCGACGAGATGGGCGCCGCGCTGCAGCGCGCGGCCTACTCGCCGAACATCAAGGAGAGGCGCGACTTCTCCTGCGCCCTCTTCGACGGGGAAGGACGGCTCATCGCGCAGGGCGACCACATGCCGGTTCACCTCGGCTCGATGCCGGCCTCCGTCCGCGCCGTCCTCGGCGCCGTCGAGCTCGGCCCGGGAGACGTCGCAGCCCTCAACGATCCCTTCCACGGCGGCACCCACCTTCCCGATCTGACGCTGGTGGCCCCCTTCTGGCCGGAGGGATCCGCGGATTCCGGCCGGCGGCCCCCGCTCTTCCACGTCGCCTCCCGCGCGCACCAGGCGGACATCGGCGGGATCTCCCCGGGCTCCATGCCGCTGTCGACGGAGATCTACCAGGAGGGGCTCCGCATCCCTCCCGTGCGCCTCGTCCGTGACGGCGAGTACGATCCGGACCTGCTGGCGCTGATCCTGATCAACGTGCGCACCCCCGCGGAGCGCTCGGGAGACCTCAGGGCGCAGAGAGCCTCCCTGGAGGTCGGGACGCGAAGGCTCGAGGAGATGTGCCGCCGCTACGGCGCGGGGGAGGTGGCCTCGCGCGCCGGGTCGCTGATGGCCTACTCCGCCCGGGCGACCCGATCCCTGATCGACGCGATTCCGGACGGGCGCTACGCGTTCGAGGACCGGATCGAGGACGACGGGACGGGCAGCGGGCCGCTGCCCATCCGGGTCACCGTCACGATCCGCGGCGACGAGGCGGTCGTCGACTTCAGCGGCAGCGCGCCTCAGGCCGCGGGATGCGTCAACGCGGTCGAGGCGATCACGCGGTCGGCCGTCCTCTACGTCTTCCGCTGCCTCCTCCCGTCGGACGTTCCCGCGAACGAGGGGTGCTACGAGCCGCTCCGCATCGTCGCGCCCGAGGGGACCATCGTCAACGCGAGGCCGCCGGCGGCGGTGGCCGCGGGCAACGTCGAGACCTCGCAGAGGATCACGGACGTGGTCTTCGGGGCGCTCGCGGCCGCCCTGCCCGATCGGATCCCGGCCGCCAGCAGCGGGACGATGAACAACGTGACCTTCGGGGGGACCGATCCGCGCACGGGCCGGCCCTTCGCCTACTACGAGACCCTCGCGGGGGGAATGGGGGGACGGCCCGGCGGCCCCGGCCTCTCCGGCGTCCACACCCACATGACGAACTCGCTCAACACGCCGGTGGAGGCTCTCGAGCACGAGATGCCGGTCGTGATCCGGCGCTACGCCCTCAGGCAGGGATCCGGAGGCGACGGCAGGAACCCGGGAGGCGACGGCCTCGTGCGGGAGTACGAGTTCGGAGCGGCGGCGGAGGTGACGCTCCTCGCCGAGCGGCGAACCACGGCGCCCTGGGGCCTCCGCGGAGGACGCGACGGCAGCCCCGGAGAAGATCGTATCCTGCACGCCGGAGGCCGCAGCGAGAGAATGCCCGGGAAGTTCCGCGTGCGCGTCGTGCGCGGCGACGTCCTGTCGATCGCGACCCCGGGCGGAGGAGGATGGGGGCCGCCCGGGCGGCGCCCGGAGGGAGACGACTCGTGAACGTTCTGGTCACCGGGGGCGCGGGCTACATCGGCTCCTTCATCGTCCGCGCGCTGATGTCCAGGGGCGACAGGGTGATCGTCCTGGACAATCTCAGCGAGGGCCATCGCGCCGCGGTGCCGGACGCGGATCTGGTCGTGGGCGACATCGGCGACGCCGGGGCCGTCGACCGCGCGCTGGGACTGGCCGGCATCGAGGCCGTCGTGCACATGGCCGCCTTCGCGCAGGTGGGCGCCTCGATGAAGGATCCCGCCGGGTACTACGAGAACAACCTGGTCAAGTCGATCGCCTTGCTGAACCACCTCCGCTCGCGGGGCATCGACAGGATGGTCTTCTCCTCCACCGCCGCGGTCTACGGGGAGCCGGTCGAGGTTCCCATCACCGAGTCCCACCCCCTCGCGCCCACGAACCCCTACGGGCAGACGAAGCTGGCCTTCGAGCGTCTCCTCGGCTGGTACGGCCGGTCCTACGGCTTCCGCTCGATCTCGCTGCGCTACTTCAACGCGGCCGGGGGGGGGCTGCCGGCGGGATCGATGGGGGAGGATCACGAGCCCGAGTCCCACCTCGTCCCCAACGTGATCCACGCCGCCCTCGGAGCACTTCCCGCCCTGAGGCTCTTCGGAACCGACTACCCGACCGACGACGGCACCTGCGTCCGGGACTACGTGCACGTCATCGACCTGGCGGAGGCGCACATCCTCGCTCTCGAGGCGCTCGGGGGGCTGGACGCCTCGGCTCCCTTCCGCGCCTACAACCTGGGCGCCGATCGCGCCGCGAGCGTGCGCGAGGTGATCCGCGTGGCCGAGGAGGTCACCGGGAAGAGCGTGAAGGTGATCGAGGAGGCCCGGCGGCCGGGAGACCCGGCCGTGCTGCTCGCGTCGTCCCGGCTCATCAAGGAGGAGCTCCGGTGGAGCCCGCGCTTCAGCGATCTGCGGACGATCGTGGAGACGGCGTTCGCGTGGCACCGCGATCATCCCCGCGGCTACGGCGGACGCGCCTGAGGGCGCCCGGGGGCTGCTGATGGTCCGGACCCTCCGCCTCCTCTTCCAGCGAATCGGGGCGATCACCCTCCTCTTCAGCGAATCGGTCAGGAGCCTCTTCGCCCGCCCCTTCGAGGGCGACGCGATCATGGAGCAGCTCTACTCCGTCGGCGTCCGCTCGCTCTCCATCGCGACGATCACGGGCGTCTTCAGCGGGATGGTGCTGGCGCTCGAGACGGCCTACACGCTGGCGATCTACGGCGCCCGGATGCTCACGGGGAAGGCGGTGGCGCTGTCGATGGTGCAGGAGCTGGGCCCCGTCCTGACGGGGCTCGTCGTCGCGGGCCGCGTCGGAGCCGGCATCACGGCCGAGCTGGGAACCATGGCGGTGACGGAGCAGGTGGACGCCATCCGCGCGCTGGGCGCCGATCCCGTCAAGAAGCTCGTCATGCCGCGCGTGGTCGCGACCTTCATCATGCTGCCGGCGCTGACCATCCTGTCGGACTTCCTGGGGATCCTCGGAGGGATGGTCATCAGCATGTCGGAGGTGGGGCAGACCTCCTCCTACTACCTGAACCAGGTGATCTCCACGCTGCAGTTCCGCGAGGTGATCACCGGAACGGGGAAGACGCCCTTCTTCGCGCTCATCATCGCCCTCGTGGCCTGCTACAACGGCATCCATGCCACGGGCGGCGCCGACGGCGTCGGACGCGCGACCACCCGGACCGTGGTGACCGCCTCCGTCCTGATACTCATCTCGAACTTCTTCCTCACGAAGTTCTTCTACATTGTCCTCTGAGGCGCCCGTGGACGAGACCTTCATCCGGCTCGAGGATCTGCACAAGTCCTTCGGCCCGAAGCGCGTCCTCGCCGGGGTCACGCTCGACATCCGGCGCGGGGAGACCGTGGTCGTCATCGGCGGCAGCGGCACGGGCAAGAGCGTCCTGCTCCGCCACATCATCGGCCTCCACCGGCCCGACAGCGGGCGCGTTCTCGTGGACGGCGTGGACGTCACGTCGCTCGCCGAGCGGGATCTCATGCCCGTCCGCCGCAAGGTGTCGATGGTCTTCCAGGCGGGTGCCCTCTTCGACTCGATGAGCGTCTACGAGAACATCGCATTCGGCCTCAGGGAGCTCGGCGAGCTGGACGAGGACGCCATCGCCGTCCGGGTGCGCGAGAAGCTCGCCCTGGTCGAGCTCGAGGGTGTCGAGGATCTCATGCCGCAGGACCTCTCCGGCGGGATGAGGAAGCGCGTGGCCCTGGCGCGGGCCATCGCGATGGAGCCCGCCGGGCTCCTCTACGACGAGCCGACCACGGGGCTCGATCCCATCACGGCCATGAACATCAACAGGTTGATCCGGAGCATCCAGCGCGCGCTCGGCGTGACGTCGATCGTCGTCACGCACGACATCAGCAGCGCCTTTCACGTGGGCGACAGGCTGGCCTACCTCTACGACGGCGGGCTCGTCTTCACCGGCACGATGGAGGAGGCGAAGGCGAGCGGGGATCCGCTGCTGCACGCGTTTCTGACGGGGGAGTCCCCCAAGGGAGACGGCAGATGAAGCGAGGAGTCGAGAGAGCAAGGGACCTCAGCGTCGGCATCGTCGTGGCGCTGGCGGCCGTGGTCTTCGCGGCAGGCATCTTCTCGATAGGCAGCGAGTCGAGGCTGTGGACCCGCAAGGTTCCCTACAAGCTCCGGCTGCCCAACACGGGCGGGCTCAACGTGGGCTCGCCCGTCACTCTCGCCGGCGTCCAGGTCGGAACCGTCACCGGCATCGATCTGCCCTCCGATCCGAACCGGCTGGAGATCGACGTCGACTTCTCGGTGGATGCGGCGGTCCAGCAGCGCATCCGGGAGGACACGACGGCCACGCTCAAGATCCTGACGATGCTGGCGGGGGACAAGTACCTGGAGCTCACGCCCGGCAGCCCCTCGCAGCCGGTGCTGCCCCCCGGCTCCTACGTGAAGGTCCCGCAGGCCGTCAGCTTCGACCAGATGCAGGAGCTGGGCGCGAACATCGCCGAGGACCTCAAGTCGGTGACCACCTCCCTCGCGTCCATCCTTGCGCAGATCCAGGATCGCAATACCTTCCTCGGGCAGGTCTTCTTCGACCCGGACTTCGGCAAGAAGAGCCTGGCCAACATCCGCGAGAGCCTGCAGAGCACGCGGGACCTCCTCGACGCCGTGGCGAACGGTAAGGGGCTCGCCAGCCGGGTCATCAACGACCAGAAGTTCGCCGACGATATGATCTCGAAGATGCAGGACACCATGGACCGGATGGACGCCCTCATGGTGCGCCTCGGGGACCAGCAGGGGACCCTGATGAAGGCCATGGCGCCCGACGGGCCGGTGCAGGGGATCCTGGACAATCTCCAGGCCTCCACGGCCTCCATGTCGCGCATCACGGACAGGATCGAATCGGGCGAAGGGATCGCGGGCCGGCTGCTCAAGGAGGACCCCTCCGCCGGCGAGATCTTGGATAACATGCGCCAGGCTTCGAGGGACCTTCGCGACGTCCTGGGCAAGATCAACAACGGGGAAGGGACGGCGGGAGCCTTCGTCAACGATCCGACGATGTACCAGGACCTGAGGGACGTCCTTCGGGGTGTCCGGGAGAGCCGAATGATGTCGTGGCTGATACGTCACTACCAGGAGAAGGGCGAGAAGGCGCGCCTCAAGGATCTCCACAAGAAGGAGAAGCCCGCGGGGAGCTCGGAGGAGGGAGACGCTTGAAACGCAATACGGCCGGGGCCGCCGTGGCACCCAGGTTGAAGGAGAAGCTCGAGACCCGGAAGGCCCGGATCGGCGTCATCGGTCTGGGGTACGTCGGGCTCCCGCTCGTTCTGGAGTTCGCGAGAGCCGGGTTCCGCGTCCACGGCATCGACGTGGATCCGCGGAAGGTCGAGAATCTCGGCGCCGGGCGATCCCACATCGAGGACGTCCCGGCCTCCCGGGTGCGGGAGGCCATCGACAAGGGGCTCTTCTCCACGACGAGCGACTTCAGCATCGTCTCCGGCCTCGACGCCGTCATCATCTGCGTCCCCACGCCTCTGCGCAAGACGCGGGATCCCGACATCTCCTACATCGTCTCCGCGCTCGACCAGGTGGCGCCGCGGGTCCACAGAGGGATGATCGTGGTCCTCGAGTCCACCTCCTATCCCGGCACGACCGAGGAGATCCTCCTGCCGCGACTTCAGCAAAAGGGCATGAAGGCCGGCAGGGACTTCTTCCTCGCCTTCTCGCCGGAGCGCGTCGATCCCGGCAACAGGGAGTACGGCATCCGGAATACCCCCAAGGTCGTCGGAGGGATCACCCCCGTCTGCGGGAAGATGGCCTGTACGCTGTACGGCCAGGCTATCGACCGGATCGTGCCCGTCTCCTCGGCGCGGGCGGCGGAGATGATCAAGCTCCTGGAGAACACCTTCCGCTCGGTGAACATCGCCCTCGTCAACGAGATCGCGCTCATCTGCGACAGGCTGGGCCTCGACGTCTGGGAGATCATCGACGCGGCCGGCACCAAGCCCTTCGGATTCATGCGCTTCTACCCGGGACCCGGGCTGGGGGGGCACTGCATCCCCATCGATCCGCAGTACCTCTCCTGGAAGCTCCGCACCCTCGATTACCAGGCGCGCTTCATCGAGCTGGCGGCGGAGATCAACGGGCAGATGCCGCAGTACGTCCTGTCGCGGATCGTGGACACTCTCAACAGGCGGCGGAAGGCCCTGAGCGGCTCGAAGATCCTCCTCGTCGGCGTGGCCTACAAGAAGGACACGAGCGACACGAGGGAATCGCCGGCTCTCGATCTCATGCGCCTTCTCGTCGAGCGCGGGGCCAGGGTCCGCTACCACGACCCGTTCGTGCCGGTCCTCAAGCCGGGACCCTACGGCCCCGGAGGCCGCTCGCTGCCGCTCACGCCCGCGGCCCTTCGGTCCTTCGACTGCACGGTGATCGTGACGAATCACTCCGACGTCGACTACCAGGCCGTCGTGGACGGGAGCCGCGCCGTGCTGGACACGCGGAACGCCACCCACGGGATACGCCGCGGAGTGTCGAAGGTGAGCCGGCTGTGAGCCGGCCGTCCCGGGAGGGCCCATGACGACCGTTCTCGTGACGGGGGGCGCGGGGTTCATCGGGTCGCATCTCGTCGAGCGCCTTCTCGGGCGCGGCGACCGGGTGGTCGTCCTCGACAACCTCGATCCCTTCTACGACCCGGGTCTGAAGCGGGAGAACCTCCGGCTCTTCGAGGGAAACGGAGCCTTCCGCTTCGAGGAAGGGGACATCCGCGACGGCGCGGCGCTGGAGCGCCTCTTCTCCTCGGAGGGGTTCGACGCCGTGGTGCACCTCGCGGCCAGGGCGGGCGTCCGGCCCTCCATCGCGGAGCCGATCCTCTACAGCGACGTGAATCTCAACGGGACGGTCCATCTTCTCGAGGCGTGCCGGCTCCACGGCGTCCGGCGCTTCGTCTTCGGCTCGTCGTCGTCGGTCTACGGCAACGCCAACAAGGTGCCCTTCTCCGAGGATGACCCCGTGGAGCGGCCGGTGTCGCCCTACGCGGCGACCAAGGCGGCCGGGGAGCTCCTCTGTCACGCCTACCACCGCGTGCACGGCTTCGACGTCACCTGCCTGCGCTTCTTCACCGTCTACGGTCCCCGCCAGAGGCCCGAGATGGCTATTCACAAGTTCGCCCGGATGATCCTGGACGGCGAGCCCATCCCGCGGTTTGGCGACGGCTCGTCCGAGCGGGACTACACCTACGTGGACGACATCATCGACGGCGTGATCGCGTCGCTCGACCGGCTCGGGGGCTACCACGTCTACAATCTGGGGGAGTCGCGGCGGATATCCCTCGGCAACCTGATCCGCCTCCTCGAGAGGGAGATTGGAATCGAGGCGTCCGTCACCGCGATGCCCGACCAGCCCGGAGACGTCAGGACCACCTGGGCGGACGTCAGCCGCGCCCGGAAGGAGCTGGACTACGAGCCGCGCGTCCCCATCGAGGAGGGGGTGCGCCGCTTCGTGGCCTGGCTGAGGCTCAGGCGCGGATCCGGGGAGAGCCGGTGAAGGTCAGCGTGGTGATGCCCGTCTACAACGAGGCGGCCACCATAAGGGAAATCGTTCGCCGCGTCCTGGCGACCAACCTGGTCGACGAGCTCATCGTCGTCGACGACGGATCTGCGGATGGAACGCAGGAAGAGCTGAGGCGGGTGGAGGATCCCAGGGTCAAGGTCGTGCTCAAGGAGGTGAACCGGGGCAAGGGTGCCGCGCTCCGCGACGGCTTCGGCCGGGCGACGGGCGAGGTCATCATCGTCCAGGATGCCGATCTCGAGTACAGCCCCGAGGACTACCCCGCCCTCCTCCGACCCTTGCGCGAGGGGGTGGCGGACGTGGTCTATGGCTCGCGGTTCCTCGCGGGCTCGCACCGGGTGCACCTCTTCTGGCATTATCTCGGCAACAGGTTCCTCACGCTCCTGAGCAACATGCTCTCGAACCTGAACCTGACCGACATGGAGACCTGCTACAAGGCCTTCCGGCGCGAGATTCTGGAGGGGATGCCGCTCCGATCCGACCGGTTCGGCTTCGAGCCGGAGTTCACGATGAAGGTGGCTCGGCGCCGCTGCCGCATCTACGAGGTGCCGATTTCCTACCACGGGCGGGATTACGAGCAGGGCAAGAAGATCACCTGGCGGGACGGCTTCGCCGCCATCTGGCACATCCTGAAGTACAGCGTGCTGGACTGAGGCGGGGCGGAAGAAGAACGGAGAGAATCGGCGAATGAACATCGCAGTCGTGGGATCGGGCTACGTCGGACTGGTCACGGGCGCGTGCTTCTCGGAGTTCGGCGTCAACGTGACCTGCGTGGACAACGACGAGGCGAAGATCGCGTCTCTCAAGGGAGGGCGCGTGCCCTTCTTCGAGCCGGGACTCGGCCAGCTCGTCGAGCGGAACATGCAGCAGGGGAGGCTCACGTTCACGACCGATCTCCCGTCGGCCGTGAGGGACTCTCTCGTGATCTTCATTGCGGTCGGCACGCCGCCGGACGAGAACGGAGCGGCCGATCTCACCTTCGTGAAGGACGTGGCGCGGGCCGTGGCGGTGAACCTCGAGGACTACAAGGTCGTGGTCACCAAGAGCACCGTGCCGATGGGCACGGGCTCGATGATCCGCAGCATCATCGAAGAGAACCGTAAGCGTCCGGTGAATTTCTCCGTCGTCTCCAACCCGGAGTTCCTGCGCGAGGGCGCGGCCGTCGAGGACTTCATGCGCCCGAACCGCGTCGTCATCGGCACGGAGGACGAGCAGGCCAAGGCCATCCTCAAGGATCTCTACCGCCCGCTCTACCTCATCGAGACCCCGTTCGTTCTCACGAACGTCGTGACGGCGGAGATGATCAAGTACGCGAGCAACGCCTTCCTCGCCACGAAGATCTCCTTCATCAACGAGATGGCGAACCTCTGCGACCTGGTGGGAGCGGACGTCCACACGCTGGCCCGGGGCATGGGGCTCGACAACCGGATCGGCCGAAAGTTCCTCCACCCCGGCCCCGGATTCGGCGGCTCCTGCTTCCCGAAGGACACCGCGGCCGTCGCGCGGATCGCGAAGGAGCACGGCTACAGCCTGCGCATCGTCGACGCCGTCATGAAAGTCAACGACGAGCAGGCGCCGAGGGTGCTCGCCAAGGTGCGCGAGGTGGTCGGCGAGCCGAAGGGCAGGACAGCCGCGGTCCTCGGCCTGTCGTTCAAGCCCAACACCGATGACATCCGCGAGTCGCCCGCCGTGAAGATCGTCGAGGCGCTGCTCGGCTGGGGGATGAAGGTGCGCGCCTACGATCCCGTGGCCATGGAGGCGGCGCGCGCGGAGCTGCCCGGCGTGGTGATGGCCGAGAACGAGTACCAGGCTGCCGAAGGGGCCGACGTCCTCGTGGTCGCGACGGAGTGGAACCAGTTCAGGCGGCTGGAGCTGGGCAAGATTCGCAGCGTGATGCGCCAGCCGGTCGTGGTGGACCTCCGCAACGTCTACGAGCCCGACGAAATGCGCCAGCGGGGCTTCACCTACCGATGCGTCGGGCGGCCCGGCGCGGGTGCGCCGGGAGCGTGACGCCATGAGCGGTCTCTGGGTGGTCACCGGCGGGGCGGGCTTTATCGGCTCCCACATCGTCGAGAGACTCCTGCGCGAGGGGCGGACGGTCCGCGCGGTGGACGACTTCTCCAGCGGGACGCGCGCGAACCTGGAGGCCGCGAGGAACGGATCGGGCGGCTCGGGATCGCTGGAGGTCCTGGAAGGCAGCCTCGCCGAGGCCGGCTTCGCCAAAGAGGCGATCCGGGGCGCCGAGTACGTGCTGCATCAGGCGGCGGTTCCCTCGGTGCCCCGCTCCGTCAAGGAGCCGCTCCGCACGCACGCGGCCAACGCGACGGGAACCCTCAACGTCCTGGAGGCGGCCCGGGAGCAGGGCGTGAGGCGCCTGGTCTATGCCTCCTCCTCGTCCGCGTACGGGAACACGCCGACGCTTCCCAAGGTGGAGACGATGCCCACCTCGCCGCTGTCGCCCTACGCGATCCAGAAGCTGGCGGGCGAGCAGTACGCGCGCGTCTTCCACGCGCTCTACGGCCTCCCGACGGTCTGCCTGAGGTACTTCAACGTCTTCGGACCGCGGCAGGACCCGGCCTCCGAGTACGCGGCGGTCATCCCGAAGTTCATCACGGCCATGGCTCGTGGCGAGCGGCCCACCGTCTACGGCGACGGGGAGCAGACGCGAGACTTCTGCTTCATCGACAACACCGTGGAGGCCAACCTCCTCTCGTGCACCGCCGGGGAGAGGGCGCTCGGCAGGACCTTCAACATCGCCTGCGGCCGCCGCGTCTCCCTTCTGGATCTGGTCCGGACCCTCAACGGCATCCTCGGAACCGCCATCGAGCCGGAGCTGGGCGCCGCGAGGGCCGGCGACGTGAAGCACTCGCTCGCGGACATCGGCGCCGCGCGCGAGCTGCTGGGATACGAGGTGAAGGTCCACCTGGAGGAGGGGCTCCGGCGCACCGCCGCCTGGTTCACGGGAGGCTCCTGAGTGCACGGCCGGGTCGCGGCCTTCGACGCCGTTCTGAAGGGGCTGATTCTCCTCCTCGTGATGGGAGCCCCGCTCGCGCTCGGCACCGTGGACGCCCTGCCGCTCGCCGTCTTCGAGTGGCTCTCGGTCCTCCTGGGCCTCGTGTGGATCCTCAGGGCGTTGTGGGTCCCCCCGCTCTACGGCCACGACGGCCGCCCCGCGGCGGGCCGGCCGTCGTGGCC
>OBLQ010000796.1_pt1 | contig 12052 bp, 10 predicted proteins | sample 1519881 | NCBI WGS metagenome assembly OBLQ01 (sample SAMN01911456, study PRJEB22533) | soil metagenome | biome: Soil | place: Malaysia | collected 2012-04-30 | depth DG_metagenome m | reverse complement strand
AAAATACCGGGAAGCGCCCTTTTTTCTTCATATCCATTCTCCGTTAAATTTTTTGTTTTGAGATCGAAAGGGACTTCGCTTTGCCCTCCTCCAGGAAGGCTCTTTTCCGTTGGAAAGAAAACGCCCGCTTAAGGAAGCGGGCGTTTTCTCTTTTATAAGGTTAAAGCTCTCTCAGCTCGCCGCTTCCTTGGCTATGAGGTCGAGGTTCACGCGGTCGAGCCTCTTTGCGGCCGCGTCCCAGTTGATGTTCTTTACGAACGCGTCGAGGTACGGAGCCCTCTTTACTCCGAAGTCTATCACATAGGCGTGCTCGTAGACGTCGAGTACGAGTATGGGGATGACGTTTACCGGCACCCTGTCGTTGTGGGCGTCCAGGCAGTAGTTGTGGAGTTTGCCGTCGTAGGTGCAAAGCCCCAGGATGACCCAGCCCCTGGCGGCCATGCCGCACGCCTTGAGGTTCTCGATCCATTTGTCAAAGGAGCCGAAGTCCCTCGCCATCAGGTCCGAAAGTTTGCCGGTGGGCTTGGCGCTCTTTACCCCCAGGTTCTCGAAATACAGTTCGTGCAGGACCACGCCGTTTAACGCGAAGGACTCCTCCACCTTCAACGCCCGGAATTCGCTGAAGGCCTGATTGGCCTTGGTTATGTCGGCCGTCTTGAGCTTTTCTTCTATCTCGTTAAGCTTGTTGACGTATCCGGCGTACAGGATGTCCCTGTGCTGGGAGATCTGTTTTTCCGAAATGCCATCGAGAGTAAGGTCGAATTTCTTTGCCTGATGAGTCATCTTTAAGCCCTCCTTTTTTGCTTGAGCCGTTATTGCCGGACGGGTTTGTGATACGGGTTTATTTTAGAAGTAAAGCAGGCAAACCGGGATGTGTCAAGGGGCGGTGCAGTGGTGGGGCCGGGTGAAAAAATGTTCAGATGAACCTGTTTAAGAGTATGCTGAAAAGGCTTATTATGATCGAGCCGAGTATCGCCGTTAAAAAACCGGCGACATGGAAACCCGATACCACGCTGCCGACGAACCAGAGCAGAAACCCGTTTATTATGAGCGTAAAAAGGCCGAGGGTAAGAAGGTTTATCGGCAGCGTGAAGAGCAGGAGCGCGGGTTTTATGAAGATGTTAAGTATCCCGAGCAGCACCGCGGCCTTTATGGCCGGGCCGTAACCCACGACATTAACGCCCGGCACAAGGTACGCTGCCAGGAATATCCCGGCCGCGAGTATGATTATGCGCAGCACCATGTTTATCATCGTCGTCTGGTAAGAGTCGTATGGCATGGTTTAAAGGGTTTGCTCCACAGTGGCCCTATCGGCAACAGGGCTTTACGAAGGCCTGGACGGCGGAGTTCAGGCCCCCTTTTTTGAAAATACCTCGAGCATCTCGCCGTGGATGACCCCGTTGGAGGCGAGGCACTCGTCACCCTCTATCGAGAACGGGCGTCCGCTGAAGTCCGTTACCGTTCCTCCGGCCTCTTTTACAATGAGTGTTGCGGCGGCCACGTCCCAGGGCTTCAACTTCATCTCCCAGAACCCGTCAAACCTTCCGGCTGCCGTGTAGCTTAAGTCGAGCGCGGCCGCTCCGGCACGCCTTATCGCCTGGGCCTTCCTTGAGAAGTTGAAGAAGTGGTCGAAGTTGTTGTTCTCAGATGTCCTCAGGTCGTAAGGGAAGCCGGTTGCCAGGAGGCTGCGGTCCATGGAGGCTACCTTCGAGACCGCTATCGGCAGACCGTTAAGGAACGCGCCCCTGCCTTTCTCGGCCAGAAAAAGCTCATCGAGCATCGGGTTGTAGACCACCCCGAGTTTTACCTCCCCGGTCTGTTCAAAGGCTATGGAGACGCAGAAGACCGGGAACCCGTGCGCATAGTTGGTGGTGCCGTCGAGCGGGTCTATTATCCACCGGCAGGGGGATTTCGCGGCCAGTTCCGGGGTCTCTTCGGCGAGTATGCCGTGGCCGGGGAAGGCCTTTTTTATGGAGTCGGTTATCAGGGCCTCGGACCTTTTGTCGAGCTCGGTTACGATATCCACCGCCCCCTTGAACTCGATATTGCCGGCCCTGCCGAGGTTTTCCCTTAAGAGCGCCCCGGCCCTTTTGGCCGCGCTTACGGCCAGTTCTTTTATGTCCATTTTCAAGTTCTCGACGGCGCGCGTATCCGCGCGCCGTGTCCGGATAAATTTCGAGTGGGAAGCGGGTCCGAGAGGCTCTATTTTACGGAAAGAAACCTTTTACGGCAAGAAAAAGATTGAGGCCCGAAGATATTATTTCGGGCCTCAAATATGGGTTTTAAGACGGTTTTCCCGGTGCGTTTCCCTTAACAGGACGGACATCCCGCGCACCCCGGCGGGGTGCCGGAGTCTTTTTTATCCTTCTTATCCTTTTTGCCGCTGTTGGCGTAGTCTGTCGCGTACCAGCCGGTTCCCTTGAGGTGGAACGACGGTCCCCTTAACAGGACGGACATCCAGCGCACCCCGGCGGGGTGCCCGAGTCTTTTTTATCCTTCTTATCCTTTTTGCCGCTGTTGGCGTAGTCGGTTGAGTACCACCCGGTTCCCTTGAGGTGGAATGATGACTGGGAGATAAGTTTTTCGACCTTGCCCGAACAATGTATGCATTTTGCGACAGGCTTGTCGGAGAACTTCTGGATGACCTCGAATTCCTTACCGCATTTGGTGCACCTGTACTCATAGATAGGCATACGGCTCGAATACCTCCGGTGAAATATTTGACACATATATTGTAGGGCCGCGGCACACGGTTGTCAATATATTAAAACCCTCAAGCATTGAGGACAGAGCGACGAAAATACAGGTATGTGAGAAAAGGCATGGATTCGGCGATCGAGTTGTGAGAAAATAAACGCATAAAAAGGGCGGCCTTCGGGCCGCTTTTTTAGCATGGTCCGTAAGTGCTCCGTCTTTATCTTGTAAGAGGTTGAAACCGTCCGTAAGTGCTCCGTCTTTATCTTGTAAGAGGTTGAAACCGCAAGGTTTTTTTCTCCGGCACCCCGGGTCCCGTTTCTTGATGTTCCGGGGCTATCGGGGGCTTTGCGCGCGGTTTCAGGTGCTATTCCATGGAATCCAGAGAAAACGGCTCGGGCAAAAGCCTTAAGTACTCCATCAGGGACGGGGTCTTCGCGAGCCTGATGACGGGTTTTACCGTCGATTATTTCACCCCGTTCCTGCTCCTTCTCGGCGGCTCGTTAAGGCACGTTGCCGTCTTAAGCGCGCTGCCCAACCTCGTAGCTTCCCTTGTACAGCTTAAAAGCGCCGACATCCCCGAGAGGCTCAAGTCAAGAAAGAGGGTGATAAACATCTTTGTCTTCCTCCAGGCGCTGATGCTACTGCCCATGACGGCAAGCTTTGTGTTCGGCCAGGCGCGTATCGCGGTATTTATCGCAACCGTCACGCTCTTTACCTCGTTCGGGGCCTTCGTCACCCCGGCCTGGGGCAGCCTCATGGCCGACCTTGTCAGGGAGGATAAGCGCGGGGAGTACTTCGGATGGAGGAACAAGGTCCTGGGTCTGGTGACCATAGCCGCCACCTTCGGCGCCGGGTTCGTGCTCCATCAGACAGAGAGGTTCAACCTGTTCGCAGGCTTTTCCATCGTCTTCGGCCTGGCCTTCGTCTTCAGGATCGTCTCCTGGAGGTACCTGATGAAGATGCACGAGCCGCCGACGGTCCACAGGGAAGAGGACCGCTTCTCGATAATCGAGTTCATCTCGCGGGCGAACAAGAGCAACTTCGCGCGGTTCGTGATCTTCGTATCGGCGATGAAGTTCGCGGTCAATATCGCTTCCCCGTTTTTCGCGGTCCTCATGATCCGCGATCTAAAGTTCAACTACATGACCTATACGCTCGTGACTCTTGCGGCAACGCTAGCGACCAACTTCACCATAAAGAGGTGGGGCGTGCACGCCGACAGGGTCGGCAACCTGAAGGTCATAAGGCTCACCTCGCGCTTCATAGCCCTGATCCCGCTACTGTGGATAGTGAACCAGGACCCGTACTTCCTCTTCGCTGCCCAGCTCTTCTCCGGGTTCGCGTGGGCCGGGTTCAACCTCTCGGCCTCGAACTTCATCTACGACGCGGCAAGCCCGGCGAAAAGGACGCGCTGCATAGCGTACTTCAATGTCTTTAACGGACTGTCTCTGTGCCTGGGGGCTCTGCTCGGGGGGTACCTTGCGCAGATAACGCACCCGGGGTTCCTCAAGTACAACATCATGAACCTCGTGCTTGTCTCCGCGATACTGAGGATGGCGGTCGCGTTTTTCGTGCCGTTTAAGATAAAGGAGGTAAGGGAGGTCGAAAAGATAAAGAGCCGCCACCTGCTCTACAGCATGATAAGGCTCAAGTGGGCTTCCAGGGGCAAGGAATAAAAAAAGAGCTTTAGATACCGCACCGCTTTATCCCGCGTTTTTCGAGATACCTCTGGTGGTACTCCTCGGCCGGATAGAACTCGGTCGCTTCCACCACCTCGGTTACGATCCCGGAGTCTTTTTATCGATTCGAGGGCGGCCGTCTTCTGCTCAGGCGTATGGAAGAATATCGCGGAGCGGTACTGGCTCCCGACATCGGGACCCTGCCTGTTCGGGGTCGTGGGGTCGTGTATCCTCCAGAAGACATCCAGCAGGTCCCGGAACGTGACGCGTGCCGGGTCGAACTCCACCTCGACCGCCTCGGCGTGGCCCGTGGTATCGGTGCAGACATCCTCGTAGGATGGGTCGGCAAAGTTTCCGCCGGTGTACCCTGCGGTCGTTTTGATTACGCCGGGTACGGTCCTGAACGCCTCTTCGACTCCCCAGAAACATCCTGCCGCAAATGTCGCTTTTTCCATTGTGCCCTCCTTTGACCGGTCATCCGGGGGCTTTCGTCCCGGGATGTGTCTTTAAAATGCTGAATATTACCGGAAGGACACCATTATTTTATCATATTTCCGCCTCAGCCGGGGAATCGCCCGCTAAAGTTTTCACCGGTTTCCGCCGTAAGCAAAGTTACAGCCTTCCCCGGCGTACCTCGTGTATCGTATGAGCGCGGATATGCCCGGTATGGTCGAAAGGGTGGAAGGAAAGGAGTCCCGGTTGAGGAGAGATGCCGCGAAAGGTTTTACCCAGATAGAGCTTGCTGTGGTCATAGCCGTGCTTTTGGCGATGGTCGCCTTCATGACCCCGACATACCTTAAGTATCTGAAGAGGTCAAGGGCCGTGCTTACGCTCGCCTCTGTCAAGGACGCGCTCGGCGCCCTGTCAAAGGACACCGGCAGGTGGCCGGGAGGAGCGGACCCAAAACACCTGAGCGCATCCGGGCGCGCACTGGAGTTAGCCGACCTTACGGCGCCTGACACGGGTCTCTTTAACGACAGGGGCGAAGTCTTCTCCAGGGAGCGCGGATGGAAGGGGCCGTATCTGCCGCTCTCAAGCCTGGACCCCGGGACCGGCAAGTTCCTTGACCCCTGGGGCACGCCCTACTTCATGGACTACTCCTACAATGTCAACGGGAAATTGTTTGCGGTCGTGGGGTCGGCAGGCCCTGACAGAAAAGGCGTTAACGCAAGCGACAGGGACAATATCTTCGTGGTCGTCGGGGACCGGTGATGGGGGATAGAGTGGCAGTACCCGTGCAGAAATTCTGATGGCGCCTTCCGGCCCCGCAGGCCGTTTTTCAGCATACAGGGGATTTAAAGCCCGTTTTTAACGTACCCTTCGGGTATCCTGAACAGGGACGCCGGAGGCGCTTTAAGCGATACGTCCTGGACCTCCACGACCGTCTTACCGGCCTCTTCTTCGGTCTCGGCCCTTACGACGAAGCCGTCAAGGTCCGTTGCCCTCCAGAGATACCCCTTGAGGACTCCCCCGTCAGGGTAGGAGAATTTCACCGCCGATTTTATGCAGCGGTGCGTATCCACGGTCTCTTCTCCGGCCGGGGCGCTGGTCATGGGCGTATCGAAACTCGTGCCCCCGAGGTCCACCTCCGTATACTTCATCGAGGCGTGATACAGGAGGTAGCCTTTCATCTCGGCCCTGTTGATAATGGCCGTGACCCTTTCAAGGTAGTTCTCGCTCAGGACGGTCTGGCCGAGCTTGGCGAGCTTGATTATCTTCGTCGTCTTCTTTTTTCTGCCCTTCCCGGTTTTCTCGACGGTGGTCACGGCGAGGCTTGCGGTGAAGTCCCTGTCGGCGTATATCGTGAACGCCGGGAATATGAGCCTCGGCATGTTTTTCTGCCGGCGGGCGCCGTCCGTCGCTTTCTCCGCCGGCATCGACGCCGTTATAAAGCCCACCATCTCAGCCGATTCCGTCCTCATGTGCGAGCCTGAAACCAGTTCCGTGAAGTGCAGGCCCAGGGAAAGGACCGTCAGGGCCGCCTGCAGGGCAGCCGCGGCAACGAGGCCTTCTTTCGTCTGCGGCTGCATCTCCTCGAGGGTCATCTTCGTGACGGTGCGCCATTCGTTTATTCCGGGGATGTCGGAAGCGCCCTGCAGGGTGACCTCTCCGGCCACAGGCAGGTCGACCGCCCCGGTCACGCTCTTGACCCCGAGGCCCTTTGACCAGATGACCTCTCCGCTCCTTACGTCAACGAGTTTGAAGCCAGAGCGGACCCTTCTTGCGTTATATACCCCGGTGGTTATGTCGTCGTAGTTGATGAGGTAGCCGTAGATGACGCCGTCGACGCCGAGCGCCTCGCCGAGTTTTTGAGCCGTGGTCATATCGAGCTGGCTTCCGAGCGTTATCCCCAGGCGGTCAAGCAGGAGGGAGTCGACCTCCTTGAGGGGTTTTACATTGAAGTGCTGCCTGGCCCTCACATAGAAGAGGTTCCGGACGGTCTCGGCCCCGGCCACGTCGTTCGTGGCGTTATACATTGGGAGTACGGCTACCGTATAGCCGGACTTGATAACGGCGCCGGCTGCGGAAGTCTCCGGGGAAGCGGCCTCAGGCGGAGCTGCCTCCGAAGGGGCCGGCGAAGGGGCCGGCTCCGCTGGCGCGGGGAGTTCCTTTACACGTGAAGCGCACGAAGTGATAAGGAACATGGCCGCGATTATGAGTGGGAGGGCTCTTTTTTTCATGGTCGAAAGGGCTCTGAGTGTCCTCCAGCTATTATCGGAAGAGCGGCGCGGTTTCTTTAAAAAGGCCGGGGGCGTATGCGGCCAGGCCGCGGCTTACGGCACGGCCGTCGGCAGGGTTTTCATTTCTTAAGCGGGTTATTTTACAAAGGCTTTCACCTGAGAAGGCACAGCGGGTGGGGCGTGGAGCCGACAGGGCTCTCTATTTTACGAGGTACGAGCCGAGCGTTTCGCTCGTGCCCTCGAAGGTCTTGAGGGTCTTGGCGCTCCATTCCGGCCTTACCCTGTAGCCCGACGGGTCTTTGTAGTACGAGTCCACGGCCTCTCTCATCACCCCGGTCATGGCGGCCACATAGGTCTTCGTCCTCTGGCGCCCCTCTATCTTGAAGGCGGCCACCCCCGCCTCTATAAGGTCGGGAACGATGGGGAGGATGTTCAGGGACTCGGGGTCCTCTATGGCGTAGGCGGGCTTGCCGTCGGGTCTCAAGTACCTGCCCTTGCAGCAGGTCGGATAGGGCGAGCTCTCGGTGGCCGAGAGCCTGTTAAGGACAACCGAGTTGAGGCTTATCGACATCCCGCCGTCTTCTTCGCTCTCGAAGCGGACGAACCTCGAGGGCGAGCACGCCCCTTCGGTGTTCGTCGAGGCCCCGGTGACGAACGACGAGAGGTAGCACCTGCCCTCGATGTTTATGCACAGCCCCCCGAGGGCGAAGACCTCGATCTCCACGTCCGTGTGGTCCTTAAGCGCCTTTATCTCCGGGACGGTAAGGACCCTGGGGAGCACTACCCTTTTTATGCCGAAGTGTTTTTTGTAGAAGTTGATGCTCTCGTAGTTCGAGGAGCTTGCCTGGGTGCTTAGATGGAGGTTGGCCTGGGGGTATCTGTTTCTAGCGTACCTCAAGACCCCGAGGTTGGCTATTATTACGGCGTCGGCCCCGAGTTCAACGGCCCTGTCCACGGCCTGGTACCACTTGGGGAATGTGTCCCCCTGAGGGAAGGTGTTTATGGCTACGAAGAACTGGCGGTTCTTCGACCTTATGTAGCGTATCCCGTCGGCAAGCTCCGTTGGGGTGAAGTTCAGGCCCTCGAAGTTTCTCGCGTTCGTGGCGTCGTTGAATCCGAGATATACCGCGTCCGCGCCGCTGTCAACGGCAGCCTTAAGAGAAGCGATATTCCCGGCAGGGGCTATTATTTCGGCTTTTTTCATCTCAAGTCCCGCTCTGGCAGGTTAAGGGTTGTGGAGCAGGGAGAAACAGGTCTTAGAAAACTTAAGGAAGAGCAGCAAAAAAAATATATCAATAAACCCGGGCCATTTCCATAAAAATAATCCTTCCTTCCCGCCCCCTTAGCCCCGCTTTCCGCTGTAATTGCCCCGTTTGAACCCGCGTCTTTTTTCTCCTCCGGCCCCCTTATTCCCGCCGCAGCACCCCTGGCTTGAGAGCACGGCCTTCTGGGCCTCCCGGCCCCGTACGCTTTTTTCAACGAAACACGGGTTGCCGGTAAACGGGTCGCGCCCGGTCCAGTACATGAGGGTCGAATAAGTCGAGGGGGTCGGGGTGAATACCTGGACCTGCTCAGGGACAGTGCCGAGCTCCTTAAGTGCAAAGGCCCGGAGTTTTTTCATATCGTTTAAGTCGCACCCGGGGTGCGCGGCCATGAGGTAGTAGGTCAAGTACTGCTTGAGCCCGGCTTCCCCGGTAAACCTGTAGAAGAGTTCCTTGAACCTTATGAGGGCGTCCTGGTCGCAGCCCGGTTTGCCCATAAACCCGAGCACCCTGTCTTCAGAGTGCTCGGGGGCGATCTTCATCTGTCCGGAGACATGGTGGGTGACGAGTTCCCGTAAGTACCGCTCACCGTCCTTTCGGTCCGCAAGCACAAGGTCGTGGCGCACACCGGAGGCCACGACCGCCTTTTTTATCCCCTTTATCGCGCGTATCTCCTTAAGGAGCGCGAGTTGTTCCGCGTGCCCCGGTTTAAGGAGCGGGCAGACTTTTGGCGATATGCAGCTTTTCTTCGTGCAGCACCCCTTCTCCTCCATCCTAACGCAGGTGCTGCCGTACATGTTAGCGGACGGCCCGCCCACGTCGTGTATCCTTCCCTTGAAGAGCGGGTGGCGGGTCATCTCTAAAGCCTCGGCCACTATCGACTCCCTGCTCCTGCTCCGTACCCGGCGGCCTTCGTGCACCGCGATGGCGCAGAAGGAGCACTCTCCGTAACACCCCCTGTGCGTGGAGATGGAGAAGCGGATGGTCTCAAGGGCCTTTATCGCACCGTCCTTCCTGTGGTGCGGGTGCGCGTCCCTTTCGTATCCGAGGGAGTAGACCCTGTCGAGTTCCTTCTGCGTTAGGTAGCGCGCCGGGGGGTTCTGCACCAGGTAGCGCGTGCCGTGCTTCTGCGCGAGAGGACGGGCCGTCGGCGGGTCGTTGTTGTCGTAGAAAGTCCGGAACGCCCTCGTGAAGGCGTCCCTGTCCTTTTCGCACTCCTCGAACGAAGGGAGCTCAACGCACCCTTCGGGTAGCTCAGTGGATATGCGGCAGAGGCCGCGTACGCTTGCCGGGTCTACCCCGTCCTTCAAGTGCGCGGCGAGCTCAACAACCGAGCGTTCGCACATACCGTAAAGGAGGTAGTCGGCCTTGGCGTCAAATAGTACCGAGCGCCGGACCCGATCGGTCCAGAAGTCGTAGTGCGCAACCCTTCTAAGGCTCGCCTCTATGCCGCCGAGGACTATGGGGCGCGCCTCTGCTTTGGAATATCTCCTGATGAGGTTCGCGTACGCTATGGCGGAGCGGTCAGGGCGCCTGTTGTTAACGCCTCCGGGCGTATAGTCGTCGGTCTTGCGTCTTTTTCCGGTGGCCGTGCGGTTGGCTACCATCGAGTCGATGCACCCGGCGGTAACGCCCCAGAAAAGTAGCGGCGCTCCGAGGCGCATGATATCGTCCCCCGAGGTGTCGGGTTGTCCTATGACCCCGACCCTGTAACCGGCGTCAAGGAGGACCTTTCCGACAACGGCCACTCCGACGAAGGGAGAGTCGATGTAGGCGTCCCCGGTGACGAGTATTATGTCGAGGGCGTCCCAGCCAAGCCCTTGCATCTCTTTTTTTGTAGTCGGCAGAAACATCGGTCGTCTTCCTGCGGCTTTTGACAGCGAACAGAGTTTTTTAAATTATACTCCAACAGGCGAGCGCAATCAACCCGGCGGCCGAAACATCGGTCGTCTTTTGGCGGAGCATACGCCCGCGATAAGGTCAAATTAAATTATACTCCATCATCGCCGCGCAATCAACCCGGCGGCCTTAAGCTTCAAGTCTCTAAAGCCCCTTTGCCCTCAGGTATTCGGCGGCTTCGGGGAGGCCCAGCTCGGCTGCCTTCCTTATGTTCGCCACGGCCTCCCTGTTATGGCCAGCCTCCATGTACGCGGCCCCTATGTTGTAGTAGATGACGGCGTTGTCCGGGTCGAGGGCCAGCGCGCTCTTGTAATCCATGATGGCGGAAGGATAGTCTTTCATGGCCTTGAAAGCGTTACCCCTGTTGTTGTACGCGTTTATGTTCCGGGGGTCCGTTGCTATCACCGCGGAAAAATCAGCTGCCGCCAGACGGTACTCGCCGGTCTTCAGGTAGGATATCCCCCTTTTGATGCGGACTTCCTCACTATCCCCGCCGTCCGGCCCCATGGACATCGAGTAGTCTTCTATAGCGTCCTTGAATCTGCCGGCCTGGAAATAGTAATTCGCGCGGTTCTTATACGCAAAGATTATTGGATAGACCTCGATCTCCCTGGTCCATAGCGTCTCCGAATCCTTCCATATCCCGACCTGCCTTACCGTTAGAACGCAGAGCACGGCGGCGGCTGAAAATACCGCCGCAGCAAGCACGGAAACGAGCGCCTTTCTCTTCGCGAGAGTCATGTACAGACGGCTTAGCGCGGCTCCCGCAAGCATGAACGGCCCCAGGCTCGGGCTGTACGCGTAACGGTCGGCCGCGGCCTGCCCTCCGACCTGTATTATACCCACCACCGGAAGAAGCGTCACCACATAGTACAGCCAGACCGCCAGCAGAAACCTGTGCCTCTTTACGGTGGCGGCGCAAACCGCGGTGAGCAGAATAAATACGAGTATATACCCGGTGTATGCCGACGGGGAGAATTCTACGCCGGCCCCCATGTTCGGATAATACGGCGCAAGGCCAGTCGGCAGAAGCATCTTGTAGAGATAAAACGAATACGCCTTAAGGCCCGTCGGGAGAAGCATCTTATAGAGATAAAACGAATACGCCTGTACCGCGACCAGAAGGCGCGTGCCGAGGGGAAGGGCGTCGGTTATTATCGCTTCTCTCTGGGCCCAGACGGTCAGGTACGCCGAAGCGGCGCTTAGAAAAAAGAAAGGGATCTTTTCAAGTACAGCCGTTTTTAATCCCTTCCTGCCGTCAAGCCTTTCAAGCGGATAAAAATCCAGTATAAGGAAGACTACCGGAAGGGTTATCGCCATGGGTTTACTCAAGAGGGCGAGTAGAAATAAGGCGAAAGACGCGAGGTAGCACCCGGGCCGCCTGAAGCCCGGACGAGCCGTCGTAGCGTATTCGAGGTAAAATAAGGCGCTTAAAAGCGAGAAGAACATGAAGATCACGTCTTTTCTTTCCGAGACCCAGGCTACGGATTCGACGTGTATCGGGTGTACTCCGAAGAACAGGGCCGTTAGTAAAGCCGTACCGGAGGCGAACCTGTCATCGAGACCGCCGGTCCGCCACCGGGGCCCGCTGTCGAGGACCTTGAGCGTAAGCGCGAAGACGAGTGTGGTATTTACGGAATGGAGGACCGCGTTTTCCAGGTGGTAGCCGACCGGGTCGAGCCCCCATAACGAATAATCGACGGCATACGAAATGATGGTCAGCGGGTGATAGTTCGAGGCGTAAGGGTTTGTAAAGACCCATCCGAGGAATTCGATGTTCAGATGGCGGATGTGCTCGTTCGAGGAGAGATACATCCAGTCGTCCCAGTTGACG
>OBLQ010000795.1_pt1 | contig 12054 bp, 7 predicted proteins | sample 1519881 | NCBI WGS metagenome assembly OBLQ01 (sample SAMN01911456, study PRJEB22533) | soil metagenome | biome: Soil | place: Malaysia | collected 2012-04-30 | depth DG_metagenome m | reverse complement strand
CCATCCCGCCGTGACCGACGCGGATCTGGCGCTCGGGCGGATCGATCCCGATTCTTTCGCCGGCGGTTCAATGGCGCTCAACCGCGAGGCGGCGCTCGCCGCGATCAAACGCCATGTCGGCGCGCCGATGAACTTCAACGATGAAATGGCGGCTTATGCGATCGCCGAGGTCGTCGATGAGAACATGGCGTCGGCGGCGCGCGCGCATGCGATCGAGCAGGGCGAGGATATCGCTTCGCGCGCGATGATCGCCTTTGGCGGCGCGGCGCCGTTGCACGCGGCGCGCCTTGCCGAAAAGCTTGGGCTCGACAAAGTGATCGTGCCGGAGGGAGCGGGCGTCGGTTCGGCGATCGGCTTTCTCTTGGCGCCTGCCGCCTATGAAGTCGTCCGCTCGCGGCCGATGCGGCTCGACGATTTCGACGGCGCGGGCGTCGATGCGCTTTTTGCGGAAATGCGCGCCGAGGCGGGCGCCGTGCTGGAGGCTGCTGCGCCCGCCTCACGCCTGACGGAATCGCGCCGCGCTTATATGCGTTATGTCGGACAAGGCCATGAGATCGCCGTTGCGCTTGATGGCGACGCGCTTGCTGGCGGCTCGTCTAAGCTCGCGCGTGCGTTCGAAGATGCTTATGCGGCGCTCTATGGACGCACGATCCCCGGCATGGCGATCGAAGCGCTGACCTGGTCATTGATCTTGACCGGCCCGCGACCGGAATTGCCGGCGGCGCCTCGGGCGCCGCGAAGGCGATTGCGCAAGGCCGAGCGCGCCCGCTCCGTCTTCGACGCGGACGAAAGCAAGGCGTTGCCCTATGGCGTTCTTGAGCGCGCTTTACTGGCGCCGGGCGACGCCATTGAAGGCCCGGCGCTCATTGTCGAAGATCAAACGACCACGGTCGTATCATCGGCCTTCGACGCGCATGTCGACGCACGGGGGAATTTGATCCTTGAGCGGAGGGTCTCATGACCACTGCGTTTGACGGGCTTCGCTTGCAGCTTCTCTGGAACCGCCTCATCGCGGTCGTCGAAGAGCAGGCGCAGACGCTGATCCGCACCGCCTTTTCGACGACTGTGCGCGAAGCCGGCGATTTGTCGGCGGGCGTATTCAACGTTGAAGGCCGGATGCTCGCCCAGGCGGTGACGGGAACGCCCGGTCATGTCAACGCCATGGCGGCCTCGGTCGGCATGTTCCTGAAACGCTATCCGCTTCAAACGCTCGAAGAGGGCGACGTCCTTCTGACGAACGACCCTTGGGAAGGAACCGGTCATCTCAATGATTTCACCGTGGTGACGCCGGTCTTTCGGGACGGACGCGCCATCGCGCTTTTCGCCGCGACCTCGCATGTCGCCGATGTCGGCGGGCTCGGGTTCGGCCCCGACGCGCGGCAGGTTTTCGAAGAGGGTCTGCTGGTGCCGATCATGCCTCTCTTCCGGCGCAGCGAGCCGAATGAGACCTTGCTTCAAATGATCCGCGCCAATGTGCGCGATCCGAAAGCGGCGGAAGGCGATCTTTATTCGCTGGCCGGCTGCAATCGAACCGGCGCCAAGCGTCTTCTCGAAACGCTGGACGAATTCGGTCTCGAAGATCTCGGCGCCGTCGGGCGCCTGATCATCGAAAATTCGGCGAATGCGATGCGCGCGGAAATCGCCAAGCTGCCGCGCGGGACATATGAAAACGCGATGCGCATCGACAGCTATGACGCGCCGGTCGATCTCGTCTGTCAGGTGAAAATAGACGGCGAGACAATTGACGTCGCTTTCGACGGAACCACGGGCGTGAGCGCACGCGGCGTTAATGTGCCGCTTACCTACACGCAGGCCTATGCGTCTTTCGGCGTTCGATGCGTGATCGGCAATGACGTTCCAAACAATGCAGGCTCGCTCGGCCTTGTGCGCGTGACGGCGCCCGAAGGCTCGATCCTCAATGCGCCGCGACCTTGCGCCGTCTCGGCGCGCCACACGGTCGGGCAGATGCTGCCCGACGTCGTGCTCGGCGCGCTTGGAAAAGCGATCCCGGAGCGCGTTCCGGCCGAAGGCGCTTCTTGCCTTTATCTTCCTGTCCTGCTCGGCGGACCCGGCATCGGCGGCGGCGAAAGCTTCGTGATCAATCCGTTCTATACCGGCGGCGCCGGCGCTCGGCCTCAGAAGGATGGGCTCTCCTGCACCGCCTTTCCGTCAGGCGTCAAAAACACCCCGGTCGAGATCAATGAGGCGACGGCGCCGATCCTCATGTGGCGAAAGGAGTACAAACCCGACTCCGGCGGCGCGGGCGAATATCGCGGCGGGCTCGGCCAGGTCATCGAGTTCGCCCATGCCCAAGGGCGCGCCATGGCGGTCTCGAAAATGTTCGAACGCACCAAATTCGCGGCGCGCGGCATGGAAGGCGGCGAGGCGGGCGCGAAGGGCGCGACTTATCTCGGTGACGGAACCGCGCTCCGCGGCATGGGCCGGGACCCGATTCCGGCGGGAAGCCGTCTCGTCATTGAAACGCCGGGCGGCGGCGGCAAGGGCGATCCGACGCGCCGAGATCGGGAAAAAGTCCAGGAAGACCTCCGCGCGGGTCTCGTCAGCGAGGCATCCGCACAAAGTGATTATGGTTTCGACCCGCGATAAGACGCCAAAGGGGTCTGCTCGGCGGGGCAATAAGGCGCGTTTGCGCTCCGCTTCGGCGGATGACTGGACAATGGCGCCAATTCCGCCGCTCACGCCGCCCGCGGCGCGGCGTCGCGAATACTTATAATGAACCCTCGCCCGGCATTGCCTTTTCGCCGGCCCCCGGACTAGACCCTCGACTCCGTGCCAAGCGTTTGATTTCCGCCGCGTCTTAAGGCGTCAGCGCTGAGCGATGAAAAGAATGACGCCGCCTTGGTAAGGCGGCCCTTGGGAGCAACGCATGAAGAGGCCCGCGCCTTCAGGTCTTTACGTTCCAGAGCCGTCCTGCCGGCCAGGCGATAAACCCGATTTTAGCCGGATCGAAGTTTCGACGGCCGGCGCCGTGCGCCGCCCGCCGGTCGATGTCGCGCCGGAAGAAATCGGGGACCTCGCCCATTCCCTTATCCGCGTCATGAATGACAAGGGCGAAGCCGTCGGTCCATGGGCGGAAAAGCTCTCCGACGAAGAAGCGATCGAAGGCCTTCGCAATATGCTGAAGGTGCGCGCCCTTGACGCGCGCATGTTGATGGCGCAGCGCCAGGGCAAGACTTCTTTCTATATGCAAAGCCTCGGCGAGGAGGCGATCGCCTGCGCCTTTCACAAGGCGCTGAGGCCGGGCGACATGAATTTCCCGACCTATCGCCAGCAAGGGCTCCTGGTCGCGGCCGGTTATCCGATCATCGACATGATGAACCAGATCTATTCGAACGCAAAGGATCCGCTCGCCGGCCGGCAATTGCCGGTCATGTATTCGTCGAAAGAATTCGGTTTCTTTTCGATCTCCGGCAACCTTGCGACGCAATTCCCGCAGGCCGTCGGTTGGGCGATGGCGTCCGCGATCAAGCGCGACGACAAGATCGCCGTCGGCTGGATCGGCGATGGCTCGACAGCGGAATCGGATTTTTATTCGGCCCTGGTATTCGCTTCGACCTATCGCGCGCCGGTCGTTCTCAACATCGTCAACAATCAATGGGCGATCTCTACATTTCAGGGGATCGCGCGCGGCGCCGCGCCGACATTCGCCTCGCGCGGGCTCGGCTTTGCGATGCCGTCGCTGCTCGTCGACGGCAACGACTATCTTGCGGTCTACGCCGTCGCAAAATGGGCGAGCGAACGCGCGCGCCGCGGGCTTGGACCGACGCTGATCGAGCACTTGACCTATCGCGGCGGGGCGCACTCGACGTCCGACGACCCTTCCGCCTACAGACCGAAAGACGAATATGACGCCTGGCCGCTCGGCGATCCGGTGGAGCGCTTCAAGACCTATCTCGTCAAGCGCGGCGCCTGGTCCGAGGAGCGCCATGCGCAGGCGAAAGCCGAAATCGAGAGCGAAATGGTGCAGCTACAGAAAGAAGCCGAAGCCTGCGGCACCTTGCACCACGGCGAGCATCCGTCGATCCGCCGCATGTTCGAGGACGTCTATAAGGAGCCGCCCTTGCATCTCGTCCGTCAGCGTCAGGAAGCGGGAGTCTAGCCATGGCCCGCATGACCATGATCGAAGCCTTGCGCGACGCGATCGACGTTTCCATGGGACGCGACGACAATGTCGTCGTCTATGGTGAGGATGCCGGCTATTTCGGCGGCGTCTTCCGCGTGACGCAGGGCCTACAGAAGAAATACGGCAAGGAGCGTTGCTTCGACAGCCCGATCAACGAAAGCGGCATCGTCGCGACAGCGATCGGCATGGCCGCTTACGGGCTTCGGCCCTGCGTCGAAATTCAGTTTGCGGACTATGTCTATCCCGCTTTCGACCAGATCGTCTCCGAAGCCGCGCGCCTGCGCTATCGCTCGAACGGCGATTTCACTGCACCGATGACAATCCGCATGCCAGCGGGCGGCGGCATTTTCGGCGGCCAGACGCATTCGCAAAGCCCCGAGGCTTTGTTCGCGCATGTCTGCGGGCTGAAGACCGTAGTGCCTTCTAATCCTTATGACGCGAAAGGACTCCTTATTTCGGCGATCGAGGACGATGATCCGGTCATCTTCCTCGAACCGAAGCGGCTCTATAACGGGCCCTTTGACGGCCATCACGACCGCCCAGTGACGCCGTGGAAGAAGCATGATCTCGGCGAAGTGCCGGACGGTCATTACAAGATTCCGCTGGGCGAGGCCGTCATCCGCCGCGAAGGCTCCGACGTCACCGTGCTCGCCTACGGCACGATGGTGTTCGTCGCGCTGGCGGCGGCGGCGGAAACCGGCGTCGACGCAGAGGTCATTGATCTCCGTACCGTTCTGCCGCTCGATCTCGAAGCGATCGAGAAATCGGTGAAGAAGACCGGCCGTTGCGTCATCGTGCATGAGGCGACGCGCACCTGCGGTTTCGGCGCCGAACTCATGTCGCTGGTGCAGGAGAGCTGTTTTTATCACCTCGAAGCCCCGATCATCCGCGTCACCGGCTGGGACACGCCCTATCCGCATGCGCACGAATGGGCGTATTTTCCGGGGCCGGACCGCGTCGGCGAGGCGCTGAAGAAAGTAATGGAGGCGGCGTGATGGGCGAATTCGTCATTAAGCTCCCCGATGTCGGCGAAGGCGTCGCCGAAGCCGAACTTGTCGAATGGTTCGTCGACGATGGCGCGAATGTCCGCGAGGACGAGGTGCTCGCCGCCGTCATGACCGACAAGGCGACGGTCGAAATTCCGTCGCCGGTCGAGGGTAAGGTCGTCTGGCGCGGCGCGAAGATCGGCGAGATCGTCGCGGTCGGCTCGCCGATCATCCGGCTGGAAGTCGACGGCGCCGGCAACGTCAAGCCGGGTGCGGCGCCAGCGACGGCGAAAGAAGCGCCGAAAGCGGAAGCAAACGGACCAAACGGTTCTGCTGCTACCACACAAGCGAAGTCTCGGACTGCTTCCTCCCCCGCTCGCGGGGGAGGTGTCCGCGAAGCGGACGGAGGGGGCGGGACAGCGAGGAAAGCCCCCTCAGCCTCGCTGCGCTCGGCAGCTCCCCCGCAAGCGGGGGAGCATAAGGGGACGCCAGTTGCAAAATCCTCCGGCGCGCCGCGCAAGGAAGGCGAAAAGCCGCTCGCCTCGCCGGCGGTGCGGAAACGCGCGCTTGAGGCGGGCGTTGATCTGAGGCGCGTTGCGGGCTCCGGCCCCGCGGGCCGCATCACGCATGAAGATCTCGACGCGTTCATGCGCGGCGGCGGCGCAGCGCCCATGGCGGCGCGCGCAAGAACCGCCGACACAAGCATCAAGGAAATCCAGATCATCGGTCTCAGGCGCAAGATCGCCGAGAAGATGGCGACTGCGAATGCGCATATCCCGCACATCACCTATGTCGACGAGGTCGACATGACGGCGCTTGAGGAATTGCGCGCCAAACTCAACAAGGAGCGCAAGGAAGACCAACCGAAACTCACCGTGCTGCCGTTCCTGATGCGCGCCATGGCCCGCGCTATCGCCGAACAGCCGCAGGCGAATTCGCTTTATGACGATGAAGCGGGAATCGTCCGCCAATATGGCGGCATGCATATTGGCGTCGCGGCGCAGACCGATAACGGGCTCGTCGTGCCGGTCGTGCGCCATGTCGAGGCGCGGGGCCTATGGGACTGCGCCGCGGAAGTCGCCCGCCTCGCGGACGCCGCGCGGGCCGGAACCTGCACGCGCGAGGAGCTGACCGGCTCGACGATCACAATCACGTCTTTGGGCGCCCTCGGCGGCATTGTGACGACGCCGGTCATCAATTACCCGGAAGTCGCCATCGTCGGCGTCAACAAGATGCAAACCTTGCCGAAATGGGATGGCGCCGGCTTCGTCCCGCGCAAGATGATGAACCTCTCATCGAGCTTCGATCATCGCATCATCGATGGCTGGAACGCGGCCGTCTTTATCCAGAAGATCAAGGGATTGCTGGAGAACCCCGCGGCGATTTTCATTGAGGATTGAGTGAAGGCAGTAGGCAGTAGGCGGTAGGCAGTAGGTATAGCGCCGGAATTAGTCGTCATCCTGAACAAGCCTTGGCGCCAGCCGAGGCGCAGATTCAGGACCCAGGGCCGCTTGCGCTGATGCGCGCCGCCCTGGGTCCTGAATGATCGCTCCGCGATCTTCAGGATGACGGCTGCGCGTACCGGTCATTGCCGACTGCCCTTAAGCGGAAAGTGAAAATGACCACCGAACACACCTGCAAACTTCTCGTCATCGGCGCCGGGCCCGCGGGCTATGTCGCGGCGATCCGCGCCGGGCAATTGGGGATCGACACGATCATCGTCGATGCGAACGCGCTCGGCGGAACATGCCTCAATGTCGGCTGCATTCCCTCGAAGGCGATCATCCACGCCGCGGACGAATTCGAGAAGACGAAGCATTTCGCCGACAAGTCGCCGCTCGGGATAACGGCGAAATCGCCCTCGATCGATCTCAAACAAACCGTCGCCTGGAAGGACGGTATCGTGAAGCGCCTCACGACTGGCGTCGGCGGCCTTTTGAAGAAATCGAAAGTGCGCGTTCTCAATGGCTGGGCGATATTCAAGGACGGCAAGACGGTCGAGGTTGAAACCAAAGACGGCGCCGAGATCGTCCGCGCTGAAAACATCATCGTCGCGACCGGCTCCGTTCCGGTCGAACTGCCGTTCTTGCCTTTCGGCGGCGATGTTATTTCCTCGACCGAAGCCTTGTCGCTCGATGCGCCGCCGAAGAATCTTGTCGTCGTCGGCGCCGGCTATATTGGGCTCGAACTCGGGATTGCCTTCGCCAAGCTCGGCTCGCAGGTGACGGTTGTCGAAGCGCTTGAGCGCATCCTGCCGCTTTACGACAATGAACTGACACGGCCCGTCGCCAAGCGCATGAAGGCGCTCGGCATGCATGTTCATTTGGGCGCGAAGGCGAAAGGTCTCGGCAAGAGCGGCAAGGGCCTCGTCATCGTCAATGAAGATGGCAAGGAGGAGACACTCCCCGCCGACAAGATCCTCGTGACGGTCGGCAGGAAACCGCTGACCGAAGGCTGGGGCCGCGAAGAGCTCGTCCTCGATATGGAGGGGCGGCATATCAAGATCGATGATCAATGCCGCACGTCGATGCGCGGGATCTACGCGATCGGCGACGTCACCGGCGAGCCGATGCTCGCCCATCGCGGCATGGCGCAGGGCGAAATGGTTGCCGAAATCATTGCCGGCGAAAATCGCCGCTGGAATAAGGCCGCGATCCCGGCGATTTGTTTCACCGATCCCGAAATCGTCTCGGTTGGCCTCTCGCCCGATCAGGCCAAAGATCAAGGCCTTGACTTCAAGACCGCGCTCTTTCCGTTCACGGCGAATGGCCGAGCCATGACGATGGAGGCCGAAGACGGCTTCGTGCGCGTCGTCGCGCGCGCCGACAATCATTTGATCCTCGGAATTCAGGCCGTCGGCGCCGGCATCGCGGAGCTTTCCGCCGCCTTCGGACTAGCGCTTGAGATGGGCGCGACGCTCGAAGACATTGCGGGGACGATCCATGCGCATCCGACGCAAAGCGAAGCGTTCCACGAAGCCTCGCTCAGAACGCTCGGTCACGCTCTCCATATCTAAGTGCGCTAACAACGACCGCGCGCCGGCATTTTGCATTGCATCACGACGGTGAGGCGCGAGATGGCGCGCGGCTAGGCTGTCAGCGCTTGACCCTGCGCTGGGCCGCCGTCAGAACGAATGCGCCGCGGCGGGGCGAGGGGCCTCCGCCAGAAGAAATCGAGGGGATTTCGTCATGATGCGACCGATCTTGTCTGCGCTCGCTATCAGCGCGCTATGCGCATGTTCGCCGACGACCACGACGCCGACCAACGGGGCGGCGAGCAGCGCAGCGCCCGAGGCGATGAAGGACTATGCGCCGACCGGCATTATCGCGAAGTCGTTGCCTGAAATTTCAGATGCGCTGGCAAACGGCGAGACGACCTCGGCGACGCTCGTCCAGACTTATCTTGACCGCATCAATGAAATCGACCGGGCGGGACCGACCTTGCAGGCGGTGCTCGCCGTCAACCCGGATGCGATGAAGGACGCCGAAGCGTCTGACGCGCGGCGCAAGGACCGCAAGGCGCTCGGGCCTCTCGACGGCGTGCCGATCCTCGTCAAGGACAATGTCGAGACCGCCGATCCGATGGCGACGACGGCCGGCGCGCTTGCGCTCAAGGACAATGTGACGGGGCGCGACTCGCCGCTGATCGCGGGGCTGCGCGCTCAAGGCGCGATCATTCTCGGCAAGACCAATCTCAGCCAGTGGGCGAATTTCCGATCGGACCGCTCGATGAGCGGCTGGTCGGCTTTGGGCGGGCAGGTGAAGAACCCGCACATTCTCGATCGCAATCCTTGCGGGTCAAGCTCGGGGTCGGGCGCGGCCATGGCTGCTTCTCTTGCCGCCGGAACCGTCGGCACCGAGACGAACGGCTCAATCACCTGTCCCTCGAACGTCAACGGCATTGTCGGCTTTAAACCGACGGTCGGGCTCGTTTCGCAGCAATATGTCGTGCCGATTTCCTTCACGCAGGATACGCCGGGCCCGATGACGAAGACGGTCAAGGGCGCCGCGATGATGCTGAACGCGATGGCGACGGGCCCCGCCAAGACTGATTATGTCGCGGGGCTCAGCGCCGATTCTCTCAAAGGCGTACGCGTCGGCGTCGCGCGCTACGCCGAGGGCGACAATCCGGCGATCAAGGGGCTTTTCGAAGCGGCCCTGAAAACGCTTTCGGACGCCGGCGCCGTTCTTGTCGACATCAAGGATTTTAAGCCGGATGAGGGCGTTGGTGCGGCCGAGACGACTTTGCTCCAGACGGAGTTCAAATCGGAGATTAATGATTATCTCGCCAACGCCGCGGCGGCCGTCCAGACGCGCGATCTTCCCTCGCTGATCGCGTTCAACAAGGACCATGCCGATGTTGAGCTCGTCTTGTTCGACCAGAGCATTTTCGAAGCCTCTGAAAAAGAAGGCGGGCTCGATGGCGACGATTACAAGAAGGCGCTAGCGACGGCGCTCAAAGCGGCGCGTGAAGACGGCGTCGACAAGCTGATGAAGGACAACAATGTCGACGTGCTTGTCGCGCCGTCGGGCCCCGTCGCGCCGCGTGTCGATCCGATCAACGGCGACGTCTGGCCGGATTTCCCCGGAATTGGCGACCTCGCAGCGATCGCCGGCTATCCGCATCTCACCGTGCCGATGGGGACGGTGCGCGAGATGCCGGTCGGGATATCCTTTGTCGGAACGAAGGACGAAGACGCGAAGATATTAAGCTACGGCTACGCCTATGAGCAGGCGAGCCGTCTTCGCACCGAGCCGCACTATCTTCCGAATGCAGAGGCGATCCCTGAAATCGCTGCGGCGATGAAGAGGAAGTCCGAATAGGCGCCGTGAGATCGCGGATCGCGCCGTGCAACAAATCTTGACGACGCCGTTCGCTCTTTGAACGGCCGCCGTCAGGCGAAACTCGCCGTCTTTCCTCCGTTTAACAACGCAAAAGCGGGTTATCCCGACCATTCCCGCTCGCCGTCGCGGATTCGAAGCGCGAGCCGCTCATTTCAGATTATCCGTCCGCCGGATAAAATCGGCGACATTGTCATGCAGCGCCTTAAGTACCGCCGGCGTGACGTAAACCATGTGACCGGATTCGTAATAGCGATATTCGATGTTCTTCTGGAGCTGCGGCGGGATCGCCATGTGATGCATCTCGAACCAGCCTTCATAATAGGGCGTCGACATGTCGAAATAGCCGCCGTTGACCATGATCTTGAGGTCAGGGTTTTGTTTCATCGCTGCGGCGAGATCGGGAAGAACGTTGGGCAGCGCGATCAGAGGATGCGAGGCTCCCGGGGGCTGGTGTTTGTAATCCCAACTCTCATAGACCGGAATGCCGGGAAGGAATGTCTGGTCCTCGCCGTAATGCAGGGTGTTGCGCGCATAATCGTTCCAGGCGGAGATATAGGCGGAGGATATCGCCGAACTTTGCGGATCATAGGCGGCGATCTTGCTCAAGGGATCTAGCGTTGGCCCGGTGAAGCGGGTGTCGAGCGTGCCGGTCGTTTCGCCGCCGTCTGAGAGAATTTCCTTCTGGAAGGCGCCGTATTCGATGCGAAGATTGGTTTTCAGAAGATAGGCGACCGGAAGGCCGGTATAGGCGTGCAGTTTTTCGGCGATCGCCGTGCGGCTTTTCGCGCTAAGGCGGTCGCCGAGCGCCAGCGCGTTGGCGTAATCCCTTGTCGCGAATCGTTCGACTTCGCTGAGGAAAGGCCGCAACTCTTTTGGCTGCTCGGGGAGCTTCTTGTGGAACCACGCCGTCGCCGCGTAAGTCGGCAAGGAGACGACATAGGGTGCGTCGATCGCCGGATTGAGTTCGGGATCGTCGGGGCAAAGATCCCAGTTCAGAATATCCGACAACATGATGAGGCCGTTGAGGTAGATGCTCTCTTTTTGCAGGGAGTAGGCGAGGACGGCGCCGCGCGTCGTACCGTAGCTTTCGCCGAACACGTATTTCGGCGAATTCCATCGTCCGTATTTTGTCAGGAAGTCGCGAATGAATACCGTGAAGGCATGAATGTCCTGGTCGACGCCGTAAAACTCTTTGACCTTATCCTTGCCGCCGATGCGGCTGAAACCGGTTCCCGGCGCATCGATGAAAACGAGATCCGAAACGTCGAGTAGGCTGTCCCCGTTGTTGCCGATCGAATAGGGCGCAGCCGGCGTGTGCGAAATTTCGGCGGTCTTTACGCGGACGGGGCCGAACGCGCCCATATGCAGCCAAACGGTCGACGAGCCGGGCCCGCCGTTGAAGAGGAAAGTGACTGGACGATCGGCTGCCGGCGCGCCGCGCTTGAAATACGCGGTGTAATACATCGAGGCTGCGGCGGTCGGATTCTTATCCTCTTCCGAATCAGCCGCGGTCGCGGGCTCGCTGTCGTCCCAGCCCTTGGCGTGAACGACGAGCGTGCCGGCGACCGCGTGATAATCGATCCGCTTGCCGCCGATCGAGACGAAGCCGTCGCTTGCAACCGCGGCCGGCTTGAAGTCGGGCGCTTTGGCCTCATCCTTCGCATCGTCGGCGGCGTAGGCGCATGCCGCGTGCCCCAACAAGGCGGCGATGAGCGCGCCGGCCAAATTCAGCCGCTTCGTTTGGATATTCATGGACCCCTCCGATCTGAACCCCAATCCCCCTAATGGCACTCTGTTTGTTTCGGTGCTCAGCGACAAGCCGAAAAACACGGCCGCCTATTGCCGCCTCTTCACATGTTCGATGACGCGGGAGAGGATCAATGGCCCGCCCCCTTCGATCAGTCAGACGGCGTCATGCCGTCCAGGACATAATTGTTGCGATTGCACAGCTTGTCGAAAGTTCTCGCCGCCTTAATGCGATAGATGAGGCAATCGGTCCATTTCTCGAGCTTTTGTGATTCTTCGCCAAACTCGCGCAGCCGATCCATGTTGGCGGCGTATCGAGGCTTCAGCGCGGCTC
>OBLQ010000794.1_pt1 | contig 12059 bp, 10 predicted proteins | sample 1519881 | NCBI WGS metagenome assembly OBLQ01 (sample SAMN01911456, study PRJEB22533) | soil metagenome | biome: Soil | place: Malaysia | collected 2012-04-30 | depth DG_metagenome m | reverse complement strand
GCACGTTCGTCGACCGCCACTGACACGCTCAACCCGAGGTACCGATGCCGCTGTTATCGGAGGCAACCGCCTGATCGCTGACCACCGAGAAGTTGCCAGCGGCCCCGTACTTCTTGCTCTCAATCTTGAGGAACCCGCTTCCATCTATTGAGGCCTTGACGAGGTCCTTGAGTTTGGAGTCCGAATTGATGAGAGTGACGAGGTCCGCCTGGGATGCGCCGACAGGGACCGTCAGCGAATACGGGACGTTGTTAAAGAGCGAGCCAGAGAACGTTAGTTTCTCCCCGACAGAGTTGTTCGAAGTCTGTGCGACCGTCGCGAGCGTGTTGCCGAGCGTCGCTGGCTGCGTGATGTCCACCTGGAAGCCGTTGACCGAGTTCTGCGTGGCGGAGGGGGAGGAGATGTACACGAGGTCGTTGGTCGACGTATCACCCACGGCCATCATGAGGCGCCGGACGGCATCCGGGTCGCTCGAGAGCGCAGAGTCCAGTTTCGTCTCGTCGAGACTGAGTTTGCCCTCCGTGTCGAAGGAGAAACCGATCTGAGCGAGGTTCTTGAACGTACCGTTTCCGACGCTGCGGAAGAGGTCTGCACCGAGCCTGCTCTCGATCTGGGCGACGATGGAGTCGCCGAAGAGGGGGCCGGACTGGAACGAGGAGGAATCGAACTGAGTCGTCTGTTTGATGAAGTCGACGACCTTGTTGTAGGCAGCGACCATGTCCTTCATGTTCGACTTGATCGCGTCCGTGTCCTTTGAAAGCGTGAGGGTCGCGGTCTCCGGGGTCGTGGCGTTCGCCTTGAGAAGCGTGATCGTCGCGCCAGGAACGACGTCGGTAACGGTGTTGCTGCTGCTCGTAAGACTGAACCCGTCGACGGTGTACTGCGCGTCCTTGGCGGCTACGAGTTCGTTGCCGTAAGAGCGTCCGTAAACGCCGATGTCCTCCAGCAGGCCGTTGGTGTCGGTGATGGTCGGCAGGGCGCCTCCGCTCCCGACGATTTGCAACTTGCTTGTCGTCTTGCCGTTGACCGTCTCCGTGACGACGGAGGCGGTCGCATTGGCGAGCGGTTCGGCGTTGATCTTGTCTGCGATCGTCTGCAGGGAGTCGATCGAGAAGTCGATGTTGATGGTGCCGGTCCCGATGTCGAAGGAGCCCGACGCGGACGTGCCGATGAACGACGAAAGCGTCGATGACGCGTCGGCAAAGCCGTACGAGCGGACCGTGTCGGTGCCCGTCTGGTCGCGGAAGGAGGCGGCGCCCGTCAGGAACCCCAGGGATGACAGCGTCGTTCCGCTGAGGTCGGCCATCTGCACGGCGTTGGACGCTCCGGAGGCCTTGGACGTGACCGTCAGGTAGGCGTTCCCGCTACCGCCGTTGATGACGCTTGCCGTCACACCGGCTCCTGTGGAGTTGATCTTGCCGGCGATGCTCGTCAGAGTGTCGGTGGACTCGACGTTGACGGCCTTGCCGTTGACGACGAAGGTTCCGCTAAGACCGAGTTCCGCCGTCGCGCTGCTCTGCGCGCTGCTCGAGACCTTGTGGCTGGCGGCCAACTGGGAGACCGTCAGGTCGTAGATGCCCGCGGTCGCCGTGCTGCCTGCCGTCACTGTCGCAACGTCCGTGTTCGAACTCGAGGCCGTGATCGGGTTGAACGAAGCAGCCGTGTTGAGCGTGCTGACTGAGGAAGAGAAGGCTGTCAGGAGCGACTTGAACTGAGCGAAGAGGCTCTGCTTGTTGGCCAGTATGGCCTGGTCCTGCTGCATCCGTTGCAGGGGCTGCGCCTCGATCTGCATCAACTGATCGATGATCTTCTGCGAGTCGATGCCGGTTGCAAGGCCCGTGAAGGAGATGCCCGCGAGGTTCCCTGAGATGCTCATCTTCTATCCTTCCATTTTGGTTATCGGCTGATTCTGCCCATTGGTGACCGTAGCCCTACCTGCTTAGATCCCGGACAGCAGGCCCAGCAATTCTGCCGCGTGTCTGATCTGAATGCCGACTTCGCTGTGAAGCTCTGACCGGCCGTCCTCGTCCAAGTCCATCCAGGACTCGAACTCGGGCCCTAGATCCGGGACGTAGCCCGCACCGTGGTCACCGATGATGTCGCAGACGACGCGCTCCGCGCAGTGGACGCAGTTCAGGTTCTCGTTGCCTGAGACCGAGTCCGGCTCGTGGTGGGCGGCAATGAGTTCCGTGACGGCCGGTGGGAAGTTCCATTTGTCGCCCAGCATCCCGCCCAAGCGGGCGTGGTCGACATGGAGGGCGGACTGCTCCAGGTCCGAGGCGGGGACCTCGCGCTCCTCCGACAGCCTGAGGATGTTCAGGTACGGAGTGGTGAACTGCGTGAGGAGGAAGAGCGAACCGATGTCGTGCAGCAGGCCACCGATGAACACGAGCTCCCTGTCCTTGTTGCCGATCCCGTGCTGCTTGGCGATCATCGTCGCACATGCCGCGGCGCCGAAACTCCGCTCCCAGAACCTCCGCTGGTGCCCTTCGATGTGCGCGTTGGTGGAGTGCAGCGCGTTCAGGACGCCGATGCTCAGCGCAAGGTTCCTGACCTGCTGCATGCCGAGGATCGCGATCGCCTGGTTGATAGAAGAGACCTCCCGCGGCATACCGAAGTAGGCCGAGTTCACGACCTTGAGGAGTTTCGTCGCGATGGCCGGCTCTGCGCTGATGAGTTCCTCGATCTCGGAAGTGCTGACGGTCTCCTTCTCCGTCGCCTTGACCACCTGCATGAGGGCCGTCGGCAGCGCCGGTAGGTCGACCATCGCTTTTTCGATGTAGGCCTGCATCAGCCTGCTAGTGTCTTCAATTGCCATTGTCTGTACCTGTTGTTCCTTATGCGGCGGCGACTAGCCCGTTCACGTCGACGATCAAAGCAACATTGCCGTCTCCGAGGACCGTCGCGCCGCTAACTCCCTGAGCCTCTCCGCAGTACCTGCTGAGCGACTTGATAACGACTTCTTGTTCCCCTACCAACTTGTCCACGATGAGGCCCACGCGCTGGTTCGCATAGCCGACCACGACCACGTTGGCTGTCTTGCCCTCAGGCTCGCCCCCTGGTCCCGGCCAAAACGCGCTGCGCAGGTCGATGAGCGGTGTCGTCTCACCGCGAATCTGAATCACGCTCATGCTGTGGACCGACTCGATCTCGTTTCGGTCGATCCGCAGTGTCTCGATGATCGATCCCAATGGAAGGACGTACGAGCCGCCCGCGACCTTGATGACAAGGCCACGAATGATGGCCAAGGTCAGAGGAAGTCCGAGCGTAAAGCGCGTGCCCTCACCCACCTTCGAATCGATGTCGATGAATCCGCCCACCTGCTGGACGTTTGACCGGACGATGTCCATGCCGACTCCCCGGCCAGAAATCTCGCTGACTTGCTCGGCGGTACTGAACCCGCTGGCGAAGATGAACTGGAGCGCTTCCCTTTCGGTCAGCGTCTTCGCTTCTTCGGCCGAGACGAGGCCCTTTTCGACCGCCTTGGCGAGGATGTGACCGCTGTCGATACCGCGGCCGTCGTCAGTGACCTCCACGATGATGTGGTTGTCCTTGTGCCTGGCGGACACGCGCACTGTGCCCTTTTCGGGCTTACCTGCCTCGATCCTCTGCTCGGTCGTCTCAAGACCGTGGTCGATGCTGTTCCTGAGGATGTGAAGGAGCGGGTCGCTGATGACCTCGATGACGCTCCTATCGAGCTCGGTTTCACCGCCTTGTAGTTGGAGGTCGACCTCCTTACCGAGCCGGCGCGCGAGGTCGCGTACGATGCGCGGAAGGCGGTCAAAGACGGTCTCGATCGGCAACATGCGCGCCTTCATGATCTGGTCCTGAAGGTCGCCCGTGATCCTGGCCACGTGTGCGAGCGTCGCCTCGAGTTCCTCGGCGCCGCTGTCCCGGTACTTGCGTGAGAGGCCCTGCCCGAGCCGCTCGATCCTCGTGCGGTCGATGACGAGTTCGCCGACCAGGCTCATGAGAGTATCGAGCCGCTCGACGTCGACGCGGACGGTCGGAGCGGCCTCCGCCTTCCTCTCCGACACGGCCTCCATCTTCGCGACTGCGGCCTTGGCCTTCTCGTTGGACTCTCTGACCTTCTGCCCGTTCCACTTGTCGAGCAGCACTTTCTCGACCTCGCTGATCTGGTCGAGCCCCTTCTTGATCTTCTTGATCGGGGCCCTGCTCTGGAAGACGATCTCGAAGTCGCGGCCGAACCGCTCTTCCTCCAGATCCTCAGGATTCGGGACCGTGACCAGTACCTCGCCGTGCTCCTGCACGGCGTTGACCGCCATGAGCGCGCGGGCGTACTTCATCGCGCAAGCCTCTGAAAGACGGATTTGCGCATGGTACACGCGGCCCTTGGACGCGACCTCGTCGAGCAGATCGATCTGGTCTTCTGGGATCTGTGAGCGCCAGTCGTCGCCGGGCTCGCCCCTTTGGGACTTCGCCGGGACTGCGGTGGAGCCGCAGAGCGCCCGAAGTTCGGCTACGACGTCCTGGAACTCGACCGCGTCGCTCCTGCCCTGAGAGACCGATTCGATCATCTGGCGCAGGACGTCGACACCCTTTAAGAGAGCATCGGTCACGGCGGAATCGGCGTTGACGCTGCCGTTTCGGAGCAGGTCGAGCAAGCTCTCCATCTCGTGCGTCAGTTCGGCGAAGCGCGAGAAGCCCATTGCCCGACTGTTGCCCTTGAGCGTGTGCGCCGCTCGAAAGATTGTCTGGGTCCGTTCTGGACTCGGGTCTGACTCGAGTTTGAGCGACTCGGCCTCTAACACCTTGAGTTGTTCATCCGCTTCCTGGATGAACAACTCAAGGTACTGAGACATGTCGAGTTCTTGGCCCATTACAAGTCGATCCTTTTCATATTTGAGCGCTAGGCAGCGAGCGTCCTGTCCAAGTCGAGCAGAGTGATCAGCCTCCCCCCGTGGTGTGCGATCCCTTTGATAAAGCCTGTGTCGCGTTCGGCGACGAAGTCCGGAGTCTGTTCAATCTTTTCCGGGCCGAGGTTCACGACCTCGGTGACCGCGTCGACGATCAGCCCGATGTCGCCGCTCTCGCTCTCGACCACGATGATGCGCGTGTCGGGAGACTCGTCGGCGCGCTCTAGCCCGAGACGGGTGGCGAGGTCGACGACCGGGACCGTGTTTCCGCGCAGGTTGACGAGGCCGCGGATGTGGGTCTTGGACCTCGGCACAGGAGTGACTTCGCGCATCCTGATGATTTCGTGGACGCGGAAGATATCAATGCCGTACGACTCCGAGGCCATGCGGAAGACGACGGCCTGCCTCTCCCCGCCGCCACTTGCTCCATGCACCTGAGATTCATCGGCATTGAGTGCCATACCCAGATGTTCGGCGTGGAATACCGGTAACTTTACGGTCTCCTGCTTCAAATCGAAGGTGAAAGGCAGGGTTCCAGGCATGCAGGACACCAGGCTGATCGCCATTGATCTCGACGGGACGCTGCTGGACAGCCGCCGGAGGGTCTCCCCCGGGGCGGTCGAAGCGATCGGCGAGGCCGTTTCCGCCGGAATCGAGGTCTGCCTGGCCAGCGGGCGCGCCGTCAACACGATCCTTCCCTTCGCGGCCGAACTGGGACTCGTTGGGCCGGTCGTGAGTTGCAACGGCGCCTACATTCTGGGCTCAGACCACCAAGTCGTCTCTCACATACGGCTGGGCCGCGACGCCGCTGAGAGGATCATCGGCTACGGCGAGCAGCACGGGCTCCATACGAACGTCGATGCGGGCGACAAGGTGTACTTCTCCACCGACGGACCGTTTGCGGACCTCTACCGAGGCAGGACGGGCGTCCGGGAGGACGCGGTGCTCGACTACTGTGATCTGCTCGCAGAGTCGCCGACAAAAATACTGTTTATTGACGAACCGCAAGAAATTCTTAGACACAAAGATGCGCTCGCACATTTGCGGGGCGAGGGGCACGCGAACGTCGTCCTGAGCGAAGCGGACTACATCGAGTTCCTGCCGATCGGCGTGGACAAGGCTGTCGGCGTGCAGGCGGTCGCAAGGAGCCTGGGTTTGAAGCAGAGCGAGGTTGCAGCGGTCGGCGACTACCACAACGACCTGGAGATGGTCCAGTGGGCGGGCTTTGGTGGCGCCGTCGCGAACGCGGTGCCGGAGGTGCGCGACGCCGCTGACGTGGTCGTCGGAAGCAACGACGAGGGCGGCGCGGCGGAGTTTGTACGGGCCGTCCTCAGGCGGGCGAGTAGGCTATAATCTAGTGCGACGGCGGGTTCAACAGATGCGTATTCCAACACTCCTTTCGCTTCTTCTTCTGTCTGCGGCCTCGTGGGCCGGGACGATCACCGTCACGTCTCCCGTGGCAGGGGACTTCTTGGGCACCAGCAACTCGGTCAAGTTCAACATTACTGGCGCCGTCGTCCAGGTCACCGTGAACGTCGTCGCATCCCTGGACTCGAATCCAGCGATCAATGTCTCCGTCCAACAGAACTTCAGCCCGGACGTCAACGGCAACATAAACGGCAGCATCCCGCTCAACTTCTCGCCTTCGACGCCTGAGGGCCCGTACACACTGACGGTCACCGCGACCGAGCCTGGAGCGACCTACAACACGGTGGCGCCGATCTCTGTGAACGTCGACGTGAAGGCGCCCAAGTTCGGCAACTTCAACCCGCTCTCCGGCGCGTTCGTCAAGGGCGTCGTGCCGATCTCTGTCGATTTGGACGAGCCGAACGTGAAGGAGTGGCGCGTCAGGATCAACAACGCCGACATCCCGAACAACAGCGGCTCGACGAACGTCATGCTCGTGGACTGGGACACCAACACGGTGGTCACCGACGGGTCTCAGACGATCAACCTCTCCGTCACCGACCTGGCGAACAACTCTAGCACGAAGGACATCGGCGTCACCGTCGACCGGATCAAACCGAGTTCGACGATCCTGGCGCCGGCTAGCGGCTCCACCGTTCGACCGGGATCGAGGCTCGCCGTCATCGTGGACATCGCCGACCAGTTCACTGGTTCGGTGCACTTCACCGGCGTGGACGTCGAAATCCAGTCGATGACGGGAACCGTGCTGCACAGGGTGCCGCGCAGATCGATCAGCAGCACCGGGAGCACCCTGCACTGGACGGGCAGGATCAGGACTACTGCCGCGCTTCCTAGCCAGTTCAAGATCGTGGTGAACGCGATCGACCGCGCGGGGAACGTCGCAGTAACGCAAGAAGTCACCGTCTCAACGGCGACGGCGAACGCGAGCACACGAGGGGGCAAGAAGAAAAGGCGCGGGGGCAGGGGCAGAATCTGAACCTGGGCCCGCACCGTCATAGATTCAGAAGGAAACAACCGCTGTGAACTGGAAAAAGCCTCTCTCCACCGCCCTGGCGCTCTTGGGGCTCGTCACTTTCGCGGGAGCACAAATCCCCGACCTCTTGAACGCGCTGGACGCGGGCGGACGCGCGATGGGGATCGGCGGTGCGACCTACGGCACCGACGCCAACACGTTCTCGATCAACGCAAACCCCGCGGGCCTCGGATTTATAACGCAGGCGATGTACGGCGTCGCTTATCGCAACATGCCAGAGTCGCGCAGCAGAGTCAGCGGCAACTTCGACGACCCGACGTTCGACACGAACCTTCGGCAAGGGTCGTTCGGGCTCTCACACGTCGGTTACGCGTTCCCGATGGCCGGCGGAACGATCGGCATCAGTTACACGCGGTCAGGCTCGATCCGTGACGAGCGCTCGGGCGACGGGCTGACGCAGGGCGCCCTCACCGTCCGGAACTACACAGAAGTGTTCCGCGCGCAGACCGACCTCTTCACGGTCGCCTACGGCAAGAGTTCGGGCGGCGGCGGGGCCAACTACGGCATCGGCGTGGTGGTCGCCAACCAGTACATCCTTGACCGGCAGAACTATGACCTCTTCAACGGAGGAACCCCCGCAGGAAACGTCTCGGCGGACAACAGCGGCACGGGGTTCGGGGTCGGCGGAGTCGCGGGGGTGATGTTCAATCCGAACTCGAACACGAGCGTCGGCTTGAGCGCCCAGTCTCCGATCGACCTTTCGGGCAACTCGGAGACGAAGCAGTACCTGGACCGCATCCCAGGACGCCTGAGTGGAAGCCTGGCTGCCAGGACCGACGGGGCAAACGGGGAATACCTCCTGTACGGGGTGCAGGCCAACTGGTACTTTGGCGGCCAGAAGAACAAGATCTTTCCGCGAGACAATTACGCGACGGTGGGCGGGGGCATCGAATACGGTATGCGACGGTGGAACGCGCTCGTGCCAATACGGATCGGCTACACGGTCGTACCGAGCGGCGGTACAGGGTTCGCAGACCGGGACGCCTTCACCTTCGGGGTCGGCTACCGTCCAAACGGGTCTGACGCCTCGGCCGACCTGAGTTTCGCCAAGCCCATCGACGGAAACTCCATCGACATCGCTCTTTCACTCACCTACATCCTTGGCCACAAATGAAGAAACTCGCCTTCTTGACCGCGCTGATCTGCCTGGCTTTCGTGCAGGCGCAAGCCCAGGGGTGGAGCGACGCCTATTCCAAAGCCTTGGATGCGGCGACGAAGAGGGACTGGCAAGCGGCGCGCGCGATGTTCAAGGACGCCGCGGCGCTGCGCCCTGAGGACCAGTCCGACCCGACGAACCTCCCTGGCCCGGTGACAGAACCCCGCCGGTGGCGCGACGGCTCGCCTTACTCGCCAAACTTTGGCGCGGCCTATTGCCAGTTCCACTACGCGATCGAAGTGAGCAAGGACAGGGTCGCGGACCTGAAGGTCGCCGCATCCGAGTTCGAACTGCTGCTCGCCAAGGGCCAGACGAGCCCGGAGACCTACTACTTCCTGAGCCAGACGTATTCGCAACTGCGCGACGTACAGAAGTTCAACGCCCTGAGTGAGAAGTTCGCCAAGGACGCGCCCTCTCTCAAGTGGAGGGTCGACGATTCGTTCCTCGCTCCCGAAGAGAAGGGCGCGATAGCCTCGTTGCTGCCGAAGACGGCGGAGAGCCAGAAGGGCGGGCCCCAGCAGGTCGATAGCGGCGGAGTTAAGACGACCGTGATCAAGGCGACCGACATTAACGATCGCGGAACCGCAAACACAGCGATCGGCGCACCGCCCGCAACCGGCGAGGCCGGCTCGTTGGCCGGCCGCGTGCCTGTGAAGGCGACCAAGTACGCTCTGGTGATCGGTAACTCCGAGAGCGCCATGCAGGACGCACGGCTCTCATTTGCAGCATCTGACGCGCTGTTCGTCCGCGAGACGCTGATCCAAAACGCCGGCTACGCTGAGGAGAACATCGACGTGGTGGCCAACGCGTCTGCCGCCCAGATGTCTGCGAGCATCAAGGCTCTCGCCGACAGGTTGCCAGAGGACGCCACCGTGCTCATCTACTTCACTGGCGCCGGCTACGACATCGACGGTAAGGACTACTACGCCGGAGTCGACGCGACGAGCCCCCAGGACTCCGCGCACATGGTGGCAGTCAGCGACGTCTATAGGGCTTTCTTGGCGAAGGGAGCGAGCATCTTCTGCTTCAACCAGGCGAACCGCCTCATGACTGCGGGGCTGTACTTCGGAAAGGAGGTCCCGCTCTTCGGTCGCATTTCCCAGGCTCAAGCGACAATACCGGGCCAAAAGATCAATTCACTCGTTTCTGACGGAAAGGAAATTGGCGCATATACCTACGCCTTTGCGAACATTTTGAAAGATTTTCGGTCTAACCAAGTGCCCATCATGGAGTTTGCCTGGCAGGTATTCTACGAGATGCGCCAGGGAGGAGGGCCACAGTCTCCCACCCTGCCTGTACTAACAGTCTTGTCGGCTGACGCACGTTTTTAGGCGTCGCCGTTCCGCAACAAAAGATGAACCAACCGAGACGACAACGACCGCCCACACCTGAACTCGACCCAAGAGCGGTAAAAGTCTTCAAAAGGGTCGCTGAGGAGTTCGGCACGTGCTACGCGCAAGAGTTCCTCTATCCCCATCTGCGCCGCATACTCGGCATAGAACAAGAGGATCCCGAGATCATTCGCGAAGCGTACATGACTGCGCGTGGGAGCCTGCTCGCGTTCTACTGTCACTATGCGTTCGCCCGACGCGGCAAGGACCGCGACGACCTTTCAAACTTCGCGCTCGAAGCACTCGGACGCGTCCAGGGCGACAAGGACTTCGCTGAGGTTCTCCAAATGGAGGACGGCACGGCCCTATGGGAGGCGTTCGCCGCCATCTGCCAGGAGAAGCGGCGAAAGAACAACGAGGCGCAGAACAGGGGTCTCATCCAAGGGATGCTGGAACTGGCGCAAGAGATCTACGACGCGGACAAGGTCGGCTCCATCGCCAACTGGATGCTGAACGGGATCGCACAGACGAAGCGCCTTGAACCTCAGTTCGAGCGCGTCGTCGACATTCGAGGAGTGGGGCCAAAGAGCACGTCGACCTTCATGCGCGACGTGGTTTACATGTTCGACTATGAGTCGAAGATCGAGCCTGCCGACCGGATCTACATCCACCCGATCGACCGCTGGCTTCGCCTGATGGCGCGATACCTGGTTCCCGAGCCGGGAATGGAAAAGGCGGCCGACTGGATCATCGCCGGAAAGATCAGCAAGTATTCGCGGCGCGCGGGCGTTTCGGGCATCGCGTTCAACATGGGCGCCACCTACTTTGGACAGAAGTACGTGAAGGACCCTGCGCTCTTCGAAGACTTCTTGAAGAAGGTCGCGCTCGGCGAGGAACTCTAGCCGCCCATCCGCTGCCAAGCGATTCTGAGCCCTTCCAGGGTGAGCAGAGGGTCGTACTTGGAGATGCTCTCGCAGACTTCGGCGAACATCTTTCCGAGTCCGCCAGTCGACAAGACTGTCGCGCCTTGGCCGATCTCCGTCTTGATCCTTCCCACGAGGCCGTCGACCGCGTCAGCGTAGCCCAGCACGAGCCCGGACTGGAGCGACGCGACCACGTTCTTCCCTACTGCGGACTTGGGCACATCGAGCGCTATCGACGGGAGTTTCGCCGTTCTGTCGGCAAGGGAGGCCACCGAAACCTCCGGCCCCGGCATGATCGCCCCTCCGATGTAGCGACCCTGAGCATCGACCGTGTCAAAAGTGGTCGCCGTTCCGAAGTCGACGACGATGAGCGGTGGCTTGTACGATTCCAGCGCACCGAGGGCGTTCGCGAGGCGGTCCGCGCCGACGGCAAAGGGCGGGTCGTAGTCGACCGGAAGTCCGACTTGGTCACCAGTGCGCAGGAAGCGCGGATCTACCCCAAGCCTCTTGACACAAAACTCCTTCAGCGGTCGGTCGAGCCGCGGGACGACCGAGCCGACGATCGCGCCATCGGCCTGCAGCGAGACGCCCGACATCGTGCACAGGCCCGACACGACCGACGCGAGTTCGTTCTCGGTCGAGTAGTTGTGCGTATCGAGCCGCCACGTCTCGCGCCAAACGCCGTCGTAGAGCCCGACGACCGTGTTCGTATTGCCGACGTCAATCGCCCAGAGCATGAGTCAGATCCACCTGGCTGTATATCTTTCCGCCGAGCGAACGCACGATCTCTCCAACGACGAGGTTCGCAGCGGCGTCTCGTTTTGCTTGTTCGTCGGCCTCGACCATCACGCGCAACATCGGCTGTGTGCCGCTTGCGCGCACGACGACCCTGCCGCCGTTACCTAGGTCGCTTTCGGCTTTCTCAACCGCTTCCTGGATAGATGGCACGGACGACCAGTCGCTTCCTTCCTTTACCGAGACGTTGATGAGCGCCTGGGGCCAGTTCTCGAAGTCGCCATAGAGTTCGCTGGCGCGACGGCCCTCCGTCTTGATCACTCGGAGCAGTTCGAGCGCAGTGACTAGGCCATCGCCCGTCGGGCCGTGTTCTGGGAAGATGATGTGTCCGCTCTGCTCGCCGCCGATTCTCGCACCTGTCTCGATGAGCCTCGCGCTGACGTGCTTGTCACCGACCTTCGTGCGCTCGAGAGTAATGCCGTTGTCGCCGAGATACTTTTCAAAGCCGCCGTTGCTCATCACCGTGCCGACGACGATGGGCGGTCTGAGCCCGCCGTTGCGCACCGAGTGGCCGCA
>OBLQ010000793.1_pt1 | contig 12067 bp, 12 predicted proteins | sample 1519881 | NCBI WGS metagenome assembly OBLQ01 (sample SAMN01911456, study PRJEB22533) | soil metagenome | biome: Soil | place: Malaysia | collected 2012-04-30 | depth DG_metagenome m | reverse complement strand
CCGCCGAAGAAATCCCCGATGAGATTCAACGGCGATTTTCTTCTGCCGCCGAGTTGCCCCCCTCCGACCGCCAGGAAATCCTGCGGGCTGCGGCCCGGGCGCTGGCGCCTTTTCAGAAGGAAACATGAGCGACACACTGGAAACTTTGCGCCGCAAGATTGACGGAGCGGGACAGCTCGAATCCGTGGTACGCACCATGAAGGCGCTGGCTGCCGCGAACATCGGACAGTATGAAAGAGCGGTCCTTGCCCTGGCCGGCTACTACCGCACGGTCGAGCTTGGCTTGGCAGTCTGCCTTCGGCAAAAGCAGGTCATTGCGGTACCGGCGCCCGCCCGCCGGACGTCTTCGGGTTCGATTGTCATCATTGTTTTCGGCTCTGACCAAGGGCTGGTCGGCCAGTTCAATGATGAACTGGCGGCCTTCGTCGCGACCCAGATCGACGCGCTTCCGGGACGGAAAACCATCTGGGCCGTGGGCGAACGAATCTATGCGCGGCTGGAAGACTCCGGCCTGCCACCCGAAAAACTGTTCGCCGTTCCCAACTCCGTCACCGCCATCACGCCGCTGGTGGGCCAGATCCTGGTGGAGAGCGAATCGCGCCGCGAGAAAGGTGAACTGGAGCAGGTCTATATCTTTCATAACCGGCCCAAGACGGCGGCATTTTATGAGCACGCCAGCCAGCGCCTGCTGCCGCTGGACGAAAGCTGGCGGCGTGAGCTTGATGCCATCAACTGGCCAACAAAAAACCTGCCGGAAGTCGCCGGGGCTGCCGAGACCACGTTGCCGGCGCTGATCCGGGAATATCTTTTCGTCTCGCTGTTTCGCGCCTGCGCCGAATCACTGGCGAGTGAAAACGCCAGCCGCCTGGCCGCCATGCAGCGCGCGGAAAAGAACATCCGCGAGCTCTCCGAGGACCTGACGCTGACTTTCCAGCGGCTGCGGCAAAGTTCGATCGACGAAGAACTGTTTGACGTCTTCTCCGGCTTCAGCGCATTGTCAAATCCGGCGGAGACCCGATGAACGCAGGTCTCCAGCGCCGGCAACAATGCTGCCCTTTTTGGACTCATATATGAGAGGAGGGAAATACAATGCGACTCTCCATTCGAAGTCTTGCCATGGCGGCCGGCCTGCTGTGGGGCGGTCTGATTTGCTTTGTCGGGCTGATCAACCTTGCCGCTCCATCGTACGGCGCCAGCTTCCTGCAGATGATGAGTTCGGTGTATCCGGGATTTCAATTCTCCAGGACGTTCGGCGACGTGATCGTCGGCACAATCTACGGGCTTGCCGACGGAGCCATTGCCGGGCTGATTCTGGGCTGGCTCTATAACGCCTTTCTCCCGGTATCCACAGGCGCCAAAGGAGTGAGAAAGCGACACACGCCGCGTGGCATAGCCCTGGCGCCGGCGAAAGCCGTATAACTCAGCGAAGCGCGAAAATGTTCCTTTGCGACGCCGCGCCTGCGGTTCACGCAGGCGTGGCTTGTGTTGTTTTCTGAGCGGCGGAACGCCTGCTGGCCCACGCGATCCACAACGCCGTCACCGTAAGCAAGGCAAAGGCGATAGGCCCATGCGGCATGGTATGGCTCACCTGCAATTCCCAGCCGAAGGCCACCAGCAACAGCAGCGGAGGCCAGGGAACGCTCTTGGTGAGCCACAGGGCAATGGCCGCCGTAAGCGCCGCGGCGAACACGGCCCAGGAACCGGTCTGGCTGATCATTGAGCCGACGCCGCCGACCCAGGGGTCCGTCCAATTGGTATTGAGCAGGAGTTGCACGCCCTGGACCTGGTCAGGGGTGAGCTTATGCTGCGCGGCCAGGCTCTGCGTATTGAGGATTGCCCGGCCCAGCCCGCTGCCGCCGATGGCATCCAGCGCGGTATAGAAAATGACAAAGACGAAGGTGGCCAGTCGCGAGAGCCATGCCAGGGCCACGGCCGCACCGCCGTGCCGGGTTTCCACCAGTCCCACCAGCAGCCACAGACCCACGGCAACCAGCCCGACCATCAGCGTCTGGATCATGTGCAGCGTGAACCACCAATGCGGCCCAAAGTAGGCCAGCGCGTGGAATTGCGGGATGTAAGGATGCGGCTGCGAAAGGTACTGGTACATTCCCGGACTCTCCGTAAAGCCCGCAGGATGGAACAGTTCAATGGCCACCAGCACCACCGGCGCCACCACCAGGCATACCCACCACAGGACTTTGTGCAATCGTTCGTTTGACATGATCGCTCCTTGCTTGGGGAATCTCCCAGCAGCATACGGTCTATTTACCAGGACGGGGGCAGTATATCGCGGGAGGAGTCGGCCGAAGCAGCGATTGAGCACAACGGAGGCGCCTTTGAAACCATTACCCGGTAACGATGCCGGGGGAAACCCGCGCGGGCGGAGAAGGCCTCCACCGGTCTTCGAAGCCTGGGACAAAATTCGGTACTCGGCGCAAATGTGATTAAATAGAGTATTCATACCCATGGACCTGAAAGCCATTCAAACAGCCCTACACGAGCGCGGTATTGACGCCTGGTTGTTTTACGACCACCACCATCGCGACCCCATCGCCTACAAGGTGCTGGGACTGCCGGAAGGCCTTTTTGTCACGCGGCGCTGGTTTTACGTGATCCCGCGTGAAGGCGAGCCGGTGAAGCTGGTGCATCGCATCGAGGCCGGACACCTGGATTCCGTGCCCGGCGCCAAGCGCGAGTATTCCGCCTGGCGTGAACTGTGGGACAACCTGCAGGCGATGCTGGTGAAGTTCCGCACGGTAGCCATGCAGTATTCGCCCAACAACGCGATTCCCTACATCGGACTGGTGGATGCCGGCACGGTGGAACTGGTACGCAGCTTCGGCAAAGAGGTGGTCAGCTCCGGCGACCTGGTGGCCAGATTTGAAGCAGCATGGAGCGAAGAGCAGATTGCCAGCCACTTTGCCGCACGCGATGCGATTGACGCCATTGTTCCGGCGGCGTTCCAGGAGATCGGCCGGCGGGTGCGCAAAGGCAGCGTGACCGAGTATGAGATCCAGCAATGGCTGGCGGAGGCGTTCAAGCGCGAAAACCTGGTGACGGAAGATCTGCCGATTGTCGCGGTAAACGCCAACAGCGGCAATCCGCATTACGAGCCGAAGGCGCAGGGCTCGGCGCAGATCAAGGCGGGCGACTTTGTCCTGCTGGACATCTGGGCCAAAAAGAACACGCCCAACGCGGTTTATTACGACATTACCTGGACCGGCGTGATCGGCACGCCGACGGAAAAACAGGTGGAGATTTTCAACATTGTGAGCGGCGCGCGCGATGCCGGCGTGAAGAAAGTCCAGGAAGCGTTTGCCGGAAAGCGGCGCATCGCCGGCTGGGAGGTGGACCAGGCCACGCGGGAACACATCGCCAACGCGGGCTATGGGGAATACTTTGTCCACCGCACCGGACACTCGATCGGAGTGAACGTGCACGGCAACGGCGCCAACATGGACAACCTGGAAACCAAGGACGAGCGCGAAATCATCGCCAACACCTGCTTTTCCATCGAGCCGGGCATTTACCTGCCGGAGTTCGGCCTGCGCAGCGAGGTGAACGTGCTCATCCATAATGGCGCGGCGGAAGTTACGGGAAAAATCCAACGGGAACTGGTCTTGATCTAATGGCAGACACACGAACAACTTCACAAACGCAGGCGCCTCCGCTTGCCCCGATGCATGTGCTGGCGCCGGCCCTGGGCTGGCTGATACCCGGTGCAGGACACCTGATTCAGAAGCGATGGATTCGCGGAGTGGTGCTGCTGGCCTCAGTGGTGGCCATGTTCGCTCTGGGGCTGGCCATGGAAGGCAAGGTCTACAAACAGAACACGGGCGACCTGCTGGACATCCTGGGCTTCATCGGCGACCTAAGCGCGGGCGGACTTTACATCCTGGGACGGGCGCTGGACTGGGGCGCCGCTTCCATCGCCACGGCCACGGCCGATTACGGGACCAAGTTCATCGTTGTGGCCGGACTGCTCAACGTGATGGCCGCGGTGGATGCCTACCACATCGCGATTGGAAAAAAACCATGATGCTTCTGGCCATGCAGGTTTCCCATTTCACCGCCGCGGCCCTCTTCGCCTTCTTCACGTCGGTCGTCTTTGGCATTACCCAGCGCAATACGCCGCGCGACATGGTGCGTTATGGCGCCTACTGCTTCGGCATTTTCATTCTCGGCCTGTTCGTGGCCGGCTGGGTCATGTGGTTGATTCACCACTGAAGCCCGTCCAGTAATTGAGTAATCTGGCAATCGGTTAATTGATCCGTGTGCCAGGCCGTCTTGCGGGAGGCGGAGAAGATTGTGACCTCTCGCGCTTCGAATTTCTTTGTCCTTTCGCGAAGCTTTTCGGGCTTACCTCACAATTTCTCAATTACAAAATTACTCGCTTACCAAATGCCGTTTGCCTTCACTGCGGTTTCGGCTTTGGGGTCTGCTCGGGCACCGGCTTTCCGTAGGTGATGCGCGTTTTCACGCCGAAGCGCTTGTAGTTCTTGTATTTCACGATTTCGCGGATGTGCACATCCTGGTTGGTGAAATGCAGAATGTCGTCGGCCTTGGTGTAGGTGGGAAACCAGTATTTGCCGTCGATCTGCTCGCGGTAGGTGACAAATTTGGGCGTGAGGTTTTCCTCGTTCTTCTTGCGGATATCGGGGACGTTCTTGCCGCAGGTTTTCACGATCTGGAAGTCGCGATTATCGACCCAGATGCGGCCCTGGAAGAAACGAGGCCCTCCTTTTTTGTCCACGTGCTTTGGCGTTAATTCGAAGACATAGGTGTCCAGTTCGTCCACGTGCTGCTGCCCCAGGTAGCTGACGTCATATTTGGGCAGGTCTTCCGTGGTCAGAACGAACGGCAGGCGGTGGCGAATATCGTCCATGTCTTCCTTGGTCATGCTGACGCGCGTCAGCGTAGGCTGGGGAGCATACTTGACTTCCTCGATCCGCCTGCCATGGTCGTCAAAAAGGATGTCGTTGGTCTGGCGGAATTCGCCGTCCACCGTGTCTCCATCCAGCGTTTGCACCACGATTTCCTGCGTGTAGGTGTAATGATTGCGGGCTTCCTTGAAGACGGCCTCCTTGGCGGCAAATTTCTGGATTATTTCTTGTGGAGTGATTTTCTGGGGCTGGGCCGGATTGAGCGGGCCTGCGCCTTCCTCGCAATTGGTTTGAGCGGCCAGAGTCAGAGGAAAAATTGCCGTTAGAAAAAAGAGAAACGCGCCCCAGGTCAGCAGCGTTCGTGAATGCATGGATTTGTCCTTGAGATGAAATTCACGCGCGTATGATGCGGCGGCAGGCAGCGGAGTTGCTGCGACAGGGAGTGGACAAGCACAAATTTACAAAATTAAGTCAGGCAGCTCTGGAATTTAGGTTTCGACCCGTGCCGGCGACCGCAAAGCGGCTATTTCCCCGGACGCGCGCTGAGCACGGACGGCGGGTTCTCAGGCTCCTCACGCTTGTAATCCGTGTACTTGATGATTTCCCGGATGTGCGCGTCGTTGATGGCGAAGTGAATGGTCTCATCCGAGCGGCTGTAGGTAGGAAACCAGTACTTGCCGTCAATTTGCTCGCGGTACGTCACCACGGTGGGCGAAATGTTTTCGTCCTGGACCTGCTGTTTCTTTTTCTTCTTCCGGGTCGGCTGAGCAAGGGAGTCCGGCACCATCTTGCCGCAGCTCTTCACCACCTGCATCTGGGTCTTTTCCACCCAGATGCGGCCCTGGAAGTAGCGCTGCTCTTTTTCGATGGTTTTCGGCGCCACCTCGAACACGTAGGTCTCCAGTTCATCCACCTTCTGCTGGCCGTCATACAGAAGGTTGTACTTGTGCAGGTCTTCCGTGGTCAGCACAAAAGGCGAGCGATTGATGTCGTCAAAATCCTCCTTGCTCAGGGAGATTTCGCGCAGGGTTGACTGGGGCGCGAACGTCAGGTATTCCATCATTTTGCCGCGGTCCCAGCGAATGTTGGAAACCTGCCGGAACACGCCGGTCACGGTGTCTCCATCCAGCGTTTCCACTTTGATGTCGCGCGAGTAGGTGTAATGCATGAGCTGCTGTTTGAAAAAACTTTCCTGGGCGGAGAACTTCTGGATGATCTCCTCCGGCGTGATACCTGCGGGCTGGGCGGGATTGAGCGGCCCTGCGCCCTCCTGGCAATTGGTTTGAGCAACTACCGCGGCGGGAATCAAGAGGAGCAGCCAGAATATCCAGTTCCGCGTGATTTCCATAACGATCTCCCAAGGTATGTTCCGGAATGGATAATACTATCGCGCATGTTCTCTGGCATGAAAGCAAAAAAAAGATTTAGACTGGCCTGCATTGTCGAGGAGGAGCGATGGATCGTTGGTTGATGAAAGTGCTGGTGGTTGTCTCAGTTGTCCTTGCCCAGGCTGCGGGCCAGACGGCCACGCAACTGGAAAAGCATCCCTTTACTTTTGAAGACATGATGGCGCTCAAGCGCATCGGCGATCCCGTGCTTTCGCCCGGCGGCAAATGGGTGATGTTCTCCGCCACGGACGTGGACCTGGACGCCAACAAGAAAACCACGCACCTCTGGATCATTCCGGTCTCCGGAGGCGACCCAAGCCAGATAACGGATGATCCCGCGGGTGAGACGCGCGGCCGGTTTTCACCCGATGAAAAGAAGATCCTCTTTGTCAGCGCGCGTGGCGGCAGCCAGCAGGTTTGGGTGGCGGATTTTGACCCTTCCCACGGGGCCGTCACTTCTCCCAAGGCCATCACCAAGATTTCCACGGAGGCCGATGGCGCCATCTGGTCGCCCGACGGCAAGAACATCCTGTTTACCTCCGAGGTTTATCCCGGTTGCGGCGACGATCTCTGCAATAAAACCGCGGAAGAGGCCCGCGCCAAATCTCCGGTGAAGGCCATGATCTTTACCCATCTTCTCTTCCGTCACTGGACCCGCTTTACCAACGTCAAGCGCTCGCACTTGTTTGTGGTCCCGGCTGATGGAGGAACGGCCAAAGACATTACGCCGGGCAACTATGACGTGCCCCCTTTCAGCCTGGGCGGCCAGGACGACTACGTTATCTCTCCTGACGGGAAGGAAGTGGCCTATACCAGCAATCATGATGCGGTGCCGGCCATCAGCACCAACAACGATATCTTTGTCGTGCCCATCACCGGTGGCCAGGTAAAAAAGATCTCCACCAGCCCGGGCAGCGACTCGACACCCGTCTATTCGCCGGACGGCAAATGGCTGGCCTGGCGCATGCAGGTGCGGCCCGGCTATGAGAGTGACCGCTTCCGCCTCGTCATCTACGACCGCAAGAGCGGCCAGATCCACAACCTGACGGAGAATGTGGATCGCTGGGTGGAGAGCATCACCTGGTCACCCGATTCAAAATCGATTTACTTCGTTTCAGAAGACAAGGGCGAAGTGCCCATCTACAAAATCGACATAGCCAGGCCCAATCACGTACAGCAAGTAGTCGGAGGCGCCAACGACGAAGTGCAGGTCGCAGGAGACGGCAAGACCCTGGTCTTCAGCCGCGTGTCCGTGCGTTATCCGACGGAAATTTACAAGCTCGCCCTCGGAAGCAAGGAAGCGGAACCGCTTACGCGCATGAATGACTCTGTGATGTCGGACATCACCATGCCGCCCATGGAGCCGTTCTGGTTCACCGGCGCCATGGGAGCCAAGGTGGAAGGTTTTATCATCAAGCCTCCGCAATTTACAAAGGGCAGGAAATATCCGGTGAAGTTCCTGATCCACGGCGGCCCGCAGGGGGCCTGGGGCGATGAATGGAGCTACCGCTGGAATGCCGAGCTCTTTGCCGCCAACGGCTACGTGGTCATCATGATCAACCCGCGCGGCTCCACCGGCTACGGTCAGAAATTCATTGACGAGATCAACGGCGACTGGGGCGGCAAACCGTACATCGACTTGATGAATGGCCTGGATTACGCGGAGAAAACTTTCCCCTTCATCGACAAAGACCGCGAGTGCGCCCTGGGAGCCAGCTATGGCGGATACATGATCAACTGGATCCTCGGCCACACCAATCGCTTCAAGTGCCTGGTGTCACATGACGGCATCTTTAACACAGAGTCGGCCTACGGTACTACCGAAGAACTGTGGTTCCCGGAGTGGGAATTTAAAGGGACACCCTGGACCAATCGGGAGATGTACCGCAAATGGTCGCCGGCCCTCTACGCTGCGAAGTTCAAGACGCCCACCCTGGTGGTCCACGGGCAGCTCGACTACCGCCTGGACCTCTCCCAGGGCCTTGCGCTGTTTACCACCTTGCAGCGGCTGAAAGTGCCTTCGAAGATGCTTTACTTTCCTGACGAAGGCCACTGGGTGCTCAAGCCGCAGAACAGCCGGCTCTGGTACCACACGGTCAACGGCTGGGTGGCGCAACACGTGCAGTGAGCTTTTCCGAACGCAACCGGCCCAGGGGGTCCTTTTTCCGCAGTCCCGAGCGGAGCGAGGGACCCCTATGACTGCAATGAACCATAAGCTCGCTCAAGTCACTTGGACATTTGAGCTCTTTGTGAGAACGCCACCATTTTCGTTCTGATAGAGCTTCCTCGCTACGCTCGGAATTTCAGAGAAAGACCATGAATGTTAAAATCCACCCGTGCTGAGAACCGCGCTCATTTTCATGCTTTTCACGGCCGCCGTCGCCGCAGGACAACAGGCACAGAAGCCGGCTGTACCGCAGGCCACGCCTCCGGTAAAAATCAATGTTCTGAATGTATGCACGCCTTCGGCGAAAGAGCAGGCGCAGATCAGGAAAGCCTTCGGCACGGTGGCGGCCCGTCCCGGCTTTGGCCGCGACTTCGAGATTTCGCGCGGGCTGGTCACGCTGGAAGATTCAACAGCCTCAAAGTTCGTCCGTTTGCGGCGCGACCTTGCTCCCGAGTCGCCGTTGATGACGGTGCAATACTCCATCAGCGCCGACCCGGCCAACACCATTGAAACGCTGGTGTTGCGCATGCGCGATCCCAAGGAATTTCACGAGCTTTCCCTGGAAGACCATGTCTCCACCGGCGCGGCCCCGCCGGCGACACTGCTGCGCGTGGACACACCGGTGACGCGCATCCGCGTGGAAAGATTCAGCAAGGCGTCGATTGTGCTGTCGCGCTGCCAGGGAGCCGACCAGAGCGCTTACGAGCCGCTTTTCCGTCAGGCTTCAGAGATCATGGCGCAGTACCGGAAAGCGCTGGGACTGCGCCGTGTCTTGAAGTCAGACGTCAACTGGCTGGGCGGCGCAAGACCGGGCAAAAAAGCCGCATCGCACGCGGAGCCGAAAAAGCCCAAATGATCGCCAGAAACGAAATCAGCGCTCGTGAATCTAATCAACGCCATGGAAAATTCCGTTCGTGACACCGTAATCCTGGGCACCGGATGCGCCGGCTTGACCGCGGCCATTTATGCCGGCCGCGCCAACCTCGACCCGCTTGTGCTGGAAGGCCATGAACCCGGCGGACAGCTCTCCATCACCAGCCTGGTGGAAAACTTTCCCGGCTTCCCGGACGGCATTCAGGGTCCGGAATTGATCGAAAACATGCGCAAGCAGGCGGCCCGCTTCGGCGCCGAGTACATGATGGGCCACCTGGTCAAGGCGGATCTTTCACAGCGTCCGTTCAAGCTGGATTTCGGCGGAGGCAAGACCGCGCAGGCACGCACGCTGATTATCGCCAGCGGCGCTTCCGCGCGATGGCTGGGGCTGCCCAGCGAGCAGGCCCTGATCGGCCACGGCGTCTCCTCCTGCGCCACCTGCGACGGCTTCTTCTTCCGCGGCAAGCCCATCACCGTAATCGGCGGAGGCGACTCCGCCATGGAAGAAGCGCTCTTCCTCAGCCGCTTCGCCACCAAGGTCACGCTCATTCACCGCCGCGAACAATTCCGCGCCTCCAAGATCATGCTGGAACGCGCGCGCAAGCACGAGAAAATCGAGTTCCTCACCAACACCGTGGTGGACGAGGTCCATGACGTAAACGCCAAGGAAGTGACCGGCCTGAAGCTGCGCAACGTAAAGACCGGCAAGGTCTGGGACTTCCCTACGAGCGCCATGTTTCTGGGCATTGGCCATGAGCCCAATGCCAAGATGTTCACTGGCCAGTTGGACATGGACTCGGATGGGTATCTCAAAACCCACGATTTCGTCTTTACCAACGTCCCCGGCGTCTATGCCTGCGGCGACGTGCAGGACCGCCGCTACCGCCAGGCCATCACTGCGGCAGGATCAGGCTGCGCCGCAGCCATGGAAGTGGAAAAGTTTCTAGAAGAGCACGGGCGGTAACCGATGTTGATTTGTAAATTGTGATTTTATGTCGCTGGCGGCTGCCCAATCGCAAATCCGGCTCTCTTTGTGTTACAAAAATATGTTTGCCTTCCATGCTTAATTCCGGCCGTGCAGGAGCCCCGTGCTAAGGGCCGCATTCATTTCCCTTTCTGAAAGCAAGTCCATCCGCCTGGCGGCGGAGAAGACCTGGATTGGCCAGCGGGTCTCCCGTCGCTTTGTGGCCGGAACCAGCGTTGACGACGCGCTGGCGGCCGCGCGCGCCATGAACCAGCTTGGTCTCAGCGTGAGCGTGGACAATCTGGGCGAAAACGTCACCAACGCCGAAGAAGCCCGCCACAGCGCCCAGCTCTATCACCAGATGCTGGACCGGATGAGCGAACAGGGCCTCAACGCCAACGTCAGCCTGAAACTCACGCACATGGGGCTGGACGTGGACGAGCCTCTGGCCCACGAAATCACGTCCAGCGTGGTGCAGCACGCGGCCAGGCTCGGCAGTTTCGTTCGCGTGGACATGGAAGGTTCGCCCTACACGAAGAAGACGCTGGACTTTGTGCGCCGTCTGCACCAGCAGCCGGAAAACCAGGGCCACGTGGGCGCCGTGATTCAGTCATACTTGCATCGCAGCGAAAAAGACGTCGCGCAGCTCATCGCCGATCGCATCCGCGTGCGCCTGTGCAAGGGCGCGTATAAAGAGCCGCCCGAGATCGCTTTTGAGAAGAAATCAGACGTGGATTCCAACTACGTCAAGCTGATGAAGCTGCTGCTCAAGAGCGACGTCTATCACGGGATCGCCACGCACGATGAGAACATGGTGCGAGCCACAATCGAGTTTGCGCAGAAGGAAAAAATCGTAGCTTCGGCCTTTGAGTTCCAGATGCTTTACGGAGTTCGCCGCGACCTGCAGCTCAAGCTGATCAAAGAAGGCTGGCGATGCCGCGTCTATATCCCGTTCGGCACGGAATGGTATCCCTACCTGATGCGCCGGCTGGCCGAAAGGCCGGCCAATGCCATCTTCATTCTGAAGAACCTGTTCCGGTAAACAGGCTGGCCCAGTAAACAGGGTGCCCCGGGCCCTCAGGCCTTCATGTTTCGTAATTCGCTGAGTGAATACTTTGTGCCCCGCCAAGTCACGCCTCCATCCTTGATCGTCCGAAACGTTGAACGGAGGACGGCAAAGACGAACAACGTTGCCGCGACCGGCGCCGTCAGAAAATACCAGGGCGAAGCGCGGGTGATGCGCGATACACGGTAGTAGAGGCCGGCCATCATCAGGATGGCAAAGCCGAAGGGCGCTCTTGCCCATCCCGGCGCGGCGATCAACGCCGCGAAAGGCCAGATGCAAAGGAACCAAAGCACCAGGCAGCCGCCCAGCACCATGCTGATGCGGAATTCGAGAAAAGCGAAGAGGTTCTTCTCCAGGTTGCGCACAACGCCCATTGCGCCAACCGCCCAGCGAAGGCTGACCAGTCCCGGGCCTGAAACCAGGTCCTGACGCAGGCCCGCCTGTTTAACGGCCTCGCCAAGCTTGAGGTCGTCCACCACTTCCATTCGCAGCTTTTCGTAGGTCCCGACCGCCTCATAGGCGGTGCGGCGCACCAGGTTGAAAGCGCCAACGCCGATCGAGTCCCGGGCCGACTGGTCCTTAACCTTCCACGGCCGCAGGGCCAGGCCGGCGATGACCTGGGGAAAGGAGATCATCATGCGCTCACCCCAGGTCTTCATGAATGCCGTGGGGAAAACCACGAGGTGGTCAGCGCCAGTTGTGGTGGCGTAACAGATTGCGCGCCGC
>OBLQ010000792.1_pt1 | contig 12079 bp, 11 predicted proteins | sample 1519881 | NCBI WGS metagenome assembly OBLQ01 (sample SAMN01911456, study PRJEB22533) | soil metagenome | biome: Soil | place: Malaysia | collected 2012-04-30 | depth DG_metagenome m | reverse complement strand
ATTCTACTGCGCCCTGCAAATCAATAGGAGCCGCCGATGACCAGGGATTTCCGCTTCTGGTTCAGCATGACCCTTCTCGGGCTCGCCGTTCTGTTCACGTCTCTGTTCGTCATATCAGGGCAGTACAGGGAGGGGTACTTCCTGAGCCCGTTCGGGTGGAGCGTGGTCACAGTGTTCGGGATCCTTGTCGCGTGCGCGTTTGCGACCGAGGACATGGGCTGGAACCTTCTTTGGGCATGGGCCATGGTGAGCGTGACGGCGCCATACTTCCCTGCCCTCTTCCAAAGAAAACTCTCGATGATGCTCGCTGTGCCGTGGGCGATCATCGGTGCGATCGGTCTGGCGCGGGAACTCGAGCGGCGAGACAGGCAGCCTCGAAACTTGGTGGCAGCGCTGACGCTGTGCGTCGTGTGCCTTACGTCGGTGTTCTGGCTGAAGCGCGACCTGTCGTTGGTGCGCGCCGGCGTCTCACGCACATTGGCGCACAACCTCGTGCTGACTCACGACGAGTCGCGGATCATTGCGTACCTCGACAAGAACGCGAACGGCGCAGGGGTCCTCGCGATGCCGGGCGTACCAGGCAAGGTACAGGGCGACCGCGCGTATCTCAACGATCTTGCGCCCGTTCTGTCTGGCCTTGCGGGAGTCCACACGTTTGCGGGCCACTGGAGCGAGACACCGGAGTACAACATGCGAAGGACGGACGCGACGGCGTTCTTCGTCTATCCGATCCCGACAGAGCGGCGACTGCAACTGCTCAAGCAGTGGCGGGTCTCCTATGTCGTCGTGCCGAAGAAAGAGACATATTCAGAACTGCCGCTCGTGGACATCAAGGGGATAGGGCAGACGGTGTACGACGGGATACAACTCTCGCTCGTCAAGGTCGAACAGGACTGACGGGCCAGCGGCTTTAGACTCAATCCACCGTCCATGGGACTATCGCAACCTCGCTTCCAGCGACGGAGATTGGGAACCGGTAATATCTCCATGCTATGTCCAAACTCGTATGGCTCAACGGTGAGATTTCTGCGCTCGAGGACGCGAAAGTCAGTGTAGCGGACCACGCCCACCTCTATGGCGACGGTCTCTTTGAAGGGATCAGGATCTACAACAACAAGGTGTTCAAACTCGACGAGCACCTGGAGCGGCTGTACACGGGGACGAAGTACCTCTCGATCCCGATGCACATCCAAATCGCGGAGTTGAAGCAGATCATCTTGGACGTGTGCAGGCAGGCGGGAAACGAAAACGGCTACATCCGACTCAACGTCACTCGCGGCAGTAGCCTCGGGCTCGACCCGAAGGCGCTCAAGGACAAGCAGCCCAACGTCATGGTCATGTGTTCGACGCTTTCGCTGTATTCGCCGGAGGCTTACGAGCGCGGACTGGACGTCATCACGACCTCCTTCCGGGTGATCCCGGCCGACAGCCTCGATCCGATGGTGAAGTGCATCGGTCGTTACGCCTCGAACATCGCGGCGAAGGGCGAGGCGAACAGGGCGGGCGCCGGCGAGGGCCTGATGCTGAACCAGCAGGGCTACGTCGCGGAGTGCACCGGCGACAACCTGTTCATCGTGAAGGACGGCGTGCTACGGACGCCGCACCCCTCCTGCGGGATTCTGAAGGGCATTACCAGGGGCACGGTCATCTCGCTGGCCAAGAAGGCGGGCATCCAGGTTGTCGAGGACACTATGACGAGGATCGACATCTTCGACGCGGACGAGGCGTTCCTGACCGGAACGGCCGCCGAAGTCATCCCAATGGTCTCCCTGGACTACCAGCCGATCGGAACGGGCAAGCCGGGCGACACGACGAAGTGCCTGATCGCGAAGTTCCGCGAGGAGACGAAGAACGGAACCCCGTTCTGACCCCACTGTACTTCGGATCGTCGAGGGCGGCGAGCGAACAGCGATCCGCGCCGACGCCCTCGCAAAACTAACGGGAGCCCCGTATCTTCCTGGGCTTCTTTCCGCTCTAAGAAGCCCGAGACGTAGCACGGACGTGTGCCCGCTGTGCGGATGGACAAGGGCCCAGTTTGAAAAGACAAGGCTCTTGGGGTGCGGACTTTGCCATACTGTGTTTGCGGGCCTGACGGAACCTTTGGACGACGAGGACGCGTCCTAGAAGCACCGGCGGCTCTTATTTGGTATCTTATCCTGCGATGCGTGCTCTGCTTCGAACGATCCTGACCGCCTTTTTCACGGCGCTGCTCCTGCTCCTTGCAGGCTGCGGCGGGTCTGGCGGCACGAGCAGCGGCGCGGACCCCACCGTCTACTTCGTCAACGCGAGCGCGGACTCGGGCTCGTTGAATTACCTGTTAAACGGTTCGGCGAAGTTTAGTGCCGCGGCATACCTGGCGCACAGCGCGGACTTCACGACGATCCCGTTCATCGCCGACGCCGACGGGGGCTACGACATCGTCACGCAGGACGCAGCGGACAGTTCAGAACTGGACGCCGAGAACTCGGTGTTTACGCTGGGCTCCGACACGATCATTGTCACCGTGGGAACGAAGAACTTCGTAACCGGGGAGGAGATCAAGCGGTTGAGGTCGGTCCCATTGAAGGTCGACAGGACCGCCCCCAACGGGAACAAGGCCAGGCTGTACATCGTGCACGGCTATGTGCGCGAGGTCGGGCAGAGCACGCCTCAGATCGTGTTCCAGAACGCCGGCGACAACCCCCAGTTCTTTACCAGCGGTATCTCGTTCGGCGGAACCACGAGCCTGACCGTGGACTCGGGGACGGCCGACTGGGAGGCCAAGAGGCAGGACGCTACGGCCGACGTGATCATCGCCTCGGCCACAGTGACGCTTGACCCGTCAAGCGTCTACCTAGTCCTGGTCAGCGGGATCGAGAACGACCCGGACACGGCCAAACTGCCCGCCCTCACGTTCATCAAACTGCCCACTCTGCCCTGATTTTGAACCTGGCGGTCTGTGGAAGCCCTAGTGGAGAACCCGTCTCCGAACCTTTCCGAGCGTAGGTTATACTTCCGCGCGTCCAAAATGGACCGCACACCGTCTCTTATGTCGAGCAGTTCACAAGATGAATCGCTAGCCGAAAAGCGCTGGCTGAATGCGCTCGCGAAAGGCGACCCTAACGCCCTAGGCGGCCTGTACGAGATCTACGGAGACAAGATCTTCCGATATACGTATAGGATGCTGGGCAACAGGGCGGACGCCGAGGATGCTACCGCGGAGACCTTTCTTCGGGTTCTCCGTCGGTCGAGCGACCTTCGGGCGGACGGTGCGTTCAAGACCTGGATCTTTCGGATAGCGAGGAACCTGTGCATCGACAAGATGCGGCAGCACAAATTGCTTGAACTGCCTCAGGACACGCACTACAGCGGGGTCGAGGAACGGGCCGCCCTGAAGATCACCGTCCAGCAAGCGCTGAGCGACCTTCAGATCGAGTACCGGGAGCCTTTGATCCTGTGCGACCTGGAAAACATCTCCGCCAAGGAGGCTGCAGAGATGCTGGCCATCAGCGTTCCTGCGCTGAAGTCGCGGCTCTACCGCGGTCGACGCGCCCTTCGGGACAAGTTGGGCGGATCGCTGGAGAAGATGACATGAACGAAGAGATTTATTCGAAACTAGTCGACCTTTACGTCGACGAGGAACTGACCGAAGAGTTGGGCCAGATGCTCGAAGCGAGGGCGATGAACGACCCTGCTTTGAGCCACGACATGTATACTTTGAGGAAGACCCTCGAGGCGCTGCGATCCACCGACGACGCACGCCTGACGGAGGAGTCTTCGCAGAGAATCTTGATGAAGTTGAGGACCAGTGGCGCACAGGTCGAGCAGAACTCTCCCGACCCAGCCCACCTCCAGTACCAATTGCCGATCAGAGGCTAAATCTGAGCATTAGAGAATGAAGGTCACCGTTACCAGAAAGGACTTCGCGGACTCCCTCGCGCTTGCTTCGACCGCCAGCAGCACCAGGGCTGCCCTGCCCGTACTTGCGTCGATCCGCCTAGCCGCCGAGAACGGCTCGCTGAGCCTGCTCGGTTGCGACGGAGAGATGTGGGCCGAGAGCATCTGCACTGCCAACGTGCAGGTGCCGGGTGCCGTCTGCGTCCAGAGGCAGTTGCTCTCCGAGATCGTGGGCGCGCTCCCCGACGGGGAGGTTCTGATCGAACTGGAGGGGACGTCGGTGTACATCCGGCAGGGCCACTCCGAGTTCAAGATGATGGCGCTGCCTGCGGACGAGTTTCCGCCGATCCCAGATGTGGGCGCCGACTCCGAACTCAAACTTCCCTTCGGCGACTTCCGCAAGGCGGTGGCTGGGGTCCAATACGCGTGCTCGGACGACTCGAGCAGGCCGGTTTTGACAGGCGTGCTGTTCAACTACGACGGTACGGTGCTGACGCTGGTCGCAACCGACACGCACAGGCTTGCGGTGCACAAGATCCACCGGTCTGGAATCGGCTCCACGATCAACGTGACCGTGCCTGCGAAGGCTTTGAAGGCGATCCGGCAACTGCGGCTTGACGCGGCGGAGCCGATCACTGTGCGGTTCGACTCGGCGCGGCTGGCGGTGGACACAGGCAGCGGCAAGGTGGTCTCCCAACTGCTGAACGGGCAGTACCCCAATTGGGAGCGCGTGGTCCCCGTCGAGCACACGCGGGCCTGGACAGTCGACCGATCGGAGTTCCAGGAGAACCTGCGGCGCGCACTGATCCTGGCCAAGGACAATGCCAACAGGGTCAAGTTCATGGGCCAGGGAGACATGGTGATCATCTCTTCCCGTAGCGAGGACAAGGGCGAGGCGAAGGAAGAGGTCGCCTGCGTCAGCAGCAACGGGGACATGAAGATCGCGTTCAACGGGCAGTACGTGATGGAGGCGCTCGCAGCGATCGACTGTGACGGGATCAAGACCGAGATGACAGAACCTTCGCGACCTGCGGTCATCCGCCCGACCGAGGGCGGCGAAGACCACTTCTGCGTGGTCATGCCGATGGCCGTCGACTAATTAGGCGCCGGCGGAGCGGCGCCACCAAGTTCTAGTTTTCTTCCGTCGTGAACGGGCTGGCCGGGAGGCCGGCCGCGTTCGTGAGGTTTTGTTTGGGGTCTGGAGCCCAGGCATAGCGCACCGAGATCGGCACGGTCACGCTCGGGCTGGAGACGACCACCTTGTTTCCGTCGATCACTGCGTTCGCCTCGACGTAGTTTCCATCGGCGCCCGCGATCTCGAACCCGACCAGCGGGCCGCCGTCCTTGGACTTGAGCCCGTTGGCGTAGTCGAACGAGAGGACGATCTTGGAGCCCTTCGTCTCCATGCCCGAATACAGCGGGCCGGAGACGACGAGGTTTTTCTCATGGTAGACGTCGCGCTGCGCCCAAAGCGCTAGGCGTCTCCCTACCTCCTGCTTGTTCTTCGGGTGTATGTCGCTGTGGTTACCGATGTCGATCGTCACAGCCATGCCGGTATTGGGCAAGTCGAGGGTGCAGAACTGCGCTTCCCGCAGGCCCGGCCAGCCGGGATTGCCGACGAAGTTGGCGAGTTGCACGAAGTAGAACGGAAAGTCACCGATGCCCCACGCCTTGCGCCAATCGCGGATCATGTTGGGGAACGTCTTGTTGTAGAGCAGAGGATTGCCCGTGTTCGACTCGCCCTGGTACCAGATGGCGCCACGAATCGCGAAGTTGGTGAACGGCGCGATCATGCCGTTGTAGAGCGCGCCTGGATACCAGGACTTGTTCTTTTGCTGTGGCGTTGCGCTGGCCATCCTCGCAGGGTCCGCCATGAGAGCCAAGTGCTCATCAAGCATCCTGCTCGTCTCCGGAACGCGCCGAAGCGCCTCTCGGGACGTCCAGGACTCGACCGGAGTGCCTCCCCAGGAAGTCGAGATGAGGCCGATCGTCACGCCGGTCCTACTGGCTAGTTCTCGCCCGAAGAAGTAGCCCACCGCTGAGAAACCTGTGACCGTCTGGGGCGAGCAGACCGACCAGCCGCTCCCGATCGTTGCGAGCGGAGACTCGCTGGACGTCAGGGGAACGAGGTAGAGGCGGATGTTCGGGTGGTCGGCGTCCTTGACCTCGTCTTGGCCGTTGATGGACCGCGGAACCTGGAACTCCATGTTCGACTGGCCGGAGCAGACCCAGACGTCGCCGTACATGACGTTCTTGAACTCGATGTGGTTGGCGCCCTGGATCGTCATGCGATAAGGCCCGCCTGCCTTGTGCGGCGAGAGGGTGACGCTCCAGTCTCCGTTCTTGTCCGCGTTCGTGAGCCACTTCTGGTCGTCGATCAGCACCTGGATCTCCTCGCTGGGCGCGGCCCAGCCCCAGACCTTGACCTTCAGGTCTCGCTGGAGGACCATGTTGTCGCTGAAGACTGCCGGCATAGCGACGCTGGCGAAAGAGAGGGTGGAGAGGATCGAAAGGGCGATGACGGAAAAAGCGCGCTTCATCGGGTTCACACGGTCACAGACGACCGACCTCACACGTGGTTTTACCGAAAAGCGGGCTAGTGGCGCGCTCGAGAGGATTCGAACCTCCGACCCCCAGCTCCGCAAGCTGGTGCTCTATCCGCTGAGCTACGAGCGCGCTCGGGCCAGAATGGTACCTCTGACGTGCTCTGCTGGATGAGTCGGTGTTGTTTGGTCCGACGCTCATCGGTAGTGAGTGTTGGTCGCCCGGGGGGTCGGCCCTTCATCGCTTGTGTCGTCCAGGGCCCCCTCCGTGCGGGCTGGAAAGCCTGCGAACCGGGATGCGGGCTTGGGGGCCCGCGCTCCATTAGGTTCGTTTCAACCTACAGAGCCCAGTAAAAATGCCGATAACACCAATGGGCCCGTACCATGCTTGCCCTGCAGAAGATTCTCCGGCACACAGACCTGGTGCTCGGCGCCGCGATGCTGATCGTGGTGTCGATGCTGATTCTGCCGCTTCCCCACTGGGGGCTCGACCTCGGCTTCGTGGTCGCGATCGCCACATCGGTGATCATCGTACTGACGGCCGTCAACGTCAAGGATCCCTTAGAGTTCAGCGTCTTCCCTTCTCTACTACTCATTACAACGCTCTTCCGTCTGGCGCTCAGCATCGCCGCGACGAAACTGATCCTAGGCACGGCAGACGGTGGACGCGTCATCGAGACGTTCGGCAACTTCATCCTCGGCGGCGACTTCGTCGTGGGGTTCGTGGCGTTCCTGATCCTGATGATCGTGCAGTTCATCGTGATCACGAACGGCGCGACGCGCGTCTCGGAAGTGGTTGCGCGGTTCACGTTGGACGCCATGCCCGGCAAGCAAATGGCGATCGACGCGGACCTTGCGAGTGGGCTGATCGATGAGAACGAGGCCCGCAAGCGGCGCAAGCAGGTCAAGCAAGAGGCCGACTTCTACGGCGCGATGGACGGCGCCAGCAAGTTCGTCAAGGGCGACGCGATCGCAAGCCTGCTGATCATCGTCGTCAACATCATCGGTGGGTTCGCAGTCGGCTTCATGCGCGGCGACGGGGATGCGATGACGATCCTCCAGACCTACGCGATCCTCTCGGTCGGTGAGGGACTCGTCTCGCAGATTCCGGCCTTGCTGATCAGTACGGCCAGCGGCCTGCTCGTGACGCGCGCCGGTCAGGAGCGCGGCATGGGCGGCACGATGTTCGGTCAATTGCTCGGCCAGCAGAAGGCGCTTGCTGCAGCCGGCATCGGAATCGCGGCGTTCGGCCTGGTGCCCGGCTTCCCACTGACGATCTTTGGAGGGATCGGTGGCGGCATCTACTTCCTCAGCCGGATGATCGGCAAGAACCCGAAGATAGGTGACTCGCTCAAGACGGAGGCCGAACTGGCGGAAGAGGCTGCGGCCAACCAACCGAAGGAACTGCCGATGCCGACGGGCCCTGAGGCGGTCATGCCGCTCATCCAAGTCGACACGCTCGAGATCGAGATAGGATACGCGCTGACGAAACTTGCGGACGTGCGGGTAGGAGGAGACCTCCCTGACCGCGTCAGTGCGACTCGGCGACAGATCGCGGTCGAACTCGGCTTTGTGATGCCCAGCGTACGGATCCGCGACAACAGCGAACTTCAGCCCAACCAATATGTGATTAAAGTGCGGGGTGAGGACGTCGGGCACGCTGAGGCGAACGCCGACAAACTTCTTGCGATCGACAGCGGCGCTGTGCTTGGGCCGGTCTCTGGACTTCAGACAGTGGAGCCAGTGTTCGGACTTCCTGCCGTGTGGATCGACCCTGTCTTGCGCGAACAGGCGGAGAGGAACGGCTACACCGTCGTTGAGCCGAGCGCGATGATCGCGACGCACCTCGCCGAGACGGTCAAGAACTTCGCCGCAGAACTGCTAAGCAGACAGGACGTAAGCACGCTCTTGGAGAACGCCAAGGGCGCGAACGAGACCGTCGTGACCGAACTGGTGCCGAACGTCGTACAGATCGGCGACGTACAAAAGGTTCTGCAACACTTGCTACGCGAGCGCGTACCGATCCGAGACCTCGTGACGATCCTCGAAACGATGGCCGACTTCGCAGGTCGCGTGAAGGACAACGAGCAGTTGGGAGAACTCGTCCGAGCTGCGATCAACCGCACGATCACGCGGCAGTACGCGGACGAAGAGGGGCGCATTTTCTGCCTGACGCTCGAAGCGCCGCTAGAACGACAGTTACAAGAGGCTGTTCAGCACACGGCCGGCGGATCGCTGCTCGCGCTCGAACCGGAGCTCCAACAGAGACTGCTCTCCAACGTCGAATCGCAGTATGAGCGCGCAATGGCCGAAGGCAGGCAACCTGTGCTTCTGTGCGGCAATGCGCTCAGGCTTCCGCTCCGGAAACTTCTGGAGCGTACGATCCCGAACCTGCACGTGCTCGCCTACAACGAGGTAGCCGCTACCGCCGACGTGGAGTTCGTAGGACAACTCGCCGCGGCTTAGAACCGCCCAGCCCTCTGAGCCATAATCGGATGCGTGAGTAGTGGCACGCCCGCGGTCGAATCGGCCATCTGCGAGGTCGGGAGCCTGCTTTGGCAGAGCGGCCTCGTCACTGGCACTGAGGGCAATATCTCCGTCAGAACTGCGGACAACCGCGTGGTGTGCACGCCGAGCGGGGCGTTCAAAGGTTCGCTGAAGCCCGAGAGCCTGGTGACCATCGACCTGGACGGGAACGTGATCGGGCAGGGAAAACCGAGCAGCGAGATCAAGATCCACCTGGAGGCCTATAGGCGCCGCGAGGACTGCAAGGCCGTTGTGCACGCGCACCCACCGACGGCGATCGGGTTTTCTGTGGCTGGAGAGGAGATCCCAGACAACGTGCTGCCCGAATCGGCCGTCGTGCTCGGAAGCGTGGCGACGGTGCCGTTCGGGATGCCTGGCACACAGGAACTGGCGGACCTACTGGCTCCGATCCTGCCCGACCACAAGACTTTCATCCTGAGCCACCACGGCGCGATGACGCTCGGCACAGACGTCTTCGATGCGTGCTATCGGATGCAGTGCCTGGAGAAGGTTTGTGGCGTCCTGCTGACGGCGAAACTGCTCGGCACGACTCGACCAATGCCGACAGACGCCTTTTCCAAGTTTCTCGAGACCTCTCTCCACGGGAGGCTGAACTAATGGCGAAGAAGTACCAAGCACCGCGAGGAACCCACGACGTCACGCCCTCCGACGCGCCCGCGTGGCAGTACTTGGAGGCGACGTTCGCCCGACTCGCCGCGCAGTACGGCTACAGCGAGGTGCGCACACCGGCTTTCGAGGACACCGACCTTTTTGTACGTTCCAGCGGTGAAACGAGCGAGGTGGTCTCAAAACAGATGTACTCGTTCGAAGACAAGGGGGGCCGCGATATCACGCTGAAGCCGGAGGGGACGGCCCCGGCGATGCGCGCCTACCTGGAACACTCGCTAGGGCTGCAGGGGCAGACGACTCGGCTCTGGTATGCGACACAGATCTTTCGGTACGAGCGACCGCAGAAGGGGAGATACAGACAGGCGCACCAGGTGGGGCTCGAACTGATCGGATCCTCGTCGCCAGCAGCAGACGCAGAGGTCATCGAGGTCACTGTCGAGTTCTATCGCCGACTGGGCATCAAGGACCTACGCGTATTGCTGAACTGCATTGGTCGTGGCGAAGCGCGGACGAAGTACGGCGAAGCGCTGCTCGCACACGTATCCGGCTGGTTGAAGGACCAAAGCGCCGAAGATGCGGCGCGCGCGAGGAAGAACCCTCTGCGACTTCTGGACGCCAAGGACGACGAACTGCGGGCGGCCCTTTCCGGAGCTCCGTCGATCCTGGACTTCGTGAGCGACGAGAGCAAGGAGCACTTTGAGGCGGTGCAGGCGCTCCTTGGCGAGGCGGGAGTCGGGTTCCAGGTCGCGTCAGAGGTCGTGCGGGGGCTGGACTATTACACGGACACGGTCTTCGAGGTCCAGAGCACGGCGCTGGGCGCGCAGAACGCGCTGTGCGGCGGCGGGCGGTACGACTGGCTGATCAAGGAACTGGGAGGGCCCGATACTCCGAGCGTCGGCGTTGCGATGGGGGTCGAGCGCGCCGTCATGGTGATGCAGGAGCAGGAGGTCGACGTTCCATCGGTCCGTCTGGACGTGTTTGTGGTGTTCGACTCGTTCGAGAACATGGCCCGAGCCAGACGGCTGTGCCGGGCCCTGCGCGGTTGTGGACTCGGAGCACAATGCGCGCTGGAAGAGGAGAAGATGGGCAGGCAGTTCAAGGCGGCTGACCGGTCTGGCGCGCGTCTGGCACTCGTCATAGGTTCATCCGAGATTGAGTCCGGGCAACTGACTATGAAGGCTCTCGACACTGGCGAGGAATCCAGCGTTCCGTTCGCAGAAGTCGCGAAGAGGCTCGGTGCCGCTGATTGCAAGGACGCGATCGTGGAGGCGCTCAAGTGAGGCGGCTCCCGTTCTTGCTCCTGCTTCTTTGCAGCGCCTTTGCGCGCGCCCAGACACCACAGGTTTCGATCTTTGCCGACATATCGCCCACTTGGTTCATCGAGACCGGACAAACGAACAGGATCCGCTGGTACGACCCACACGGAACGTACAGCGTGCTCGGATTTCACATTGTGCTGGAGACCGGCAACATCGTCAAGGTGACACAAAGGCTGGAGAAGATCGACAACGATGGAGATCCCAACTCGCTGGACGAAGCGTACATCGAGTCCCGCGGGACGTGGCGGATTGGCAAGCAGTACCTTCCCTTTGGACAGCGGAACCTCCTGAACGAAAGCGCGCCAGCAATGCGCTATGACACCGAACTTCTCTTTGACGCGGTGCCGATCTCTATCGCAGCGAGCGACAACGGCGTGGGGTACACGCGCGGAGTCGTGGCGCGCATCGGTAGTAGCGTGGGAGTGTCCGTCGCCGTCGGCGACCATTTCGCGATCCAAGGTAGCGACCTCACTCAGTTTCAAAGGCCGGGGAGCGTGCCAGGCCGGGGGCGCGGCTACAAGAAGGCGTATGGTTTGGACACGACCGTGAAGTGGGGCGGCGGGAACGTCGACCTCGAATGGGTCTCTCTGCGCGAGGGAGCAACGCCGCTCGATCTGAACAGAAACCTCAGCGACGTGCGCTACCGATTCTTTACCAAGGGAACCGGTTTTCTGGTCACGCTCGCCTGGGCCAGATCGTGGGACAAGCAGATAGACTGGTATCGAGCGTTCGCCGAGGTCCCGGTCAGTAAGAACGTGACGTGGGAGCCGTTTCTAAGGTTTCGCGGTCTGGGCTGGCAGGACTTCGGGCTGACGGCGAGGGTCAAACTGTGAAACTGCTGTTCAGTCGTTGGCACCTGATCGCGCTGGCGGTCGCCCTTGGCGGCCTTCTGTTCCACGAACCGCCGGTGCTGATCCTTGGGCTACTCGGCTACGTCTCGATCGTCGCGGTCCTTTCGATCCAGCGATCGGCGGTATGGCGTCACCCTGCGAACATGAGCCCAGAGACGCGCGGCATCCTGCGCAGACTTCAGTCCTTGCAGACTGAGTTCAAGAGCATCGCCTCTTCTCAGAACAGCAACGCTGAGGCACGGGTCGTCGCGGAGCAGGTGCTCGCCGAGTTCGATGCACTGTTCCAGCAGGCCCGCGATCTGGACAGCGTCACGACCCAGTACGTTGCGACGGT
>OBLQ010000791.1_pt1 | contig 12088 bp, 10 predicted proteins | sample 1519881 | NCBI WGS metagenome assembly OBLQ01 (sample SAMN01911456, study PRJEB22533) | soil metagenome | biome: Soil | place: Malaysia | collected 2012-04-30 | depth DG_metagenome m | reverse complement strand
AACGCTCGATAACAATCTCCTTTGGACTCCTTTGAAGAGAAATCGCGGGCTCCTAGGTGAGATTGAAGCTCAAGGATAAGATTTTTACCGGCCTCAGGAAGTGCCTCAAAATCTCGGCAAGAAAAGATGATCCACTTGATTCCAAGCTCCTTTAATAAACCTGAATTGGGGGCTGTTTCCAAGCGCTCCAAATCTTTCTTTCTTTTTTCTTGGAGCCGCTCGGCAATGCCGAAATTTCGACTGATGTGTTCCAAGGGTAGGCTGAAATATCCGGTTTGAGACGAAATCAAAGGAGCGGTGGAGTAGGGAGTCCAAACCGTGCCGAAACATTCTTCGCAGTCGCGCATTCTTGCCAACAATTTTTCCCATTCCGGGGAAATCTTGGGCTGAAGGTTCGCCGTATAGCGTTTCTCTCCCGCCGAATAGGATTTAAAGTCCTTCATGGCGAAGTCCCATAGGTAACGAAGCGGAGTCGCCGTTCCGAATAAAATAAGGGCGCAGGCCAGAACCGGAAGTATTCGATGCCTGGAAAGCAAAGGAATATAAGTCCATAGAATCAACAAACGCCCGGAAATTTCGAAAGTGAGGAACCATTTAATGATGTCCCAGGTATAAAGATACTGAAAAAACTGGGGACACAAAAAACCTATCAAGGAGTTGATCGCCAGAAAGCGCGGCAAGATCCGCTCCGAGCGGAATCCACGGTAGAGCGCAAAAGGCCAGAGCAAGAGCATGAGACCGAAACTGCTGAAATAATAAATGAGGCTGCCTTGCCGATCGATGGGGACGAGCCGTCCCCAATATTCGTTTCTCAAGTATCCCGGCGGCCAGGAAAACACGAGGGGCTGCGGATCCAAGTCGGAAGAAAAGGAAAAAAATCCACCCAAGGCGAAGGCGAGCGTGATCGTGCAAATCCCCATGAAAAAACCCGCCAGAAAATTTTTTTTCCGCTGAATCCGAGGATTGAAAAAATTCACAAAAAAAATCACGCCATAGGCGGCCAAAGTCGTCAAAAAGAGCATCACCTGGGCCAAACTGAGAGCGCCGAGCAACAGCGCGGAAAGCGCCAAATCCACGGGACGATTTTTCCGATTCCAACGGTCGAAGAAATAAAGCGAACTGAGCATGAGTGGAATTCCCAAGCTCATTGGATGTTGAAAAAAATACACCACCAAGTTGGGGGCAATGAAACGGTGCCGGATATACATCAATTGCCACTGCGGAGCCTGATAGCCGGGACCGAAACCACCGGCTTCCCCCTTGGCCAAAAACCAAGACCAGCCTCCGGCAAAGACAAGGAATAATAAGCCCCAGCCCAGCCATTTTTTTGGGATTCCCAAGCTGTTCAGCAGGAGAAGCATGGTCCCCAGCATCAATACCCACAGCAGAATCGCCAGAACGTCGATTCCCAAAAATCCCGGGATATCCAGCGAACGACTGAAAATCGCGGCCAGCAGCGTGAATCCGTAATGGTATCGGTAGGGAACTTGAGGAAAGGCGATGAAGCGCGGCGGAAAATTCCCCCGTAAAATAGTTTCCACGAAAGCCTGATGGCCTTGCATGCCGACTTCGTCGTTGATGGAAAACCGAAGCGACATTTTCACCACCAGAGCGCTGGAGACGGCGAAAATCAAAAATAAAAAGATATTTTCCAAAGAAAAAGAAAGAGTCAGGCGGAGCCATACTGGCCGCGGAGGTAGCCGGAGGAGGAAGAGGGAGATCATGAGGCCGATCGCGCCTCCCGCCCAGAGGGCGTATTCCCAGGGCAAAAAACGTCCGAGAATACCGACGGTGATTTCCAAAAAAGCCAGCCCCAAGACTCCGGTCATGAGACTGTTCAGCCAAAGGGATTCCTCCGCAAGCGTGCGCCGCGCCACGGCCCAAGCCAGGAGAAAATAAGAGAGAAGCGAGCTGAGAGATAAAAAGGTCACGTGAAGTCTTGCTGGAAAACACTATTCCAAGCTCAAGTCAGGGTGTAAATACAAATTTATGCTGTTCTTGCGCTTAGAATCCGCTCTGCGGCGCTTTCATTGGATTGTTTTTTCCTTGCTGCTGCTGGCCTCCGTTTACTTTCGATTTCCCGGCATCTTTGTTCCCAGCGATCGCGGGGATCAACCCACCTATAATGCCTTGGCGATGAAAATGAATGACGGATGGATGAAACACTACGACGTTTTTCATTTTAAAAGAATCCCGGATGCTGCGAGAGAAAAAGTCGATTTCGTGTGGGAGGATGATCCTCGACAGATGGCGGTCCGCGGCATTCGCCCCATGTACCAATTGCCCTTGCATATCCAGCCGCCCTTGCTGGCCAATTTGATTTGGATTTCTCACGGCATTTTCAAACATGGAGAGCCTTATTCCTCGCTGACGAAGAATTACGGGAGGAAAATTCTCCGTGAGCCGCCATGGCGGCTTTTTCAGGTCCAGTTTTATGCCGTGGCGGTTTCTTGGTCGGCTTCCCTCATGACTTTGATATTGGTCTATCTATTTTGCTTGAAATATTTCTCTTATGTCGAGGGACTGATCGCGACTTTTCTTTTGGCGGTATCGCCGGTGGATATAGGCATTGCCCCACGAATTCTTCCCGACGCGTTGGGCATGGGCCTCGGCTTTTTGGCCTTGCTGCTTTTTTTTCGCAGTTTGGAAAAATCCGGCCGGAGCTCTTGGTTTTTGGCGCTTTGTTCAGGAATTTTTCTCGGACTGGCTTATCTGGCGAAACTCAATAGTTTGTTTTTAGCGATCGGCTTTTTTTTCTCGACCTTGGTTTTCCCCGGCACGGCTTCCCTACGGCGCAGGCTCTTGGATGCTCGGCTTTGGCTGGCTGCTCTGGGCGCTTTTTTAATCACCCTGCCTTGGCATTTTTTGGTTTGGAAGCACTATGCTTCTCCGCTGCCTCCGGTGCCGGTGGATCTTCAAAATTCTTCTTGGCACCGTTTTGTCTTTAACAGACCTCCCCATGCTTATTTTCTGGGAATGCTTTATCTGCTTCCCCCGCTAGCTTTGGGTTGGATCGAGGGTTTGCGGAGTTTGTTTCGTCCACGAAAATTTTATTTGGAAAGCACCCTGTTTGTGACCTCGGCCTTTTATCTTTCCCTTTTGGTTTATCTGTTGCTGGCCCGAAAGAGCGGTTTAGAGCATCGCTATCCGCTGGCGATTTATCCTTTACTCGCCATTCTTTCGGGAAGGGCCATGGTGCGTATGATTCGAGCTTGGCTTGCCGTGCGCCGGCAATGCTTGGCGTGGATGGCTTCTTGCGTGGGCTTGGCTTACTTGGGCTGGAGGGCGGTCCAAATCGGATGGAATGCCTTATTAGTAGGCACAACGGTTTTTAAACCGCTGGGTTGGTAAGCAAGAATGCGATATCATCCCGCCAGCGCGATTTTCCCCAGCTCTTTTTTCGCGCGGTCTAAAGCCTCGTGTAATTTGGTCAGCATCTCGCCGACTCCGGAAAAATCCGTCCGGTATTCAATCACGCCGATGCTGAAATCAGCTTTGAAGGTGTCGTGATTGGGGACATGGAAGGTGAGCTTGCCGAATTCCTCGCGCAGCCGATTGGCCAGATTCATGGCGAACTCGCCGCGGGTCATGGGTAGCAATAATAAAAATTTGTCGCCTCCATAACGAAACACCATATCGGCCTTGCGGATATTGTTGAGGATATTTTGCACCACCGACTGCAAGACCCGGTCTCCGAGGTTGCGGCCGTGGCGATCGTTGATTTTCTTGAAATGATTCAAATCGATCATCAACAAAGAGAAGGGGGCATGGCCCGGCTCGGCGAGATTCCAGAATTCCACGAGGATCTTGTCGAGATGGCGGCGGTTGTAGGCGCCGGTCAAGTCGTCGCGGATCGGCCTTTCGGCTTCTGAGTTGAATTCTTGGTTTGAGCGGCGCTTTTCTTGCTTGGAACGACGTCGGGAAGTGATCCACATTCCCAATAAAATTCCCAAAAAAGTAAATAAGCAGGCTAGAAAAATCTGTTGGGCAAGGGAAGGATTCGCGAAACTCCACATGAAAGAATTATCCGAATTTTTTCATCAAGCGTAAAGAAAAAGTGTGAACGTGAATGTGAAGCGTGAAGCGTGAAGCGTGAAGCGTGAAGCGTGAAGCGTGAAGCGTGAAGCGTGAAAAAATACGACGATACGAGAAAGGGTCAAGCTTTTTTTCGCCTTGTCAAAATTCGGTTGTATCCTCTCAAACTTCGGTACTTCGATACTTCGGTACTTCGGTACTTCGACACTTGATATTAAGTTCCTTCCTGCCAACTCGCCAGATAGCGCTCTTGCTCGGGGCTGAGCACGTCGATTTTCACGCCTAGAGCCTTGAGCTTCAGCTTGGCGATTTCCTGGTCGATGGCGGGCGGAACGTCATAAACCTGCTTTTCCAGTTTCTTGTGGTTCTTGACCATGTATTCGGCGCACAGAGCCTGGTTGGCGAAGCTCATGTCCATCACCTGACTGGGATGACCTTCGGCGCTGGCTAAGTTGATCAGCCGGCCTTCTCCCAGCAAATAAACCTTGCGGTTGCCGGGGAGAGAGTATTCCTCGACGAATTCGCGGATTGTGCGCTTCCCCTTGGAGAGATCTTCCAAAGCGGGAATGTCGATCTCGACGTTGAAGTGTCCGCTGTTGGCCACCACCGCGCCGTCTTTCATCACTTCAAAGTGCTCTTTGCGGAGCACACTTTTATTACCGGTGACAGTGACGAAAAAATCGCCTTCGGCCGCCGCCTGCGCCATCGGCATGACACGATGGCCGTCCATGGTGGCCTCGAGGGCGCGCAGCGGAGCGACTTCGGTGACGATGACCTTGGCGCCCATGCCGCGGGCGCGTTCGGCGAGGCCGCGGCCGCAGTAGCCGTAACCCGCCACCACGAAAGTGGAACCGGCGAAGAGCCGGTTGGTCGCGCGCAGCAAGCCGTCGAGCGTGGACTGGCCGGTGCCGTAGCGGTTGTCGAAGAAATGCTTGGTGTCGGCATTATTGACTGCGATGATGGGGTATTTCAGCGCCTTGTCCCGGGCCATGCTTTTTAAGCGGATGACGCCGGTGGTGGTTTCCTCGGTGCCGCCCAGAATATTGGGTAAAAGTGCGGCTCCTTCGGTATGGAGATAGCCGACTAAATCGGCACCGTCGTCCATGGTCATGTGCGGGCTGAATTCCAAAGCTTGCCGGATATGCTTGTAGTAGGTGTTCTTGTCCTCGCCTTTGATCGCGAACACCGGAATACCGTAATCGGCTACCAAAGTGGCGGCAAGATCGTCTTGGGTGGAAAGCGGATTGCTTGCGCAAAGTGTGACCTCCGCTCCGCCTTCTTTTAAGGTGGTCATGAGGTTCCCGGTCTCCGTCGTGACATGCAGGCAGGCGGCGATCTTAATGCCTTTGAGCGGCTTTTCTTGCTGGAAGCGTTGGCGAATTTGCCGCAGCACCGGCATATCGCGCTCGGCCCATTCCATGCGGAGTTTGCCTTTATTGCTTAGAGATTTGTCGCGAATATCTGAATTCATTTTGAAATCCTTATCGAGTCGGTTTCGAGTTCAAAGTTCCAGGTTCAAAGTTTAAAGTTGAAGATTGGAATCAAATGATGTTTTTAAACTTTAAACTTTGAACTTTGAACTTTGAACTCTCTTTATTTATCCTAAAGTCTTCTTAAGCGCCTCGACCTTATCGGTCTTCTCCCAAGAAAAATCAGGATCATTGCGGCCGAAATGGCCGTAGGCGGCGGTTTTGCGGTAAATAGGACGGAGCAAATCCAGCTCACGGATGATTCCGGCGGGTTTTAGTTGGAATACCTCCCGAACCGCCATGGTCAGTTTTTCCGCGGGAATCTGACTGGTGCCGAAGGTGTTGACCATCACTGAGACGGGCTCGGGATAGCCGATGGCATAGGCGATCTGAACTTCACAGCGCTTCGCGAGCTTGGCGGCGACGATATTTTTTGCCACATAGCGCGCCATGTAACAGGCGGAACGGTCCACTTTAGAAGGGTCCTTGCCGCTGAAGGCGCCGCCGCCGTGGTGTCCCATGCCGCCGTAAGTATCCACGATGATCTTGCGGCCGGTCAGCCCACAATCGCCTTGCGGCCCGCCGATCACGAAACGGCCGGTGGGATTGATCAAAAATCGGGTGTTTTTATCGATCAATTCCAGCGGCAGCACTTTCTTGGCCACTTGTTCGATCAGGGCTTCTTGAATCGTCTTGTGCTCGACTTCCGGTCCATGCTGAGTGCTCAGCACCACCGTGTCGATGCGCTGTAAGCGATCGTGATCGTATTCAATGGTGACTTGGGATTTTCCGTCAGGACGAAGCCAGGGGAGGCTTCCGTTCTTCCGCAACTCGGCAAGCTTCATGGTGAGGCGGTGGGCGAAATCGATGGGCGCCGGCATTAATTCGGGAGTTTCATCCGTGGCATAGCCGAACATCAAGCCTTGGTCGCCTGCGCCTTGCTCTTTGTAGAGGCCTTCGCCTTCGGTCACACCTTGGGAAATGTCGGGAGATTGTTTGTCCATCGCGACGATAACGCCGCAAGTTTCGTAATCGAAGCCTTTTTTGCTGTCATCGTAGCCGATTTCTTGGATCGTTTTGCGGACAATTTCAGGAAAATCAATGGTCGCTGTCGTCGTGATTTCTCCGGCGATCAGGGCGAAGCCGGTTTTGACTAAAGTCTCACAAGCCACGCGGGACCGCGGGTCTTTGGCTAAAATGGCATCGAGAATGGCGTCGGAAATCTGATCGGCGATCTTGTCGGGATGCCCCTCGGTGACCGATTCGGAAGAGAATAAGTGTCTGGAATTATTCATTAAATAACCTCTTTCTCGTGACTTTGGACTCCACCAACGGCGGAGGAATTGAATAAGCTTATTCAATTTTGGCTGACCCTATTCAAATGCTGCGAATTGTCAAGGCGATTGCTCTAAAATTCTAAAGCAGATCACGGTTGCAGAGAATATTCCTTAAATTGATCGCCCAATAATTGGCTCAATTCCTTCCGGACAAAAGAGTTCATTTCAGAAGCGGTCTTGAGCAGCAATGTTTTTTCCATCAAAGCTCGGGCGGCAGTATAGTCCACGGAGCGGATGATTTTTTTCGCCTTGGGAATGGAGAGGGCATTCATCGACAACTCGTCTAAACCGAAACCCATCAAAATGAGAATGTACATCGGCTCACTGGCCATTTCTCCGCAGACGCTGACCTCGATCTGTTCACGGTGCGCGGCATCGACGGCCATTTCCAGCATGCGCAATACGGCGGGATGGAGCGGACGATAGAGATAGGCGACGTTCTCGTTTGCGCGGTCGATGGCCAAGGTATATTGGATGAGGTCATTGGTGCCGATACTGAAGAAATCGACCTCTCGGGCCAGTTCATCGGCTACCATGACGGCGGAAGGCACCTCGATCATGATGCCCAGCTTGACCCGAGGATCGAAATCGATCTTCTCTTTGACGAGGTCTTCCTTGACGTCGTCGAAGATGGACTTGGCTTTGCGCAACTCTTCGATGTCGGAAATCATCGGCAGCAGAATTTTCAATTTGCCGTAGACACTGGCCCGCAGCATGGCGCGCACTTGGGTGCGGAACAATTGTTTTTCTTTAAAACAAAGTCGGATCGCGCGCAGCCCGAGGGCGGGATTGATTTCCGGTTCGTAGGGATGGCTGGTGCCGACTTTGTCGCCGCCCAAATCCAGGGTACGGATCGTCGTGTAGTTGGGATAAATCGACTTGAGGACTTTTTTGTAATTTTCAAAATGCTCTTCTTCGGTGGGCGGCTGCTTGCGGTTGAGAAACAGAAATTCCGTGCGATACAGTCCGATTCCTTCGGCGCCATGCTCTTTGATGGAATGAATTTCCTCCGTCAGCTCCATATTGGCCGCGAGACGAATGCGGTGGCCGTCCGGAGTCGTGGCGGGCAGGTGAATGTCTTTGAGCAGGATTTTCTGGAGCGCGTTTTCGTGTTGCCGGTGCAGTTCGTATTCTTTTTCCTGTTTGGCCGTCGGTTTCAGCAGCACCGCTCCATTGAAGCCGTCGATGATGAGGCGGTCGCCGCTTTTCACTTTCTCGGTGACGCCGGCGCATCCCACCACCGCCGGAATTTCGAGGGCCCGGGAAATGATCGCGGTGTGGCTGGTTTTGCCTCCGATCTCGGTGACGATGCCGCGGATTTTGAATTTCATCAGCTGGGAAGCTTCGGCCGGGGACAGGTCATGGGCGACGATAATCGACTGGGCGGGAATGTTTTTGAATAAGTCTTCGGATTTTCCGACCAAGTGACTCAAAATTCTCTCGCCGATGTAATTAAAATCGCTGGTGCGTTCCCGGAAGTGGGATTCATCGACATTGCGGAACACGTCTTTGATTTTTTCGAGATTTTTATAGAGGGCCCATTCGGCGTTGATATGCTCGGATTTGATCGATTGAATCGTATTCTGGGTGAGCATTTCGTCTTGGAGGATCAAGCCGTAGGCTTCCAGAATATGTAATTGTTCCTTGCCCTCGAATTTGCAGAGTTTTTCTTTGATTAAGTCGACTTCTTGGCGCGCCTTCTGGATGGCTTGGTTGAAGCGGGCGATTTCATTGTGAGTTTCTTTATTATTGACCCAGTAACGCGGGAGATGAATGCTGGTTTTCTCGAGGACGAAAGCTTCGCCGACGCAAATCCCGGGGGAAGCGGTGATGCCCTCCAATTGATTGGCGGGAGTCCGCGCCGGGCCGCGCTTCGATTTCTTTCGCTCGTCCTTCATGCTTACTCTTCGTTAAATTTCATTTCGATGAGCTGTTCGATGGCTTCCAAGGCTTCCTTGGCGTCTTCTCCTTCACAAGTGACTTTGATGGTGCTGCCTAAAGCCGCTGCGAGCGTTAAAACTCCCATGATGCTCTTGCCGTTGGCGCTGAGCCGTTCTTTGTGGAGTTTAATTTCGCTGGAAAAACGGTTGGCCGTTTTGACCAAGGTCGCGGCGGCGCGCGCGTGCAAACCAAGCTTATTTTTGATTTTCAGTTCTTTTTCCACAATCATTTTATCGGAGTTCAAAGTTTCAAGTTTAAAGTTCAAGGAGAAGCTTTGTCTCAGGCCCATTACATGAAGCATGAAGCATTTATGATGATTCGTGCTTTAAATTTCAAACCGTATTACCCCAGAGACTTTGAGCTTTTGTTCAAGGATATATCCTGATGTTATCGCTGCCATAGTGGCGAAGAAATTCCGCGGCTTCAGCGGCGTTTCCGTCGAATCTTGCCGTGACCGCTTTCAGCACCATGGGAAGATTCACGCCTGTGACAACGGCCACTCGGCCCGACGCGAGCATATCCTTGCATAAATTGGTGGGAGTGGCACCGAAAATATCGGTGAGAATAAGCACTCCCCCTTGCCCGCGCAATTCTTCGACCGCGTCCGCAATCCGGTCGTGAGTTTCAGCGAGGGGACGCTGCGAATCGACCTCGATCACGGCCATGGAAACTTTCTCTTTGAGGATCTCCTCCACGGCGCGGTGCAGCTCCCGGCCGATTCCAAAATGAGTCACCAGCACTAATCCCAGCATTTTTATTCCTTCCCGGCGTCACGGTGAGCGGTAAGCAAGGCCCAGGCCGAATTTTTGAGTTGCTTGGCCAGAGCTTCCACCAGAACCACCGAACGATGCCGCCCTCCCGTGCAGCCGACCGCGATGGTGAGCTGCGATTTTCCTTCGTTTTTATAGAGCGGCAGCAAAAAAAGCAACATCGACACTAAGCGTCGCAAAAACATTTGCACGCCTTTTTGCCCAAGAACAAATTTTTGAACGGCCCGGGAGCGGCCGTCAAGTCTCTTTAAAGACGCTACAAAGTAGGGATTTTTCAAAAAGCGTACATCGAAGACCAAATCGGCTTCCGCAGGTAAGCCGTGTTTAAAGCCGAAGGAGAGCAATTGCACCAAAAATTTGGGCGGCCGCCCGGAGTGATGCAGGGTGCGGCGCAAGGTTTGCTTAAGCTCGTGGATGTTGAGCTCGCTGGTGTCGAAAGTCTTGGTGCTGATTTCCCGGAGCGGGGCGAGCAGCCGCCGTTCCGCGGCGATGGCTTGGGCCAAGGAGCCCCGCTTGCCGAGAGGGTGAGGGCGGCGGCTTTCGGAATAACGGCGGATCAAGATTTCCGGCCGCGATTCGAAAAACCATATTTCGGGTTTGACTCCCGCGTCTCGAAACGCGCTCAGCAGCTCGGGGTAAGAGTCGATGAAGTTTTTTTCCCGCGCATCCAGGCCCAGCGCTACCCGAGGGAGCCGGCGCCCGGATTCTTGGAGCAGCGCAATGAAGGAAGGCAGCAAAGCCAAGGGCAGATTGTCGATGGAAAAAAAACCCTCATCTTCTAAAATTTTCATGGCCGTGGTTTTTCCGGCGCCGGACAGGCCGGTAATCAGAGTCCAGCGCGGACGTTGTCGGGGTTTCGGTTTCACTCGAGGGAATTCCACAAAGTCTTGTTGAGCTGTTCGCGGAGTTGCAGATCGCGGCCGAGTTTTTCGTCGAATTCTTGGGCGCTGAAATGGCCTCGGAGCTTGAGCAGATGGTTGCGGGCCGCGACCTCGATGATGGTGGTGACGTTCCGGCCCGGCCGTACGGGGATTTTCAGATAAGGCACGCGCACGTCGAGGATCATGTAATGATGTTCTTCCATGCCCAAGCGGTCGTATTCGGCCTTGGGGTCCCATTCCACCATTTCCACGACAATGTCGATGATTTTGCGGTCGCGGATCGCGGCGACGCCGAACAAATCTTCGATATTGATGATGCCGAGTCCGCGGATTTCCATATGGTATTTGATGATTTCGCTCGACATGCCGGAGAGCGTGGAAGGAGGTTTCTTCTTGATCTCGACGATGTCGTCGGCCACGAGCCGGTGGCCGCGCAGGATCAAGTCGAGGGCGGCTTCGCTCTTTCCGATTCCGCTTTTTCCGATGATGAGAATGCCGACGCCGAAGACGTCCATCAGCACGCCATGGATATTCATCGAGGCGGTGAGCCTGTCTTCTAAAAACTTCGTAATCCGATTGATGAAAGTGCTGGTCAGTAAATTAGTCGAAAAGAGGGGAATGGAATTCTTTTCCGCTTCTTCGATCAGGATGGGGGGTACCGGATTGCCGCGGGTGATGACCATGGCCGAAAGGTCGATTTTGCAGATTTTTTCCACGACGGCGCGCAGTTTTTTGGCCGGCAAAGCCTGAAGGTAGGTGATTTCGGATTTTCCCAGAATTTGCAGCCGGCCCGAATGAAGGTTGGAGGTATCTCCGGTCAGGGCTAAGCCGGGTTTTTGAATGCGTGGAATGGTGATTTTTTTCAGTAAGCCTTGTTTTCCGGCCATTAATTCGAGATTCAGATGATGTTCCTGGTCTTTGAGCAGCTCGGCGACTTGGATGGAGATCATCGCGGCATTATACCTTTTCATCTTCCTCGGCGATAGCTTGATACAAGGCGGCGCCGTCCTTGGCGGAGAGCAACTTTTCGCGGAAACGGTCGTCTTTGAGCAGGCGGGAAAGCTTCGCCAAGGCTTTGAGATGAAGCCCCGCCGTGTTTTCAGGAGCCACCAGGACGAAGAAAAGATGGGCCGGTTCGCCGTCTTGGGAGTCAAAATCAATCCCGGAACTGGAGCGGCCGAAAGCCGCGATGATTTTTTCGATGTGAGGCAGTTTGCCGTGCGGAATGGCGACTCCGCTGCCGATTCCGGTGGAGCCGAGCTTTTCCCTTTCCAGCAGGATCTCATAGAGGGGATCGACGGCGATCGAAGGTTCCGAACGAGTTACGGCCTGGGCCAGTTCGCGGATGGCGGCGTTCTTGTCTTTAGCCTGAAGTTCAGGAATGACCGATTCGGCCTGAAGTATGTTGGTAATTTTCATATTCTTATATATTAACGTGGATTACCAAGTCGTCGGCCCATTATTCCAGCCTCCTCGAAATTACAATGAAAATTCCACTTCCTGGGGATTTTCTTAATCGACCGTGTTCACGGCCGACATGGCTTCCAAAGCATTATAAGCTTTTCCGTTGCCTTTGTGTTCTTTGACTTTCTCTTTATGCTTGCGCAGTTGAGCTTCGATTTTAGAAGTGACTTTGTCGATCGAGGTATACATGT
>OBLQ010000790.1_pt1 | contig 12093 bp, 7 predicted proteins | sample 1519881 | NCBI WGS metagenome assembly OBLQ01 (sample SAMN01911456, study PRJEB22533) | soil metagenome | biome: Soil | place: Malaysia | collected 2012-04-30 | depth DG_metagenome m | reverse complement strand
AAGAGCCTGTTCCCAAGACCGACCTTGCTGCTTGAGCCCGTCAAGATCGATACCTTTATTGAGTTCATAATAACTAAATCTTATCGCCAAGCTCCCTTGACCCGATTGAAGGTCTTTGAGCAGGTGAGCGTCTTTACCCGATGCCTTCTCCGACTTCTCTTCTTCGGCCCGTGCCGAGACGGGCATCAAGACGGATAAAAAGAAAGCAAAAGTTAAAAAAGTCAGAAGTGATTTTTTCATGGGCACTCCGTGGGTGTTTTGAAACCAAAAGGGTAATCCAGAAAATAAAATTTGTTGAAAGAAATCCAATTCCAACCCGGCGCGCTGTTATGCGTGGCCCAGGGTCCGGCCTTTCCTCCGATTCGCTGGCGGAAACTCCAAAAATAACGGCTCTTGGGTTTTAATTTTTGAGGAACCCGAAATGAATTCCCGGAGATGTTTTGTCCCTCATAGATCTGCTCTCCCACTTCAGTGGCACCCGTGGCTTTGGATTTGTAGGCGGCATAGATCACGACGTCGTGAACGGAGGCGGGAGAGTCGAACCAGTTTTCCCAGACCAAAGTTGGTTGGCAAGATTGAGCTTGAGAAAAACGCTTTTTAACGGCGTTCTGACCATCCACAGTGATCACCGGCTTGGGACCCTTTTTGGCGTAGGCATTTGGGAGGCCGAACTGAACGACCCAACCCAAAGCCGCTGCGATAGCGATTATCTTGAAAAGAGATTTCATCCGCTTGGCGGTAATTAAAATACGAGCAGAGAAAAGCAAGGATTTTTTTCCGCACCGGGAACCCGAAAGCCATGAATCCTAAGCCGTTCCTTGTCTTGACATTCTTAGCCCCTAAGCATATCACGGAATAATGAAACTCGATTTTTTCAGAGAATCCGGACGGCTTGGAGGACGAAAAAGGGCGAAAAATCTGACGCCCAAAAAGCGTTCCGAGATCGCCGCCCGGGCGGCCGATGCGCGCTGGAAGACGCGCCGGAAGACCTTACCTTTGATGCCGAGCGTTCGTTTGGACGTTCCATGCCTCGTAGATCCCGTCTATTTGGAAGAGGTCTTGGTGAATGGTTCATTGCATGACTGGGGCTTTATTTACGAAGAGATCGCCGACCGCCCTTTTGGGAAAACGGCCTCGGCGCTTGAAAGCGTCTTGTCGGCGACGCGGTATTACGGCGTCACTCCCTTATGGAAAGGTCTGCTGAGCAGCGTGCGAGGTTCCGTGAGTCATGAAAAAGAAAAATAATCTCCCCGAATGGGAAAAACTGATTTCAGCCCAAAGTCTTTTTCAATCCCGCTTTCCTGAATCCGTCCTGGCGGGCGGTACGGCGGCGGCTCTTCATGCGAGACATCGCGTCTCGACGGACGCCGATTATGTTCTGACCGATCTTAAAAAACGCTTTTCGGAAATCTTAAAACAAGTGGAAAGAGAGGCTGGCTGGAGAACCAAGCGGCTGGAGCCTCCCGTCCTGATTCTGGGGGATTTCGAGGGCGTCCGAACCGGGATTCGTCAATTGATTCGTTCGGAGCCTTTGGAAACAACTCGGGTGAGAGGGCTCAGAATACCGACGACGGAGGAAATGCTGCGCATCAAGGCTTATTTGATCGTCCGCCGAAACGCGACGCGCGACTTCATCGACTTCATCGCTCTCTTCGAGCATCTCGGCGTCAAAGGGTCGCAAGAAGCTTTAGCTTCTCTGGACCGGCTCTATCCGCAGGAGGGGGAGAATTCCATTACACAGCAATTAGCGCTTCAATTATCCGAGCCCAAACCTTGGGACCTGTCTCAGACGGATCTCAGCCGCTACAAGGGACTTCGAGAACCTTATACCGATTGGCGGGAAATCGAACGACGTGCCTTCCTGGCGGGACAGCAGGTCCTTCTCAAGAGGCTGAAGCGATAGTGCTTCACATTTCCGTTCTACTCCACCGTCACGCTCTTGGCGAGGTTGCGCGGCTGATCGACGTCGTGGCCGCGGTGGTCGGCGATGAAATAAGCCAAAAGTTGCAGCGGAACGGCGGTCAAGATCGGCATTAAAGAAGGATTGAGTTTGGGAAGCTCAATCACCTCTTCGGCAAGCTTTCGGATCTTTTCGTCTCCCTCGGAGGCGATCGCGATCACCGAAGCCTGGCGTGACAGCACCTCTTGAATATTCGAGAGCATCTTTTCGTGATACTCGTCGGCCAGCGCGATGGCCACCACGGGAGAACCTTTTTCCAGCAAAGCGATGGGTCCGTGTTTTAATTCTCCCGCCGGATAGCCTTCGGCGTGAATATAGGAGATCTCTTTCAGTTTGAGCGCGCCCTCCAAGGCGATGGGAAACTGTGGGCCGCGGCCGATAAATAAACAATCTTGATGATGAGAGAACTTGAGCGCAATCTCGCGGATTTTTTCCGCTTGCCGCAGCACCCGTTCCAGTTGCGCCGGAACTTCCATCAACTCGTTCCACAGCTCGGCAACATCCCGTCTCCAGGTCGGCGTCTTTTGATGGAGCAAAAGGCTGATGATTCTCATGGCCACGAGTTGCGCGGTGAAAGTCTTGGTGGCGGCGACGCCGATTTCGGGTCCGGCGTGGGTATACAATACCGCGTCGCTTTCCCGCGCGATCGAACTGTCGACGACATTAGTGACGGATAATACCTTGGCGCCGTTTTCCTTGGCATTGCGAAGGGCCACCAGCGTGTCCGCCGTTTCGCCCGATTGGCTGACGGCAACCACCAGGGTATGACGATCGAGAAGGGGGTTTCGATAACGAAATTCGCTCGCCTGCTCGACCATCACTAAAATTTGTAGCTCCCGTTCCAGAAAATATTTCGCGGTCAAGGCGGCATGCCAGCTGGTGCCGCAGGCGATGAGATAAATTTTTTCGATTTTGTCCGAGCTTGTCGGCAAGAGGGGATTTACCATGCTGCCGGATAAGGAAGATTTCACCATGTCGACATGGCCGCGCAGCGTTTCCGCCAGGGCCTGCGGCTGCTCGAAGATTTCCTTGAGCATGAAATGCTTGTAGCCGCCTTTTTCGGCCATCGCCAAGGTCCATGAAATGGTTTTGGAAGGACGCTCGACGGCTTTTCCCATCAGATCTTCCAGAAGCATGTCTTGCCGGCTCAACATCGCCATTTCGCCGTCATGCAGGAACAGCACTTCCTTGGTGTAGGGAAGCAATGCGGGTACGTCGCTGGCGACGTATTTTTCTCCGGCGCCGATTCCCACCACCAGAGGGCTGCCGTTGCGCGCGACGTAAAGATGCTCGGGCTCGGATTCATGGAGCAGCGCGATCGCAAAAGAACCGCGCAAGCGGTGCAGCGCGCGGCGGAAGGCGGTGAATACCGGCATGGCGGAGTCGGCCTTTTCTTGTTCTTCCTGCACCAGGTGGGCGATGATTTCAGTGTCGGTTTCCGAAGAAAAAGTGTGTCCCTGTTGTATTAAAGTCTCACGCAATTCGGAAAAATTTTCGATGATGCCGTTGTGCACCACCGTGACCGCTCCGTAACGGTGCGGATGCGCGTTGTTCTCGCTGGGTTTGCCGTGAGTGGCCCAGCGGGTGTGGCCGATGCCGATCGTTCCGCCTAAAGCTTCCGACCGCAATCTCTCCCGCAGTTGGGCGAGCTTTCCCTGGGCGCGCCGAATGACGAGTTTCCCATCGGAAACCAAGGCGATCCCCGCGGAATCGTAACCGCGATATTCGAGACGGGAGAGTCCGTCGAGCAAGATGTCCGTAGCGTGTTTTTCTCCGATGTAACCGACGATGCCGCACATAAGCGCCTCCTTCTTTTATCGCCTCGCTCACCCCGCGTTATTTTTTTTCAGCTGGTACCTTTCAAAATTCTAAGAACGAGATTTTTTCTTCGCAAGAAAAATATGTACAAAAATTCCTAGCTATTTTCTTCGAAGGCTCTTTATAATTTTTTTCATTCCAAAATCGGCTTTCCCAATGAAGCGAACATGCATGAGACGAAATGGAGGCCCTATGTTTTTCCACCGGCTGCGGAAGAGAATTTTTCTATTCTTCACCGCTGTTGTTTTCTCTGCACTGATTCTCATCCCGGTCTCTCAAGGACAGACGCTCCCGCCTCGTACTGATTTCGGAAAAAGAGTCGGCATCGTCTATTCGACGGCGACGGCCGATCGTTATTGGAACTTTCTCGCTTATTCGCAGCTCTTCGGAGTCGCCCAGCATCAGGCGATGATGGCGGGGGTTCCCTTCGATCTCTTGGACGAAAACGATTTAACCGATATCGGCAATTTGGTGAATTATGACGCGCTGATTTTTCCTTATTTCGCCAACGTTCCCGCCGCCTTGCTCGGCGCCATTCAAACGACGCTCACCACGGCGGTGAACGATTATCATATCGGCCTGATTGCCGCGGGCGAATTCATGACCGTGGATGAGAACGGCGTCGGTTTCCCCGATTATCAGGCGCGCATGAATAATTTGCTCAACGTGCAAATCACGAGTTTTTCTTCGAATGTCACGGCTACCATGCAGGCCGACGCGGTGACGCATCCGGCGATGAAAGGCTATGCTGCGGGTGAGTCTATTTTGCAGTACCTGGGATTTTATTTTCCCAATGTAGTTCCATTCAACGATCCGAACGCCGTTCGCCTGGTGAAATGGGTGCTGACGGATAACTCGGAAGGAAATGCGGTGCTCGCTTCGGAGCTCGGCGCGCGAAAGGTCTTTTTCACCAGCGAGCAGTTCGCGGCCGATACGAATCTTTTATGGCAAGCCATTCAATGGACCCTCTACGGCACGGACACCCCTGTTGCCTTGAAAATGACGCGCTTTCAAAACATCCTCTCGAGCCGCACCGACGTGGATCAATCGGGTTATCCGGAAGATGTCGTTTCCACCGGCCAACCTTTTCATAATCTTTTGGCGCAATGGAAGAACGCGTATAATTTCGTCGGAACTTTGCACATCAACGTCGACGGCTCAGGCAGTCCCAGCATTACTCAAGGTATTGATGCATGGTTGAATGTGCACCAGCAAAACTTGGCGCTAGGTAATGAAATCGGCACTCATTCCTGGTCCCATCCTCAAGATACCGGGCTGTTGAATACTTCCCAGTTGGAGTTTGAATTCAATCAATCGAAAAACATGATCGGACAAAAGTTGGGAATCACCGTGGTCGGCACCGCCATTCCCGGCAACGCCGAACCGCTCAGTGTGGACCAGCAACTCAACCAGTATTTTTCTTACATCACCGGCCGCTACGGCTATCCCGGTTCCGGTTATGGACCCTCGATCGGATTTTTAACTCCGGACGATGCGGCGCTTTATTTTCATATGAATTTCAAGCCGGACTACACCTTACTTTCCTGGGAACAAAAAAGCCCCGCGCAGGCGGAGCAGGAATGGAAAGACGTTTATACCGCGATCAATCACCACGCCAACCAACCGATTGCTCATTGGATGTGGCACGATTACGGCCCGACTTCGGGACCGAACGGCGACGGCGTCAATTATACGACCGCTCTTTTTGATCACACGATCAGTTGGTTTTACAACGGCGGCAGCGAATTCGCCACTCAGGCGGACGTGACGGACCGTATCCTGGTTTTGACGAATCCGCAGACCGATTTCTTAGTCACGCCGGGATCGAGTCCCGACGATATTACCGTGCAAGTCGCACAAAACAATGTCGGAAAATTCGAAGCGCAATTGAACACCGACAAAGTCATTCAATCGGTCGACCAGTGGTACGCTTATAACGACAAGGCCGTTTTTCTGAAAAAAGACGGGGGGACTTACAACATTCATCTGGGAAGCGCCGCCGATCCCGTCACGCATATCACGGCTTTGCCGATGCGGGCAGAGTTGATTTCCGTTTCGGGCACGGGCAGCGAACTCGAATTCAGCTTTCAAGGATCGGGAAAAGTAACCGTGGCCTTGAATATTCCCGAAACAAGCGCTTTGACCGTGGAAGGCGCCGACAGCGCCGTTCGAAACGGTGACGTGCTCACGCTGGTCTTCAATCAAGAGGGCTTGCACAACGTGACCGTGAGGCCGGAGAATACGCCTCCTCAAGTCAGCTGGACGAGTCCCGCGGCCGGTTCCGTCTTCACGGCGCCCGCCGATATTACTTTGACGGCGGATGCTTTCGACAGCGACGGAACGATCGCCAAGCTTGAGTTTTTCTCCGGCGCCGTCAAGTTGGGGGAAGTTTCCACGAGTCCTTACAATTTCAATTGGAACGCCGTCCCGGCCGGAACCTACGTTTTAACCGCCACTGCCACCGACAATTTGGGCGCTGCAACGACATCGGCCGCGGTCAGCATCACCGTGAATGCGCCCAATGTACCTCCCACTGTAAATCTCACAGAGCCGGCCGATGGAGCGGTATTCACTTTGCCGACGACCATTAACATAACTGCGTCTGCAACAGACACGGACGGCAGCGTGGCGAAGGTGGAGTTTTTCTCCGACGGAAACAAGATAGGTGAATCCACGGCGGCGCCGTATATCTTCGCGTGGAGTGATGCGGTTGCTGGTCCGCACAGCTTAAGCGCCACGGTCACTGACAATCTGGGCGCTACGGCGACATCAGCTGCGGTCGGCATCACCGTGAATGCAGTCAATGTCCCCCCCACCGTGAATCTCACGCAGCCGAGCGATGGGGCAGCGTTTAATTTACCGACCACGATTAATTTAGCGGCGAGCGCAACGGATACGGACGGGAGTGTAGCGAAAGTAGAGTTCTTCTCCGACGGGAACAAGCTCGGTGAAGCTACAGCGGCGCCGTATACCTTCGCGTGGAGCAATGCTGCTGTGGGGACGCATAGCTTAACCGCTACGGCCACCGACAATCTGGGTGCTACAACGACATCGGCTGCGATCAGTATTACTGTGAATGCGGCCAATGTGCCTCCCACAGTGAATTTCACAGAGCCGGGCGATGGTGCGATCTTCACCTTGCCGACGACCATTAACCTTGCCGCGACTGCATCAGATACAGACGGCAGCGTGGCAAAAGTGGAGTTCTTTTCCGACGGGAACAAGATAGGTGAAGCGACGGCAGCGCCGTATACCTTTGCATGGAGCAATGCTGCTGCTGGTCCGCACAGCTTAATCGCCACCGCTACCGACAGTCTCGAAGCTACGACAACATCGGCTGCGGTCAGCATCACCGTGAATGCGGCTAATGTACCTCCCACTGTGAGTCTCATAGAGCCTGGCGATGGAGTGGTGTTTAATTTACCGACCACGATTAATTTAGCGGCGTCTGCAACGGACACGGACGGCAGCGTGGCGAAGGTGGAGTTCTTCTCCGACGGGAACAAAATAGGCGAAGCGACGTCGGCGCCATATGCCTTCGCATGGAACAGTGCCGCTGCGGGGACGCATAGCTTAACCGCTACGGCCACCGACAATCTGGGTGCTACAACGACATCGGCTGCGGTCAGTATTACTGTGAATGCGGCCAATGTCCCCCCCACCGTCAATCTCACGCAGCCGAGCGATGGGGAGCTGTTTAATTTACCGACGACGATTAATTTAGCGGCAACCGCGACGGATACAGACGGCAGCGTGACGAAGGTAGAGTTTTTCGCCGGTACGAGGAAGTTAGGCGAAGATACGACGGCCCCTTTCACCTTCGCATGGAGCAATGCCAAATCGGGGACTTACAGCTTGACGGCCAGGGCGACGGATAATCTCGGCGCGGTGACGACCTCCAATGCCGTGAGTATCGTCGTCAATGCTTCGCCCACGGTAAGGCTGACTCAGCCGAAGAGCGGTTCGACCTTTAGATTGTTCACCACCATTAACATGGCGGCGACTGCGGGGGATGCGGATGGAAGCGTCGTCAAAGTAGAGTTTTTCGCCGACGGCATCAAATTAGGCGAGGATACGACGTCGCCCTATACCTTTGCATGGAGCAATGCCGCCGAGGGGAATCATAGTCTGAGAGCCATTGCGACCGATAATCTTGGCGCCACCAAGATATCCAGCCCCGTGAATATTAAAGTGAGACGCCGACGCTGAGCTTGTCTCATTTAAATTTTTATTTCTTTAAAATATGTACAAATTTTTCTGGCTTTTTTCTGAAACGATTCCTTATAATTTTTTTTCATAGGTTCCGCCTGAAAATTTTTTTTTTAAATCACGAAAGGGGGGATTTATGCTGCTTAATCTCTTGCGAAAGAAATGTATCCTGGTTTTAAGCGTCTTCGTTTTTTCCCTGTTCATTCTGATTCCAGTTTCCAAGGGACAAACGCCTCCCCCTCGGACCGATTTGGGCAAAAGAATCGGTATCGTGTATTCCGCAAGCACGGCGGCTCGATATTGGGACCCCATCGCCTATTCGCAACTCTTCATGGTCGCACAACATCAGGCGATGATGGCTGGGGTCCCCTTTGATCTCTTGAATGAGAGCGATTTGACCAGCATCGATAATCTCGTGAATTATGACGCGTTGATTTTTCCTTACTTTGCCAACGTTCCCGCGGCCTCCGTCAGCGCCATTCAAAGCGCCCTCACTACGGCGGTCGACGATTATCATATCGGCCTGATCGCCGCGGGCGAATTCATGACCACGGATGAAAACGGCGTGGGACTTGCCGATTACCAGGCGCGCATGAATAGTTTGTTCAATGTTCAGGTGACCGGCTTTTCCTCGAACGCCAGTGTTTCCCTCGATGCCGATGCGGTCACGCATTCCGCGATGAAAGGTTACACGGCCGATGAGCTTATCTTGCAGTATCCGGCATTTTTCGGACCTGAAGTGATTCCCTTCAATGATCCGACGGCGGTGCGCTTGGTCAAGTGGGTGAAGTCGGATAATTCCCAAGGAAACGCCGTTTTGGCGCTGACCGGAGAAAAAGTATTTTTTGCCAGCGAACAGACCTTGGGGGATTCCAATCTGCTTTGGCAGGCGATTCAGTGGGTCGTGTATGGAGAAAGCACTCCGGTCGCCTTGAAGATGACTCGTTTTAACAACATCCTTTCAAGCAGGACCGACGTGGACCAATCGGGTTTCCCGGCAGACGTTGCTTCCACCGCTCAACCGTTTCAAGCTCTCCTGTCCCAGTGGAAAAATAATTATAATTTCGTCGGAACCCTCCATATCAATGTCGACGGCGCCGCCAATCCCAATCTCACGGAAGGGATCGATGCTTGGCTGAACGTGCACCAGCTGAACTTGGCCTTGGGCAACGAGATCGGCACTCATTCCTGGTCTCATCCTCAGGATGTAGGACTGCTTGATGCCGCGGGACTTGAATTTGAATTCAATCAGTCGAAAAACATCATCGGCCAAAAATTGGGAATTACCGTGGTAGGCAGCGCCATTCCCGGCAACGCGGAGACACTTAGCGTGGACCAACAACTTAGCCAGTATTTTTCTTACGTCACCGGGCGCTACGGCTATCCCGGATCGGGTTATGGAACCTCGATTGGATTCTTAGATCCAAGTTATACCATGCTTTATTTCAACATGAATTTTAAGCCGGATTACACCTTGATGAGCTTTGAGGGAAAAACCCCCGCCCAGGCCGAGCAAGAATGGAAAAACGTTTACGCCGCCATCAACAAGCACGCCAACCAGCCGATCGGCCATTGGATGTGGCATGATTACGGTCCGACTTCAGGACCGAACGGCGACGGCGTCAATTATACGCCCGCTCTTTACAGCAATGTGATCGGCACCTTTTATGACGGCGGCAGCGAGTTCGCCACGCAAGCCGACGTCACCGGCCGTATCAAGGTTTTGGCGAATCCACAGACCGGTTTGGTGGTCACGCCCGGCGTGAATCCTGATGACATCACCGTTCAAGTCATCCAGAACGATGTCGGGAAATTCGAGCTGCAATTGAATACAGAAAAAGTCATCCAGTCCGTCGATCAATGGTACGCCTACAACGATAAGGCGGTTTTCCTGAAGAAAGACGGAGGGACTTACAACATTCACCTCGGCGCTACCCAGAACAAAGCCACTCATCTTAGCGCTTTACCGATGCGGGCGGAGCTGCTTTCCGTTTCGGGTGACGGCAGAAATCTCGAATTCAGTTTTCAGGGAGCGGGAAAAGTCAGCGTTGCGCTCAATGCGCACGGGGCGAGTCCCTTGACCGTGGAAGGTGCCGACAGCTTCACTCGAAACGGCGACGTTCTCACCCTCGTGTTCGGTCAAGAAGGCTTGCACAATGCCAAGGTGACCGCGGGTAATCTTCCTCCTGAGGTGGCTCTAAGCAGTCCTCCGAATAATTCGGTATGGCCTGCTCCGTCGGATATTTCCTTGACCGCGACGGCCTCCGACAGCGACGGCACTATCGCTAAAGTGGAATTCTTTTCCGGAGCCGTCAAGCTGGGAGAAGCTTTGGCGAGTCCTTACACTTTCAATTGGAATAATGTCCCCGCCGGGACTTATGTTTTAACCGCCAAAGCGACGGATGATCTGGGTGCAAGCACGACTTCAGATCCAGTGAATATTATAGTCAATGTTTCCCCGGCGGTGAACTTGACGCAACCGCCGAACGGCACGGTCTTTACTTTACCGACGACCGTCAACATGGCCGCGGAAGCGACGGATAGCGACGGCAGCGTGGTCAAAGTGGAGTTCTATTCCGGAACCACTAAATTAGGCGAGGCCACTGCTGCGCCTTTTACCTTTGCTTGGAGCGATCCCAGCGTCGGCACGCATCGTTTAAGCGCCGTAGCGACGGATAACTTGGGGGTAGAAACAGCTTCCGACGTCATTGAGATTACGGTGCAGGAAGCCGAAAATCCGCCCACTGATTCTCCTACCGATTCTCCTATTGGGTCTCCCTCCGACCCGGATAGTGCGGGGGGGGGTTGTTCCTTGCTCCGCTCCACGGGAGACGCTCATGCTCAGGGCATGGGGATCGCGGTCTTCTTGGCGCTTTCCGTTCTTCTTGGGTGGAAGTTGGGTAAGCAGCGATAAGGATCAGCGAGACTTTGCTTCAACCCAATACGTGACGTGAAGTGTGAAGAATGAAGGTAGCCTGCTCCTTGACACTCTGTAGTCCCTTGATTAGGGCCCTTGATGGATGACCCTTCCGAAGCACATGCGCATGGTGCGCTGGTACGCGCCCGAAGAGATCCGCTTAGACGAAGTACCGGTGCCGAGTCCCGGTCCCGGAGAAGTGCTCGTCAAAATCGGCGCGGCGCTGACCTGCGGAACCGATTTTAAAACCTTCAAGCGTGGGCATCCCCGACTTATTCAAGAAATCCCCGGTCCCATCGGCCATGAGATGTCCGGCACTCTTGCGGCTTTAGGAGAGGGCGTCGAGTCCTTTCAAATCGGCCAGCGAGTGGTGGTGGGAAATTCCGCGCCTTGCGGCCGATGTTTTTATTGCCTCAAAAATTCCTTCAGCCTTTGCGAAGACCTGCAATTTTTGAACGGTGCTTATGCCGACTATATTTTGGTTCCCGAACGCATTGTGAAAGTGAACCTGCATCTTATTCCCGATCATTTAGATTTTCGCAGCGCGAGTCTGGCGGAACCCTTGGCTTGCGTGCTCCATGCCTTTGAAAAAGTTTCCCCTCAAGCAGGGGAAACGATGGCTTTGCTCGGTGCGGGACCGATGGGAGTTCTTTTCGCGCAGCTCGCGAAGTTGCACGGTGTGAAGTGGATTGCCCTCGGACGCGATCCCGATAAATTAGCCAATTTAAAATCCTTGGGCGCCCAGGCGACTATCAGCCTGACTCACGACGTGAATCCCGTGGAACAAGCCCGCGCCTTGCTGAACGATGGAAGAGGCGCCGATTTCGTCATCGAAGCCGTCGGATTGCCCGAGACTTGGGAATTGGCCGCCGATTTGACTAGGCCCGGTGGCCGCGTTTGTTTTTACGGCGGTTGTGCCCGAGGCACGCAAGTGAAGCTCGATACTTACCGGCTGCATTATGAAGAACTTCAGCTGTTCGGCGTTTTTCACCATACGCCTCGTTTGTTCCAAAAAGCCGTCTCTTATCTCAGTTCCGGAAAGATTCATCCCGAAGGCTTGATCGTCGGGGAAAGACGCTTGGCGGACATTCACCAAGTATTTCAAAAAGGCGAAAAATCCAATCCGCTCAAATTGGCGATTATTCCTTAAAAACAAGTGTCGAAGTGTCGGAGTGTCGAAGTGTCGAAG
>OBLQ010000788.1_pt1 | contig 12109 bp, 13 predicted proteins | sample 1519881 | NCBI WGS metagenome assembly OBLQ01 (sample SAMN01911456, study PRJEB22533) | soil metagenome | biome: Soil | place: Malaysia | collected 2012-04-30 | depth DG_metagenome m | reverse complement strand
GCCATTGCAAGGCATTGTGTATGAATTGTATAGCTTATCCCGAAGGTGGGGAGAAATTCCCCCACCCCGAAAAAACAAGCACTGCCCTTGTGAGTCAAGCCAATGCTCTCTACCGAAGAATTCGAAGCCGTCGTCCATGAAGCCTTAGCCGAATTGCCTATGGACTTGGCGGCTAAAATCGAGAACATCGATATTTTTATCGAGGACTATCCCAGCCCGGAAATGCTGCATAGCATGGGCACAAGCAAGTATGGCCTGCTCGGACTCTATACCGGCGTTCCGCAAAAACACCGCGGCCCTTATTACGGCAACACCCTACCCGACCGCATTTACTTGTTTCGAAAAAACCTCGAAGCGATTTCGCAAGACCGCGAACAGCTCAAAGAACAAATTCAACGCACTGTCTTACATGAAATCGGACATTATTTCGGCATCGACGACAAACGTCTCCGAGAGCTTGGATTTTAAAATCATCGGGATTAATAGTGCTTAAGCACTGTTTGTTCTACAAAGAATTGACGAAGGGAAACAAGCGACACTCCGATACTTGAAAACTATGTTTGCTCTTCTTAAAGACATGTTTCACCGCGGCCATCCCGCCGACGTCGCTTGGTTTTTGGTGGGAGGATGGCTGCTCGCGCTTTTCCTCGCGATCATGATTCACCAGCTCGTGAAAAATCGGCGGCGGAAGGTCGATCCGGCAGACAAGCAATCCCGCTCAGGAAAAATCGTATAACACCAAACCCGTCAAGGGCTTCGGATAAAAGAAGGTGGACTTCTGCGGCATCTTTTCGCCGATCGCAATCACCGCTTCGATCTGCTTCAGCTTGGTGGCATTCATGAGAAAGCCGTAGCTTTGCTTCGCTTCCGCCAACCGCAACACCTCAGCGGCCTCTTTGACGTAAAGAATGTTGCCGTATTCTTTTTGCGCGCCCTTGGAAATTCCGAGCAGCTCGGCAAAAAGCAAATCGTGCAAAATCGTCACGTCAAGATCACGAATCACAAAATGCAAGTGATTCAAGGACTCGCTTTGCAAAAGCCGCTCGGCATCAAAGCTTAAAACTTCAATCTTGCCGCCATACACCCATGCGAGCGCGTGGCCCCGCTCTCCCGCCTGTTCCAAACGCGCCAGTGCCGTCTGAAACTCGCCGACGCGGAAAGTTTCGATTCGGGCAAATTTTTCGAGTAAACGGCGGAACAGATCTTCTTCCACCTCCGGACGCTGAGCCAAGACCCGATGCGTCGGCAACACGACCAAGCCAGGGTCTTCGAGGGCGCAAAAGAACATCATGATGTAATTGAAGGCTTCCTTGCCGGTGTAGCTGACGCCGAGCTTGGCCTTTTGTTCTTCGGCAAAAGCCAAGGCCGTCTCATAGCGGTGATGGCCGTCGGCGATCAGCAAAGAACGATCACGGACAAGGTCGAGCAGGCGGGAAATCGCAGCGGCATCGTCGATTTTCCAGAGCCTGTGTTCATCGCCATGGTCATCGAGAATTTGGATGTCCGGCTCCTTTTGGGAAAGTTCCGCCAATTGCCCGCCGACTTCCTGTTGCGGATCGGAAAACAAAGAAAAGATCGGAGAAAAACCGGCATGGGTGGCACGCATCAATTGGAGACGGTCGGCCTTGGGACCCGGGAAAGTCTGCTCGTGCGGTTTGACTCCGCCTTCGGCGAAGCTTTCCAAGCGGCGGCGGGCAATGAAACCCCGCCGCGTCAGACGCCGCCCATCGGGCAGCGAATAAGTTTGAAAATATAAGTAGATCGAGGGCTGCTCCTCCCGCACTAAGATGCGATTTTCTTTCCACTCGGAAAATCGGCGCTGAGCCGCCGCGTAACGGTCGAGACCCGCTTCTTCTTTGGCAAGATCGATGCGCACGACATTGTAAGGCGATCGCTCGTATAATTTTTCTTGCAGCTCCGGATCGATGACGTCGTAAGGCGGCGCCATCACCGCCGCCAAATCGCCGACTTTTTTAGGGTTAAACCTGAGTCCATGGAGAGCTTCTATTTTCGTCATGATTTTTTGATCCCGTAAGCCTTTTCAATTTCAGAAAAAGCAATGGCTCCTTCCCGAATTAAAGTTAAACCTTGCTCGGTCGCTTTCACCACCGTCGAAGCTAAGGCAGTCGCTGCGGAGTCTTCCCCACGCAGCAAAGCGACATTTTCATCCTTTCGAAAGTAAGCTTCGACCTGCTCGGCGCTCAGCGCCGCCGGAAGTCCACTGGGATTCGCGCTCGTGGTCGTGATCGGACCGAAACTCTCGGCCAAACGCTGCGCCACGGGGTGAGAACTCCAACGAATTCCTATCGTGCCGTCGGAAGCCACGATTTGCCGCGGGGCTTTGGTCCCTGCGGGAAGTACCAAAGTCAGTGGCCCTGGAATAAACTTCTTTATTAAATTCAATAGGTTATTATCAAATAATAAAACTAAACCTGTAAGTTGCTCCCAGGTACCGACCAAGACGGAAACCGACTTAGCGGCTTCCCGCCCTTTGAGGGCGAAGAGCCGAGCTAAAACCTTCTCTTGGGCGATGTCAACCCCTAGTCCGTAGACAGTCTCGGTCGGATAAACGAGGATTTGCCCACGGCGCAAGGTTTCGAGAGCTTCTTGAAAATCGACTTCGCGCACAAAATATCCAGTTTTCAGCTCGACAATTTTTCATTCTTGGCCAGCAAGGTTTCCGCGGTTTTTCGCCGGTATTCTTCCAAGCGTTTCGCCAAGCCTGCGTCGCCCAGGGCTAAAATTTCCACCGCCAAAAATGCAGCGTTCTTCGCTCCCGCCTTGCCGATGGCCACCGTGGCCACCGGAACTCCCGCCGGCATTTGCACGGTGGAAAGCAGAGCATCGAAACCTCCCAAAGAGGAAGCGTCGAGCGGTACGCCGATGACCGGCTTGATCGTGCGGGCCGCAACAGCACCCGCCAAATGAGCCGCCATGCCCGCGGCGGCGACAAACACTTTCACGCCTTGAGCCTCGGCTTTGCGCATGTAATCCGCCAAGGGATCCGGAGTGCGGTGGGCCGAAAGAATTTTCAAATCGGAAGTCACGCCGAATTCTTTCAAGGTCTCTTGGCAAGCACGCATCACTTCAAGATCGCTGTCGCTACCCATGAGAATCGAAACTAAAAATTGAGTCTGAGTCATAAAAAAATCTCCATAATTAGAAAATACTTAAGTGCTTAAGTCAGGAGAGTACGGCATACGCCATTGTGTATCAGGATCTACCGGACTGTTTTGACCTAAGCACTTACGCACCTAAGCACTGTTTATTTTATTTACTCCCCTTGCCGCAATATCACGACGATAATGCATGCCGCGAAATGAAATTCGACTTATCGCCGCATAGGCGTTGCGCACGGCTGTTTCAAGATCTTTTCCCAAAGCCGTGACGGCAAGCACGCGGCCCCCGTTCGTGAGCCAGGTCCCCTCCGAAAGTACCGTTCCGGCATGGTAGACGATGGCCTCGGCCCCGGCTTGTTCCAAACCGGAAATCACGTCGCCCTTGCTCGGCGCTGCGGGATAGCCTTCCGCCGAGATCACGACGCAAACCGCGCTGCCCGGGCGCCACTTCGGATCGGACTGGGAAATCCGCCCTTCGATCGCCGCCTCGAATAAATCCATCCAATCGCTCTCCAAACGCGGGAGTAAGACTTCCGCTTCGGGATCTCCGAAGCGCACATTGTATTCCAGCACGTAGGGCTTGCCCTTGACGATCATCAGTCCGGCGTACAAAACGCCGACGAAGGGACGGCCTTCTTCGCGCATGCCCGCCAAAGTCGGAGCGATGATCGTCCGCATCACTTCTTGGGAAAGCTCCTCCGTCATCAAAGGCGCGGGAGAATAAGCGCCCATCCCACCGGTATTCGGCCCCAGGTCTCCGTCATTCAACCGCTTGTGGTCTTGAGAAGAGGCTAAGGCAAGTCCCGCCACACCGTCGCAGAGCACCATGAAAGACAGTTCCTCACCGTCGAGAAATTCCTCGATCAGCAATTGTTGTTTTCCGAATTCTTGTCTCACCAGAATGCGCTCGACACCGGCGAGGGCTTCTTCCAAATTCAAGGGGATCAAGACACCCTTTCCCGCGGCCAAGCCGTCGGCTTTGAGCACCCAAGGGGTCGCGGCGTGATCCCTAAGAAATTGCTTGGCCACTTCGGCCTCGGAAAAAATTTCATAACGCGCGGTGGGAATGCGGTATTTCTTGAGGAAATTTTTGGTGAAAACTTTACTCGCCTCGAGAATGGCGGCCGCTTGGGTCGGGCCGAAAATTCTCAAACCCGCGGCTTGAAAGGCATCGACCACGCCGAGGGTCAGCGGCAGTTCCGGACCGACAATGGTAAGCCCCACCTCTTCGGCCTGAGCTAAGCGGAGCAATCCGGGAATGTCTTCCACCGAGACGGGACAGCAGCGGGCGTCTTGAGCTATGCCGGAACTGCCGGGAGCTGCCAAAAGCTCCGAGACGCGGCCGGAACGCCGCAATGCCTTGACTAAGGCATGCTCCCTTCCACCGCTGCCGATAATGAGAACTTTCATGAGACCGGCTTTAGAAAACCCGGCCGATCAAGTAAAGTCCATTTTGCTTCTTTTCTCTTGTGAGCCGCCGACAATATGCTACGGTAAGCTCTCATTTTTCAAAAGAGGAGTCCTTTGTGAATATTCCCGCTCGTGCCGAAAAGGCCTTTCAACTGCTCACCCAACTCAACGAAATCGACGTCGAAAAATACCAGGAAATTCTCAAAAACAGACTGGGCGGAGAAGTTCTCGCCGTTTTCGAAAGCTATTGCCGCGAGATCATGCCCGAGGAAAACAACGAGGAAGTGCTGGGCACGCTCGTTCACCTCATGATTACCGGTTTTCTCGTCAGTTCCAATGAGACGAACGAGGTCTTTGGGCCTAATATTGAAATTGCGGAGTAGAAATATGACAGATGAAAAAGCAAAAGCTCCGGTCACTGCATCGGACCTCAGGGAAATCTTGAGCACTTTTTATAGTCAAGTCATCAGACCCGAAGTAAAAGAGATGATACATACCGAGATCCAAACTTTAAGATCCGAAATGCACGACTACTTCGACGATCTATACAAAAAATTCGAAGATCTCCGTCAAGAATACATCATCGCCAATGAACAAATGAAACGGCTCGAAAACAGCGACGACGTATTGCGCGAAGAACTCCGGTCTTTAAAAAGCAAAGTCTCAGGACTTAGCCAACGCATCGAAGTTTTGGAAAAACACCTTGAGACACATTAATGCCGAAAATGCCGCATCCCGGTAAACAGCATCGCAATGCCATGCTCGTCCGCCGCGGCAATCACTTCTTCGTCACGCACTGATCCCCCCGGCTGAATCACCGCGCTCACGCCGTGCTTGGCGGCTTCGTCCAAGCCGTCCCGGAAAGGAAAGAAAGCGTCGGAAGCAATCACCGCTCCCTGTAAAGACGATGCGGCCTTGAGCGCCGCAATTTTCACCGAATCGACGCGGCTCATCTGTCCCGCACCGATGCCCACGCTGCGATCCTCACGGCAAAACACGATCGCATTGCTTTTGACGTGCTTGACCAGTTTCCAAGCGAAATCCAAGGCGCGCAGTTCCGCAGCGCTCGGCTCGCGTTTCGTCACCACCTTGGCCTGGGAAGCGGCCAGCATCGCGGTGTCGCGGTCCTGGACGAGCATGCCGCCCACGACTTTCTTCATGTCGAAACCTCTGATTTCATAGCGGCGGATCGGCAAGGTTTTGAGCAGGCGGATATTTTTTTTTTGCTTGAGCAGCTCCAGCGCCGCCGGAGCGTAATCGGGCGCGATCACCGCTTCCACGAACATCTTGCCGATTTCCTCGGCCGCGGCCGGACTGACCTCGCGGTTGAAAGCAATGATGCCGCCGAAGGCGCTCACCTCGTCGCAAGCTTTGGCTTTCAGGAAAGCTTCGGCAATATCACCTTCGCAGGTCGCGGCGCCGCAGGGGTTGGAATGCTTCACGATCACGCAAGCGGCTTGTTCGAACTCTTTGACCGTTTCGAGGGCGCCGTCGAGATCTAGGATATTGTTGTAGGAAAGTTCCTTGCCGTGCAGCCGGCGTGCATTGCCGACGCAAGGCTCGTCGGGCCGGCCCTCGGAATAATAAGCGCCCTGTTGATGCGGGTTTTCCCCATAACGCAGATCGAAAATCTTGCGGTATTGCAGATTCAGCATGCCGCTGAATTTGGCTCGCTGCATGGGATCGCCGGGTTCTTTCAGGCTGGTGAGAAAATTGCTGATCGCGCCGTCGTAGGCCGAACAAAAACTGAACACCTTGGCCGCCAACTCGAAGCGCAGTTCGCGCGTCGTTTGCATGCCGTGATTTTCGAGCTCGAGCAAGAGCTTGCCATAATCATTGGGATCGACCACGACGGTGACGTCTTCAAAATTCTTGGCCGCCGCGCGCAGCATGCTGGGTCCTCCGATATCGACATTCTCGATTGCCTCTGCAAAGTGAACGCCCTCCTTAGCAACGGTTTGGACAAAGGGATAAAGATTCACCACGACCAAATCGATGGGCCTGATACCGTGAGCGGCCATGGCCTCTTGGTGTTCGGGATTGGAACGGATGTTGAGAATGCCGCCGTGCACCTTGGGATGTAAGGTCTTGACTCTTCCGTCCATCATTTCGGGAAATCCGGTGTAATCGCCGAGCGGAACGACTTGAACTCCGTTCTCTTTCAACAATTTTTCGGTTCCGCCGGTGGAAAGAATTTCGACTCCCTTGGCCGCGAGATATTTAGCCAGTTCGAGAATTCCGGCTTTGTCGGAAACGCTGAGCAGCGCGCGTTGAATTATTTTTTCCATATATTCCCTTTAAGGTGCGAAAGCCGCCGCGCCGCCGATGAGGCTTTTGATATCCTCATCGGTGAAACGGACGCCCGCGCCCAAAAACCAATCCGGAGCATGGTCGCGGTTGAGAAAGTCATCCACTCCGCCCACGACGAAGAGCGAACGAAGCAGGTTGAGCTGCGTGAGAAATTTCAAATGCGGACCGTTGGTAAAATCAAAGGCGGAAAATTGCAAGGAAACAGGCCCTCTGTCGTAATCGATTCCCACGCCGCCCGTGGATTCGATCAGGCCGCCGTGCACCGTGAACTCGCGCCATTTCTTCCCCAACTCGGCGGTAAAGCGTACTTTATCGAAATCTTGCGTTTCGGTTTCGATGACACTGGTTGCGCCGCTTCCGGTGGTGACAGTGGTGACCTGAGTGCTCTTGGTAGGCGGAGGATTGGGATCGTAGACGACTCCAAAACGGAAAAACTTATCCGGGCCCGGGCTCAATTTGAAGCTGAAGTAATTTTTGACGTCGCCGGTCGTGCCCAAGTACTCGAGGTGATAGCTCAATTCGGCTTCCATACGTCTGAAGCCGCCGGTGAGCTCGTTGATGTTGTCGAGCGCTTCATTGGTTTTCTTAATAGTGCTGGGATCGTTAATCAAGCGGCCGATCGTGCCTTGTCCCGAGTCGACTTTTTGAGCGATTTGAGAAATGCGATTGAGAGAAGTTTCGATGTCACCCGAAGTGTTGGCATAAAGCGAACGCAAATCCGAACTGAGGCCGCGCAAGTTCACTACGATGGTATTCATATTTTGCGCGTTGTCGGTGCTGAAATCGGCAAGATTTTTCGTCAGAGTTTGCATATTCTTCAAAATCTCGGCCGTGTAGGATTTTTCGGAAACGGTATAAGTTTTCAAAGCGGAAGTAATTTCCTTTAAATCGCCGGTCAAGGTGCTCAAATCACGGACCAATTGCTGGTAATCGGCGGGTTCTTTGACGCGGCTGATGGTGCCGCCCTCGCCGATGGCGGGGAGGCCCGGAGTTCCAGGAAAAATTTCGATATAAGTGTCGCCCAAGACACCGCGGGTACGGACTTCGGCCTGGACATCCTGTCCTATTTTGACGTCTTTCCGCAGTTCGATTTCCACACGGGCTTTTTTATCGGGGGTCAACTCGACGTCGCTGACCACGCCCACCGGAATGCCCGCCACTTGCACCGGAGTTTTCTTACTCACGCCTTCGGCGTTATCCATGATGGTATAGATTTTATAGGTGCCGCCGGGAGTGAAGCCGAGTTGGCTGACATCGATGGTGATATAGGCCAAAATCGCAATCGTCACCAAAACGAAGACGCCGACCTTTGCCTCTGTTGAAAATTTCTTTTTCATATGAAACAAGTGTCACAAGTGTCGAAGTGCCTAAGTTGAAGAGTTCAACATTGATACTTCGATACTTATTTTCAACTCCGGCACCTCGACACTCCGACACTTCGATACTTACGACCGTTTAGCCGATAAAGCCTTTTTCCGCCTTGCCTTCAAGAAAATTACGAATCAGGGGATTGTCGGTCCGGCTGAATTTTTCCGGGGAACCTTCCTCAAGAATTTTACCCTCATGTAACATCGCGATCTTATCGGCCATTTTCATGGTGGAAGCGATGTCATGGCTGACCACAACGGAGCTGAGCCCGAAAACCTGCTGAGTCTCCATGATTAAATTGTCGATCGAGTCCGTCAAAATCGGATCGAGCCCCGTGGTCGGCTCGTCGTAGAGAATGATTTCAGGCTCCAACATGAGCGCACGAGCCAAACCGACCCGTTTACGCATGCCTCCGCTCAGCTCGGCCGGCATTTTGACCTCGGTTTTGGTCAAACCTACTTTCTGAAGTTTGTCCAAAACCCGCGTCCGAACTTCGTCCTCGCCCAGGTCGCTGTGTTCACGCAATGGAAAAGCCAAGTTATCGTAGACGTTCATGGAGTCGAAAAGAGCTGCATTTTGAAACAACATGCCGAATTTTTTGCGCAACGTCAGTTGATCCTGTTCCGAAAGGGCGAAGAGATCTTGGCCCGCCACCCATACCTTGCCCGCGTCGGGCGCGATTAAGCCGATCAATGTTTTTAAGAGAACGCTTTTGCCTTCCCCCGACCGGCCGATAATGACCGTAATTTTACCTTTCGGAATCTGCAAATCGAGGCCGTCCAAGACTTTCTGAGTCCCGAAAGATTTATGCAGATCCTGCAATTCGATAATGGCTGCGTTGGCGGATGCTGCTCCCACGTACTCCTCACGCTAATCTGGAAAAATCTGCAAAAGCCAAGTGGCAAGAAAATAATTGAGAATCAACACGCTCACCGAACCCGCCACTACCGCCTGGGTCGTGCTGCGTCCCACTCCCTCGGCGCCGTTAGTCGTGTTATATCCTTTGTAACAAGCGATCAGGCTGAGCAGAAAACCGAACAAGACCGCCTTAATCAAACCCTGATAAAAGTCCTCGGGATCGACCAACGCTTCATATCGGGCCAGGTAAGGTCCCTCTGGAATTTGCAAGAGATAAATCGAGACGAAATAAGCGCCCAGCAGACCGACGGCGTTAAACACGCCGACCAAGAGCGGAACCATGATGGTCGTGGCCATCACCCTCGGAACGACCAAATAATTGATCGGGTTGATGGCCATGCTGCGCAGCGCATCGATTTGCTCGGTCACGGCCATGGTGCCGATTTCGGCGGCCATGGCGCTTCCGGCCCGGGCGACGATCATGAGCGCGGTGAAAACAGGAGCCAGTTCCCGGGAAAGCGCAATGCCGACCGTCGAGCCGACCAGGCTTTCCGCATTAAAAATCCGGAAAGCCGAACCGGTTTGTAAAGCGAATACCATTCCGGAAAAAAGTCCGACCAAGGCGATAATGAAGGTGGAATTGACGCCAATTTTCATCATCTGGCGGAAAAACACTCGAGCGTGAGAAGGTCCGCTGAAACTCCAACGGAGGGTTTGTAAGGTAAAAGAGGCGAAACGGCCCAAACCTTGGATGGCTCCCGTGAAGGGCCTGCCGATGCGGACGAGCCCGGTGATGATCCAGGTGTTTTTCGCCAAAAAATCGTTGATGGCTCCGATCAAGCTTCTTCTCCCTCATAATGACGCGGAACCCTCGAACTTACCGCACAGAGTAACTCGTAGGAAATGGTCCCGGCTTGGGCCGCCACTGTTTCCACGGACAAAGTTTCTCCCCAAAGCAAGACCGGATCGCCCAACGCGGCCTCGGGGATATCCGTCACGTCCAGCATGGTCAAATCCATACAAACCCGCCCCACCACCGGCGCGAGCTTGCCGCGCAGCCGAACCTGTCCGACGCCGCTCAGATGCCGAATGTAGCCGTCGGCATAACCGACCGGCAATACCGCAATGCGGCTGGGCCGAGACGCCACCCAAGTTCCGCCGTAACTCACCGCGGTCCCGGCGGGAACCGACTTTAAACTGACGATCTTGGTCTCGAAATTCATCACCGGCTTCAAAGCGGCGCCCGCCTGCAAACGTGGATGCGGATTCGCTCCGTAGAGCAAAATACCGGGACGCGCCCAGTTGCAAGCGCCGATTTTGCCGTCGAGCAAGGCGGCGCTATTGGCGATCTGGAATACTTTAATTCCGGGCCGCCATTTTTTTAAAAGAGCTTCGGCTTCGGCAAAGCGCCGGTATTGCTCGGCAGTGGGACCGCCGGAGTCGGTATCCGCCTGAGCTAAATGGGTGAGCACGCCGGTGAGAAGCAATCGGGGCGCCTGTTCTAAAGTTTGTAGGATGCGGGGAAGCATTTTTGGCAATACCCCGAGCCGAGTCATGCCGGTATCGATTTTTAATTGCACTTCCAGCCGAGAGGTCGTGGAAGCTTGCAGCTCTCGAATCTGCTCTTCATTATAGAGCACCGGCGTCAGACCCTGCTCGGCCAATAGTTCCCCGGGAGCCGTGAAGGGCCCCCCGAACAGCAGAATCGGAGCGCGAAGCCCGGCGGCGCGCAGTTCTAAACCTTCTTGGGGCGTAGCGACACCCAAGGCTGCTGCACCTTCCTTCTCGCAGATTCGGGCTACGTGGATCGCACCATGGCCATAGGCATTGGCTTTCACCACTGCGAGAAGGCCGACCTGAGGACCGGCCAAGGTTTTCGCCAGGCGAAAATTATGCCGCAGGGCCGAGAGATCGATCCGGGCGCGTGTGGGTCGAAAAGAATTTGCTGCATCGGGGCTTTTCATGTAGCAGATCCGAATGAAGTGCTTAGGTACTAATGGCCTCTACCATACTCTTCCTGACCTAAGCACCTAAGCACATACGCACCTAAGCACTTTTTATATGAAAGTCACGTACATTGGCCACGGCAGCAATTGGCTTCAAATCGACGGACAAAACTTTTTGACCGATCCGGTTTTTTCCGAACGGGTGCTGGGCTTTCGGCGCCTCCGGCCTCCGGGTCTGGCGGCCGCGGATTTGCCTCCCTTGGATGCGATTTTGCTCAGCCACGCCCATTACGATCATCTCGATTTATTCAGCTTTAAGCTTTTCAAAACAACGGTACCGGTGATTGTCCCCAAGGGTTTGGGGAAGTTTTTTGCCAAATTCTTACCTAATCCCGTGATCGAAATTCCTGTGGGACAACGGCATCGCCATCAAGACATCACAATCCATGCCCTGCCGCTTCGCCACCACGGCTGCCGCTGGCTGCCATGGCGCCGGCGCGCCGCCGCCGCTTACCTGCTGCAAGGCCGGGAAGGCAGTATTTATTTCTGCGGGGACAGCGGCTTTGGAGAGCACTTTCGCGAAACCGGGGAGCGCTTCCCCATCGACGTGGCGCTGCTGCCGATCGGCGCTTATGAACCGAGATGGCTGCTGCAGCGCCAGAAAATGACGCCGGAAGAAGCGCTCCGCGCCGCAGAAGCGCTTCGTGCCAAACACATGATTCCGATCAATTGGGGCGTATTTAACTTTTTTGGAGAAGACATTGAAGCGCCGCCGCGTCTTCTGACTAAAGCCGCCGCCGAGGCCAAGCTTCAAGATAAAATCAAAGTGCTGCAACCCGGCGAGTCTTTTTCTCTATAGTCTCTTTGATAAGTGTCGGAGCATCGAAATGTCCAAGTTTTAAAGGATCATCGTAAAATCGAGTGGGTAATTAACTTGAAGAATCAAAAAATCTTGTCATGAACGCTGGAGAAGATTGCCCTCCTCTTCATAAGAGGAGGGTTAGAGAGGGGTAGAACGTCGCAGGAAGATAGGACCTGTCCAAAAAACCTGGAGCTTACTGCATGAAATATAGATCTTGCCACCCTCTACCTCCCCCT
>OBLQ010000787.1_pt1 | contig 12123 bp, 10 predicted proteins | sample 1519881 | NCBI WGS metagenome assembly OBLQ01 (sample SAMN01911456, study PRJEB22533) | soil metagenome | biome: Soil | place: Malaysia | collected 2012-04-30 | depth DG_metagenome m | reverse complement strand
GTATTCCCGCGTGAAATCGTTCAATGATCTGCCGGTTCCGTTCCGCTGCGTGGCAACCGACCTGAAGAGGCGCAGGTCGGATGTACTCGGCACGGATGTCTTCTCCACCGACGTCGGCGCCCAGGGCAGGTTGACCGAAGCCCTGCGCGCCACCATGTCCCTGCCCGTCTATTTCAGTCCTGTGGACCTGGAAGTTGCCACGGCAACCGGCAAAGTGGAACACAAAAGCTATGTTGACGGCGGCGTTCTGAAAAATCTTCCTGTCAGCGCCTTGAAGGACCTGGGGGCCGACGTCATCATTGCCGTCCACCTCAGTCTGCGCGGGCAAAGCGGCCAGTGCCTGGACACCGGAACTCCGGCCACGGCGGCTGCCGGTTCGTCGGAGCGGTCTCTTTTCGATGCGCTGACGGATACGCTTTCCGTGGTCACCTCCGCCAACGAGCAGCGAAGCATCCGGGAACTGGTGGCGTTGCCTCAACAGAACGGTCTGTGCGTCAACGTGGACGTTTCAGGGTTTGAGCCAACCGACTTCGACCGCTGGAGCCAGCTCATCAGCCGCGGTTTTCAAGCTCCAGAACAAACCCACGGTTTCACAGACAGGGTGTTGACGGGCGAAAGCAAGCTCAGCCTTGACGAGAAGGAATATCAGGAGTACCAGGATGCTGTGAAAGCCAGGCTTGAGAAACAATTTCAGTCCACGGCCCATCCTTCCTATGTGACGATCGAAACAGCGCCCACGGCTTCCCCAAACGCAAATGAGAATCCTGACCCGGACATCGCGGAGTGGATCCGCCGCAGCCTGTCATGCTCGGTCATGCAGAAGGACCATCATTATGAGTGCCCACGCTATGTCCCCGGCCGATTCGCGGAAAAGCAGGCACACGCCCTGGAAAAGCAACTCACCAGAATGGTAGGCACCGGCAGGTTCTCACGGCTGGGCTACCACATGCTCACAACGGATGACAGCACGGGCAAGCCTCCTATTACTCATGTCGCCATTACGGCGGAAAACTCCGACTACACGGGCGCAGAGGTGCAGCCAATCATCAGCGTGGATGGCAGCGACTATGAAAGCCCGGTCTTTGCCCTGGGCGCGCGCTTCACCGCTTTTGATTATGGGTTTGCCGGCTCGGAATGGCGGGGAGAAGCTGTCCTTGGGTCCCGCTACGGCGTCAACACGCAATACCAGATACCGCTCCTTGGCCCCGCCAGCCACTGGTTTATCGCTCCCGGGGCGATCGCGGAATCTTTTCCCTACAACGTCTACCACGATCAGGACGAGCTTGCGCGCTACCAGTTACGCACCATCTCCGGCACGCTCGATATGGGTTACAACTTCGGCAGTACGGCCCAGTTGCGCGTTGGATATGAGGGCGGCGGGGCCAAGCTCTCGCAGAAGCTGGGCGCGATGATTTTCCCGTTTACGTCGGGTCGCACGGGAACAACTTCGCTGAAATTCTCTCTCGACCTGCTCAGGTTCTCCCTCGATAAGCTGGAGGCGCCGGTAGTTCCCCACAACGGCATTGCCGTGAATTCGATCTTTCAATGGCATGATGCCTGGCTGGGGGCAAGCGACCACTTCGCGTCGGCTGCTGCCCGCCTGGAAGCCTTCAAGTCGGTGAGCCGCTCCGGCTCTTTCTACCTGAAGGCTGACGGCGGTTCGTCACTGGGATACGTGAATAACGGACTGCCTCTTTTCAGCTTTGGCACCCCTCTTCGGCTGGCAGCATTCGGGAGCAACGAGCTGCGCACCAACCAGTATGCGTATGGCGGCGTCGGTTACGTCCACCGCATATATCAATTCAAGGCCCTGGGAGGGGCCATTTACGCCACCGGCTCATTTGAAATGGCAAAAGTTTATGGCGTTCCGGGCGCTCCCGACCTGCCCCGCGACGGCGTCGCCGGCGTGATCCTCAATTCCATTGTGGGGCCTCTCTATCTGGCCGGGACTCTTGGCAACGCGGGCCACAAGAAGTTCTTTTTTTACATGGGAAAAATTTTCTAAGAAAGAAATGAAAGAGGCCGGGCAGGCAGGTCGCAGCTCAACCGGCCGGAGCCCTGAAGTTGCCTTCCACGCGTTCAGCCGTCAGGCGCACCACGCGGCGTGATTCGCGAGGCGGGCGCGTGCGCTCATAGTCGAGGAAGTCGCGGATCACCTGAGTGGCGTCTTTATATCCCTGCACGATCACCGTGCCGACGATTTCGCCATCGAAATCCAGGGCCGCTGCGGCCAGCGGTTGCTGCGGCGCCACGCTGAAGGACTTCACGAAGCGGTAATGCTGGCTGCCGATTTCCAGCTCCACCTGCTCGGGCTGCACGCCCAGCTCCGCGGCGTAGATGGAGCAGAGACGGTTGAAGTTGTTGAGCAGGGCGATATCCGACTTGAAGTTCTTGGAGACCAGGATGTCCACGGCATGAACGCCGACATCAAGAAAGGTCTTGATGGCGACGGACTCGCTGTTGCCGGTGAGCGGCTCCAGCAGAACAAGGAAAAGGACATCGGCGCCGAGGCGGAGCGCCGGCAGAATGGGCTGGTTGGTCATGATGCCGCCGTCTGTCCAGAGGCGGCCGGCCATGGGGACGGCCTCATAAGCAAACGTATAAGAAGACGAAGCCACGGCCGCCTGCACCAGGTCGGGCGGCTGCTCCACTTGTCGGCGCACGAATTCGGGCTGCGCCCCGGGATCTTCCGCCAGCGCTTCCACGGGACAATTGCAGAAGAAACATGCGCCGCCGTGCTCAAGGTCCGTGGCGGTCATGATCACGCGGATCTGCGACTGGCGCAGTTTCTCTTCAGGAATGCGCGCGCGCAGAAAACGGATGCGGTCAAAGTTGGGGAACAGTCCGGTGCGCAGCGGCATGCGCAAAAAGCGATGGCTCAGGCGGCTGAGGCGATCCTGCATGGCCCGGTAAACCAGCAGAACTACGATCATGGCGGCCACCACCGGCACGGGTGCCCTCAGCTCAAAGATACGGCCGCTTCTAATGGGGAGATGGATGTGAGTGGACCCCAGGAACAAGACCACAAAGCCCCACACCAGGATATTGGCGCCCAGGGAGACCCAGGCTTTTCTGCGGTCGGGCTCCCATTTGCGCCCGCGCACGAAATTCATCATCACGTAGCCAATATAGGAAAGCCTGTCGGCGAAGAACAGAATGCCTACGCCCGCAGCGGACAGGGCCAGCCAGGTGAATTTGGGGTGATGGGCGTGCAGAAAGATGCCGTGTTCTTTCATCCACTCCCAGAGAAAGTTGCCGATGCCCGCCGAAGCCGCGATCAGGCCGGCCAGGAGAAAGATATACCGAGACCAGTCGATGCCCAGAGTGGCGGGCGTAAGCTCCATCCAGGAGGCCACCAGGGTTTCCGCCCGTCCCACCAGCCCTTCCGCATCGGCGGCATAAGAAGCAGCGTTGATGCTGCCGATGGAGGTGGCGGCAATGATGTGCGTGGGCACCTTCGCATCCTGGAACGCCATGAGCACGCCTGCTTCATAGGCTCCGCGCGCGCCTCCGCCGGATAGCACGACTCCCACCCGTGAAGAAAACTGCCGTGGGCCTTCTCTTGCTCCCATCTCGGATTGAAACTGCCGGCGCAGTCCGTCCAGTTCCGCAATCGCGGCCGAAACCCGTTCTTTGGATTTACCTGGAGCCATTTTTCGCGCCCAGAATAACCCAGCTCCGGCGAAAAGCAATGTGACGATTGTCTCTTGACCGCAAACCCTGGGGGCGGACTACCGCTCAGGGCACGGTTCAGGCGGCTCAACGTTCAGGCGGATAGTCGGCAAGGTACACATAGGCCGCGGCGATTTCCTGATCGGTGAGATACGGGAAGCGCGGCATGCGCGGCCGCGCCATCATCATCATCATTCTCGAAGAGCCGTTTTGGACCTGGCGGACAAAGGCGCCGAGCGAGTTTTCCTGCGGCAGGCTGGCGAGAGAAGGAACGATGCCGCGCATCATGGCCATGTGGCCGCCTCCAGGACCGGTGGCGTCGTGACAGATGTGGCACGTGCCCTTGACCACTTGCTCGCCGACGCGCGCAGCGGATTCGGTTACGAGCAAGTTCGCGTTCCTGCCGGCGGGCACGCCGGCCAGTTTGTCCAGGTAGCCGAGCAGGGCCTCAACTTCATCGCTGCGTAGATGCTTGAATGCGGGCATGGTCTTGCCCCCATTTTGCAGGCGGTCACGCAGGCCCTTTTTCGCTTCCGCAGCCAGTTCCCTGGCCATCTCATCGCTGATTTCCGTCCCTCGGGCCTTCATGCGTTCTTCGAACGCTGTAACTGAGGCTGCCTGGACCGGTCCGATCAGAGAATTGATTTCCGGCGGAGAGCCTTTTCCATCGGCGCCGTGGCAGGAACGGCAGTTGAGGCGATAAAGGTCCGCGCCTGCCAGGACGAATGGCCGGCTCGTTCCTGATGGGCCGAAGTCGGGTTCTCTCCGGGCGCTGGCCGGGATAGATTCAGTCCCACCCATCTGTCCCAACCGGGTCTGCGGCTGAGTCAGGCCAAGATGTTTGAGCCAGCTTGGCCCGCTCACCAGGGAGACGGCATCGGTCGAAGAATTTGCGGGCGAAGCTGCCGGCTCCGCACTCGATTTGCTGTCTCCCCGCTGAGAAGAGCACGCCATCAGCAACCCGAGGGCGAGCAGGACCAATGACAATGTGTTGCGCGTTAAGCAGGTTTTTCTTGCCATGCGTTGCAGGTCAGAAACTCAGGCGCACACCGAGCTACCGCGGACCTCTTCCAGACCATGCCGGAACGCCTTGCTCGTTGCGCAGCGTCAGGGTTTTGTCTCCTTTCTTGATTTCACGGGCGATGATCGCTTCCGAAGTCCCGTATTTGACCCTGGAGCCGGTGACCTCGATTTCGTCGCCATTGCTGAAACTGAAGTTGTTCTGCGTGAGGAAGCCCTGAGGCCCAACGAGTATGGTCTCGGTCTCCTTCTCAGTCTTAAGAATAAGATGGACGCCCATTCCACCCATCTGCTGGCGTCCGGCCGGTGCTGTTCCCTGCTGAACTTCCTGTACGGTCCCTTTGAGGGTCACCACTGTGGACGGATCATAGTGCATGCCCTGGCCTTGCCCCATCCCTTGGTTCGCCTGAGCAATGGCCCAGGGAACGATGAGCGCAAGCGCCACAAGCGCCAACGTTGCAAACATCCAACGCGAAGCAGATCTCATGTGTTACCTCCAGCGACGATCTCAGCTGTATAACGAAACTTAGCTGTCCAACGAAACTAAGTTGTCCAACGAAACTAAGATGCGATTTGGCGCTGCAACGTCGCTCTGCGATGTGCCGCGTTAGCACGCCGGCTGAAGTCCTGCGAAGTCAGGTGAGATAAGCATGGTCGCGCGCGATGGAAATGAGAGGCGATGGCGGGAATCTATGAAAAGCGGCTCACTCGGAACGTAGCGCTTCCATTGGTTGAACATGGGCGGCGCGGCGCGCGGGGAGAATGCCCGCTGCCAGCGCCACTGCCACCAGCAGTAACACGGTCAATGCCAGGATGAACGGGCTGGCGCCGTTGACGCCAAAGAGTTGCGACTGGATGAGCTTTCCGGCGACGACTGCCACGCACAGTCCGATCGCCAGTCCAAACGAGGTCATGCGCAAGACCTCGCGCAACACCAGCCATGCCACCTTGTCACGCGTTGCCCCCAGGGCCATGCGGATGCCGATTTCGCGCGCGCGCCGCGCCACAACATACGCCATGACGCCGTACAGTCCCAGCGCTGCCAGCATCGCCGCCAGCAGTCCCAGCCAGAGCGAGAGAAAAGCCAGAAGGCGGTCGGCAAAGGCGGAGTCTTTTACTTGCTCATTCAGAGTCTTGAGGTCATACACTGGAAGCGCCGGGTCGAGTCCGGCGACGGTCGCACGCAGCGTGGCCGCAAGCGCCCGAGGGTCTTGCGCGGTGCGCACATACAACGTGATGCCCGCGGCACTTTTTTCCTGCGCAAGCGGCAGGTACACGAAAGGAGCAATCGGCGTGACCGCGTCTTCATGCTTGCTGTCCTGCACCACGCCAACGATCTCGATGTCAGGCTGAACGTCGCCCCGTCCGAAGACAATGCGCCTGCCGAGGGGATCGCGTCCGGCGAAGTAGCGCCGTGCCAGGGTGTGGTTGATGATGGCCACTTTCGCGCTGCCGGCTGTATCCGAGTCGTGAAATTCGCGGCCGGCCAGCAGCGGGATCTTCATGGTGGAAAAGTAGTCCGGCGCTACCCAGTTCTTGCTTGCCTCAGGGCCTTCGCTCTCGCCTGCGGCGTAGCCTTCCACGGTCATGTCGCCGCTGACTGTGTCACCAGCGAATACCGGGACCTCGGCCGCGCTCACGGACTGCACGCCGGGTTGCGCGGCTATCGTGCGGCGCAGGCGTTGAATCAGGTCCAGGGTCTGCGGCATGGTATAGCGGCTCAGTTGCGGCGCAATGGAAAACTGGACCATGTGGTCCGTCCGCATTCCCGGATCCACATTGATCACGTTGATCAGGCTCTGGGTAAACAGTCCCGCTCCGGCAAGCAGCACTGTAGTCAATGTCACCTGGCCGGCCATCAGCCACTTGCGCAAACCCACGGCGGAGGCCCCGCCGGAAGCGCTATTCCCTTGTTCTTTCAGCGACGCTTGTGCATTTACGCGCACCAGCCGTAATGCGGGCATCAAGGCAAACAAGACCGTCGTCGCCAGCGCCAGGGCAAGTGCAAAGACCAACAGGCGGAAATCCAGGTCGGCGTTAAGTCCCAGCAGTCCTGCGTCGCCTGGAAGCGCATTGAGAATCGTGTGCAGAATCAGCGGCGCAATCGCGAGCCCGGAAAGCCCGCCTGCCAGCGCCAGCAAAATCCCTTCGGTCAAAAGCTGGCGAAGAACGCGCTGCCGGCGCGCGCCCAGAGAAAGCCGCACGGCAATTTCTTTCTGCCGGCCTTCCCCCCTGGCGATCAACAGGCTGGCCAGGTTAGCGCAGGCGATCAGCAGGATCAGCCCCACCATGGCGGTCAGATAAAGGAGCGGCTGTCTGGCGTCGCGCTGAAGGACAGGCCTGCCATGAGAGCCATTTTGCAGTAGAAGTTTGCGCGCCAGGAAACGCGGCTTCACCTTGTCCGGTATTCTTTCCAGCGGTATCTCCGCTTCCAGGATTGGATGAAAGATGGCCTGCAACGCGGCTTGCGCGCCGTCCCTGCTCATCCCCGGCTTCATGCGGCCCAGGATGGCGACCCAATGCCTGCGCCGGTCATCCAGACCATCCCAACTGGGAGTCATCTGCGCCTTCATGGTGATGGGGATGAAGATGTCCGGCAACTTACCGACCTGAACTCCGGTGAATCCCGCCTGCGAGACGCCCACCACAGTCAACGGCGTGCCGTTCACACTGATCTGTTTGTTCAGAATCGAGGGATCGTTGCCGAAGCGCGACGTCCAGTAGCCATAGCTGAGTACGGCCACGGGATTCGCCCCAGCCACGGTTTCATCTTCGGGGCCGAAGATGCGGCCAAGCGCAGGGTTCACGCTCAGCACTTCAAAATAATTGCCTGATACCAGCTCGCCGGAAGCCCGCTCCGAGGGACCCTGGCCGGAGACACTCAAGCCCACGGCGAAACGCGCCAGCAATCCGGCAAACACCTGACCGCTGCGCTCGCGCAGGTCCTTATAGATGGGGTAGGAAAAAGAAGCCGCGTAATCGCCGTCACTGCTCGTTCCTCCCTCTTTGAAGCCCGGCGAACGCAGCACGACCAGCTCTTCAGGATGCGGCACCGGCAGGTTCTTGAGCAGGACCTGATAGGTAAGGGAGAAGATTGCCGTGTTGGCCCCGATGCCCAGCGCCAGAGTGACCACCGCCACCAGGGTAAACATGGGGCTTTTACGCAACAGGCGAGCGCCGTATCGCAGGTCCTGCCAGAAAGTTTCCAGCAGCGCAAAGGACCTCATTTCCCGGCATTCTTCCCGGGTCCGCGCTGTGTTGCCGAACTGCCGCAGAGACGCGAGATGTGCCTGGTCTGCGGGTTTTCCCTCCACGCGGTTCTTCTCTTCGCGCATGGCAATATGGAAAGAGAGTTCATCTTCCAGGTCGCGGTCAAACTTCCGCCGCGCCACCAGCGCTTTCACGCGCAGCCAGAATTCGTTGAACATCAGACAGCTTCTCCTAGGCGGATTGCAGCACGCGGGCAATCGCGGCCGTCATGCGTCCCCAGTGTTCCTGTTCGGCCGAAAGATATTTGCGCCCGGCAGCCGTCAACGCGTAATACTTGGCCCGGCGGTTGTTCTCTGAAGTCCCCCACTCAGACTTGAGCAGCCCTTTCAATTCCAGGCGGTGCAGGGCCGGATACAGGGCACCTTCTTCGACCCGCAAAACGTCTTCTGAGGTTGCATGGATCCACTCCGCAACTGCGTAACCGTGCTTCGTGCCGCTGACCAGGGCCTTAAGGACGAGCATGTCCAGAGTGCCCTGCACCAGATCTCCGGGTTTGTCTTTTTTCTCTCCCATAAGTCACTTATGGGACTATGCCACAAGCGTGACGGCAAATCAAGCTTCGCGGTTTTTCGTGACCAATTCCGTCAAGCCACCCGGATTTCGATTGACGGGCAAAACCCGGTGGACTTAAGCTGGTCGTCAGCCGCCTCTCGTCCGTGGAACCATGTTGAAGTCTGCCAAGAGCGCCGCGCGCAAGAATGGTTCGGGCGAAGTCGTAATTCCCGACAAGCTCTACTTCCGCATCGGCGAAGTCAGCCGTCTGTGCGGCTTGCCCACGTACGTACTGCGCTTCTGGGAGACGGAGTTCCCGCAATTGAAGCCTCCTAAAAGCGGCACAGGCCAGCGTATGTACCGCAAACCGGACGTGGAAAGCGTGCTGCGCATCAGGAAGTTGCTCTACGAAGAAGGATTCACCATTGCCGGCGCGCGGGCCCAGTTGCGGGCTGAAGCCAGGCGCAAGCAGACCACCCTTCCCTTCGCCGCACCTTCACCGGACGTGGCCGGGCTCAAGCAGCTTCGGCAGGGCCTGCGGGAAGTTCTGGGCATTCTGGGCGCCCGGCGGCACGCGGCCCCGCGAGGCCAGTAACTTTTGATTTTCTGCTTCCCGGGAAAGTCGGGTTGCATCCAAAGAAAGCGTCTATAATTGACTAAATAGACTCACCTTTTCGGTGCGTTGTCCTCAAAGAAAAAGGTTTTCACGGATGTCGAAAAAGATACAGGTCCTAGTTCTCTCCAGTTCCATGCTGATCATTGCGCTTGCCTTAGCCGGCGGGCTGGGCGTCCATGCTTCCAGCAGCAGCAATAGCTCGGACAGCGTCTACAGCCACATCGAGGTTTACAGCGAAGTGCTGCACCGCATCCGTTCGGAATACGTGGAAGATCCGAACATGAATGTGGTAACCAGCGGCGCGCTCCATGGTCTGCTGGAGTCGCTGGATGCCGATTCCAGCTACCTGAGCCCGGAGGAGTACAAGGCGTTCAAGCAGAGAAAGGCTGACGGCAAAGCGGGGATCGGGGCCGTGGTGTCAAAGCGCTTCGGCTATGCCGCCGTGGTCGCAGTGATACCCGGAGGGCCTGCGGACAAAGTCGGCATCAGTGCGGGAGACATTCTTGAGACCGTAAACGGCAAGAGCAGCCATGACATGTCGCTGGCGGCAGTGAAAAACGAATTGACGGGCGGCGTAGGCTCCCGTCTGGAAATCGTGGTCATCCGCACGCGCAAAATCGAACCGCAAAAACTCACGGTGGTTCGTGAACTCGTGCCGCCGCCACCGGTGCAGGACCAGATGCTGCCGGACAATGTGGGCTATATCAAGGCCCTGGCGCTGACCAAGGGCAAGGCGCAGGAAATCGCCACCAAAATCAAGGCGCTGCAGAACAAAGGCGCAAAGAAGCTGGTCCTGGACCTGCGTAACGATGCTGAAGGCAACGAAATAGAAGGCGTGGCTGTGGCCAATCTGTTCCTGAACAAAGGGCTGATCGCAACCCTGCAGGGGCAGAAATATGAAAAGGTCACCTACAACGCTGACCCGCAGAAGAAGATTACCGACCTGCCGGTGGCCGTGCTGGTGAACCGTGGAACGTTTGGGGCCTCGGAGATCGTGGCGGCAGCGATCATGGACAATCATCGCGGCAAGGTGGTGGGCAGCAAGACCTTCGGCGAAGGCTCCGTGCAGAAACTGATCGAGGTGCCTGATGGTTCGGCCCTCATCCTCTCCGTGGCCAAGTACTACACGCCCGACGGCAAGGCAATCCAGGATACCGGCATCACACCGAATGTCCTGGTTGCGTCCAACGACGATCTGGCTGTCCTCACGGACGACGACACCGATAACTCCCCCGAGGAACCGCAGAAGGCACAACCCAAAGACGACGACCAGCTCAAGCGCGCGATTGACATCTTGAAAGCCAAGCCCCCATCAAAGAGCTGATTGATACCATTGTTCGGAGGCGCGCTTGCTGGCGCGCCATTTTTTTGCCCGCGCTTCAAGCGTTCCCCCCACAGGCATCTGTTTGGATGGGCGTGAGGCTCCCGGACGGAGTTACGCCTCCACCGCGAGTCTCAGAGGTAGTTCCCTTCTCGCTTAGTAATTTGATCTGAGGCGCCAGTTCAATGCGAGGGCTTGGGTTCATGCCGCGCTGGCTGCGGGGAGAAACTCCTGCCAGGTGATAGGCCGGTTCGGCCCGTTGAAGGCTGCGCCAAGGCGAAGCGAGACTTCACGTAACGACTCTTCCCGAGCGACGATCACTTCCTTCGCGGTGCAACGCAGCAGCAGTGCGCATTCCGTAGTCGAGTACCCTTCCAGCACAGCCATGGCAAATACAAATCGCTGGAAAGGCGCGAGCGCCGTGACGGAACTTATCAGCACATCGCGCTCCGACGCCCCAACCTCGGCGGACACTGCGGGGCGAAGCCGGGGGTCCGCCGGCAACGGAGCAATCACCCGTATGGCGCGTTTGATGATGGCCCGCCTGCTCCACGAGCGCGCCCACTGCCGGAACACCGGGTTACCGTTGATGCTGTCTTCCAGCCCGGCAACAAAGCACTGCTCCGCCTTGTCCTGATCGGCCGTCAGCAAAAATGCCAGCAGATGGAGCCCGGCCATGTCCTCGGTAAATATCTGCTGGAAATCGGTGCTGGTGGCGTAATCGTTCCGGTGGTCTGGCTTGCTCCTGCGGTGAAACATTTACGGTCTCCGTTTCCGTTCAGCCCATTAGATTCGCGAAGGGGCTTTTTGTTGCAGGGTATTTCGGCGGTCGCTACAGGCTTAAGGTGTCTCTCCCACGCCCGTATCCCAACGTGACAACCCTTCGCCACTTCCGGGCAACACACATGGAAGAGCCGCAAGAGGAGAGACTGCAATGAAATTGAAAAGAATTCCGCTGTTTGTCGCGTTGCTGACGGCGACCGCTCTGGCGCAAACCAACCTTGTAATCCCCAAAGGGACTGAGATCAAGGTGCGCACCGACACGACCATTCCCGCAAAGCCGCCGGCGAATGCCGTCTACGCAGCAACCATCAGCGCGAACGTTACGGGCAGTTCGGGAGCCGTGGTGATTCCCCGCGGCACGCAAGCCACTCTGGTTGCAAGGACACGCTGCTCGACCTGCAGAAGGTGACCATCAACTCCAAGAAGTACGTCATCACGACTGCCGGAGGCAAGGGAACTTCACCGGAGGGGCTGGGAGCCAATAAACGCACGGCCAAGTACGTTGGCGGAGGCGCGGCGGTTGGCGCCGTCCTGGGCGCGCTTTTGGGAGGCGGCAAGGGAGCGGCCATCGGCGCAATCGTGGGCGGCGCGGGAGGCGCCGGCACGCAGGTCCTCACCGGCAAGAAGAAAGACATCCCGGCGGAGACCGTACTCACGTACAAGCTTGCTGAAGACTTGCAGCTGCAGCGCGTTCGATAGCCGGCTACATGCTCCTTCCTCGCGGTCTTGATGAGCAGATCCGCGGTGCCTTGTCCCAGCACGCCGGCGCGAACGCGCTCCTCCACTGTATTGCCGGCTGTGGCTCTCAATCACCACGGATTCAATGCCATGGAGATACAGCAGATGTGACGGGGCCAGCCCAGCAGGACCGGCCCCACGAATCCGACTTGTGTTCGCAAAACGGGGGGCGCTTTAGAAAGGATAAGCGCGTTGTCCCATCTGGATAGTG
>OBLQ010000786.1_pt1 | contig 12132 bp, 10 predicted proteins | sample 1519881 | NCBI WGS metagenome assembly OBLQ01 (sample SAMN01911456, study PRJEB22533) | soil metagenome | biome: Soil | place: Malaysia | collected 2012-04-30 | depth DG_metagenome m | reverse complement strand
GCCTGAACCGGCGGCGGCGGCGGAGAGCCCTGCGCCAAAGGCGGAAGACGAAGGCGAATCGGTCGCATCAAGTGCGGCCGATGACTCGGCTGACGATCAGGTCGCCGACGCCGCGCCAGACAAAAGCGCCGCAACGCCGTCGGCCGATTTCGGCGCGACGACCGTTCAAAAAGCGCCGGCCGAGCCGGTCCGGCTTGTTTCGGCGACCGATGCGCGCGGCGCGAACAGCTTCAACCGCCTTATGAAGAAGCCGACGGGCGCGCCAAATGCGCCGCCCGCGCGGGACGGCATCCATGACCCGACAAATCCGGGCACGGAGCTCTTGCAGTGGCCAAGCGTCGCTTTCGAAGGCCTGCCGAAGACGGCGGACGGCAACAAGGTCGACTGGGTGAAGGCGCTCCAATCCGGGAAAATTTCGCCCCGTTATAAGGCGGACGATCCGAAGGCCGAGCCGTTTCTCCTCGATCTCGTCATCGTTCGCCAGGTGAAGGGCAGCATGCCGAACGTCGTCTATCCGCACCTTCAACACACGCAATGGCTCGATTGCTCCAATTGCCACGACGAAATCTTTATTCCGCAAAAAGGTGCAAACCAGATCAGCATGGCCGGCATCCTGCTCGGACAGAAATGCGGCGTCTGCCACGGCAAAGTCGCGTTTCCGGTGTCAGATTGCCGACGGTGTCATTCTCAGCCGAAGACGGAAGAAGAATTGCGCGCGCTGGCCGACCGATCGAATTGGTCGAATGGCGGCAAGGGCGACAAGGTGAACAAATGAGAACGCTGTTGAAAATCGCGGTCGCGATGACGTTCATCTTCGCGGCCGCTGCAAATGCAAGCGAACGCATTCCTGCGAACGCGTCGGTGACGGCGCAAAAATCAGCATTCTTAGAGCGATTGGTGACCAATTCAGTCTCTTCGCGGACTATCCTCGCTAGCGGCGATGAAGCCGCGATCACCAAGCTCGAACAAGCAAGACGCCTAGTCGAAGAGGCGAAGGACCTTCTGGGGCAAGGCGAATATGAGGCCGCCGACAAAAAGCTCAACTTAGCGCTGAGCCTTGTCGACGGCGAAGCGCGGCGCTTGTCGGTCTCCGATATCAAAACCAAGCAGGCTAAGGAGGCGTTCGAGCGGCGCCGGCACACCGTTGACGTCTTTCTGGCGGCTTTTGAGCGCGTCAAAGAGAGCGAGAAGGACGACTCGGCGAAAACGCAGGCGAACCTTATCCGCAAGCTGGCGGCTGAAGCCGATCAATATGCGGCGAATATGAAGTATGAGGAGGGCGTCGCGATTCTCGACAAAGCGTACGAAGTTGCGCGAAGCGACATTCGCGAGGCGCGCGAAGGCAAGACGCTGTTTCGGTCGCTCGAATTCGACACGCCGCGCGAGGCCTATGAATACGAACTGGGCCGTTCAAAGAGTCATTTCCTGCTGCTGCAATACGCAATCGACGAGAAGAATCCGCAAGGATCAATTCTTTCGGCCATCGAAAAGCAGCGCGCCGACGCTAATGTGAAGTATGAAGCGGCGCTAAAAAAAGCAGACGAGCAGAAATATGTCGAAGCGATCGCCGACCTTGAGGCGTCGACCGAGCTCCTGCTCAAAGGCATCAGGATGACGGGGATCTACATTCCGGGCTAACATGGCGATGCGGGCGCGAGAGGCTGGACTGCGAAGCGTCCTGATGGGCGCCGCCTTGACTCTTGCGGCGTCAAATCCAGCATCCGCCGATGATCGCGATCAGACGGAGTCGGCCCGGCTCTGTCCGAGCAAAGCGAGTCTGCTAAAGCGCTATCTCGATGGGCCCGCGGCCGCGAACATCGAACGCGCTGGTAGCGAGGCGGCGAAAGGCGCGCTCGCTGTCGCTCGCGCGCGGCTCAAGGCTACAGATGATGGCGCGGCTTTTAGCGGAGGATGCGCCGAATTTGACGAAGCATTGCACCTCATCAACACGGCCGCCGCTTACGCGCCGAAGCCTCGCGATGCGAAGGAGGATCGGGCCGCCTATCGGAAGCGTTACGAGCAATTCAGCGCTTATATCAAAGCGCTTTCGGCCTCTCCGCGCGCCGAGTGGCCAGCCGAGCTGCGACGTCGATTCGCGCAGGCCGACCTGAAAATCGCGGAAGCCGGCAAATACGCCGCAGAGAGTAGATTTTCGGATGCGCGCATCGCCGCGGACGCCGCCTATCAGGATCTCCTCTACGTCGTCAAAGGCCTGAACGACGGAAAGCTGGTCGTGCATCAGCTTGTCTTCAAGAATCCGGCCGATGAATTTCGATATGAGCAGGATCGCAACCGCAGTTATGAAATGCTGTTGCAGCTCGCCATCAAAGATACGCCGCCGTCGCCCGAACTCGCCGCGCTAGTGCAGCGCGTAATCTCCGAGAATTTCGTGCGCCGCGCTGCGGCCGGGCGTTTGTCGGAAGCAGGCGACGACAGACAGGCGACCGCCGAAATGGAGGTCGCCAGCCGCGAACTCGCTAAAACGCTTCGCCTTGTCGGCGTCATGGTGTGGGATTGAGGTCTCGATGTCGACGGACGCCGACATAGCACGCCGCCGCAAGGCAGTCTCCGGCACGCGCGCCGCGGCGCTTTCGTCGCTTGCTCTCGTTCTTTCGGCTTGTGCGAACTCTCCGCACGGGCGGCTCATCGATCTTACATTGAAGCCGGATTCGCCGACATGGCCGGCGCCGCCGGAAACTGCGCGCTATGCGCTTGTCGGAGAACTGACCGGCGCAGCCGATTTTGCGGCGGCGCGTGGAAAACTTCGCAGCGGCGCCGGACGCATCCTGCGAGCGATTGCGGGTCTTGCGGTCGGCAAGCGGCGCTATCAGGAGCTGCGGCGGCCAGTCGCCGGCTTTACGGATGCTGATGGTTCAATATTCGTTGCGGATATGAGTCTGCAGGGGATCGCCAAGTTCGACATGGCGCAGTCGAAATTCTCCATCTGGCGAAACGCCGCTCGCCGCGAGGCGTTCGTTGCGCCTTCCGCGGTCATTTCGGATGGCGCGGGCGGCGTTTATGTCAGCGACGCTGAAAAGGGGGAAGTTTTCCGTCTAAACGCCGAGGGCGATCCGGTCGGCCGCTTCGGCGCCGGCATTCTCAAAAGGCCGCTCGGTCTGGCGCGCGATCCAACGGATGGGGCCGTCTTTGTCGCGGACAGCGAAGATTACAAGATCAAAAAATTCTCTGCCGATGGGGATTTTCTGAGCGCGATCGGCGGCGCCGGCCAGACCGCCGGCGCGCTTAACACGCCGACCTATCTCGCATTCTCAAACGGCGTCCTTTACGTCAGCGACACGTTCAATTTCAGAGTACAGGAATTCGACCGCGACGGCCGGCTGCTGATGCAGTTCGGCAAGAACGGCGACTTTGTCGGCGCTATGGCGCGGCCGAAAGGCGTGGCGGTCGGCGGCGGCGGGCGCATCTATGTCGTCGAGTCGCTTTTCGATCGCCTGCTGATCTTTGACGATCAGGGGCGTCTTTTGATGACGCTTGCGGGCGAGGGCGCAAAGGCCCGCTCCTTCTATCTGCCATCCGGGGTGTGGACCGACGAGACCGGGCGCGTCTATGTCGCCGACATGTTCAACGGGCGTATCGTGATTTACGACGAACTGACGCCGCTGGCCGCGGAGGCTTCGAACGCCAATGCGCAATAGGCTGCATCCTGTCGTTGTCGCCGTCGCCGGCATCGTCATGAGCGCTGCAGTCGCATTCGCGGCGCCCATCTCCGACATCCGCCACACCAAGCACAATCTGTCGGTCACAGGACCGGGGCCGGTGCGCGCCGTCAGCGAGGATGAAGTCTGCGTCTTTTGCCACACGCCGCACGGGGCAAATAACAGCGAGCCGGCCCCTCTTTGGAATCGGGAACTCTCGAGCGCCACCTATACGCCTTACAACTCGAGTTCGCTCGACGCGTTGGGTCTTGGCCAGCCGGGCGGGTCGAGCAAGCTATGCCTTTCATGCCACGACGGAACGATCGCGATCGGATCGGTCAACGTTCTTAACGGCGCTTTCACGGACGGAAACCCGTCGACGGCGGATATCCAGATGTCGGGCGTGGCGCCGGATGGCACGATTCCGGCGGGCGCGGGCGAGTCGACCGGCTTCACCCGCCGCCTCGGCACCGATTTGACGAATGATCACCCGATCTCATTCCGTTATGACGATGCGCTCGCGCTTGCGGACGGTGATCTGCGCTCGCCCTCGGCGGAGCCCTATATCGACAACCGCGCTCCCGGGCGCAGGCCGCTGGTGCCTCTGGAAGACGACCAATTGCAATGCACGTCCTGTCACGACCCGCATGTCCGGGACAGCAGCGGCGCCAACATCAAATTCCTGAGGCTGAATCGTTTACAGGATGGCGACCCAGTCGAAGGGTCGTTCCGCGAACAGATCGACATCATCTGCCTCGCCTGCCACGAAAAGGAAGGGTGGGTCGATTCTGCGCACGCCAATCGTAACGTCGCCGACGAAGTTTACGCAGCTGGCGCCGCCGCGCAGCGCGATTTTCCCTCCGATCTGCCGGTCTGGCGCGCTTCGTGCCTCAATTGCCATGATACGCATACGGTCGAAGGCGCGCGGCGCCTGCTGCGGGAAGCGACCGACAGCGTTTCGACGCCGAAGTCGGGCGGTCAGTCCGCGATCGAAGAGAATTGTTACCAATGCCATTCGTCGGTGAAGACGACATTGGTCAACCAGGGCGGCGCCGGCTATCAGCCGCCGGACATAGAGATCGACTTTCAAAGCGCGCGGCATATGCCGATCGACGCATCGCCCGAAGTCCATGACATCGGCGCAAGCGCTGAACCTCACGCCGGAAAGGAATTCATCGAGTCTCAGGCTTTGCTCGGCAAAGGCGGTCTTGGAAATCGCCACGCCGAATGCACGGACTGCCATAATCCCCATCGCGTCATCCGCAACCGCCTATTCAACGCTTCTCCGTCATCGCCTGACGTTGCGGGCACCCATAATCATTCCGGCCTGAGCCGCCATACGAATATCATTTCCGGCGTCTTGCGCGGAACATGGGGCGTCGAACCACAATATGGATCGACCGCCTTTCTCGCCGAGCCGACAGGATTCCTTTTGAAGAAGGGCCTTGCGCCCGTCGCGGCGACGACGGATGTCGCCAACGCCTATGTGACGCGCGAATATCAGATATGCCTTAAGTGTCACACGACCTACGGCTATTCGGCGCCGCCCAATCTCGGCGACTCGCCCGGCGGCACGACGCCGGGAACGAATGCCGTCACGACTTATACGGACCAGGCGATGGAGTTTCAGGCGCCGCTCGCAGACGAGGGCGAGCCGGGCGGCAATCATCGCTCTTGGCACCCCGTTATCGCCGAAACAGGCCGCGATCCGGCGACGCGCCATCTTGATCCGACGAATTTCCTTTCGCCGTTCAATGGCGCCGCCGATATCGGGTTTCAGACGATGTATTGCTCCGACTGCCACGGCTCGGAAACGGCGGCCGGAACGACGACGCCGAATGGCGGCGATTCAGGCCGCTCTTGGGGTCCTCACGGTTCATCGAACGATTTCATATTGAAAGGGCCGTGGAACCAACAAACCGGCGGCGCCGGCACGCAGGACCATCTCTGCTTCAAATGCCATTCCTTCACGCGCTACGCGACGAAAGACGGGGCGAATTTCAGCAGCGGGTTTTCGGGGCCTGACCGCAGCGAAACCAATCTTCACGGATTTCACGCCGACAAAATCGGGCGGCTGCGCTGCACCTGGTGTCACGAGGCAGTGCCGCATGGCTGGAAGAACAAGGCGTTGCTCGTCAATCTCAATGATGTCGGGCCGGAGGGGGGATTGGCGCCGGGAACACAAGTTCGCAACAATACGACCGCCGGCTACACGAACGGTCCTTATTATCTCAATGCGATGCTAAAGGTGCGGACCTTCGCGCCGAGCGGATCGTGGCGCACGAGTGATTGCGGGTCGGCCGGGGCGCCGGGCAATGGTCAAACGGGCCGCGACTGGATGCGCGATTCCTCGGAAAACTGCGCGAACCCACCATGAGAAAGCCGCATCTTTTGCGCGCCTTGGCGCGCATCGAGATCACGATCGCGCTGGCGCTCGGCGCCGGCGCGCTGGCGCTTGCAGGCGAACGGTTCGGCTGGCGCGTCGGCCCCTTGATGGCGATCCCGGCATTCGCGCTGTTGATCAATCTTCTGGCGGCGCTCACAACGAATCGCACGCTGAGCGCGCAACCGGCGCTGTTCGCCTTTCATGTAGGCCTCGCCGCGTTGGCGTTGGCGCTTGGCGTTGATGCGATGAGTTCTTTTACCGGCAATGTCGAAATCGTGAATGGCGGCGCGTTCGACGCCGCCGCGGTGAAAGGCGAAAGCCGGCCGTGGCATCGCTCATCGCTCGACAAGATCTCGTTTCGACAAAAGAGCTTTGAGATCGCCTACGCGCCCGGCATGAAAAGGCGCGCGACGAAGAGCGTCGTCGAAATCTACGACAAAGGCGCGTGGCGAGAGGCTGTCATCGGCGACGACAAGCCGCTCGTCATTCCCCCCTACCGGTTCTACACGACGTTCAACAAGGGATACGCCCCGCTCGTCACCTTTACGGACGCAGCGGGCGTTGCGCATTCGGGCGCCGTTCATCTTCCCTCCTATCCGCTGAACGAGGATCGGCAGGCCAACAGTTTTGCGCCGCCGGGCGCGCGCGGCGACATTACTCTTTGGCTGGATTTGAAGACCCCGGCCTACGACGTTGATAACAGCTGGCGCTTTTCGATTCCGGCAGACGCGAAACTTACCGTCATCGAAGGCGACAAACGGCGCGAGCTGTCGGTTGGCGAAACAATCGCGATCGCCGGAGGCGCGCTGCGCTATGACGGCCTCGCCGCTTGGATGGGGTATTCGATCAGCGCCAACCCCTATGCGGCCTATGCCGTCGCTGCAGCGCTCGCCAGTCTCATCGCTCTCATCTGGCACATCGCGCAGAAGATATTCGCGCCGTTTCCGGGTCTGCGCGCTGAGCGAGAACGGTGCGATGCGCCGGCGTCGGGCATATTGAGGGGAAGCGCGCATGGTTGACGAGCGCGCGCTTCTTCTGGTCTCGCTCGGCGCCTATTTCATCGCCGCGCTCGTCGGCCTCTTCGCCTTGCGCAAGCCGCGCGCGGCGCCGGCCGCCACGATCATTCTCGGTCTCGCGCTTTCCGCTCATGCGCTGTCGATCGGGTTGCGCTGGGCGCGCCTCGGTCACGGCCCCTATGTCAATCTCTATGAGATTTTGTCGAGCAATGTCTGGAGCCTGCACGCTGCGGTTTTCGCGGCGGCGATCGCCAGCGGACTCGCGCGGCGTTTGATCGGCCTTGCTCTTGCTGTTCTGCAGATTCTGACACTTTGGCTTTTCATACCCCCGCCGGTCGATTCGCCGCTGCCGATCACCTATTCCTCGCCCTGGCTGCCGGTTCATATCACCCTCGGCAAGATTTTCCTTGGACTGACATTGCTCGCCGTCGGGCTCTCTATCGCCGTCATTACCCGGCGCGTGAAGCCGGCTTCGTTTTCGAATTTGCCGCCCTCGCCGATTTTGGAGGAGACAGCCTTTCGGCTGATGCTTGTCGCGGCGATTTTTGAATCGCTGATGCTGATTGCGGGCGCCGCCTGGGCGCAGGACGCCTGGGGTCATTATTGGGCGTGGGACCCGCTCGAGATCTGGGCATTCGCGACATGGGCCTCGGTCATCGCCTATTTGCATTGGCGATCGGCGTTGAAGCCGAATCCCGAGCGCGCCTCGCTGGCGGTCATCGGCATTTTCGTGATGGCCTTCTTGACGTTCTTCGGCGTGCCGTTTCTCTCGACCGCGCCGCATAAGGGGGCGATCTGATGGCGGACGCGCGATTCCATCGCCTGCAGCGCGCCGCGCCCATGATCGCTTTCTGCGTCCTTGCGGCGGCGGTTGTCATCGTTGCGATCAAACTGGCGCCGGCGCGGGGCGTCGTCGTCGAAACCTCACCGGCCCCGACGAAAAACGCCGATGCATCGCCGGAATTTGCGCGGGCGTTCGAAACGGGAATCGCCGCGTTTCGGCGCGGCGATGCGCATGCGGCGGCGATGGCTTTCAAGAAAGCCTCCGAGATCAATCCAGAAGCGGCCGATGCACGCGCCAATCTTGGCTTTGCGCTTATCGAACTCGGAAGTCTCGACGCCGCGCGTGCGAATTTCGAAGCGGCGCTGACGCTCAACCCGCAGCAATTCAACGCCTATTACGGGATCGCCGAGGCGCTCGAGGCGCAAGGCGATATCGAGCAGGCCGCCGGCGCGATGAATACTTTCCTTTATTATGCAACGCCGGACGATCCCTTCCGCCGGAAGGCGGAAGCCGCGCTCTGGGAATGGGGCCGCTCGCCAGAACTTGACGACGGCGACAACGCGGAAAAGCCGGCCCGCGCGGCGCGCAAAGTCTACGACCTCGCGGCGCGCGGTCTTGAGGGCGACGACGTTTCCTTCGCCCAATATAAAGGAAAGGTTCTGGTCCTAAATCTCTGGGCCTCATGGTGCCCGCCTTGCCGGCGCGAATTGCCGGCGCTCAGCCGGCTTTCGGCGCGCCTCGACCCGAAGCGGTTTGCGGTCGTCGGGTTGAGCGTCGATTCAAACCCCGATCTCGTGCGCGAATATCTATCGCGCATCGGCGTTGATTTTTCCAATCTGTGGGATAAGGACTCCGCCGTCGCGCGCGGCTATTTTGGCGTCGACGCCTATCCGACGACTTTCATTGTCGGGGCCGACGGGAAGGTCGAAAGAAGACTGGTCGGTTATCGCGACTGGGCGAGCGATGGCCTGGCGAGCGACATCGAGGCGACTTACAAGGCGGCGCGGAAATGACGGCGAATATGATTTTCATGAAGAAGTTAATCGTCGCCATCGCTGCGGCGGGCTGCATGCTCGTGGGCGCGTCTGCGGCCGATTATAAAGTTCAGTCCTTCGGCATCGGTTCGGACGTCTATGTGCGCGCGCTCGCGCTCGACAAGAACCGGAATTCGCTCTGGGTCGGAACGTCGACCGGCGCGCTGGAGATCGACCTTGCGACGGATAATGTGAAGCAGACCTTCACGCGCAAGGACGGTCTCGCCAATGAATATGTTTTCGCGATCGGCGTTGCGCCCGAAGGCGATGTTTGGTTCGGCACCGACGGCGGCGGCGCGAGCGTTTACAAGAACGGCGACTGGCAAGTCTATTTCCCGATGCATGGCCTTGCCGATTATTGGGTGTACGCTTTCGCTTTTGATAAGAACAACGACGCCTGGATCGGAACTTGGGAAGGCGCAAACAAATTCGAGACGGCGAAGAAACGTTTCACGACTTACCGCGACCAGCTCATCAATGTCTGGGTATATGGCGTCGATATCGACAAGACCGGCGCGATATGGTTCGGAACCGAGGGCGGCGTCACGCGTCTTAAGGATGACGCGTGGAAATCCTGGACTCACAAGGACGGCCTTGGCGCGCCGGACAAGCTCGGATTGCCGGCGAGCCCGAACACCGGACTTGGCACGCGCGCGCGCCATAATCTCAGCGTCACTGTGGAAGGCGGGGAGACCTATAATCCGAACTATGTTTTCGCTGTTAAAGTCGATCAAACAGGCCGCGGCGTGTGGTTCGGGACATGGGGCGGCGGCGCCAGCCTATTCGACGGCGATCGTCACTGGACAAACTATACCGCCGATGACGGCCTCAGCGGGAATCTCGTCTACTCCCTGGCGCAGGACAAGAAGGGCGTCATGTGGTTTGGCACGAATAACGGCGTGTCGTCGTTCGACGGGAAGAAGTGGACGACTTATCGCGACGGCTTACCAGGCAAGCATTTCTACGCCATCGCCGCGCAGGACGACGGGACTGTTTGGGCGGCGACGAAAGGCGCGGTCGTCAAGCTGACGCCGTCAGCCGCTGAGGGAAGGCGATGACCATGATAAAGAAGTCGCTTATCACAGCGGTGATTATTTCAACGACGGCCGCCTTGGGAGCAGCGTTCGCGCAGGATCCGGCTCCCGCTGTGGGCGACGCGCATGAAGGCGCGCCCGGCGCCGAGGCGGTAGGCGGCCTTCGCAACATCATCGATTTCGATATGGGGTCGCGCAACATCAAGGCGATTCTCATTGACGGGCGCACCGTTTGGCTCGGCACTTCGTCGGGTCTCGTCAAGTACGATACGCTGTCAGGCGCGATCAAAACCTACGACAATCGAACCGGCCTGTTATCGAACGGCGTATTTTACCTCTCGCGCGTCGGCGACGAAATCTGGATCGGCACCTATGGCGGCGGACTTTCAATTCTCAATCCGGCGACTGAAAAGTTTCGCGACTACAATATCCAGAATGGCCTGGGCGACGCCTTCATCTATGACGCGCTTCGCCTTGCTAACGGCGATGTCTGGATCGCGACCTGGTCCGGGGCCAATCTTGTCAAGGGCGGCGACCTCGACAATGTGAAGTCGTGGAATCTCTTCACCGTCAAGAACACGGCGGGCGGCCTGCCGAACGACTGGGTGTACGGGCTCGCGGCCGGCAAGAACGGCGAAGTGTGGTTCGCAACGGAGGGCGGCCTTGCGCGTTACAAGAACGGCGCCTGGAAGAACTGGACTCATGCGGCGGGTCTCGGCGCGGATTACGAGTCGGTGAAAGATGCGATCGATTTCGACAGCGATCCCGGCAAGGTGTCGAGCCACCATGCGCGCCAGAAGGCCGATGAAGGGATCGCCGATATCCCGGTCGCCTACAACCCGAATTATATTGTCGCCTTGACGGTCGACGGCGCCGGCGCAGTCTGGGCGGGGACGTGGGGCGCGGGCCTCAGCAAATTCGACGGCGGAAAATTTACGACCTATACGGTCGCCGATGGCCTCCCCGGCAATCACATCTTTGCGCTTGAAGCGCTCCCGGATGGACGCCTTTTGATCGGCGGCGATCGCGGCGCGGCGGTATTTGACGGCAAAACCTTCACCCATATCGGCGTTCACGAAGGGCTGAACATCACCACGATTTTTTCGCTCGCAGCGAGCGGGAAGACGATCTGGATGGGCGGCTATGGCGGCGCGACCTGGCTCCCGAACGGCGTCGATCCACTTATTCTTAAGAAGGGAGGTGCGCAGTGATCAGGCACGCAACGGCCGCCATCTTACTTTACGCCGTGTCGACATTCGTTAGCCCGGCTCTCGCCGATGTCGCGCGGGGCGTTGAGTATTTTGAACGAGGCGAGTTTCGACACGCTTATGACGAATTGCTGCCCGACGCGCGCGGCGGCGACGCCCGCGCCCAATATATTGTCGGCGTCATTCTTTTGAATGACTTGATAGCTGACGCGCCGGCCGACAAAGGCGCGGCCTATTGGATTACGCTCGCCGCCGAACAGGATTACGTGCAGGCGCAAACCGAACTCGCCCGCATGTACAAGACCGGCGACCATGTGGCGGCCGACCCGGACAAAATGCTCGTCTGGTACGAACGCGCTGCCGATTCCGGCGATGTCGGCGCGCAACTTTTTGTCGCGGACGCATATGCCTATGGGCAAGGCGTCAAGGTTGATCTCGTCCTCGCCTATATGTGGTACGACATTGCGCTCGAATATTGGGGTTCTCTCGCGGTGCGCGCGCGCGATCTCGCCGCCGAAAAGATGACGGCCGAGCAGGTCGCTGAAGCCGAGAAGCGCGCGCAAGATTGGCGGAAAGCGCATTCGAAAGACGCCGGCAAGAAGGGCGAATAATCGGCTGACGCGCGGCGAACCGCCTGCGCGAACGCGCTTCTCACTCGTCGCCGAAGCGATAAGCCGGCCTTAGTCTTTGGGAAGCGGCGCCGGACTGTCTGCCTGCTGACGAAGGAAGGCGATGATCGCCGCGCGCTCGTCAGGCTTTTTCGCGCCGCCAAAGGTCATCTTCGTCCCGCTCGCGAATGACGAAGGGCTTTCGAGAAATTTGTTGAGATCTTCATAGGTCCATGCGCCCCCAAGGCCCGATAGAGCGGGCGAATAGGGGTATCCCGCCATGCTCGCTTTTGGGCGGCCGACAACGCCCCAGAGATTGGGGCCGATAAGCGTGCGCCCGCCCTTGTCGAAGGTGTGGCAGGCCTTGCAAATGCCGGTCTGGGCGGCGCTCATAGAGGGATCGGCC
>OBLQ010000785.1_pt1 | contig 12146 bp, 2 predicted proteins | sample 1519881 | NCBI WGS metagenome assembly OBLQ01 (sample SAMN01911456, study PRJEB22533) | soil metagenome | biome: Soil | place: Malaysia | collected 2012-04-30 | depth DG_metagenome m | reverse complement strand
CTACCATGAAAGCTCGCTCCACCAACAGGCCACGGGATACCAACAAATGAAAGTCTGGCCCGGCACTCCATACCCGCTCGGCGCAACCTATGATGGCACAGGCACCAACTTCTCGCTGTTCTCGCAGGCTGCGAGCCGTGTCGAGTTGTGCCTGTTCGACGACAAAGGCCGCGAAACCCGCGTTGCATTGCCCGAAGTCAACGGCCATTGCTGGCATGGCTATTTCCCCGGCATTGGCCCCGGGCAGCGTTATGGCTTTCGCGTTCATGGCCCCTGGGTTCCCACGCACGGCCATCGCTGCAACGGTGCCAAGTTGTTGCTTGACCCCTACGCCAAGGCCATAGACGGCGACATCCTGTGGAACGAAGCCGTGTTTCCCTACCGCTTCGCCGGCGGCCCCGATGCACGCAACGATCGCGACAGCGCGCCCTTCATGCCCAAGTGCATCGTGCAGCAGCCCTTTTTCGACTGGACAGGAGACCGTCTGCTGCAACGGCCCTGGCATGAAACCATCATCTACGAATTGCACGTCAAGGGCTTCACTGCCCGTCATCCCGATGTGCCGATGGAACTGCGCGGCACTTACGCCGGACTGGCCCATTTCGCCATCATTGATTATTTCAAACAGCTCGGTGTCACTGCAGTCGAACTCATGCCTGTGCATGCCTTCGTGCAGGATAAGCACCTGGCCGACAAAGGGCTGCGCAACTACTGGGGATACAACTCTATTTCCTATTTCGCCCCGCACGCAGACTACGCCGCGGACAAGCGCCCAGGTGCCGCCATTGCCGAGTTCAAGCAGATGGTCAAGGCATTGCACCAGGCCGGCATCGAAGTCATCCTTGATGTGGTGTACAACCACACGGCCGAAGGCAACCACCTCGGCCCGGTGCTGAGCTTCAAGGGCATCGACAATGCCTACTATTACCGCGTGGTGGATGGCCAGGCTCGCTACTACATGGACTACACCGGCACCGGCAACACCCTCAACATGCGCCATCCCCATGTGCTGCAGCTCATCATGGATTCTCTGCGTTACTGGGTGCTGGAAATGCACGTCGATGGCTTCCGCTTCGACCTTGCCGCCACCTTGGCGCGCGAACTGCATGAAGTGCACCGACTGTCCGCCTTCTTCGACATCATCCAGCAGGACCCGGTCATCAGCCAGGTCAAGCTCATCGCCGAGCCTTGGGATGTGGGCGTGGGCGGCTATCAGGTCGGCAACTTTCCGCCTGGCTGGTCGGAGTGGAACGGCAAGTACCGCGACTGCCTGCGCGACTTCTGGCGCGGCCAGGATGAAACCCTGGGCGAATTCGCCTACCGCTTCACCGGCAGTTCCGACCTGTATGCCAACGATTTGCGCAATCCCTCTGCCAGCATCAACTTCATCACTGCGCATGATGGCTTCACCTTGCGTGACCTGGTCTCCTTCAATCAAAAACACAACCTCGCCAACGGCGAGAACAATCACGACGGAACAAACGACAACCGCTCCTGGAATTGCGGCGTCGAGGGTCCCACCAACGATCAGGAAGTGCTCACGCTGCGTGCGCGCCAGCAACGCAACTTCCTGACCACATTACTGCTGTCCCAGGGCATCCCCATGCTGCTCGCAGGAGATGAGTTCGGTCGTACCCAACAAGGCAACAATAACGCCTACTGCCAGGACAACGAGATTTCCTGGATCGATTGGGAAAACATGGATGCCGATCTGCAAGAGTTCACCAAGCGCCTTGTCGCCTTTCGTCATGCCCACCCGGCCTTTCACCGCCGCGGCTGGTTCCAGGGCCGGGCCATCCATGGAGCAGACTGCAAGGATATTGCCTGGTTCACCCTTGACGGCCTGCAGATGGGCGAGGAACACTGGGGCGAAAGTTTTTCCAAAAGCCTGGCCATCTTCATCAACGGCGACACCATCCCCAATCCCAACACCCGCGGCGAACCTGTCACCGACAACAGCTTCTATCTCATCTTCAACGCCCACTACGAAGCACTGCGCTTCAAGCTGCCCACCAAGCGCTGGGGGATGCAATGGACCAAACTGCTCGACACCACACTGGGCTGGCTCGACAATACATCACACCACAAACCCAGCACACGCATCGAAGTCGGCCCCCGTTCGGTGGTGCTATTGCAGCGCCTCTCCTGATTGCGCCAGCAACAAGGCATAAGGAAACATTTCCAATACCGTTGCCAATCGGATGCCGCAGCTCTCACCTTGGGACTGCACCCCAAGCTTTTCATCCGTCAGCACATTGCGCCATTGTCCATGCTGACGCTCCGGCGGCAGCTCGATCCAGGTGTCGTTCCATGCTTCGCTGCCGACGGGCACGCGCCCGGTCTCGCCCATCAGCCCATGCAGCAGCCGGGGAGCAATCACCAGCATGGTCTCGCCGGCTCCATGACGGACAAAGGCGCAAACATGCTCGGCCTGCGGCCCATGTGTCTTGAGCGGCAGATAGTCACCCTCCCGGAACAGCACCTCGAGCTCGCGCCGGAGAGACAGGATTTTCCAGGTCATATACAGCTTGATTCGCCCATCCTGCGGGCTTGCCAACAAGGCCTGCGCGCAGGCTGCCGCACCCTGTTCTGTATACTGCGTTTTCACGGCCCGCAGCGCAGTGTGACGTGCTTCGTAATCCACTGGACGCCGGTTGTCCGGATCCACCAGGCTGAAATCCCACACTTCGTTGCCCTGGTAGATATCCGGCATGCCGGGTGAGGTCAGCTTGAGCAATACCTGTGACAAGGCGTTGTAAACGCCCACCCGCGCCACCTGTTCCTGGAACGGCAGGAAATCCCGCAGAAACAGATTGCCTGGCTCCGGCGACAGCAGGGCACGCACGAATTCGCGCATCGCATCCTCATATTCCCCATTGGGATTGATCCAGGAACTGTGCACCTTGGCCTCGCGCCCGGCCTTGAGCATGTAGGCCTCCACCCGCTCCGACAATTGCGCCAGTCCCTGCGCATCCGGTATCTCGAACGGCCATATGCCGAGCATTATCTGATACAGCAGATATTCATCGTTGCGGCTGGGGGCACGCTCGGCATCATGCTTGCGCCGCTTGCTGCGGTTGAGCTTGCTCCAGCGCAAGACGGCCTTGTGCCAGACATCAGGCATCTCGGACAGGACACTGATGCGGGCACGCACATCCTCCGAGCGCTTGTTGTCATGGGTGCCGCTGGCCAGCATGGCATGGGGCCAGCGCCGCGCACGCTCCTGGTTCTCGCGGTGGAAGGCGGCCAGCGACACGCCGAAGCGCTGCGGCTCTCCGCCCACCTCGTTCAAGGACACCAGGCGGTTGTATTGATAGAAGGTGGTGTCCTCCACTGCCTTGGCCATCACCGGGCTGCTGTACTGCTGGAACTTCATGGCCAGGGCACACACTGCTTTCTGGTAGTCCTCGCTTCTGCCCTGCCCCTGCTTGCCCAACAGCACATTGCGCACGAAATCGAAAATGCTGGTATCCACCGCCTGGCTGCGCTTCTTCGCCACGCCGATGGCCCAATCCACATAGCGCGCATCCTCCACCGAGCTTTCGCAGCCAGCCACATAGGTGCGGTAAACCGGGAAGCTGGCCACGATGTCCGCCAGCGCGCCGCGCAGGCTGTTGAAGGTGAAATCGCAGGTGCGGCGATCAGCCTTGGCAATCCGCGTGAGCTGCGTGGCCAGCACCTGCAATTCGCCCGCCAGCGCCGTTTCCATGATCAGGTGCTTGTTGGCGCGCGCCAGGTCGTCAAATACCGGCCGCGCACGGATGAAGCTCTGATAGATGCGGGTGAAGCGATCCTCCTGCCGCCCATCGACAAACAAGCCGGTGCAGGCCACCGCAAAATCGTAGCCGGTCGTGCCATGGATGGGCCAGGACTCCGGCAGGTGCTCATGCAGCGCCAGGATTTTCTCCACCACCAGATACAGTGGTGTTCCATTTTCGGGTGTCGTGCCCTGCGGCATCTGCGCCATGGCCATGGCCTGCAGGCGCTCGAAATATTCCCTGGGGGCATACAGGCCGTCCGGATGGTCGATGCGCAGGCCGTTGACGTAGCCGCGCGCAATCAGTTCGCGCACCAGCTTGTGAGTCGCCTCGAACACCTCCGGGTTGTCCATGCGGATCGCCGCCAGATCATTGATGTCGAAGAAGCGCCGATAATTGATCTCATCCGAGGCCACGCGCCAGAAAGCCAGGCGATAGGCCTGTGCCTGCAATAGCTCATGCATCAGGTCAAAGCTGCCCGTGGCGCCGTTGAATTCGGCCACGCGCTCTTGCACGAATTGCGCGATGTCGGCGCTGGCCACATACATCGCTGCCAGGTGATGCTTGTGCACTTCCTTGTCGCGGGCACGTTCCGTCACCGCTTCCGGTGTCACATTGTCCCGCGCCGGCAGATGGCCGAAGGTGGTGGAGAGGGACTGGAATTCCAGAAACACGGGATGGTCGCTGCCCAGCCTGGCCTGCAGCTGTTCCACGCCATGCCCCAGGATGCGCGGATATTCGCGCGGATCCACCGGAAAGCGGTGCTCGTAGTAGAACACGCTGAAGCTGCCCAGTTCCGCATCGAACACCAGTTTGAGTTCGCCATTCTCCAGCACCGTGCCATAGTGATCGCCCAGCACCGGCAGCAGGACCCGTCCCGGCAGGTCCTCGGCAATGGGATACCAGTCGATATCGAAGTAGCCGGCAAAACGGGAAGCCGGTCCATTCTCCAACACATCCAGCCACCACTGATTGTCGGCGCCCATGATGCCCATGTGGTTGGGCACCACATCCATGATCTGCCCCATGCCGCGCCGCTTGAGCGCGCTGACGAACTGCTCGAAATCCTCGGCGCTGGCGATTTCCGGATTGAGGCTGCTGTGGTCGGTGATGTCGTAGCCATGCCGGCTGCCCGGGCGCGCCTTGAGCAGCGGCGACAGATAGCAATGGCTGATGCCCAGTTCATCCAGGTAGGGAATCAGTTCCGTCGCCTGCCACAGATTGAATTCACGGTTCAATTGCAATCGATAAGTGGCGCGCGGTATCCACGAACGCAAGCCTTCTCCCACCGCGCCACCGGCGCCGGCTACGTGCACCACCGGCCGTTCCTGACGCAAGGCGCCGGTGATGCCCTGCAACCAGACACTGTTGCCCCACTCTTCCAGATTGAGCGGCATCTTCAACCGCCAGCAGGGATAAGTGGGTTCGGTGGTGCCGGGCAGGTTCGGCTGCTCCTGCACGCCGATGCCGTCTTCCATTTGCACCAGCAACAGTTTCGATGGTGCGCGGGCGAGATAGGTGTACACCGCAGTCGCCAATTCCGGCGTCATCTCGGGAAAGGCCACCGGCTGAAAGCCCGCACCCGGCGGCAGCACACCTTCGCCTTCCAGTGCCACCAGCAACTGCGCTCTATCCTCAGACCTCCCCACCACTTGGTGATTTCGCACTTCATCGTCCGGAAACAGATGCAGGCGCGCGCGCAAGTCGATGTCCATGCCTTGCCAGAACCCGGACAGAGTCGGCAGGTCGTGGGTGGTCACCGCCGCCATGGCATTCACCGGGTATTCCTGCGGCGGCTTGAGACGACCGTCCTGCTGGCGCTCGAAATACAGCAGGCGCGTCGACATCACCTTCATCGGCTCCAGCGCGTGACGCACTTCGTCCGGCACCGTGCCCAGGTCTTCGCCCACCACCAGGCAGCGGTTGCGCTGGCTCTCCAGCGCAAGGATGCCGAGCAGATCCTCGAAAGGGTAGGTTACATAGGCGCCCTCCGCCACCGGCAGTCCGCGCACCACCCAGAACAGGCGGCGCAGGCCCATGACATGATCCATGCGCAGCGCGCCGGAATCGCGCATGTTGGCGCGCAGCAGTTCGATGAAAGGTTCGTAGGCTTCAGCAGTCAGCTGCTGCGGAATCCACGGCGGCAGCCCCCAGTCCTGCCCCAGGCGATTGATCTCGTCCGGCGGCGCGCCGGCGCTGGCGCCCAGCGCATACAGTTCGCGCCGGGTCCAGGTGGCAGCGCCGCCTTCCGCCACGCCGATGGCGAGATCGAGCATCACGCCGACGCCCAGACCCAGTTCCCAGGAGCGGGTGCCGGCTGCCGCCAGCTGCTTCGACGCCTGCCATTGCAGGTACTCGAAAAACTCCACGCGCTCGATATGTTCTTTGGAAAATGCCGCCACTTCCGGCGCATGGGGGTCGTGATAGGCTTCCGGCCAGGCCGGCCAGCCCCAGGCATTGCTGTCCTGGGCGCGGAAGTATTCCTGCAGCACTTCGAACAAGGCCTGCTTGCGCAGGCTCTCGCCATGCTCGGCCTGAAATGCCCGGAACACGCGCGCCCGGTCGCTGTTGCGCAGCAGGTGCCGGGTGCGGAAATGTTCGTACAGGCGATTCAGGACTTTCGACTTGGCCTCGGCCACGCCGCGATAATCCACCTGCTCCGCGGCGCGCAGCGCGCGCAGCTGGGCCTGGAACTGAGGTGAATGCACCAGCGTTCGCGCCTCCTCGCACTCGGCAAAATCCTCGATACCTTCCACATCCAGATACTGGGTGTTGAAGTAGGCGCGGTTGGACGGGCTGTAAGGGCTGGCATGCTCCGGCGCATCCGGGAACAGCGCATGCAGCGGGTTGAGCAGCACCGTACTGGCACCCGCCTCGCCGCAATGCTCCAGCATGCGGCGCAGGTCGCCGAAATCGCCGATGCCCCAGTTGCGCTCGGAGCGGATGCCATACAACTGCGCGGCGAAACCCCAAACCCGTCCTTCGCCCTGGATCGCCGGCGGCTCGTAGCAGGCAGCGGGGGCAAGGATGAAGGACATCTCGCCCCGCTGTCCCTTGCCATCGGCGCGTTCGATGGAAAAGCGGTGATAGCCCGGGGCGATGGTCACATCCAACACCAGCACGCGACGCACGAAATCCTGTCCATCCAGTTGGCAGCGCTCCATTTCTTCCAGCGTCGCCGGCATGAACTCCCCTCGCTCCTCGGCGCCGGATTCCCGGCGCAGGCACCAGCGATAGGTGAGATCGTCCTCGCTCAGCGGCAGGGCAAGTGGAATGCGATAGGGCCGTGCCGGTTCGCGCAGCACCTGCACCGGTGGCAGTGGCTGCCGCCAGCGGCTGCGCTCTAGCGCATGCAGTGATGCCGCAGCCTCTTCCTCCGTGGCTGCCGGCACATTCATGGCCGCGAGCAGGCCGCGCTTCGCTCTGTCCGTAATGGAGTGCACATTGCCCCAGATATCGCGATACTCGGGCAGCACGCCATAGCGTGCGCATAATTGATCAAGCACCAAACTCATGCATTTCCTTCGTTGATTTCGAGAGTCCACAGCACCGACCACGGCCCCAGCACGCCTTCTGCAGCCTGGGGGGAGGCAAACAGGATTTTTCCCGCCAGCATGGCGCCACGCAGGGTCTGGTCGGCAAGATTCGCCCACAGGCGGAGAATCGCGCCATCGCCGAGACGCCACACCACCCGCAGCGCGCCCGGCGCCGAGACATCGAAGCTGGCGCCATGGCCACTCATGCCGGTCAGGTGTGGAACGATGTATTTCCGGCGCAGGTGCAGGAGTTCACGGTAATAGGACAGCCAGCCTGCCTGCACCTGGTCGTTGAGTGATGCCCAGTCCAGCTTTGATTCTAGGAAAGTCTGTTCCAGATTCGGGTCGGGAATGCGCGCCTGCGCCGCCGGATCGGCAAAACGTGCAAACCGGCCGAATTCACGCCGCCGCCCTTCGGTCACCGCCTGGCGCAGATCTGCACCGAAGTCGCAGAAGAACTGGAAGGGCGAACGCGCCGCGAACTCCTCGCCCATGAACAGCATGGGAATCGACGGCGCCAGCAGATAGACAGCAGCAGCCGCGCGCACCGCCGCCGCAGGCGCGATGCGCGTGATGCGATCGCCGAAGGCGCGGTTGCCCACCTGGTCGTGGCATTGCAGAAAGGAGACAAAGCACTGCGGCGGCAGATGCGTGCTCGGCTCGCCGCGACGGGCGTGATCCCGATATACCGAAGCCTGCCCCTGGTAGGCAAAGCCCTCGGCTAGGCAATGCCCCAGGTGGCGCAGCGGCAGATGGGCGTAGTCTGCGTAGTAGCCGTCCGTTTCGCCCGTGCACAATACGTGCAGCGCATGATGGATGTCGTCGTTCCACTGTGCCCGATAGCCGCCGCTGCCAAGGAAATGCGCCTCATTGGCGTCATTCTCCAGGATCAGATGCACATGGCGCTCGGCACCCACGCGCGCCCGCACGCGCAGCGCCAGCTCGGTCAATATGTGCGGATCCGAATCATCCAGGATGGCATGCACGGCATCCAGGCGCAGCCCGTCGAAGTGATATTCGCGCAGCCAGTACAAGGCATTCTGGATGAAAAATTCGCGCACCACGCGGCTGCCCGGCCCATCGAAGTTGATGGCAGCACCCCAGGGGGTGTGATGGCGTTCGGTGAAGAATTTTTTCGCGTACACGTAGAGGTAATTGCCTTCCGGGCCGAAGTGGTTGTACACCACGTCCAGCAGCACCATCAGCCCCCGGGCGTGCGCCGCGTCGATCAAGGCCTTCAATTCCGAGGGTCGGCCGTAGCGGCTGTCCGGCGCGAAGGGCAGCACGCCGTCGTAACCCCAGTTGCGCGCGCCGGGAAAATCCGCCACCGGCATCAGCTCGATCGCCGTCACGCCCAGTTCCACCAGATAATCCAGGCGTTTTCTGACGCCCTCGAAGGTGCCTTCCGGTGAAAACGTACCCACGTGCAGCTCATACACCACCGCTTCTTCCCAGGGGCGGCCAAGCCAGTCGGCGTCATGCCATTGATAAGCAGAGGGGTCGATCACCTCGCTCGCGCCGTGCACGTCATCCGGGTTGGCACGCGAGGCCGGGTCCGGCACGCGCAGACCGCCATTCACCTCGAAGCGATAGCGCAATCCGGAGCCCACGTTCGGCACCGTCAGCTCGAACCAGGCATCTCCCGTCGGCAGCATGGGCAATACCGGTTCATGCTGCACACCCTCCAGGCAAAGCGACACCTGATCGCAGCCCGGCGCCCACAGGCGAAAACGCACGCCCTGCTCGGTGATTTGCGCCCCGAAGGGCATGTCATGCCGTCGTATCGTCACCGTCATACCTAAGACTTGCGGCGAGCCAGGCGCGCCAGACGCTGCATGGAAATGCCAACGCTGACGCCATGCCGCTCCAGATCTCGCTTCACCTTGGCCAGCAGTTTCTCCGCCATGAACAAGGTCACCATGACCTCCGCCGCCACCACTTCACCAGGTTGGGACGGATGCGTACCCATGGCCTTGCGATAGCTGCGGAAGAAGGTACGGCGTGCCAGCGCCTCCCAGTTCTCCACTTGCCCACGCAGCGTGGCCAGGGTATCGGCGGAATCACCAGCCACATGGTCCAGGGCCGAGTCGCCGACCTCCTGCAGGGAAAGCAGCAGGGAGGCCACATCGCGCAGGGGACTGTGCCGGCGCCGACGTTCGGCCCAGGAACGGCCGGGCTCGCCGCCGAAATTGCAGATCAGGAAATCATTTTTTGACAGCCACACCTGGCCCAGCCCCAGGTCGCCGTGATAGCGAGTCTTCATGCCGCCGATGCGTACTGCGGCTGCGCGCATGATGCGGCGATAGAGTCGTGGCCGCTGCAGGATCAGATCGTTGCCGATGACCTGTGCCGGGTCAGGCAGTCGGGGCAGTTCCAGTTCCAACAATTCATACACACGTTCCATCTGTGTACGAACCAGATTGACCCAGTCGTAGATATCTCCTGCCAGAACCGGCTCGCTGCCGAAGGCGCCTGCCTCGTCAGGCAGAGCCAGTGCCTGATGGAATTCCGCCACACGCTGACCGAGGGTCTTCATCAGCACCATATAGCCTGCATGCCGCTCGTCGTGCACCTCCCCGGGCGTGTTGCGGCAATGATCGAGGAAGCGCTCCAGGTAATCCAGGGTAAAAGTCTGCGCATTGCCCTGGTTTTCGGTGTAGCGCTCGACGATGGCGAGGGTGGAACGGCGCCCATCCGGGTCGGAATATTCCACCGTGCCGGCCAGTTGCGGCATGTGGGGGAAGCGGGCCGTATCGGTGAGGAAACGCGCCACCTCCAGCTCCGGATGCGTGCCCTGCAACAACCAGCGATAAATCTTGAGCACCAGCTGGTCATCCAGGTTCACCCGCAAGTGCCCTCGATCAGACACGGTGCGCTGCACCATATTTCCCACGGGACAGGCATAGCCGGCCAGAGCCTGGGTGGCATGAAATTCCAGCTGGCCACGGCCGAAGGGCAGTGACCTTCCGCTTTCCATGCCCCAGGCCACCGCACAGCAGAATGCATCGTCCCAGAAGGCATCGAACAGGATGCCGACGCGCGCCTTGCGCCGGACCTTGGCCAGCGTGGCATGCAGCAGGACGCTCAGGCGCTCTTCGCCCACTTCTTCCCAGGCCAGTGCCAGCGGAATGGCATAGTGATGCACGTCTCCATCGGCCAGGGTCACCGACACGGTGGCCAGCAGCCAGTCGTTTGACCCTTCCGACCATTCGCGCATTTCGCCGAACTCGAATTTCTCGATCGCCGCCTCGCGCTCGATGAACCAGGGCTGGGCCCGGAAAAAGCGCGGAATGATCTGCCGCTCCAGCTGATCCTTCGCGCGCTGGTGCTGGCGGACAGCGGCTGGCGCACCTTCTTCACTGCGGCCAAACAAGGTGCGCCCGCCGCTGTCCGCCAGCACCAGCACCGGCAGGTCCGGCGCCACCGGCCGCTCTTCATGCCAGGCCGGCGCCTCCACGTCGGCCGCGAGGCGGAAGGCATAGAAGCCATGGCCGCTGAGCGTGAGCAGGTAGGGCAGCTCGCCGATGGGCGGGAAGCGGCTGCGGCCCATCAACTCCACCGGCACCCGGGTCTTGAAGGCGGAGAGATCCAGTTCCACCGCCTGCGGCGCACGCGACAGATTGGCCACGCACAGGATGGTTTCGTCCTCATGCTCGCGCAGGTAGGCGAGAATCTTGCGGTTGCCGGGGCGCAGGAAGCGCAGCATGCCGCGACCGAATGCGCGATGGTTCTTGCGCATGGCAATCAGCCGCCGCATCCAGTTCAGCAGCGAGGAGGGGTTGCGCTGCTGGGACTCGACATTGACCGCGCCGAAGCCGTACACCGGATCGGTGACGGCGGGCAGGAACAGCTGCCTCGTATCGGCGGTGGAGAACCCGCCATTGATACCGCCGCTCCATTGCATGGGAGTGCGCACACCGTTGCGGTCGCCCAGCTGGATGTTGTCGCCCATGCCGATCTCGTCGCCGTAATACAGGATCGGCGAGCCCGGCATGGTCATGAGCAGCCAGTTCATGAGCTCGATGCGATGGCGGTCGTTGTCCAGCAGGGGTGCCAGCCGGCGGCGGATGCCCAGGTTGATGCGTGCCTGCGGATCCATGGCGTAGGTCTGGTAGAGATAGTCGCGCTCACGGTCGGTGACCATCTCCAGGGTCAGCTCGTCGTGGTTGCGCAGGAACACCGCCCACTGGCAGTTGTCGGGGATGTCCGGCGTCTGCTCCATGATCTCGACGATGGGATGGCGGTCCTCCTGGGCGATGGCCATGTACATGCGCGGCATGAGCGGAAAGTGATAGGCCATGTGGCACTCGTCGCCATTGCCGAAATATTCGCGCACATCCTCCGGCCACTGGTTGGCTTCCGCCAGGAACATGCGGTTGTGGTAATGCCGATCGAGCTCCTTGCGCATGCGACGGATCACGTCATGGGTCTCTGGCAGGTTCTCGTTGTTGGTGCCTTCGCGCTCGCACAGGTAGGGCACCGCATCCAGGCGCATGCCGTCCACGCCGGCATCGAACCAGTAGCGCATCACCTTCATCACGGCGGTGAACACGTGCGGGTTGGAAAAATTCAGGTCCGGCTGGTGGGAGAAGAAGCGGTGCCAGTAGTAGACCTGCGCCGCCTCGTCCCAGGCCCAGTTGGATTTCTCGGTATCGGTGAAGATGATGCGCGTGCCGTCATACTTGCTGTCGCTGTCGCTCCACACGTAGTAATCGCGCTTGGGCGAGCCGGCCGGCGCATGGCGTGCCGCCTGGAACCAGGGATGCTGGTCGGAGGTGTGATTGATCACCAGCTCGGTGATCACGCGCAAGCCGCGTGCGTGGGCTTCGTCGATTAATTTGCGGAAATCCTC
>OBLQ010000784.1_pt1 | contig 12148 bp, 11 predicted proteins | sample 1519881 | NCBI WGS metagenome assembly OBLQ01 (sample SAMN01911456, study PRJEB22533) | soil metagenome | biome: Soil | place: Malaysia | collected 2012-04-30 | depth DG_metagenome m | reverse complement strand
GGAATTTCACTGATATCCGCGGCAAAAACCCCTGATTCACAATCGGTTAGCCGGTGTTTTGCAATTACTAAGCACACTGACACAAAAAAGTTACAACACAAAAATCGGAATTCCGGCATATGAGCTGAGGATCTGTTTCTCTGCCGGTCTGACGCACTGGAGGAACACAAGACATGAATGGGAAGCGAATTACGAATCTTGCGATCGTCGGTTTGCTGCTGGTCGCAGGCGCCCTGGCGGGTTTTCTCCTTGTCCACTTCAGACAGCCGGCGCCGGAAGACAAGTACATCACGATTACGGCGCGCAAGTACGCCTATGACCCGCCGGTGTTGGTCGTCAACAAGGGCGACCGGCTTCACATCAGCCTCGCCGCCGCCGACGTAGCGCATGGATTCTTCGTGGAAGGCTATGACGTGGATGCGCAGATTCCGCCGGGAGAGTTCAATTTCCGCCTGCGGCATCCTTCGGAATCCAAGGAGTTCAAACCAGCCGACGAAATCCTGCTGGTGGCAAACCGGACCGGCAAGTTCCGGTACCGCTGTTCTAACACCTGCGGCTACATGCACCCCTTCATGCAAGGAGAGCTGATCGTCAGGCCAAACTATCTGTTCTCATCCTCGGTGGGCATGTCTCTCGGACTGTGCGCCGGGATGATCTGGATTTTCCGCCGCAACGGCACAGGAGGCCGGCAATGACGGTATTTGAAATGGATATACTGCGTCAGACACTGCTGCGCGCCATACAGATCGAGAGACGCAACGGCGAACTCTATGAATCGTTGGCGCAGATCTTTGAAGGTTACGACGAAGCGGTCAGGAAGATGTTTCTGGAGATGGCCGAAGAGGAGCGCCAGCATGGCGCCGACCTCAAAGAGCGGTTCCGGGCCAGGTTCGGTCCGGTTCCTCTGCTTACGACCGAGCCGAAAGAGGTCATTGAAGCGCCCGACCTTCCCGACGGCGAAGCCATGATCTTCGACTCCATGACCCCTGAAAAAGCGCTGCAGGCCGGATTAAAGGCGGAAGAAGATGCCCGCCGCTTCTACCAGGTGGAAGTGGAACGCACTCCCGACCCCGAACTGCAGAAACTGTACCGGGAACTGGGCGAATTTGAGGAAAATCATGTCCGTCTGATCCAGGAAAAACTGGCCGAAACGCGGCGAAGTGCAAGCCATACCTCGAGGTGAAGAAATGGCGACAGCTCAAACTACGATCAAGCCGGATCCCCAGCCTCCGGCGCAATCACAACCCACGGAGGAACACATCTGGCGGTTCGACATCTTCGGGCGCTGGCCCTGGCTCAAGCGTCTGGTGCGTTTGAGGAGTTTCCAGTTTGCCCTGATCCTGCCGAACCTTGCCCTGTTCTATTTCTTTCTGATTACCGGCCTGTTCGGCACGCCGGTGGGCAACCGCAACATGATCATCGTGTTCGTATGGATCCTCTGGTGGGTGGTGCTCATCGCGGGGCTGGTGCCTCTCGGCTCCAGAGTGTGGTGCACCATGTGTCCGCTGCCGTTTGTCGGCGACTGGCTGCAGAGAAGGAAAGTCGTCGGGGTGCGCTCGGGCAAGAGCCCGGGGACCGAAAACCGGTTCTTCGGCATGCAGAAACGGTGGCCCAAAAGCCTGAGCAACATCTGGCTGCAGACCTTCGGGTTCCTTTTCCTGGCCACGTTCAGCGCGCTGCTGGTCACGCGCCCCATCGTCAGCGTGGTCCTCTTCGCGGCCATGATCGTCATCGCCGCGGTCATGGGCGTGGTGTATCGCCTGCGCACGTTCTGTAACTACGTCTGCCCGATCAGCGGTTTCCTCAGCCTCTACGCGATGACTTCGACGCTGGAGCTGCGCTCTTCCGACAAGGACGAGTGCCTGAAGTGCAAGACCAAATCCTGCATTCGCGGAAGCGACAAGGGCTGGGCGTGCCCCTGGAATGTTTACATGGGCAAGCTCGACCGCAATAACTATTGCGGGCTGTGTTTCGAATGCGTAAAGAGTTGCCCCAATGACAACATCTCGCTCTACGTCAGGCCCTTCGCCACGTCCGACTACATGATCAAGGGCTTTGACGAGGTATGGAAGGCCTCCATCATGCTGGTGCTGGCGTTTTCGTACTCCGTGGTGCTGCTGAGCCCCTGGGGCCGTTTCAAGGACTGGGCCAATATCAGCGAGACGCACAACTGGGGCGGGTTCGGCACCTACGCCCTGGGCCAGATGCTGCTGGCGCTGGTTGTCTTTCCCGGCGTCTACTATCTCTCGATCCTGGCTTCCAGATGGTATGCCAGAATCACCAGCGTCTCCGTGCGGGAACTGTTCCTGGCCTACAGCTACATGCTGGTTCCAATGGGCCTGCTGGCGTGGATCGCCTTCAGCATTCCCCTGATCATGGTCAACGGTTCCTACATTATTTCCGTAATTTCCGACCCGCTGGGTTGGGGAATGGACCTGTTCGGAACAGCGGACTTCCCATGGACGCCGTTCAAGCCCCACTGGGTCCCGTTCCTGCAGGTCGTCGTTCTGCTGATTGGTCTCTATTATTCGTTGCGCGGCCTGAACCGGGTGGCCATGAAGATGTTCCCTGATGCGGCCCAGCGCAACCGCAGTCTCGTTCCACCGGTCGTCCTGCTGGCGGTGATCACGCTGGTGTTCCTGAAACTCTTTATTGGGTGATGCCATGGCGAACATGATGAAGATAAAGAATCTGTTGACCCACGAAATGGCGGGCATCGCGTTGATAGTGGTGATGCTGCTGGCCTTCCCGCTGTCCCTGTGGTACTGGCAGGCGCGCGTCGTTCCGGGCGAGTATCCTCCGGGGACAAAGATCATCCGGCTGACCGCGGTGGCCGACGGCGGCCTCTGGACGATGGACCCGGTTGTCGGTTCCACCTACTGGTGGAAAAAACCCCGGCGTGTGCAGGACATCGAACTCACACGGGGCGACCATGTGGTGCTGTTGCTGCACAGCCCCGATGTCCAGCACAGCATTTCGCTGGCCGAGCTGCACATCGGCCCCGTGCCGATACCCGCGGGACACACTGTGAGAGTGGAATTTACCGCCGACCAGCCCGGAGAAATCAATTTCTTCTGCGTACAGGTTTGCGGCAAAGACCATTCCAAACTGGCGGGGCGCTTTCTTGTGCGGGAACGTTCCGCGCCGGTGTCAGGCAGCCCCGGTATGCAATAGATAGCGAGAGGAGGAACCCGCTATGCCCGTGACCGGATTAGCTCCCAAAACGGATTACTTTTTCTGTGATGAATGCCAGGAGCACGTTCCCTGCGTCCGCCAGCAGCCCGGGGTCTGGGAAATACGCTGCCCACGATGCGTGGGAGAGTGCATGGCCTGCGAATGCCATTTATCGACGTACTGCTTCGGGAAAGCAAGCACCATGAAAATGGTCCTGATGCCGGCGCCGGGCAGCCGGCGCGCGTCGCGGAAGAAGACGTAAAGCAGGCCGGGGCGGCCTGCCCCTACGGTTCGTCGTGGAAGTCAAAGTTGATGAGCAGCTTGCCATTGTTCCTGATTCTTATGGACCGGGACATCGACTTGAGATGCGCGTGCCATGCGGTGATCCTGTATTTTCCCGGCGGAAGGTTCTTCAGGGTGTAGACGCCCTCCTTCGATGGAACGGTGAAGTATGGCTGTTCCAGGACCAGGATAAAGGCCGACATCTGAGGGTGGATATTGCACAACAACGCGATTTCACCCGGATGGTCGAAAGTGATCCTGCGGGACGCGCCTTTCGGGTAGATGCCGATATTGAAAATCTTGGCCGGCGAAGCGGAATAGACGTTGTGGGGAACTTCATCGTGGTTCGGGAATACCACGGTTGTTCCCACGAGCACGGGCAATATGTGGGGAACAAACGTCAGATTGACCTGGTCCAGGACGACCGGCCGTCCGGGAGCGGGAGGCACGGCCGGGGCCGGAATCCGCTCCGCATAAACCACCGTATCGCACGGCGCGGGTCCTTTGCATGTCACTTTGCCGGTGATGGAAGCAGCCTCCGCACGTTCCAGGGCCGCCAGACAGATCGCCGCGTAAACCAGTGCTCTGGTCCAATGCCTCATCTTTCCCCCTTCTCCGTAATGACCACGCCCGAAAATCGTCTTTTCTTGCGCAAATTTCGGGAACAACACCCCCAAAAAAATTCGCGTTAATTCGCGGCTAATTGGTTTTTGGCTGTGGCTCTGCCACGCTGTGTCTTCGTGCCTCCGTGGTTGGCTTTTGCTTCTAATGCCGGTTACGAAACTGCGAAGCATCCAGTTTGTGTTTCTGCAGCAAGCGGTGCAGCGCCGGGCGCTGCATTCCGGCAACACGCGCCGCCCGCGAAACGTTCCCCTCTGTCTCGGTAAGCAACTGGCGCAGATACTCTTCTTCGAACTGGTGCACGGCCTGCAATTTGGCCTTGCGGAACTGTCCTGCCGGTCCCGGCGCCGGGCCTGCGGTATTCAGGAATTCCGGAGGCAGGTCCAGCGGCGTGATCTGGTTGCTTTCCGTCAGCGACACTGCGCGCCAGATCACGTTCTTCAGTTCGCGCACATTGCCGGGCCACCCATAGTTCTGCATCATCATCATAGCGGCGCTGGAAATGCCACAGATGCCTTTGGCCGCGGTATCGGGATTTTCCTGAAGGAAAGAATGCGCCAGCGGGGCCAGATCGCCCGGACGCTCGCGCAGAGGCGGAAGAACGATGCTGACCACGTTGAGGCGATAGAACAGGTCTTCGCGGAACGTGCCGCGGCGCACCATGTCCTCCAGGGTGCTGTTCGTGGCTGAGATGAACCGGGCGTTTACGTCGATCATGGTGCGGCCGCCGACCCGGCGGTAATGGCGCTCCTCCAGCACGCGCAGCAGCTTGGCCTGAAGATTGGGCGAAACGTTGCCGATTTCATCCAGAAACACGGTCCCGCCGTTGGCCGCTTCCAGCAGCCCGGCCCGGCCCGTGATGGCTCCGGTAAAGGCGCCTTTCTCATGTCCGAACAACTCGCTTTCCAGAAGCGATTCCGGAAGCGAGGCGCAATCGATGGGAACGAACGGCCCCTGGCCGCGGGTGCTGGCCTGATGCAGGCAACGCGCAACCAGTTCCTTGCCCGTGCCGCTTTCGCCGCGCAGCAGAACGTTGGCTTCCGTCGGCGCGACTTTGCGGACCAGATCGAGAACGCCCGTCATCTGCGCGCTGTGCGCCACCACCCGGTCGAACTGGTGGACATTGCGCAGTTCCCGCTGGAGCGCGCGGTTCTGCTCCAGCAACTCCCGGTAGTTCACGCTGCGGTCGACAGCGACTTCAAGCTGGGCCGCTGAAAACGGCTTGGGAATCAGGTCGAATGCGCCATTGCGCACCGCCTGCACGGCGGTATCGAGAGTGGCATGGGCGGAAATGATCAGCACGGCGGTATCCGGATTAATGCGAAGCGCCTCCCGCATCACGTCCAGTCCGTCCATGCTGGGAAGCCTGAGGTCGACGACTGCTACATCAACCGGGTGCGCGCGAAGCAGTTCCAGCGCCTCCGGACCGTCAGAGGCGGTGGACACGATGTAGGATTTTTCTTCCAGAATACGGCGGCAGACCTGAAGCATGTCCGCTTCGTCATCCACCACCAGCACCCGATAAGCCCTCAAGACGGTCCCCCCCGAGGGGCAGGTAAACGCGAAAGATCGCACCCTGTCCCGAGCAGTTATCCGCCTCGATCAGACCGCTATGGTCACGGATGATACCATGGCTCACGGAAAGCCCCAACCCCGTTCCTTTTCCTCGCGCCTTCGTGCTGAAAAAAGGATCGAAAATATTCGGCAGATGTTCCGGCGCGATTCCCATCCCCGAATCGGTAATTGACACCATCAGGCAAGACGCTTCGCCTCTGTGGCAGTCACGGGTCTCAACTTTCACGACTCCGCCGCCCGGCATGGCGTCGGCCGCGTTGTTCAGCAGATTGACGAAAACCTGCTCCAGACGGGAGGGATCGCCGGACACCTGCGGCAGATTCGGGGCCAGGGCCTCTTGAACCTGCACGCGCTGCTCCCGGTATCGCGGCGCAAGAAGCACAAGGCTCTGCCGGACCACCGCATTCAGGTCCACGGCCTGTTTGTGCAGCTTCGTAGGACGTGAGAAAGTCAGAAGCCCGTTGACGATCTCCGACACGCGCCATGCCTGCCGGCGGATCGCCTGCAGGCTTTCATGAAAGCTCTCGGGAAGGTTTCTTTTCTGGCTCTCGCGCAACAGATAGTCCGATGTGGTCAGGATAATGCCGGCCGGGTTATTGATTTCATGGGCCACCCCGCCGGCCAGCCTTCCGACCGATGCCAGCCGCTCGGCATGAAGCAACTGAGCATTGGTTCTCTCCAGTTCCTGAAACTGCCTCTGGATGGTCTTGTGCGCATACTGCACGGTGACGCCGAAGAGTCCGGCCGCGATGAACACGGCGGCCGTGAAGGTAAGGTAAATCACGCGCATATGGCGGGCCACCTGGGCGTTGATCGTGCGCAGGCTCTCATCCACCTCAATGCTGCCCAGCACCGCGCCGCGCGATTCAATGATGACCGGCGTCAGGGTGGCGACCCGCCCGCGGTCCTCGATCTGTCTTTTTCCGGAAGCGTGCTGCCCGTCACGATAAATCTGATGGGAGATCAGCCAGTTATCGCCGATGGCCATCTCCATGGTCCAGCCCTGAAGGTTGACGCGGACCCGTTGCAGATCAGGCAGACGGGCGAAGTCCGCGGTGATCTTGCGCACTACCTCGGGGCTGGCCAGCGCCTGCCTCGGATCGAGACCCTGATACGAAGCATAGATGACCTGGCCGCGCAGGTACTCGAAAAGCTCCTGCGTGTTTTGCTCGGCGACCGAGAGGTATTCGTGGCGTTCCATTTCAGCCACCGACAGGATCAACATGCTGGCCACGCCGATAAAGATGAGATTCAGGCGTAGAAAGAAACGGGTCGGAAAGTTGCTGCTGTGGCTTTCCACCAACAGGGCGACCAGGCCCAATCCGGCCAGGAGCGACGCGTTCCCGATGCTCCAGGGCCAGTTCGAATTGGCGGCAAATCTTTCCGCCATCTGCAGGAACTGCGCCCCCGCCAGAAAAAATAACGCTACAGCGGCCAGCAGGCCTTTCCGGGTCCTGAGCCGCAGATTCAGACCACTGGTGGCCAGAAGACACAGGCCATTCATCAGCGCCGAGACCGCCGTTGATGACTGCCACCCCAGATACGGTGTCGCCGTCAACACCAGAAAGAGCACGGCGACGACCAGCCAGAACTTTCCGGGGTGTTCCTGCAACCGGCCGTTGAAAAATGACGCACAAAACAGCACGAGCGCCGTCTTTTCCACCATCTGCAGGGCCAATTGCCATTGCCATGAGAGGGCCGGAGACGCGGGGAGCGACAGGCTGCGATAGTAAAGAGCCCCCTGCAGGATGAACAGCAGGCAGTAAAAGCTGAACGCCACCGCTGCCAGGCTGAGGACTTTACGTGATTCCTTCTGCTGATAAAGGATTGTGAGGCATCCGCTCAGCACCAGGCCCGCGACCAGCAACTGGAAGACCTTGAGCATGAAGGCGATTTCGAGTGTGAAGCTCAGCATGGCCCTGGTGGAACAACCTGCGTGATTGTATGCTGAATCCGGATTGACCTCAATGTTCAGATGGTGGCGCAGTCGGAGCGGTCTCGCCCTTGAGCAAATCGCCCAGGCTGTTGAAAAGACCGGGGTCGTCGAGGACATAGAACAGCCCTCCCCGTCCGTTCTGGCTTCTCCCGCACTTGTCACCTGAGATCGCGCCCTGCTGGTTCATATCGCCGAAGATCGAATAGGGTTCGTTGCCGGAAATCGCCACACCCAGTTTCGCGTGATTGAAATTCGTCCCCAGCCCGCCAGTCAGGCCGAACTCCTTGCCCTGCCAATGGCCGGTGGTGGCGATTTCCACCGGGCCCGGATCGCCCAGAGAATCGTTCCAGCAGGTAATGTCGCTGGACGCATCGGTTGAAAAGATCTTCGGGTTCGCCCACCACGTCGCAGTCCGCAGAGAAACGCCGCCGAGCGCGGCTGAAACCATCTGCCAGGGCGGCACATTGAGTTGCGAGGGCTTGGAGAGGAGTTGCACGCCGCTGGAAAGCGAACTTCTGAGCAGCGTCTGGCTGGCGGACCGGACACCCAGTTTGCTCACCAGTTTCTGGATTTCGCCGGGACCGCCGTTCCTGACAATCTGCGGGTTTCCGGGATCGGTCACCACGCTCGCATTCTGCAGCGCGGTAAGGACCTTCACCACGTCCTCCTGATTCAGCTTCAGGGCAAAGAAGTGCTGGCTGACCTGCACGTCGTTGTCCTTCACGCATCCCAGGGTGTTGCCGTCACTTTTGCGCGGAAAATCCCTGCTCCCCGATGCCGGCCATGAGGGCGTGGTCACCTGCAAGACGAACCCTTCGCCCGCATCGTTCCAGGCGATCATGCCTTTCGAGTGTCCCCAGGGCGCGCTGCATGAAGTCGTGCACCCCTCGATCTCCGGATCGTCATAGAACTGGTCGTTCCAGATTACATAGAAGAAAGACCCGTTATAGACCTCATCAAAAGTCGCGCCGATGGGATCGGCCGTTGTATCGCCGGCGCAACCATTCCCCGCCTGAAGTGCGGGTGATTCACTGCTGGCGAAGACGTACTGCTGGCTGAAATGCTTATAGCTCTGCGCTGTCCCGCCGAATATGCATGCTCTTTCGGCGCCCGCGGCGCATCCGGGAAAGACCGATGAGTTGAACTTGAAAACCAGCCACCATGTGACCGGATGGCCTTTCGCCACGAGCGGCGCGGGCCCGCCCGCGGTGACCTGAACATTCCGCGCCCAGACGAACCCGGTCTGATTGTCAGCGGTCCGCACATGGTAGAAGCCGTTGGTTTTCTCCGCAGACAACAACCGGAGCGTTGTGCCCGGGGTGAGCGTCGTAATCGGATCATGGCTGGTCGAAGCATCCGGCCGCAGATTCACGTTGCGCCTGACTACAGCGGTCTGTGATGACGCAACGCTTACGAACAGGACAGCCAGAAACATTGCATGGAGCAATCTCTTCATGGGCTTTCTCCGAAGACAGATTCACAACGTGGCCGGGGGATCGTTTGCCAGTGTACCGCAAAATCCCGGAACTCTTGCCTGTTCCGTGCGTGCCTCCATCCCGGAAACCGCCGTTTTTCGCTCAGATTTCAAGGCTGCCGGACACGCATGAAAATTCGCATTGGTTCGCGCTGATTCGCGCCTCGTTTTTCTTTCGCTCGTCTCCGTGCCTCCGTATTAGCTTTCCCGAAAATCCTCTTTTTTCACGCATATTTCAGAAGGACAACCACACCCCCAGGAAAATTCGTGTTAATTCGCGGCCAAATGGTTTTGGTTGTGGCCCTGCCGGGCCGTGTCTCCGTGGTTCGCATTTACGCTGTGCTCTGATAAACTCATGATTTCAATACCCCTATCCAGGAAAAACTCTTGTTCAGAAAAACGAAGAAGGAAAAGCCGCCCCGGCAGGAAGAGACTCTGCCCGAATCCATCGCCGGGATCGCCTCGGTGCTGGTCTCAGGGTTGTTCATCATCACTTTCGTGGTGCAGGCGTTCGAGATACCTTCGCGCTCCATGGAGAACACCCTGCTGGTGGGCGACCACGTTTTTGTTGACCGGCTTACACCAGCTTCCCGGACCGGATATGTGGGCCCGCTGGTTCCCTACCGCGATGTGCATCGCGGAGACGTCGTTGTTTTTATCTCTCCCTCCGAGCCCGGGCTGTACGTGGTCAAAAGGGTGATCGGCGTGCCGGGCGACCGCATCCGCCTGAAAGACCGCACCGTATACCTGAACGGCGTGGCCCAGGATGAAAAGTACGTCAAGTACATCCAGAACGACTACAACCCGTATCGCGACAATTTTCCCTCGGTCAACCCCGACGGATATTCCGGCGTAACCACGCAATGGCTGGCGGAACTGCAAGACCACCTGAATAAGGACGGGGAACTGGTCGTGCCGCCGCACAGCTATTTCGGCATGGGAGACGACCGCGACATCAGTCTGGACAGCCGCTACTGGGGCTTCATCCCGCAGGAAAATGTAATCGGGCGTCCGCTGTTCATCTACTGGTCATTCGAAACGCCCGATACCCAGTATCAGAAGACCGAACTATCGGACCGCATTAAGTTTATCGTCCATGTGATTCTGCATTTCTTCGACCAGACCCGCTGGCGAAGAATGTTTCATCTGGTGCGTTAATGGTTTTCACCACCCGCAAGAAAATCGCCGGGGCCGTCCTTCTGCTGGTGCTGGTGGGGATTTTTCTTCCGCCGCAGATCAACGGCGCGCGTTTCGGCAAACGCCTGGCCGCGGAGTTAAGTTCCGCCATGGGCCGCCAGGTGAAGATCGGCGCGGTGAATTTCCGGCTCCTGCCCCGCCCAGGGTTCGATCTTTATGACTTCCAGGTTCTCGATGATCCGGCGTTCAGCGCCGAACCTCTGCTGATGTGCGGCGAGGTCACCGCCGACCTGCGCCTGACTTCCCTGTGGCAGGGACGGCTTGAAATCGCCAACCTGAAATTGCAGAACGCAACCGACCGCATTCCTCCCAGCCTGAACCTGGTCTATGCGAACGGCCACTGGAACATCGAATCGCTGCTGGTGCGCGCCGAACAGGTGCCCACGGCTCCCACCGGCAAGCGCAGCGCGGAACAGCGGCCGCGGTTTCCTTACATCGCCGCGGATGCGGGAAGGATCAACTTCAAAATCGGCCAGGAAAAAAAGCCTTACGCCCTCACCAACACCGACTTCGCCTTCTGGCTGGCGGCCGAGGACCTGTGGCATGTGCGGCTGGAAGGGCGTCCGGTGCGCACGGACATGAACCTGAGCGATACCGGCGTCATCAGGGTGGAAGGCGACCTGAAACGCGCCCCCAACCTGCGCCAGACGCCGGTCAAGCTCCAGGTGGGCTGGCAGCAGGCGCAACTCGGACAGGTGAGCCGTCTGGTGCTTGGCCACGACAAGGGATGGCGCGGTGGCCTGCAGGTAAATGCCGAACTGACCGGCACCCTTGACGACATGCACATGACCGCGCAAACGGACCTGCAGGACCTGCGCCGTTATGACATCAGCCGTGGCGGCGTGGTCCAGATCAGCTCACGGTGCCAGGCAGGGTACGACCAGAGTTCCATCGACTTTCATTGCAGCATTCCGCTCGGCAGCGGCGGCATGAAGCTGAGCGGCCAGTTCACGCCCGGCATGCAGCCTGAATATGACCTCGCGATCACCGGCCGGACTGCAAGCAAGTGTGCCTCGCCCTGGTGGTCAGCCGCGTGCCGCTTGCGACCCTGGCCAACGTCGCGCTGCACGCCAAGAGCACGCTGCCGGACGATCTGACCGCCACCGGTGAGGTAGACGCCGCATTCGCCTTCCACGCGCATGAGCATACGCCCCGTGACTGGCATGGCACGGGAATGACTACATCGTTCGTGCTCAGCTCCTCGGCTGCCACCAGGCCGGTTCCCGTGGGCCCCATCCATTTTTATATGGGCGTCCCTGAGATCAATGAAGAACCTGTTACAGTCAGGAAAAAGGCCCAGGCCGCGCCTGCGGTGCGCGACACCGCGGTCGTGACCATCGATCCATTTTCGCTTCAACTGGTCAACGGGACCCTCGTGCAGGCGCAGGGGACCGTGGGGCCGGCGGATTATCACTTCGAAGTCAGAGGGGCCGCTCCGCTGGAGCGCTGCCTCGACCTTGGCCGGTTGACCGGCTTCCCGGCCCGGGTGAGCGCCGCCGGCACAGCGACAATGGACCTCAAGATCGACGGCCCCTGGGCCAACTTCGCTGCGCCAAAACTGACTGGCGGCATCCGCCTTCAGAACGTCGCCGCCAGCATCCCCGGCATCAAAAACCGTCTTCTGATGACGGAAGCTCAGGCGCAGGTCAACGATTCCTCGCTGGAACTCACGCAGATGACCGCCCAGTTTGACCACTCTCCGGTGGGGTTTACGGGTTCCATCAAACGGCCGCTGAACTGCCCGGCGGATGCGCCGTGTCCTTTGCAGTTCGATCTGCATTCGGACAAGCTGAACCTCGCCGACCTCACTACCCTGCTCGGCCTGCATCACAGCTCGTGGAGTCTGCCATTTATTTCCAGTTCCGAAAAGCTGCCCGGTTTCAAGGCCC
>OBLQ010000783.1_pt1 | contig 12158 bp, 9 predicted proteins | sample 1519881 | NCBI WGS metagenome assembly OBLQ01 (sample SAMN01911456, study PRJEB22533) | soil metagenome | biome: Soil | place: Malaysia | collected 2012-04-30 | depth DG_metagenome m | reverse complement strand
TTTCACGCAAATTTCAGAAGGACAACCACACCCCCAAAAAATTCGTGTTCATTCGTGTTAATTCGCGGCTAATTGGTTTTTGGTTGTGGCTCTGCCACGCCGTGTCTCCGTGATAAATTTTTTGTGCTCTTTCTCTATAATCATCCTGATGCCAAATTTTCCACCCGTTGACCAGCAACTGGCTTACATCAAAAAAGGCGCGGCCGAGATCATCCACGAAGGCGAACTGCGCGCGCGCCTCGAAAACTCTCTGAAGATCGGCAGGCCGCTGCGCGTGAAAGCCGGGTTTGATCCCACCGCGCCCGACCTGCACGTGGGCCACACGGTGCTCATGCGCAAGCTGAAGCATTTTCAGGACCTTGGCCATACCGTGATATTCCTGATCGGCGATTTTACCGCCATGATCGGCGATCCAACCGGGCGCTCCGTCACCCGCCCGCCGCTCACTCGCGCCGATGTCGACCGCAACGCTGAGACCTACAAGGCCCAGGTCTTCAAGATCCTCGACCGGGAAAAAACGGTCGTGGACTTCAACTCGCGCTGGTTTTCCAAGATGACGGCCGAGGACTTTATTCGCCTGGCGGCCAAGTTTACCGTCTCGCAGATGCTGGAACGCGAGGAATTTCACAAACGGTTCCAGGAGGAAAAGCCCATCGCCATGCACGAATTGCTCTATTCCATCTGCCAGGGATACGATTCGGTGGCCCTTGAAGCCGATGTTGAGCTGGGAGGCACCGACCAGAAGTTTAACCTGCTCATGGGCCGCAACCTGCAGCGAGACTACGGGCAGCCTTCGCAGATCGTGCTGACCATGCCCATTCTGGAAGGCACCGACGGCGTGCAGAAGATGTCGAAGTCCTACGGCAACTACATTGGCATCAACGAGCCGCCGCAGGAGATCTTCGGCAAAGTCATGTCGATCTCCGACCAGCTCATGTGGAGATACTATGAGCTGCTGACCGATGTTTCTGTTGCCGGGATCGAATCAATGAAGTCCGATGTCGCGGCCGGAAGACAGCATCCCATGGAACTCAAGAAGGCCCTGGCGAAGCGGATCGTGCAGGACTTCCACGGGGAGCAGGCTGCCATATCCGCCGCGGAAAACTGGAGCCTCCAGTTTCAGAAAGACCAGGTGCCCGAAAACATCGAGACCCAGACCATCGCCATCGACAGCATCCGCGCCGGAGAGGGCGGCAGCGTAAACGGACGCCCATCGGTTCGCGTCGACAAACTCATCGTCCTGGCTGGCATGGCCGAATCCGCCACTGACGCCCAGCGCAAGCGCAAACAGAAAGCCGTCAGGATCGACGACCGCGTGCTCGAAGACCATGTGCTGGTGCTGGAAGCGATGGAATGCGTGTTGAAAGTGGGAAGAAAGATCAAGCGGATCAAATTTGTGTAGCGGCAATCCGAAGAACAAAACCCTGGAACGCAGAGGCAGCAGGGGGAACGGAGGAAGCCGAGGGATTCAGGGGTTTTTGTCGTGCGGGAAAGAACTTCGCAACCCGCGGAGATTTTTCTCCCGCGACAATAACCCGAAAATCCTCTGTTTCCTCCGTTCCCTCCGCTACCTCTGCGTTCCAGGGATTTGTTCTTCGGTTGAATCCACAAGTTTCCGTTGAACTTCCTCCGACACATTTCCCCCGCAGATGATCACCGCCACGGTCTTTCCCTCATACTTCCCGGCGCTCTTCAGAAACGCCGCGCAGGCCACAGCGGCCGCGCCTTCCATCAGCCAGCCCTGCGTCTTCTTCACCTGAAGCATTGCGTTCCTGATCTCTTCTTCCGTCACCAGCACTGAAGAATCGATCACCTGTCTGGCGATCTCCAGTGTGATGGAGCCCGGCTCCAGGGCGCCTTCTGTGCTTTCCGAAAGCGTCGGTTGCTCGGGGAAGTCGATGATCCTGCCTGCCTTGATCGATTCCAGAAGCACGCGGGAATTCTCCGGCCAGCAGCCGACGACCTCCGTCTGCGGCGAGACCCATTTCAGATAAGCGCCGATTCCGCTGATCAATCCGCCGCCGCCGACCGCCACAAAGACGGCATCGAGCCCCGGTTGCTGGCGCAGCATTTCAACAGCGATGGTCCCCTGGCCGGCGATGACCTCCGCATCGTTATAGGGAGAAATGAAGACCCTGCCCGAATCGGCCGCTGCGGCCCTTCCAGCGAGCTCGGCATCGAGCGGATTGCTGCCCGCCTTGCGCACCACTGCGCCGTACTGTTCGATCTTGCGCGCTTTTCCGGGCGATACATGCGAAGAGACATAAACTTCCGCGCGAATGCCGCTCTTTTTCGCCGCTGCCGCTACGCCCAGACCGTGATTGCCGTTCGACGCCGCAATCACTCCCGCGTGCCGTTCCGCCGGCGACAGGCCGAGCATCCTGCTGGTTGCGCCCCGCAGTTTGAACGAACCGGTCTCCTGCAGGTCTTCCCGCTTGAACAGCAGCCGCGCCGGGCCGATAGCAAGCCCGGTCACCGGCTCAAGCGGCGTCTCAGTGATCGCGGTGTGAATCCGCGCGAACGCGGAAAGCGCCGCGTTCCCTGTCTCTTCCACAAGGTTTGCCATGAATTTTCTCTGCTAAAGAATAACCCGCGCTGCTGTTGCCTGGCGCGCCGGATCGGATGCCAGCACGACTTCGTAGTGTGAAACCAGAGGATCGAATTCGAGAAGAAAATCCTTGTCTTCCGGGTAGTAATGGGCTTTCTCGTACTCTTCGCCTGCAAATCTTTTGATGGCTGCGATCGACTCCCACAGCGTGATCAGAGCGAACTCGGTCACTCCGCCGGAAGATCTCTGCAAGCCGTAGACGGCCAGATTGCCGGGCGTGGCGGCGTATTCCCTGAATCCGCTGCCGGCGAGAAACCTGAGATAGGCTGGGGCTTTTCCGTCGGGAACGTGCCCGCGCCATTGGCGCATGATGAATCCTGCGCGGCCTGCGTCGGTGCCCATCCGCGGCATTCCAGGCCTGATATGGAGATGCGCCACCTCGAAATGCTCGGCTGGCGGGATCTGGTCGATCAGTTGGTCCTTGTGTTCTGGGTTATGCCGTGCTCGTTCACGGTCGGCCGCAACGAACCGCTCGAGCGCTTCCGCTGTGTCCCAGAACGAAGCCAGAATTACCTCGACGTCAGTGCCTCTTCGCTGCTGAAATGCGTAGCAGCCGAGATAACCGGAAGTCTGCATATATTCCGGCACCGCCCTTGAGGAAACCAGCGCCAGGAAGTCGGCAAGCCTTCCTGCCCAAACTCTGCCATGCCACAGGCGCATCATCATGCAGATCGTCTCCGTTCCGACATTCCATGTAGATGCAGGAACCCGCGTCCGGGACTCCGCATTTGGTGCGTGCCATTCCAGTAAGATTATCAGACTCGGCCTGCTAATGCTGATAAGCTGCCGGACTATGCATTGCGATCTTGAATCCCGTGTGCAACCAGATGCTTTCCATCGCGCCCCCTTCTTACGTCTCAAGTGAGCCAGTCTTCGCTTACTGTCTTTGCGCGAAGCATCGTGGCGCGGCCCCTGCTTCTTTGCCTGCCACGATTACCAAAGGCCTTACACGTTGCGCATCTGGCCTGCTGTGAAACTCACGCTAACCTAATAGGAAGTACATAATGCCATAAGAGTGCTCATGAGAGGCTGCTCAGCGCATGACCATACACGGCTACAGGCTTGCCCCGCAGGATCTGGTGAATTTCATTCCGGTCCTGGCCACGATCGTCACCACGTTTCTGAGCATTGTGCTGGCGCGGGCCACGCTGCGTTACGCCCATGCCGCTGACCGTACGCTGGAACTGGCCCACGAACAGTTTGAGCGCGAATGGGCCCCGGAACTGCATGTCCGTCTGGAGCGTGTTTCGGCGGGCGAAGCCCGCATGATCGTAACCAACCTGGCCAGAGCATCTGTGCTTCTTCAACTCGTCCAGTTGCGCAGTACGGAGCATGCGCTGCCTTTTGAAAAGCAGTATCTCAACGATCCGCTGGTCGGCGGTATGTCCTGGACCCACTCCATAGGCGAGCGCCTCTTGCATCTCACGGGCCACAATTTTCAGGGCGCCATCAGCGCCAGCGCGAGCTTCTACTGCTCCGGACGTCTGTTCCGGACCGACTGGTTCCGCTTCAAGGTCGAAATTCGCAGCGGACGCATCGACCACATCGATCCGGTTGCGATTCCCGCGCGCCGCGTTCGCGTGCTCGAGCCGAAACAGGCAAGAAAATTCCGCAGACGTCCGCTGGTCCAGGATGTGGCCAAGGCTGTGATCAACACGACTCACGAATAAGGCGCGACCTCAGTACAGGATTCTCTGGGTTTGACCGCGGCCTGCCGCCGGGGGCGGAGGCGTTGACTCTGTTCCGCTGATGTTATAAAAATGGCGGGATTTCCTAAGGGTTTTTCGGGCCGAATACCGTCCTTAGAGAAGACGGGGCGCCTTTCTGCCTTCTAACCACGCGCTCTGCTCTATCTGACGGTTTTGCAAGGAGGTTCCTGATGCTCTCAGCATCACCTGCCGGTTTCCCAAATGCGTGGGAACATGCGCTGCCTTTCCGCGTGCTCGTGCAAGAGCTGCAGGCGCGCGGGAAAAAAGTCCCTGACAAAGTGGAAGACCTTTTGAAAGCATGGGAGCAGGCCGAAGACGACCTGAAAACGGCGCGCAACCGGAGCCTTACCGGAGACCCGGATGCAGACCGGGCTATCCTGAAAGATTACGACACTGCGCTTGCCCGGTGCGCTGCGGCTGAAAAGCCCCTGAAGCGGGTGCTCCACGATGCCGACCTCACCGCTTTGTGCTTTTCCGGTGGAGGGATCAGAAGCGCCAGCTTTGGATTGGGCGTGCTGACTCAATTGGCGCGCTATTCGGGCCGGCCGAAGTCTGACGACACGCAGCAAGGTGTTGTGTCCAGTCTTGACTACGTGTCGACCGTTTCAGGCGGGGGCTATCTGGGAAGTTGGTTTACGGGGTGGATCAAGCGCCACCCCAGGGGCCTCGATGGTGTGATCGACGACCTTGCCAGCCCGCCACCAACGAGTCTTGATCCTGAGCCGCCTCCCGTGCGGCATCTGCGCGACTACACACGCTATCTGGCGCCTCGGACCGGAGTTCTGTCCGCCGATTCCTGGACCCTGGCGGCCATTGTTCTGCGTAATCTCCTTCTGAACTGGGCCATCCTGGTGCCGGCCATGGCTGCGGTCCTGCTGTTGCCTGTGCTGAATTCCAATCTGTTCTATCGGGTGTCCGTGACCGGCGCCGGACATTGGGAATGGCTGGCCGGGGCAGTGCTTTCGGCGCTGGGTGCGTTGTTTTACATTTCATGGAAACTGCCGGGCAACTATGAGGTCCAACCGGACCACTCCCGTTTTGTCTGGCCCGGATTCCTGCTCCTGGGTTCTGCCTGGTGCCTGGCCGGCTTTTACATTACCGATCCCACTAAGCTGGACGACAAATTTGCCGTCCTCTTTGTGCTCGCGCTGATCGCGCACGCTGGGTTAATCATAGGAAGGATTGTGGCCGGCGTCTACCGGGGGGGCCGGCGCCGTCTCTTACATTTTTACAGGAACCTGCTATGGCAGGCCCTGGTCTCGATTGTTTCCTCGCTCGTTGTCGCCGGACTGTTATGGTTTCTGGGAACCCACGCGGCTATTGCGCTGCTGTATGAGGATCCGGAAGGCCTTCGTCTTTACGTGAGTCTGGCCGTTCCTTTGATCTGGGTGGCGTTCATGCTGGCCGTGGCCCTGCTGAATGGCTTGAGCGCGCATTTTGAAGCTGATGAAGACCGCGAATGGTGGTCCAGGGCCGGCGCTTATGTGATGCGCGGCACCCTGCTTTGGGCCGTGGCCCACCTGCTGGTCCTCTACGCTCCAGACATCGTGCAGGCATTGAATGCGCAGGTGTGGGGAACCAGTTTGCCGGGAGGCTCGGTGGCCGCTGCTCTGGCCGCGGCCATTGGCGCCATCGCCAGCCGTGCGGGCTTCAGCAAGTCAACGCCCTCTGGAACGTCCAGCCTTGACTTGTCGAAGCTTGGAGCGGTGCGGAAATTCCTGGCGAAGCGCGAACTGCTTATTCCCGTGCTGGGCGGACTTTTCTTCCTGCTGCTGGCGGTGGTCCTGGCCGACGCCAACACCTTCGTCGGCCCGTGGGTGGCGGACCTCCTTAAGCGGAAGTGCAACCTTGATCTGGTTCCGGCGCTGGCAGGGCTGGGTTTCTTTGTGGCCATTACCCTGGTCCTGAGTCCCTTCATCAACGCCAACACGTTTTCGTTGCACGCCATGTATCGCGCCCGGCTGATTCGCGCTTATCTGGGTGCGTCTAACGCCGCGCGCAAGGCCAACCCGTTCACCAACTTCGATCCCGCGGATAACTTTCCCATGCATAGCGCGCCGTGTTCCGCGGGCGCTCCGCTGCACGTCGCCAACATGTGTCTCAACCTGGTGGCCGGCAGAAAACTGGCCTGGCAGCAGCGCAAAGCGGAATCTTTCACCGTAAGCGCTCTGCATGCCGGAAGTTTCCGCGTCGGTTACCGTCCCACGAAAGAGTACGCCGGCAAGCACGCGCCTATTACCATCAGCATCGGAACTGCCATGGCCATCAGCGGGGCCGCGGCCACTCCCAACATGGGCTACCACTCTTCTCCGGTACTCACCCTGGCCATGACCTTTTTCAACGCCCGCCTGGGATGGTGGCTGCCCAACCCCGGTCCTCGCGGGAGCCGGGTCTGGCGGCAAAAAGGCCCGCGATTTTCCCTGTGGCCGCTGATCAATGAAGGGCTGGGCCAGACCTCTGACCGGCATCGCTGGGTGTATGTTTCCGACGGCGGACATTTTGAGAACCTTGGCGTTTACGAAATGGTGCTGCGCCGCTGCAAACGCATCATTGTGGTCGATGGCTCCGCCGATCCCAGCAGCAACCTCGACGATCTGGCCGGCGCCATTCGCAAAGCGCAGATCGATTTGGGCATTCCCATTCAATTCAAGCACCCCGCCGCCTTTCAGGCCCGGCCTGAATTCTCAAACCGTCACTGCTTTGTCGCCACCATTCGCTATAGTGACGTGGACGGCACTCCTGAAAAGGAGAACGGCCGGCTCGTGTACATCAAGGCCTCGCTCACCGGCGACGAGCCGGAAGACGTCATGCAGTATGCCAGGACGCACCCCGATTTCCCGCACGAGAGCACGGCTAACCAGTTCTTCAACGAATCGCAGTTCCAGAGCTATATGCATTTGGGGGAGCATATTGTTGAAAAAATCGTGAAAGACCGCTTTGGGGAACGGAAGCCGAAGCCGCTAACCACCGGCGACTTTTTTGACGCGGCTGCGAAGCACGTGGAACAAAAGAAAAAGAAAGGATGATTGCGGCCTGACAGGAACGTCAAAGGGGCCCCGAAAGGCCCCTTTGGTGGGCGATCTCCAAATGCGCTGGGCCGACTGCGGAGTTGCGACCCGGGCGTCGCATTCCCTGCGGCGGCCGGAAGTGTCACCCATACACAAGCCGCCTGAAGTGCACGGTCCCAGCGCGCCTTTCCGGGATTCGCCGGGGCGCCACTCACCCCGGCGCACTGATGGTCATCACAGAAAGAGGTTGCGACCGCCCGATTCGCGTGCCGAAGAGCATTCATGGTTGGCCGCAAACTTGAATATCGTAATACGATATTATATCGGCGTCAAAACGGCTTTTGCGCTCCAGCCGCCGCCCGCAATCCGCGCCGGGGAGGTGTGCCTCAGAACCGCGAACTGCTCAGCTTTACATCGGCCCGCGACCAGGCCTGGCGGAAGCGCTTGTCAATTTCCATGGCCTGCTCTTTCTTTCCCTGGGCAAGAAGGCTTTCGCGCAATCCAAACAGCGACCATCCGTTTTCAGGATTTCGCCGCAGGTCGTCCCAGTACACCACCTCCGCCTCCGCCGGGCGTCCCGCCAGCAGCAGCGCTGCTCCAAGTGAATGACGCATCGGGTAGTGCCAATCCGGCGGTTCTACATACACCAGCGCATCCTCCAGCCGGACTGCTTTATCCAGATGGGCAATCGCTTCGTCATATTTCCCCTGCCGCGTTGCCATCTCTCCGGAGAGCGCTTCGACAGCGATGTTCAGAATGGCTGTTGCCGAGTTGTTGGACCAGGTGGCAAGCTGCGCCAATTCAGGAGAACCCGTAATCCGGCGCAATTCCTTCAACTCGGCGGATGCGTTGTCGAACTGGCCGAGGCCCGCGTAGGCCATGCCTCGCGCGTAATGCCAGGCGCCGTTCAAGAATGGAGAGTTGTACCCGGGCTGAGGCTCCCGCAAAATCGTTTGCCATTCGCCAAAGCGTATCAATGCGTAATACGGCACCACGAGAAAACCCTGCAGGATCGGGGCGTCCGCCAGAGCTTCGTTGGGAATCTGCCGGGCCGTCTTTCGCGCCGACTCGATCGCAACCTTGCTGCGGCCTTCCATCGTGGCTGCGCTCCACAGGAAATGGATATTGTGAGGGAAGTACGTAAGCGGATACATGCCCTGCGCACGGCATTGGGCGATATAGTCTTCATCCGCAAGAATGGCGCGTTCATTGGCCGCGCTGGAGTCTGCATATCGCCCGACGCGCTGGTAGATATGGGCCGGCATGTGGACCATGTGGCCGGCGCCCGGCATCAGGTTCCGGAGCCGGTCGGCGGCCGCCTCCGCGCGCTCGGGAAACGGCAGTTCCATCACATGAATATAGAAGTGGTTTGCGCCGGGATGGTTCATGTTCTGCCGCAGCACATTCTCCAGGGCCGCGATGATTTCAGTGGTTTCCGGACGCGGGTGGAAATCCGGCGTCCAGTAGTCCCATGGATGCAGGTCCATCAGCGATTCAGCGAAAAGCGCGGCGGCATCGAGGTCCGTGGGATAGTCGTTATGCAATTGGCGCATCGCGTTCGCGTAACTCACGTCACGTTCGGCCCTGTCTGCTGCTTTGCCCGAATAGCGATGGGCCAGTGCGGAGATGTACGCCTGTTCGCGGGGAGAAACTTTGGACTTGAGCGCAACGGCCTTTTGCGAAAGCTCATGGGCCGTGGCTTCGTCGGATGGATTCATCGGCATGTTAATGTTCGGTCCCATGACCAGGGCCTGGCCCCAATAGGCCATGGCGCAGTCCGGATCCAGCCTCGCTGCTTCCCGGAAGGCCCGGCCGGCCTCCTGATGGTTGAATCCATAGGTCAGGTTCAGGCCTTGATTCATGAAAAGTTGCGCCTGCTTTGAACTGGTGGTGACCGGAAAAACGTAGTTTCCAAGGTTCTGCAGGCGGGGCGCCAGAGCGCCTGAAGAAGCCTGCTTCTCATGGCCGGCTGATGCCGTGGGATGGACGTGGGTGGGGGTCTGTGCGGGAGAAATTCCGCAAAAAGCATAACCTGCGACAAAAATTGCGGCCACGTGGATGGCCCGTGCCAGTTTCATGATACCTCCTTATGCCGGGAAGAGAATACCCGGCAGCGTTTTCCAGGCCAACGGAAAAAAAGTCCTTCCTGCCCTCAGATCGAGCGCATTTGAAGTTGGCATGTCTGGAAATATGCGCTGGGCGCGCGTTTTTTTAATAGCGTATCACGATGTACATGAAAGACAAACCTCTTCGAAATCATAAAGCGTATAGTAAAGCTCATGGATAGGATCCGAGTTGCCGCATTGCAATATTTTATCCGTCCGGTGCAGGCGTTCAACCAGTTTCGCGACCAGGTCGAAGCGCTGGTTGAGACGGCCAGGGACTACAACTGCCATCTTCTGGTGTTCCCGGAATATTTCACGGTCCAGTTGCTGACTCTTGGAAATGTGAAGCGTCACATCCGCGAGCAGATCGAGGACCTGGCGAAGCAGGTCCCGGCATACAAGGAACTGATGCAGGACCTTGCCCGCCGCCACCAGATGTACATCGTGGGGGGAAGCATTCCCGTCAAGGAGGATTCCGGCGATGAGATTTATAACGAATCTTTCTTTTTCAGTCCGAACGGAGGCATTGGGGTCCAGGGCAAACTGCACATGACCCGGTTTGAAAAAGAGGAGTGGAAAATATCTCCCCGGTCGCGGCTCAGGGTCTTCGAAACCAGCTTCGGCAGGCTCGCGATTGCGATCTGCTACGACGTGGAGTTCCCCAACATCGCCAGGGCCGCTGCCCGCCACGGTATCAGCATACTGGTGGTGCCCAGTTGCACCGACGAACGGCAGGGATTTCTGCGGGTCCGGTACTGCTCTCACGCGCGGGCCATCGAAAACCAGATCTATGTCGTTCTGGCCCACACCGTGGGATCTCTGCCGATGGTGCCGGCCGTTTCTCTGAATTACGGCCAGGCGGCGATCCTTACCCCCAGCGATTTTGCGTTTTCCCGTGACGGGATCCTCGCCGAAGGCAACCCCAACCAGGAAATGATGGTGATCGGGGAACTCAATCTGAAGACTATCTCGGAATCGCGCAATAATGGGACTGTCTTGCCTTTGCTGGACAGTGTGCGAAGCGAGTCCATCGCCGCCGATGCCGATCTCGTGACTCTATGAACGGGCCGCTGTGCAAAGTGATCGTTCGCAACACACAGGCCGCGGACTTTCCGGCCATCATCGCCATGTGCCGCGAGGTCTATCCTCATGGCATGCCGTGGAGCGAAGAGCAACTCGCCTCGCACCTGCGTGTCTTTCCCGAAGGACAGTTTGTCGCGGTGGAGGAAACATCACAGGTTCTCGCCGGGATGGCCGCCAGTCTGATCGTCTTCTGGGACGACTATGACATGAAGACCAACTGGCGCGACTTCACCGACCATGGGATGTTCACCAATCACGATCCTGCCAATGGGCGCACGCTCTATGGGGCGGAAGTGATGGTAAGACCCTCCATGCAGGGCCGGGGTGTCGGTTCGAAAATCTACGCGGCTCGTCGGAAACTCGTTGAGCGCCTGGGATTGTTGCGCATCCGCGCCGGCGCAAGATTGCGCGGCTATCACTCCTATGCCGATCGCATGGGGCCGGAAGAATATGTATTGGCCGTTATCCGTCGCGAAATCTCCGATCCCACCCTGTCTTTTCAATTGAAGCACGGTTTCCAGGTGATCGGCGTGGTCTCCGGCTATTTACGGCACGACCCGGAAAGTCTCGGCAATGCCGCCATCATCGAATGGATCAATGCGAAAGTCGCTAAACCTGAGGACTATCGCGACCGGGACCCCCGGTTCATGGTTTGAGCTCCTTCGGGTTTGTTGAGCGGCCACCGGAGGTACTATGGAAAAATTGAAGCAGTGGTTGATCAGTACGGAGTACGAAAAGTTCATCACCGCCTTGATTGCGCTCGCAGTCGTCTTCATTCTCAGCAAGGTCGCGCAAAGCTGGATCAGCCGGCATGTGAAGGACACGGACATTCGCTACCGGGTGAGAAAAATCGTCACATTTCTGTCGTTCCTTGCGGCCGTGATTGTCTCGGCGGCCATATTCAGCGTCAGTCTTTCCGGTTTGTCTTTGTCGATTGGGGTCGCCGGGGCCGGCGTCGCGTTTGCGCTGCAGGAAGTGATTGCCAGCGTCGCGGGCTGGGCCGCAATATCGTTTGGAAGCTTCTATTCGCCCGGCGACCGCGTGCAGCTCGGGGGAATCACGGGCGATGTGATCGACATCGGCATCCTGCGCACCACCCTTATGGAAGTCGGCCAGTGGGTGAACGCTGACTTGTATAACGGCCGTATTGTCCGTATCGCCAACAGTGTTGTGTTCAAGAACCCGGTCTTCAATTATTCGGGTGATTTTCCTTTTCTCTGGGACGAAATAACCCTCCCGGTGCGCTACGGTTCAGACTGGGAGTACACCCGGGCCGTTCTCGGTCAGGTCGTGGATGAGATCTGCAAAGATTACGCCATCCAGTCGGCGGAATCGTGGGAACAGGCCGTGAAGCGATATCGGCTCGAAGCCGCCAGGATCGAGCCCATGATCACTCTGGCGGCCACCGACAACTGGATCGAGTTTACGGTCCGCTACATCGTCGATTACCGGAATCGCAGGCTGGTCAAAGACCGCCTCTACACGCGGTTCCTGGAAGAAGTTGACCGCTCGAAGAACCGGATTCGCCTGGCCTCGGCGACCGTTGAACTTTCCAATCTCCCGCGCCTGGCCATCCGGTTTCTAAATGGCGAAGGAAGCATCGATCCGCACTATGTTCCCTAGCAGGCTGCTGAAAAAATGCCGG
>OBLQ010000782.1_pt1 | contig 12162 bp, 9 predicted proteins | sample 1519881 | NCBI WGS metagenome assembly OBLQ01 (sample SAMN01911456, study PRJEB22533) | soil metagenome | biome: Soil | place: Malaysia | collected 2012-04-30 | depth DG_metagenome m | reverse complement strand
GGTTTTTGCCACGCCCTACCATCATACACCGTTCTACCCCTCCCCAACCCTCCCCTTACAAAGGGGAGGGCAATCTTCTCCAACCTTCATGACAAGATTTTTGATTTTTCCATCGTTATTCATGCGCCCATTAATCGTTGCGGCGATGATCCAATTTTAAGAAAGCCGCTTATGAAATTTCAAGACACTTAAAGTCAACACCACCACTGCCATGAAGGCCAGCACTCCGACTTCCAGCCAGAGATCGGACAAGGCCAAACCTTTCAGCGTGATACCGCGGATGATGCGCAGAAAAAAAGTCAAAGGAATGATATTTCCCAGCCAATGCACCACCGTAGGCATGGTCTCGCGCGGAAAGAAAAATCCCGAAAGTAAAATCGAAGGCGCCGCAAAAAACATAATCATCTGCGAAGCCTGCATTTGATTTTCTGCCAGAGTCGAAGCGAAAAGTCCCAGTCCCAGACAAACCATCATGTAAAGCCCGGTCAGTCCGAACAAGAGCAAGGCACTGCCCCGCACCGGTACGCCAAAGAGAAAATGCGCGGCGCTGAGCACCGTCGTCGCGATGAACATGCCGATCAGCAAGTACGGAATCAGCTTGCCGAGAATCAGCTCATAAGGCCGGATCGGTGTGACGAGCAATTGTTCGAGATTGCCGCGCTCCTTTTCGCGCACCACCGCGGAACTGGTAATCATGGGAATGAGCAACATCAAAAGCAAACCGACCACTCCCGGCACCAAGAAATACGAACTCTTCAAATCGGGGTTGTACCAAAGACGGGGCCTGAAATCGATTACTTGCGCGGGAGAAGCCACCAAGCCTTCCTTTTGTAAAAAAGCGGCGACGACGGCCTGGCTGGTGTTGAGCGCCGTGGTGGCCGGATTGGAATCGGTGCCGTCGATAATCATCTGCAAACGGCCGCCGCTGCCGGCCAGCGTTTTCCGGGCAAAATCGGGAGGAATGTGCAGCCCGGCCTTGGCCCGGCCGCGATCCAGAGCCGTGCGGATTTCACGGTTGGACCCGGCGATATCGTTGAAGTCGAAATATTCCGACTGCTGCAAGGCCTCGATCAAACGCCGGCTGAGCGGCGAATGATCTTCATTGTAAACAATGGTGCTGAGATGCTTGACGTCGGTATTGATGCCGTAACCGTAGAGCAAGAGTTGCATCACCGGCATGAAGATGACCAAGCCCAATGTTTTGGGATCGCGCAAAAGCTGAATGAACTCTTTCCAAATAATGGCGCGGATTCTATGCATCCCGATGCTCCGAAATAACGGCAAAGACGTCTTCTAAAGCCGCCGCAATAGGCTTGATGGAAAGGATTTCGATGCCGTGCTCCGCCGCGCTTTCCTGCATCGCGCGCGTCGCCGCCTCGGCATTCTCCACGTTGAGATGAAGAAAAGTGCCGTAAGCGGTGATTCCCGTCATGCCGGGAATATTTTCGAAGATCCGCGAAGCTTTCATCAAGGGCCTCGCTTCGACTTCCAAAACTTGACCCGGATTGTTGCGCTTCAATTCGGCGGGATTGCCGATTTTCAGGATGCGGCCGGCACTGATGAAGGCGATCTGATTACAGCGTTCCGCTTCTTCCATGTAATGCGTGGTCACAAATAGCGCCACGCCCTGCCCCGCCAGCTCGTAGAGCACTTCCCATAAAGCGCGACGGGACATCGGATCGACACCCGCCGTCGGTTCGTCCAAAAACAAAATTTTCGGTTCATGCAAGATGGCGGTGGCGACGGCAACCCGCTGTTTCCATCCGCCGGAGAGATTCTCCGTCAAAGTGCGGGCATAAGGATGAAGTCCGGTGAAGGCCATCACCGCTTCGATCCGCTCTTCGAGACGGCGCGGCGTAAGGCCGTAGATACGGCCGTAAAATTGCAGATTTTCCGTCACCGTGAGGTCGCTGTAGAGACTGAAACGTTGCGAAACGTAGCCGATCACGGTTTTGACTTTTTCCGGATATTTATCGACATCGTAGCCGCCGACCAAGGCCGTGCCGCTGCTCGGCTCGAGAATGCCGCAAAGCATGCGAATGGTCGTGCTCTTGCCCGAACCGTTCGCGCCGAGGAAGCCGAAAATTTCCCCATAGGCGATGGAAAAATGAATGTGGTCCACCGCCGTCAGCTTGCCGAAATGGCGCGTGAGTTCCTTCACTTCAATGGCGACGCTCATGGCGGACTCTCCTCGCGCAATAAGAGCCGGACCTCGGCCGCAACTCCGGGACGCAGGTAAGCAGGCGCCTCCTTTAAGGTGACTTTGACGGCGAAAGTTTGCGTGACGCGCTCTTCAGGAGTTTGCACGTTGCGGGGCGTGAATTCCGCTTGCGGAGCAATGAAAGTGACCTGTCCTTTGAAAATTTTTTCCAGTCCATCGAAACGAACTTCAGCTTCTTGTCCCATGTCGATGCGGTTGACGAAGCCTTCCGGAACGTAGACTTTCACCCAAAGCTTGGAGCGGTCGCCGATCACCAGCACCGGTGAATTTCCTCCGACGATCTCGCCGGTCTCGTGAACTTTGGTCAAGACCACCCCGGTGACCGGCGCCAAGGCGCGCTGATCTTGCATGGCGAGCTCGGCTTGTTCCACAGCCTGCCGGTTGCCTCCGCCCCGCGCCAGCAAACCGACCTGCCGATCGTAATCCCGCTGGGCTTGGCCGAAACGGTCTAAAGCGGCGAGCAATTCCCCTCGCTTGACCTCATCGCCCTCATCGACCTTGAGCACATCCAAGCGCCCCAAAACGGGAAAGCCGACGTCATGCTCGGTCATTTCAAGCGTTCCCGAAAGATTCAGCTCCTTTTCAGGATGGCGATTGTTGCACGAGAAAAACGGCCATAAGAATAATAAGGCGAACAAATATCGGGAAAAAATTCTAAGGGAAGCCTTCATGGTTCTTTTAATTCCTCCGCCCATTGCCGGATCCGCCCCAGCCGGTATTCCAGATTGATCCAGGCGAGACGATAAGTCGCCACGGCTTCGCTCTGAGTATCTTTGGCCACGGCCCAATCCGCTTGAGCTTCGACGATTTCGAGATCGCTGCCCAGTCCGAGCTCGCGCCGATCCCGAGCCAGTTTCAAAGCCTGAACGGCTCGGGTGAGATCCAGCTGCGCCGCCCGATAGACGGCTTGGGCTTGGCGAAGCGAAACCAAGGCGCGGGTGGCGTCGGCAAGACGATCGCGCCGAGTTTGGTCAAGCTGCGCTTCATTTTCGCGAATTTTAGAAGCCGCCTCCCGCAGCCGCGCCCGCCGCAATCCTCCTTGATAAATCGGAACCGAAAGCTGTCCTCCATAAGAATAAGTATCCGTTGAATTGTCCGGCGTGGTGCCGCTGGCTCCGACGTCGGCATTCACGGCTATTTTGGGATAATATTCCGCCTTCTCTTGCCGAAGCTCAGCAACTTGCAAATCCACCCGGCGCTTGGCGACCACAATATCCGGATGAGCTTCGAGAAGCGCTTCCAATCCTGAAGAATTAGGGATTCCGGTTGGGAGCCAAGATTCCCGCGAAGTGAAGCGAATTTCTTGGTCCTGAGGAAGACCGAGCGCTGCGGCAAGGTCCAGACGGCGCTCTACCGCGGCGCTATGTGCCTGGACCACACGGCTTTCGCTGCTACCAAGCATGGCCTTCGATTGAGTGACACGGAAAGCCGATCCCAAACCCAAGGATTGTTCCGAAGTCGCGACTCCCAATCGGGAACGTTCACGGCGCTGCAAAGCCCGGATATACTCCTCAGCATCTTGAGCACGCTGCGCTTCAATATAGAGGTTGGCGACCAAGGAAAGCGCCGCGGCTTCGGCTTGTCCCCGCTCCGCTTCGGAAAGCCGCTCGCCGCTCTTCGCGGCATTGAGGCGGCGCCGCGCAGTTAAATCAAAGAGCGTTTGCTGCAAAAAAATGCGCGCGTCGAAAACGTTAAAAGGCGGTGGCGTGACGTCGAAGCCTACGGCGGTACCCGGTTCGATGCCGAAAGCCTCGAGGTTGACCGTACGGCGATACTGCGAAGCAGAGGCGCTGAATTGAGGTCTAAGAGAGGACTTCGCCTGGGATATCCGCGCCAAAGCTTGCTGAACCCGCTCCTCGGCGATCAAGACTTGGATTTGACGTTCTCTTGCCATTTGTAGAGCTTGCTTGAGGCTTAAAGTCCGTGGTGGAAGCGAAGCTTGAGCCGAAGCCGGGCGGATCAGCACCAGGCTAGCGAACACCATCCATCCCATCCACGAGAAGCAAAGCCGTCGAGCCTTCATGAAATGGCGGAATATGAACGATCAAAACGAATTGTCAACGAAGCAAAGTTTTTTGCTGGACTAGCGAGGCTTCGTCTCAGATCCATAACGTGAAGAGTGAAGCGTGAAGCGTGAAGCGTTTAAGACTATTTGCGCTTCATTCTTCACCTCTTCACTGTTTACATATTCGCATCAAATTTCAGATTGTAAGTAACTGCTGGACCGGTAAACTGGTGCTCAATCATGAAATTAGATTTTGCAGAGAAAACAGCGAATCCCGAACAAGCGCGCTCCGGCTGGGCGGCGCTCGAAGCGGAACTGAAACGACAAGTGGCGGCTTCCGATCCGGAAACAAGGGACGCGCTGCTGGCCGTGTTGGGCAACAGCGATTTTTTGGCGCGCTGGGCGCGGCGTTTTCCCGAACAAGTCGCGCGGCTGGCGGCCTCGGATTGGCGCCGCGTTTGGGGACCTGAGGATTTTTTCCGCGAAGCCGAGGCCGAAGGCTTGACGGCTCCGATGCTCCGCGAGGAACTGCTCGCCAAGCTGATCGTTTTAAAATATCGCCATTTGTTTCGCATCACGCTGCGCGACTTGGGCGGAATAGCACCTTTTCAAGAAGTCGCCGCCGAGTTCAGCGCCTTGGCCCGGACCGTCTTACAAATCGCGCTGCTCTGGCAAAATACTTCCCTAGGAACGGAATTCGGCGCTCCACGCGTCCTGGAGGGACGGGAAATCCCTTTTTCGGTGCTGGCGATGGGAAAATTGGGCGGCAACGAACTCAACTTCAGCAGCGATCTCGACCTGATTTATTTTTACGGCAGCGACAGCGGTATTTCTCAAAAACTACCGCTCAGCGCTCATGAATATTTCACCAAACTTGCCGAACGCTTGACCGCTTTTCTGCAAGGCAAAAGCTCGAGCGGTTTCCTCTACCGAATCGATCTCGAACTTCGTCCCGAAGGCAAGGCCGGCGCTTTGACGAGCAGCATCGACGCCATGGAGGATTACTACGAAAGCTTCGGGGCCGATTGGGAAAAGCAAGCGATGATCCGTGCCGACTGGGCGGCGGGCGACATCGCCTTATGTCGCGATTTCTTGCAACGCATCCATCCTTTCGTTTTTCCCAAAATCGGCGATTTTTCTTATTTGAGCCGCTTGAAAAAAATGAAGGAAAAAATCCTCGACTCGATACGGGCAAAATCTTCCCGGACTTTTCATGTCAAATTGGGGGAAGGAGGCATTCGCGAGATCGAGTTTTTCGTCCAGGCCATGCAAATGCTGTTCGGCGGGAGGATTCCTTCCCTCCAAATCGCCAATACTCTGGAAGTGTTGCCCCGCTTGCAGCAGGCCGGACTCATTGCCGCCGAAGAAGCGCAGGCCCTGAGCGAAGCTTATGTTTTTCTCCGCACCTTGGAGCACCGCTTGCAACTCGTCGAGGAGCAGCAAACCCATCAATTGCCGGAGAACGAAGCGGAACTCGAACAATTGGCGCGGCGCATGGCTTACCGGCAAAAAGAGCCGCACGAGGCGGCGACCTGCATGCTGGAAGATTTAGAGAGGCACCGTGGCCGCGTGCAAGCCGCGTTCAATGCCTTGCTCGACAAACGATTTGAGGATTGAGATTATGACGTGAAGAGTGAAGCGTGAAGCCTTTAGGATGATTTGCGCTTCACGCTTCACTCTTCACGCTTCACGCCTCCGCAAGATTCAAAGATTAACGGATTGAGAAGCTAATGAAACATTATCCGGATCTCGAAGCCGAAATTCTCGAGCTGCGCCGTTTCAAAAAAGAAAGGCATGCCGCAATTCAGAGCGCGTTTTTTTCCGGACAGCAAGACTTATCCGAAACAATGGCCGAACTCACCCACACGGCGGAAGCCATACTCCTCAAGGCTTGGCGTCTCGCCAAAGAGGAACTCAGCCATCTTTACGGCCCGCCGGGCTGCCGGGCTCGCGACGGCTCTTACCTTCCCAGTCGCTTCGCTGTTGTGGGCATGGGAAAATTCGGCGGAAGGGAATTGCATTTCGGCAGCGATCTCGACCTGATCTTCATTTACAGTTGCAACGGCGAAACTCAGGGACCGAGATCCGTCACCAACAAAGAATATTTCGCGAAACTCGCCCAACGCATCATCAGCTATCTGACGATGACGACCCCGCTAGGCTATGCTTATAAAATCGATACGGAGCTTCGCCCTTCCGGAAACGCGGGAACTTTGGTGACTCCCTTGGACACGTGGATCACTTATTACCGCGACCAAGCGGCTATCTGGGAACAACAGGCCTTGCTCAAAGCCCGCCTGATTTTCGCGGAGGAGGAATTTGAAAAAAGCTTTGACGGTCTGTTCCAAAGCCTGGTCTATCTCAAACCTTTTCCCAAACACTTCGGCCAAGAAATTCGGCGCTTGAGAATGCGTATCGAAAGCGAACTCGCCAAGGAAAGCAATATTCGTTGGGATTATAAAAAAGGCTGTGGCGGCCTGATCGACATCGAATTCACCGTTCAATATCTGCAAATGAAGTGGGGCCTGACTTGTCAAACTTTGCTCACGCCGAATACGCTCGAAGCATTAGCCCGCTTGCAACAGAGCCGTATTTTGGAGAGCGCCGAACTCGAGCTGCTCCGCCAAGCTTACCGTTTCTACCGCCGACTCGAGATTTATCTTGAATCCATTTTCGATCTCGCCGAAGGTTATCTCGATTTGGAACATGAATGCCTTCCGGATTTGGCCCGGAAAATGTCTTTTCCCGGCAAAGCGGAATTTCTAGGGGCTTTCGACCATTATCGCCGCGAAGTGCGCCGCTTATTTTTAAAAACACTCGAAATAGAAGGACCGTAAATGCTGCACGAAATCGCCGAACATTTCTTAAAGCGCCGCGAAAAAATCGAGGCTTTCTTCGCCGAGAAAACCCGCGACTTGACGCCGCCGCTCTATTTGAGCTGCGACATCCGTAATTCAGGCCGAAAAATCGGGGTGGTAGACACTAATTTATTTCCCGCGGGTTTCAATAACCTTTGCAACTCCTATTCCCGGGCGACTTCTCAGGCTCTCCGCCGCTACTTTCAAAAGCATCTTCCTCAGGTACGTCGGCTCATCCTGCTGGTGGAAGAACACACCCGCAACCGCTTCTATCTTGAAAATGTCCACCGCTTGCTCCAACTGCTCGGGGAAGCCGGCTTAGAGGCACGGGCCGCCTATCTAGGACAGGAAATTGCCGAGTCGACTTTGACCATTGAGTTAGGCGAAGGAAAAACACTTCAGCTGGAGAAACTCTGTATCGAAAACGGCGTTCCCCGGCTCTCCGACTTCAACGCCGATTGGATCGTCTCCAACAACGACTTTTCGCAAGCTCCTCCCGAAGCTCTCTTGCCCTTGCTGGATCGCGTTTCTCCTTCCCCGCGCCTAGGCTGGCATCGGCGGCGCAAAAGTCGCCATTTTTCGCTGCTCCAAGAATTGACTGAAGAGTTTGCTCAAGTTGTCGAACTCGATCCCTGGCTGCTCCACTGTCGCTTTGCCGTTGAAGCCGCTTTGGATCTGAATGAGGAAAAAGATATACAGCGCCTCGCCGCGGGAGTGGGCCGCGTTCTCGAGCAAGTGTCCGACGATTACCGGCGCTACGGACTGGAAGAAAACCCCTACGTCTTTGTTAAAAACGATGCCGGAACTTACGGGATGGGACTGGTGGAAGTGATGCAGCCCGAAGAAATTCTCACGATGAACCGCCGTACCCGCAACAAACTGCTCAGCGCCAAGGGCGGAACCAAGAATGGGAACAGGCATAGCAATTTTCTGGTCCAGGAGGGCATTCCCACCGCCGATTTTTACAGCGGCTTTCCCATTGAGCCGGTCATTTATATGGTCGGCTTTCAGGTGGTCGGAGGATTTTTTCGGATGAATGCGGAACGAGACGCCTTCTCTTCGCTGAACACGCGCGGCATGGCCTTCGCCTGCCTCTGTCTGCACAAGATCGACGAACCCCATGAAGGAGATTTCTTACGCTGCGCGGAGAAACAAAATTTGGTGAGTTTGGCGTCGGTAATGGCGAGACTTGCGGCTTTAGCGGCCGCCCAAGAAATGGTGGAGCTATAAGCCTGCCTATTCTTCGGCAAAGGCTTTCTCGCGTCTCTCTTCTTCTTCTTTGCAGCGAATGCAAAGATCGGTCACCGGACGGGCTTCCATTCTTTTGACGCCGATGTCATCGCCGCAGGATTCGCAGACGCCGTATTCGCCGTCTTCGATTTTTTTGAGAGCCTTGTCGATTTTGCGGAGCAAAATGCGCTCGCGGTCACGCAGCTTAAGATTGATGGCCTGGTCGGTTTCGCTGCTGGCGAGATCGACTTCATCCGGCAAATCGCTGGGATCGAACACGACGGATTGTTCGCTGATCGATTCGTTGAGTTGCGTGATGGCCTTGCGCCGTTCAAGCAGGATGTCTTTAAATTTTTTCAGGTCTTTTTTATTCATCGCGACCTCATCTGTTTGATAATGTCTCCCGAAACCGAAGCTCCATATTGATTAAAAGGGAATATCTTGTCAACGAGGATCTCGGTTGCTAAGCTCACAAAAAATGCCCTCTCCCAAGAATAATGCCATTTTATTGCTCGTTTCCCCCGACCAGCCGGGACTGGTATCCGCGATTTCGGATTTCGTCTTTCAACACCGGGGCAATATCGTCGATTCCGACCAACACACCGACTTTGAAACCGGCACTTTTTTAATGCGTCTGGAATGGGAAATGGACGGCTTCGCGCTCGATCGCCCGACCCTGGCCGCCAAGCTCAAGCCGCTGGCCGAAAAGTTTCAGCTGCAACATTCTTTACATTTCACCGACCGACGTTGCCGCATGGCAGTGTTGGTTTCTAAATATCAACATTGTCTCTACGATCTCTTGGTGCGTCATACGCTGCGGGAACTGGACGTCGAAATTCCCTTGATCTTGAGCAATCATCCCGATCTTCAAGAAGTCGCGGAACATTTCAACATTCCCTTCCATCACGTTGCGGTCACGCCGCAAAACAAAAAGGAGGCCGAAGCCCGGCAACTGGCCTTGCTGAAGGAGCAGCGCGTCGATTTGCTCGTCCTCGCCCGCTACATGCAAATTTTGAGTTCGGATTTCGTCGCGGCTTATCCCAACGCGATGATCAACATTCACCATTCCTTTTTGCCGGCCTTTATCGGCGGCAAACCCTATCACCAAGCTTACGCCCGCGGCGTCAAACTGATCGGCGCCACCAGCCATTACGTCACTGCCCAACTTGACGAAGGCCCGATCATCGCGCAGAGCGTCACGCACGTCAGTCACAAAGACCGCGTCGAAGACCTGGTTCGCAAGGGTCGCGACCAAGAAAAACTCGCCCTCGCTTATGCGGTGCGCATGCACGCGGAGCGGCGTATTTTGACCTATAATAATAAGACTGTGGTTTTTGAATAAGCGGCTCTCCCCCCTTTACGAAAAAAGAACCGTCGAGAGCGATGCCCATTCCTGATTGGATTTTTGAGATTCTTTCCGAATTCGCTTTGATGCGATCTGAAGACGCTTCCGCCTCGATATCTCGTGGAGTTTTTTTTGAAGCTCGCGAATTCCCGCCATAATCACGGCTTTTTTCGAGGAAAATCCCAATGCCTTTTTTAAACAGTGAATCTGCCGCTCTTCTTCGGAATTGATGTGTATCGTATGGATCTTCATATATTTGCCCTTAAATGCTTATTAAGCCGCCAAAGCCTCCGCGGCCCGCCGTGATTCGAAAAACTGCAGAATCAGCGGCAAAAACAACAAAGTGGTAATCAAACAAGTCGCCAGCCCGATGACCGCCAGCACTCCCATCGAGCGCAAGCCTCCGTGAGAACAAAACATCAATCCAAAAAAACCCGCCGCATTCGTCAGCGAGGCCAAGGTCGCGGAAATTCCGGTGGTGCTGAGAACCCTATTGAGCGATCCACGCCCCAATTCTTCATAGCGGTGATAAACGTGAATGCTGTTGTCGATGCTCATGCCCATGACCGCCGGAATCATCACCATATTGTAAAGATTCAAATGAATACCCGCGAGATACATCACGCCCATCACCCAGAAAACTCCCGCCAAAATGGAAAACATCACCAGCAAGGTTTTGCGCAAGCTTCGAAAGTCCAGCAGCACGAAAGTAAAAACGCTGAGCACCGAAATGACCAAAACTTTTCTGGAATCCCGAAACATCGTCTTCAGAACTTCCCCGAACACCACCGCATCGCTGCTGGCCCGAAATTCACCGATCGGGGTTTGGAGCCGGCTGACTTCGTCCGCAAAAGCAATGGCGTTGCGGCCGTCGTCCATTTCCAATTTCGGCTTGGCGAGAATCAACATGACCGTCCCGGGAATTTGCGCCTGGCCGACGAACAGCTCGGTTAATTCGGGGGGTATTTGATCCGGCTCCACCGGCTCTGTTTCCGCCAGCGCGGCTTTAAAGCGGTCCAGATCGACTTTGTCTTTCTCGGGCACCAGCTTGATCGTGTCGTCTTCGAGCAGCTTTTGAATCTCCCGGATGACTTTCATCTTTTCCGCTTGTTGGGCGGGAACCAGAGAATAGACCGAATTCGCGCCTTGCAGCGTGGTGTCGGGATTGCTGTCCCGCTTTTTCTCCACGGCCGCTTTGACGGCCTCCGCTTCGGCGGGGTTATGAATAATCAGTCCGGCGGGATTATTGACCCGTTCGCCCGAAGTGACGCGCTGCATTTGCTTGGCCAGCCTATTTTCGGAACTGTCCGAACGGATTTTTTTGGAATCGTATTCAAAGGAAAGAAAGGGCGTCGCCAAAATCGAACCGACCGTGATGAGGCTGAACAAGACGAGCAAAGTGCGGACAAAGTCGGGACTGAAGCGGAAATGCCCTTCGAACTCTTTGATTTCTGTTTTGAACCGGATGAGACGAATTTTCTCGGCAAGCACCAGGGAAGCCGGAAAAAAAGTGAAGTAAAGCAAGAACAAAGTCCAAAGGCCGACGCCTGAAATCAAGCCGAATTCGCTGAAGCCGCGAAAGTCACTGAAAATCATCAGCAGAAAAGTGACCGCCAAAGACGCCACGGCGGTCAGCACCGCCGGCCCCATGGAAAGGTAAAGCTCTTCAAAGGTCTCCTGGAGGGAACGGCCCTCTTTGCGGCTTTCATAATATCTCGAAAACAGGTGAATACCGGTTTCGACGCCCAGTCCGCCGAGAATGGCGAAGAGAAAAGAAGTGGTAACGTTTAATTTGCTCACCCAAAAAGAGGCCAGCGCCAAGCCGATGGGAATTCCCAAGGCCAGAGGGAGGAAAATCAAAAAGACGACTTGCGGGCGGCGGAAACGAAGCAAGAGCGGGAGAAAAATCAAAATACCCGAAATGATCCCCGCGACTTTCAAGTCGTGGATCAAGGCTTGGTATTCCAGCACTCGGCTCGATCTGCCGAAATAAAGTTTCATCGTGGGGTCGTAAGTTTTTAAATCGACGGTCTTGACGGCTTTTTCCAGTTCTTCCTGGAATTTCTTTTCCTCGGCCAAGTTGAGATTCGGCTGCTTCGATTCGACGTAAATGGCGAAGATTTTGCCGTTCGGGCTCACGTAGTATTCGCTGGAAGTCCCCTCCGCGCCGTAACGGTCTTTATACTTGGCTTCCATATCTTTGAAATCAAGCTTGGCGTCTTCTTCCCCATCGAAACTGATGTAGAGCGGACCCAGTTTTTCGCGCTGAATTTTGCGGTCCACTCGGTGACGGATTTCCTCCAAATCCTTGGTGTCCAGGAACATCAGTTTATGTTTGTCGAAAAAATCGTAAGCGACTTTGGTAATCAGAACCTTGCCGATCCAGGGATTTTGCTCCAGTCGGGCTTGCAAATCATGGAGCAATTGCTTGGTATGTTCGGGGTTTTCCGATTCGAACATGACGGCAAAGCGTTTTTTCGGCTGCAGCTTGTCGCGCAGTTCC
>OBLQ010000781.1_pt1 | contig 12165 bp, 5 predicted proteins | sample 1519881 | NCBI WGS metagenome assembly OBLQ01 (sample SAMN01911456, study PRJEB22533) | soil metagenome | biome: Soil | place: Malaysia | collected 2012-04-30 | depth DG_metagenome m | reverse complement strand
TTCGCCATCATCCAGCAGGTCCGAGCGGGCACTTGCCCAGTGTTCCTCATCGTCAATTCCTTCAGGCAAAGGCCAATCCTTGTCGCCTCCGTAATTGAACCATTTGCCTTTGGCGGCCCCCTCTGAAGGAGGAAAATACTGGCCGTAGTATTGGGGATTCACAAACAGATACGGGTGACCGCCAAATTCCACCTGCATCAGCCTGCCGCCCAGTTGCGGGACAATAGTCAGTGTCGTCCATTGATTGGAAATCTGTTCGGCTTTCCAGCCGTGAAAGGTTGTCGCATTAACAGTGCAGCCGCCCGCCGGCGGTGCCGGCTGCCCATTTGCCAGCACGGCCAACAGTAAACTTAGAGTCAGTGCCAGTGCGGCACCAGTCACGGAACAAGATCGCATAATCCCTCCACCTCCCACGGGCCCCAAATTGACCAGGAACCATCATCGTGAAAGGAGTAACGTTAGCATGAGTCTTCATTTTGCGCGCGAAAAAACCGGAGCTATATCCGTGTCTCTGCTTGTATAGATCCTGCTCCGGGGTGGCGGCCGGCAGGTTCGAAGACTGAGTGGATGGGAGACCGTTCCAAAACTGGCCGCCGGGGTGAGGCTGGAACCTCCGTCTGCCCATTCGGCATGGCTCCTCTGAATCTCATCTCGAGGAGCCAGCCTGGCGGAATGATTCGCTCAATTGCCGCACATTGGGTTTCCGCGCGGGTTCCTTCAGCACGCGGTATCTCAAGTTCCCGCGAGATCAGAGCTTGAAGAAGATCCGCCTCTTGTACAGCCAGTAGCAAATGTACCAAAGCATGAGCCAGACAGCTAAACTGGTCATAATTTCTCCCGTTAGATGGCCGCCCCAGGCAAACGCCGCAATGGTGAAGGGCTGGGCAATCTTGTGCAACCACTCAGCCCCGGCGGTGTTTGTTAAGATGTAAATAAAAATCGAGTTCATTCCCACGATGTTGAAAAAGATGGCCCATTTTTTCCACCCCTTCACATCAATCAACCAGTAAGAAAGGGCCAGTGCCAGCAGGCAAAACCCTCCGCTGACAATCACGAAGGAAGCGGTGCAAATGCGTTTGATGATGGGGTCCACGGGATTCAGTGAAAATCCAACAATCACCCCGATGATGCCCGGAATGACCAGCGCCTTGATCTTCTTCATGGGCTCCCAGGCGTTCTTCAGGACCTGCCCGGCAAGCACTCCCCACATGGTGTGGGCTGTAGTAGGCACGGCGTTAAATGCCACCCAATGGCCTCTGGAAAGTTGGGGCATGATTGCCAGGTCCACCCAGGAACCGAAATTGTGGTCTGGCACAAAGGCCTGGTTAAACCCTGCAACGGGCCAGGTGCGGTATAACAATTCGGTGATGATTAGCAAGAGGAACGTGAAACCGATCTGCGTTCGGGTTGACTTGCGCATCATCAGGAAAGCCACCAGGTAGGTAAAGGAGAGTTGAGCCAGCACGTTCCACAGCTGAAACGTTATGTGGCCGGGCCCGATGCAATAGAGCGCCCAACCAAAGAAAAGAAGGAGCCCGGATCGCTTGAGGACATGCCGAAAGGTCTGACCCCAGGTATCTCCTCGCGCCCATCTTTTGCCGATGGCAAAGGGCATCGCTACTCCAACGATAAACATGAAGAAAGGCTGGACGAGGTCCCAGAAGTGAAGTCCGTTCCAGGGATGGTGATCGAGCTGCCAACCCAAAAAGCCGAGCACGGTACCGTGTAAAGCCGGATTCCTTAGGAGCGAATACAATTCAGTCGACTCACCAATGAGTAGGAACATCGTGAAACCCCGGAAAAAATCGAGTGACGCCACCCGCCCTTCGAAAAACGAAGGCTGCCCCGAATCCTTATCCATAAACACCCTCCTTTTAATAAGTCCGTATCCTCTGGAATCCTGTTAGCCCGCGATGTTCCGCTTCAGGAGCCTTGCCGATACGCACGCCAAGCTACGCTGACAAGCCCTCATGATATTGAGTTATCTTCCCCTGTGGCCGTCTTTCAACTAAACGTTGATAGCCTGGAGCTCCTTTCAGCTGGAAGCTCCCAGAATCTACTCAGTGCTATCTTGGGCCATAAGCTTGCCTTAACTTTCGTCTTACTTCAACAATTATTTACGGATAGGACCTGAATTGTTACGGACGGGCAAATTGGCCGTTGAATTAAGGCTCGGATTCACCAAAGGTCAGTGGGCTCACAAAAAGTCCAAGCTGACCCCATATAGCTTGTCGATCCGCTGAACTCGTCCAGTAGATTAGTGACACTAGGGCTCCTTTCTTTGGAGTGAGGATGGAGCGAGGAACTCGAGGGGAGTGAGGTAGCCGAGAACCAGCTCAGGGGGGAACGTGTTATAGGTTCGTTACCAAGCTTGGAGTTCGCAGTTGATCACAGCGACGGGGAGCGAAAAGGGGTGATCTCATAGAACTCCTCGGAGTGGGTAAGGTTGGCGCGCTCGACTCGGCCGTTGAGCCCAGGGGAGCGGGGACGGAAGGACCAAGAGCTGGATGCCGCGTTGCAGGCAAGCCTGTTCGAAGACGGCGGCGAACATCGCGACGGTTTGCCTCCCGGTCATGCCTGTCCTGGTGGATTTCCCGCGTGTCTTTACGAATATCGCGCCGCACCCGTTGAGCACGCGCCGGCAACGCCATAGTGGAAACTCCCGAAAGGCCGAAGGCCGCAGCGGGCCGTGACCCTCCGGAGGGATGTGCTGGTGTCGGAACGAATCTGCATGCCGTGTCCTCCCAGTGCAAGTTTCTACTGCATGCAGATAAACATATTGGCAGTAATTGAGTTGATCCAGTCTCGAACGTTAATACTCTTGGAGCCCTAGGGATTAATGCTCAATGCAGCCACTGCAGGGGCTGCATAGATTTGAAAGAGGCGCTATCCGGTCACACTGTGGTGTTACAGAAAGTGGTGTCTTCGGGAAAGCGGTCCTCAGAGACACCTGGGGAAATGGCTAAAGCGGTGTCCAGCCCGGGCGCGGGCCAAAACGTAAGGGCCTTCAGGAATCACGGCAATGGTCGAGCCGGGAGCAAGTGCCGAGGTCAGCGCCTGGACAGCAGCATCCACTGTGGGGTACGAATTTCCCCACAATGAACCATGGAATTCGTGAGGCAATCCTGGAACGTGGTAGAAGACTTCGGCATTGTCAGTCACCAGCCCCAGCTTTTCAAGTTGCCATTGGTCCACCACCACCGGTGACCGCACGATGTGCTCCATGAACTCGCGGTCAGAGCGGTGCTCCGCCAGTAGTTTGCTGAATTCTTTTCCGCCTGAACCTTCCTCGCAGGCGGCCATCAGAAGGATCTTCCCGCCCGGTTTAACAATCTGCGATGCAGCCGTGATGCCTTTAATAGACTGATAGAAGGTGAGATCGAGCGGATAGCCGGCGCCTGTGGTGATCACGGCGTCCACAGGCTGGTCAAGCGTTTCGAGCATCACCTGGGAAACAAATCGAACTCCTTCGCGATGCGACCGGATGGGGTCACCTGCAAACACCCCCGCAATGGGACGCTGCCCCATTCCCCGGGCAAGCGCGACGTCAACCAGAAAATCGTGGCGCGCCATTCCGGCAATCTCCAGAAGTTCATGATGAAGCGGATTCTGATCGATTGATCCTTCGCATGAGCGGCGGTCCCTCATAAATTTGGTGCTATGGAGGACTTTGATGGTTTCCTGAGCGGCGAGGCCGGGCGCGATGAGTTTGCGGCCGCCGGAAAATCCCAGCATGAGATGCGGCTCAATAAAGCCCACGGTGATGTGAAGGGCGGCGGAAACAAAGCGTTCGTCAATATAGACAGGCGTTCCGGATGCGGTAGAACCAAGATGCCGGTGTTCTCCAAGTGCCCGGGCATCGTGGTTGACAATGTGACAGCGGGCGGCAATGTCCTCACCGCATATCTCACGAATTTCTGCCGATGAGGCCGGTCGGTGCAAGCCAGTGGCAATAATGATCGTCACCTTCTCGCGCGAAATGCCCCCTGCTTCCAGATCTGAAAGGATGGCGGGAAGAATGAGGCGGTTCGGAACCGGGCGAGTGATATCACAGACCGAAATAGCGGCGGACGGCTTCCCGCGAGCGAGTTCCCGGAGAGGAGGGCTGGCAGTAGGAGCGTTGAGCGCATGCCGGACAGCTTCCTCCGCGTGCTCAACGGGGACGGCCGACCGGGCCTCCAAGACACGATAATGAAATCCCTCGGGCAAGTCGACGGTGAGACCCTTTTGTCCGAATGCTAGATCAACATGCATAGGCTAAAACAGGCACAAGAAGACAGTCGGAATCCCCATTATAGACTCTGGACAGACCTAATATATAAACTTCGCCTATTCGAACGAAATTGCTAGCCCGGATTCAGCGGTTGGAGGCTCCTGCGCCTCAAGCCTTCTATTAAGTAATTCCACCATTGCGGAAGCAGATCTCAGGACCTCAGAACGCCTTGTCTATTCTCCGCAATCACTGGAGCGACCGAATTACTGAAAAGGTAGACTTACCTGTACGAATGCAAATTCCGCCCCATATCCTCTGTGCTATACTCCCGACATTTAAAACCGCGCTTCAAGCTTGGAGGGATGATGAATCGAAGAGATTTCATGGGAAGCGTTGTCGCAGGAATGGCAGCGTCCCAGGCCGGGAATGCCACAGTGACCAGTCTCCCCAGTACGGCAGTGGCTCTTAAAGGGGTGAGTTGGATCAAGAGCGGACTCATTACGGCCGGTGGCCTCCATGAACCGTATTTATTTGTGCTCCGGCGTGGGGGTGAGTCGCTAGCTGCCAGGAAAATCCACGATTGGAACCAGAGTGAGGCACTGATCCGCCAACTTAAGGATCAAGGTGTAGAGGTCTTCCATACCCATTTCTATAAGGGGTTTGGGATGGCCGCTGAAATGCCGGAGATGCTGGAGACCAAGCGGGCTGCACAGATTGCACATCGCTACGGAATGAAGGTCGACACCTACCTCCAGTGGAATACGATGATGTATGAGACGTTCTTTGCTGAAGAGCCACGCGCCAAGGACTGGATTCAGCGGGACGCGAGCGGACTGCCCATCCTGCTGACCTATGGTTACCAGCAATCCTACCGTTACCGGCCCTGCTTCTCCAACGTTGAGTACCTCGCGTACCTTAAGAAACTGGTTCGCTTTGCGGTCGAGGAGGTCAAGACCGATTTCATCCATTTTGATAATTTCGATCTCAACCCCGAGCCCGATTCCTGCCACAGCCCGAGTTGCGTCAATGGGTTTCGCAACTACTTGAAGTCGAAGTACTCGCCGGAGAGACTCCGGCTACGCTTTGGATTCGAGAACGTTGATCACGTTAATCCGCCACAATGGAACCGAAACAATCCGCCCGAGAAAATGGCCATCATCTTTGACCCGGCCATCCAGGAATGGGTTGATTTCCGCTGCCAGGTGATGGCCGACGCTCTGCGGCAGATGGCCGAGTCTGCGAAGTCACTCAACCCTGAGGTGGCGATTGAAATCAATCCCCATGGCATCACCGGCGGGAACCGCGCGTGGATGAATGCCATCGACCATCCCCGGCTGCTTACTTCGACAGACGCTTATGTGACCGAAGAACAGAACTTCGCCGAATACTTTCCCGACGACGGACGGCTGGTTTCCAAAATCCGCAGTTACAAGCTCGCCCGGGCCTACGACAACGTTCTGATGACAATGTCTCCGAGCGAAGTGGCCACAGCCGAAAAGCTGGCTTTCAACCAGACGATTGGGACGGCAGGCAGCGCACCGCTTCCGGCGTGGATGCTCGACTACATCGGGTTCTACAGGAAGCACCGCGACCTTTTCGTTGGAGCGCGTGATCTGGCAACTGTTGGCGTTTTGCGGTCATACCCCTCCATCACCTATCACAACGCCAAAGCGCAGTTGGTGGCCATCCTGGTGGAGCAGGCTCTGATCCAGTCACGCATCCCGTTCCATCTGATATTTGACGAGCCTTTGCCCGATCTGTCAAACCTGAAAGTCTTGATCCTTCCGGATTCGGAATGCCTGTCGGATGACCAGATCGCGAAGATTAAGAGCTTTGTTGAGGCCGGAGGCGGGTTAATTGCCACCGGCCAGGCAGGGGTTTACGACGAATGGCGCCGACTTCGGATCGAGCCGGGTTTGAAAGGTTTGGCTCACGGGCAACAGCCGGCAAGCGCCTACGAAGAACGGGTGGGAGCGTTAAAAATCTCCTCGGGGTTGCCGGTCCGGAAATTGGTTGGGAAGGGCCGGGTAGTTTATTTTCCGGGAATTCCATTTGATGGACCGCTCCCCAGGATGGAGCCCTATTTCACTATTGACAACAGATTTTGGAAGCGCCCGTCAAATTGGGAGGAACTGATCGGTGAGATTCGATGGGCCGCAAATGCGGAAATGCCTGTCGATATCTCAGGGCCGGAATTCCTTGCAGCCAACCTGGTTTGGCAGCCGGATAAACAGCGGGAGATGGTGCACCTGGTGAACTTTAACGCCAAGAGTTCTCCCTCGATTTCTGGCATCGACGTCGTGTGCCGCCCTCCTGATAGCGAAACCGTAAAAACCATAAAACTTTACGGGCTGGAGCACGATGCGGCTATCGACCTTCCGTTTAAGACTCGGGCCGACACCGCATCATTCACCGTTCCGGAAATGAAAACCTATGCGCTTATCGTTGTAGGCTGGTAACACGATGCCAACTTGCCTTCTCCCTTTCAATGGGCATGGTTCTCCACAACCCGATAGATATCTGGACCCCTGGAGGCAAGCCCAAACCATACACTTTCGCGAGCCCGGACAAGAGAAGCAGCAGAAAATACCGTAGTAGCCATTTTAGCGGTAATTTTTGCCACAATATTTCCCTGAATGGCACGAAGGATTGGCCTTGCCAATGTGGAAGGTGTTGGTGCCCATCTGCGATTCACGCTACCTCCGTCTATATCCATGTTATAAAATTCGGTGTGGTCGCTTTAGTACGTTCGTGAAGAACAGCAACTTCCATGTTTCATCCTATGAGCGTTTTCCCAGCGGAAATTCGTAAGGACAGAATAGTGATTCGTAGCCTTGCTTTGCTATGCATGCTCTTAGCAGTGTGTATCCAGGTTCGCGCCCAGGGAGTCATTGTCGATGGCCGGACGGATGATGGTTTCTGGCGTCGGGTCACGCCCGCAAAACTTGTGCCGCAAGAAGCTGGCATTCCAGCGGATATGGGCGGCGAGGTGCGGGCGGCCGTTGCCGGAAAATTCCTGTATCTCAACGCCTTTCTTCCGGAACCCATCGGAAACGTCACGGCGCGATCGATTGGTGTGAATCCAATCTGGGAAGGCGGGGGCGAAGCCCGCCACACCAAGGCAGCACGGCGCATTACTTACGGAGAACCGGAGGGAGAGGATTTCGTTCGATTCATTCTTCGCATCTACAACGAGAACGACTGGATGATACAAGTGGGTCCTTTGGGCGCCTATTCGATACGATGGCGATGGACCGGCGAGCACGAATGGTACACCAGCGATCCTGAAAAATGTGCCGGCTTTCTCGTCGCATCGACAATCGGAAAAGACGGCTGGAGTGTTGAGGCCGCAATTCCCCTGGTAGAACTTGGTTCTCCTCGCCCAGGTAACATCCAACTTGCTGTTGAGAGGAATCGCGCTGAGCGCTCCGACACACCGCAAGAGCAGTGGTATTGGCCGCGAGGACAACCCACCGCTGAAGTAACGAGCGTTCCATCCGGCAACGAAAGTATGCCTGATCCTTCCTTCCGGCCACCTCTACTCGGAAACAGCCAGCCGCCAATCCCCGTGGGTTATCAAAAGCATCTTCCTGACATCCGCGAGAACTGGACCGGGGCCGTGTGGCGTGCTGTTCCCGTCTGGACCCTAACACGCAACGAACCCGCGGCCCGTCTTCCGGAATTTCCGACTGAGGTCAAACTCGTCCATGATGGCCACACGCTTGCGGTCCTTGCGCGATGTATTGAATTTTCTGGCGTTAACGCCCGTGCCAGGGAGCGTGACGGCAGCGTAACCAGTGACGATAGCTTCCAGGTCTATCTGGCAACCTCCGGTTCCTATTACGTGCAATATGCCATAAATCCACATGGCACTGTGCTCGACGCTTCCGGGCACCAGGGAAGCCCCCGGCTCTCCTCGCCCCACGTGGAATGGAATAGTCCTGTGCAAGGGGCTGCATGGATAGAGCAGGGCGCATGGTTTGCACGAATGGATATTCCACTTGATGCGGTCAGCGACGTCCTCGGCGAAGTGAAGGTTCCAATGGTGTGGCGCATCTTGTTGTTGCGTCATCGGCCGGGCCGTGATGGGGAAGCCGGGGAGACCAGCGTTCTTCCTGTCACCGAGAACAGGACCCCTCTCTGCCCGGCGCGGTACCGCCGCCTGGAGCTCGTCAGCCAGGATCCGGCACAACTACCTAAACCTGAAGCTCGGCAGCGGACTGGCGACCTGGCCTTTCTTCCGAGCCGAGTATTTTCTCCAGAGCAGCAGAAGCAACTTGACCTGCCAAACATGTTTGACAATTATCTGCACAATCAAATTCTCAAGATGCTCGAGATAGAACGGGATGAATGGAACCAGGTCCATTCGCGGTCCGATTGGGAACGCTTCCGCGATTCCAGGCTACAAGCGCTCAGAACGGCGCTCGGCAAGTTCCCAGACAAATGCCCGCTCGAGACTCGCGTGACCTCTGAATTTAATGGTGAGGGGTATCGGCGGCAGAACATTGTATTCCAGAGCCAGCCGGGAGTCTGGGTCACGGCAAACCTTTATCTTCCTGCTGAAGCCCACAATGAGATGCCGGGAATCATCATCCTCCACAGCCTGCACGGACCCAAAACTCAGTTTGAACTTCAGGATATGGGAATTATCTGGGCACGCGCAGGTTGCGTTGTGCTTGTGATAGACCAGGTGGGTTACGGTGAAAGGATCACGACTTATCCCTGGGACCGCTCAAACTACAACGCTCGCTATGTGGAGGGCGAGCAACTTTACCTGGTTGGCAGCAGTCTGATCACCTGGATGGTGTGGGATGCCGAACGCGCCATCGACGTGCTGGAGGCCCGTTCCGACATCAACAAGAAAGGCATCATCTTACTCGGTGCGGTGGCAGGTGGTGGGGACCCTGCCGCCGTTACGGCTGCCATCGATCCGCGTGTTGCAGCGGTTGTCCCTTTCAACTTCGGAGAATCGACGCCGGAAGTTCCGCGGTTCATTCCCAGTAAGAACCAATGGCCGCTTGATCTGGCTGACCCCGGCCTGATGGACTGGGACACGACACGCGTCATTCGCCGAGGCATTGTCGATCAATTCATGCAATGGTTTATTTGTGCCTCGGTGGCGCCACGCAAGTTCGTATACTCGTATGAACTCGGATGGAACGTTCAGGACCTCCCCGCCTGGGCGCGTTACCGCAAGGTCTACGCTTTCTATAACGCCCTCGGCAACCTGGCGGACGCCCATGGGTTCGGCCCCTTTCCCGGCCCCGGCGAGGCGTGGAACATCGGCCCTGCGCAGCGCCGGTCGCTTTATCCGACACTCGAGCGTTGGTTCGGCATTCCTTCGCCCTTCGAGAATGATAAGAGTTCTCCGCTTGAGAACCTGGCGCCGCATCCCGACGTTGACCGACAGCCCGTCTCAGACCTCACAGTCCTCACGCCTGAGATTTCTTCTCAGCTAAACCGGAAGACAGAGCATGAAATCGCTGAGAGAGAAGGCAAGGAGAAAGTGGCTGCTGCGCGGGCGGAACTCATCGGCATGAGTTCGGAGTCAAAGCTGAAATGGCTCCAGGTACACTGGGCAACAAAGCTGGGGAATATTGATCCGAATCTTCATCCCAAGGCCACAATCGAATGGAGCAAGGAAATGCCGAACACTCAAGGCGAGGCCATCTCGCTTGAAGTTGAGCCAGGATTGTTTGTTCCAATGCTCCTGCTTATCCCTCGTCCCCGAAACACAGCCCGAGTGCCCGTGGTGGTGGCCCTTTCGGAAAGCGGGAAAGACCTTTTCCTGGCGAAACGCGCACAAGAGATCGAAACGCTTCTCAAAACGGGCGTGGCCGTGTGTCTACCAGACGTAAGAGCCACAGGAGAGACGACTACTGACGGAAGGCGAGATCCTGATGGCGACGAAAACACGCAAGCCAATACCGTGCTGATGATTGGCGAAACCATGCTTGGGATGCGTCTGCGGGACCTGCGGACCGTTCTGGTTTATCTCCGCAGCAGGAAGGATATTGATTCAAGCCGGTTCGGCCTGTGGGGGGACTCATTCTACCCGGCAAATCCGGAACACCTGATCCTCAATGAATCTCCGCAATGGCAAATAGGTCCCGAAATCGAACAGCACGCCGAACCTCTGGGTGGACTGTTGGCAGTGTTAGGCGGTCTTTATGAAGACGACGTGCGGACCATCGCTGTCCGCGGCGGGCTGGTAAGCTTCTCGTCGATGCTGGAGAGCAATTTCGGATACGTACCACAGGATGTCGTAGTGCCTGGAATCCTCGAAGTGGGAGACATCGCGGATGTCGAAGCATCCCTTGCGCCTCGTCCATTGCTGATGTCTGGTATTGTCAACGGCGTCGACCAACTGGTCCCACAGCAGGAGCTCGAACGGCAACTGCAGCCGGTATCCCAGGCATACCGAAAGACAGGAGCGGGGGTGCTTTCAATCCAGAGTGGAGTAAACCCACCGGATCTCGCTAATTGGTTTCTGAAGCATTGGCACTAAGAAACATAAAGCGGTTTTGACTTGTGGCCTGCATCTCCTGACGTGCCGGATTGAGTTTCCCAACTTTCGGACTAGAGATCGCGATTAACTCCCTGGCTATGCAGGGTGGACGTATTCATCCAATCGAATTTATCTTCTCTGGCCGGAAGCTTATGCGCAGCCGCGTAACGGTTTCTAGCTTCTTGAACTTGATTAAACCAGTCGCCGAATGGCAGCGAGAACTCCCGATTGATCAGGTAGAGCAAACCGACCTGACTTCGGCGATCAACTTCACTGGTTGAAACGGAGACAAAGTCCTGCGGGTCACTCGCCACGTGGCGTCCGTTGGCTTCCCGCACACGTGGGAAGATACTCTTGTACCAGGTCTCGGTGGCATCATGGAGCACCTGGTTGCGATAATCGCGGATCAAACCTACAGTGTCCAGGGCATGGTCAAGCGCACTGACAGCGTCGGCGTAATGCAGTTTTCCAGCTTCATCCTGGGCCGTTTCAAGATCGTCGCTGACTCTTTCCAACCCTTGCAGCAACTTGAGGTTCTGGCGACAGATTTCAGCCAGTGAGAGATAAACCTCGAGATTATATCGATTGAACTCAACCGACGACAGTTTGGTGTAAAGCAGGTTTATCAATTCATCATTTTGGCCGAGAAACTTCCAGGTCAGTTCCAATCGGCGCGCATTATTTTTGCGCCAGTCGTGCCGGAGATGGAGATAGTCTGCGGAGGGCACGGACGGAAGTGGAATTGTTTCAATGTGAGGCACAAACGGCCCGATGCCGTACGAGTATCCGAATATCAGAGGCAATTCATCTGAAGGCTTGCTATCCCAGCTGCTGGCAAAGAACTGTGCCTGCGTGCTCAATAACTGATAAAGTCGGCCCATCTGTGCCGAGCCTGATCCGTAGAACAAACGATAAAAATCGTGTTCCAGCTCCTGCGGGCCAGCCGATCCTGGATGCCAGGCAGCCGATGCACCAATCGCGTATCCCAGCCAATAGGTTTCCGGGTGCGGCCCCAGGTCACCCCAGGCATAAATATCCACCCCAATTACGTCCGCTTCCTGGCGCCCTGACGTATAGGAAATCTCGTTGAACACCTGTGTGGCCTGCCCCTCGTACTCCTTATGAGGACGAAACTGGTCTTCGGGTGAAAGGACAAAATAACTGGGAAACAGTGGCCGGTCCGGAAGCGAATTTGTATAAATCATTTGCTGGATACCGTGTTTCCGAAACGCTTTGTTGTAGGCAGGAGAGTAGATTTCACCATTTATCAACCAGGAGGGCAGAAGGGGGATATCTTCCGCTTGCAGAGGATCTTCCCCCCAGAAAATTACTTTGCGGCCATGATCGTGGAGGTAGCCAGCAGTCTTTCTTACGAAGTCGACGAGCAGCTTGCTGGGGCTCCCAAGCTGCTTTGCTGCCGCTGCAGAACGGCATTGGTTGTTAT
>OBLQ010000780.1_pt1 | contig 12173 bp, 13 predicted proteins | sample 1519881 | NCBI WGS metagenome assembly OBLQ01 (sample SAMN01911456, study PRJEB22533) | soil metagenome | biome: Soil | place: Malaysia | collected 2012-04-30 | depth DG_metagenome m | reverse complement strand
TTTCCGACGTGCGAAAACTGCCCAGCATGTGCGACGTAACGGCGGAAGAATGCTGTTTCTCCACGCCGCGCATCATCACGCACAAATGGCGGGCTTCAATGACCACGCCCACGCCTTGCGGCTGGATGGCCTTTTGGATAGTTTCGGCAATTTGCACCGTGAGGCGTTCCTGCACCTGCAGCCGGCGAGCAAACATGTCCACCAGGCGCGGGATCTTGCTCAGTCCCACCACTTTGCCATGCGGGATATAAGCCACGTGGACCTTGCCGAAAAAAGGCAGCAGATGGTGTTCGCACAGGCTGAACATCTCAATGTCCTTGACGATGACCATCTCGTCATAATTGACGGTAAACAGAGCGCCGTTCAGTACGGTTTCCGGATTTTCCCGGTGCCCTTTGGTGAGGTATTCCAGAGCCTGCTGCATGCGCTCCGGCGTCTTGAGCAGACCGTCACGGTCCGGGTCTTCACCCAGCCGCACCAGCAATTCGCGCAGCAGGTCCTGCGTACTGGCTAACTCAAGGGCGGATTGTTCAAATGATTTCTTCACAGCGGCTCCAGTGCTCACAACAGTCTCCTAATGGCGGATTTCACTGCCTCCTGCGTATTCAAAGGAATTGAACATGGTCTCTTCCACCCGCACCTTTTCCACACGCGCGTGCTGAAAACCCTGTTCCAGGATCCTGAACAGTTCCACGCAAAGGTTCTCCGTGGTCGGCACGGTTCCCTGAAATTCCTCAAGGTTATTGAGGTTCTCGTGGCCAAAACGTTGCAGAATTTTTTCATTCACAAAGGCGTCCAGGTCGGCCAGATTGCATACCATTCCCGTTTTGGGCTGGACCTGCCCGCCCACCGTGACCTCCACGGCGTAATTGTGTCCATGGCCATGCGGATTGTTGCACTTGCCGTACACTGCCCGGTTTTCCTCCGCCGACATGGCTTCAGAATGCAGCCTGTGCGAGGCTGAAAACCAATATCGCCGTGTGAGATAAGCCTTCATGGTTCTCCGTAGTAATCCACAAACAGGTCTGGTGTCTCATAGACGCGGATCCTATGCAACTCAGCCAGACGCAGCTTGGGCCTGAGCCGGCCCCAGATATTGATGGCCAGGTTCTCCGCGGTGGGAATGGCGCGCGCGAACTCCGGTATTTCCTTGTTCAGGAAACGGTGGTCCAGCGCGTCGATCACCTCGCGGTTCATGATTTCCTTGAGTTCCTTCAGGTCCACGACAAAGCCGGAACGCTGGTCGACCGCGCCCTTCACGGTGACTTCCAGCGTGTAATTGTGCCCATGGCCATTGGGGTTGTTGCACTTGCCGAAAATGCGCTTGTTCTCTTCCGGCGTGAACTCCGGGTTGTGATAGTAGTGCGAAGCGGAAAATTCAGCTTTTCTCGTTAAATAAACCATGCTGGGTTTTGGCTCTTGGATCAGGATTGCAGCTTCGATTCCTTTGCAGCAGATGAACCGGCAAGCGCTTTGGCGTCAGAATTTGAGTACCGGCGCCCTTTCCATGTTACAGCGCCCCTCACCCGGGAATGGAGCCAGGAGCGCAGCAGAAGTGACACAAAAAGGGGTAAACCCAAGAAAGACAACAGGTTAGCTGGCCAGGAGAAATGCGCGCGGCGAACTCGATTTAGAAAGACGCCGTACCAGAAAAGACCCACCGCCACCGCAATCCAGCCGACGAGGCGCTGTGCGTCAATAACCATACCGAGAGCGCCGGCAAGACCGGCGCCGATCAGCAGGAAGTCTTCCGCTCGTCTGGCCGCAAGAAAGATTGGTTCGTCAAACAAAAGAACCAGGTTCTTGGTCCAGCCCTCCCACATGGCGCGGAAACTGCGATACATGCGGGTGCGCACGAGTCCGGCGCCGTACCGGAACCAGATGCGGTGATGTGTTGATTTGAATAGTTTCGCCAACTCGACGTCTTCGAGGAGTTTGGCGTCAACTGCGCGGTGGCCGCCCAGGGCCTCGTACGCTTTCCGGCGAACCAGGATGTACTGCCCGTTCGCCGCCGCAATGGGACCGTCAGGGTTGTTGACGCGTTCGGGCGGATACTGGCGTACCAGTTCGGCAAAGACCACCGGCATCAATACCCGCTCAGCCAGGGAATGTACGTCTTGTTCCGGCGAATACGAGAGCAAATCCACGCCGCGCTCCTCTGCTTCCTGGACCGCTATGGCCAGCGATCCGGGATAGTGGAAAGTGTCCGCGTCGGTGAACAAGAGCCAGGGGGCGGTGGCGCCCTCAGAACCCACGATCAACGCATTGCATTTGCCGGTAACGCCCAGCGGCGGTTCTCCGGCGCTGATGACGCGCACGTCCCGAAAAGAGGAGGCAGTAGCCCTGGTGTTGTCCGTGGAGCCGTCATCCACCACAGTGATATGGAATCCGATTCCCTGCTGCTCGGTGAGCGACTGCAGGCAGCGCGCAATGCAATCTTCCTCATTCCGCGCGGGAATAATCACTTGTACAGAGACTTGCGTGGGGACCGTTTCCATCAGAATTTGGTTTATTATACGAGTGTGAAATCCTTCCAGTTGGCGATCCTGTTCCTGCTTCCCCTGATTTTAAGCGGCTGTACCAACACGTCCAGCGCCGGCATGGTAGGCCAGACCGCACCGGATTTCACCATCAGGGATTCTGACCACACGGTTTCCCTGCATGACTATCGGGGAAAAATCGTCATCTTGAACCTTTGGGCCAGTTGGTGCCCGCCCTGCGTAGAGGAGACACCCTCGCTCATCCGCCTGCAGAAGCGCATGGGAGACAAGGTCGTTATATTGGCGGTCAGCATGGATGACGACGACGGCGATTATCACCGTTTTCTCAAGAACTACGGCGTGGATTACGTCACCGTCCGGGACGTGAAAAAAGAAGCTGTAGGCCTGTATAAGCCTACAGGCCCGCCGGAAACCTACGTGATCGACTCTTCCGGGAAAATCCGCCGCAAATTCATTGGCGCGTACGCCTGGGACAGCGATGACTTTATACAGTACCTGAACAAACTATAGGTCCTTCACCCGGCGCGCAATTTGCAGTCTCGTGTGGCCCGCGGTTTCACTTCCCTGCCTTGAGCTGAGGCAGGAATTTCTTCTTGACCTTGGCCACGATCACATAATTCGGGTCCACCATCTCGTTCAAATGGACCTCGCCGACCTCTGACAGCAGTTCGTAGGCATCCATCTTGGAGAGGCCGTAATCATTGTGAATCCAATTGACCAGTTCCGTATAGGCGATGCGCAATGCATCGTCCACGGGCCGGTAAGCGCCCACCGTCATGATGTACTCGTCATTTTCAAAGCGCGGCCAGTTGATTGTCTTGCCCTTGATCACACGGACCTGCACGCGGCTGCGCAGAGGGACTTCAATGGCGGTGCCGGCGATCTCGCCATCGCCCATGGCGGCATGGCCGTCTCCCATAAACAGCATGGCGCCGGGAACATTCACCGGGAAATAAACCGTAGTTCCCACGCTGGCCTCGGGGGAATCCATATTGCCGCCGAAAGCTTCAGGGACCACGGAGGTACGGGCTTCACCCCCCGCGGGCGCTACGCCGATACAGCCAAAGAACGGATGCAGCGGAATCTTCACCGTAAATTTCGAATCCAGGGCCTGGAAGGTTGCGGTGTTGGTAGCGTGATCGATGGGGTAATACCAGATTTTCTCTTTGATCGGATCATTGAGCATCGGTGTGTAGGTGGTCGAGTTGATCGCGCCAAACCCCGGGGCCAGCGCGCCGACGCCCTGGTCGCCATCGACCTGAAGGTCCAGGATCTTGACCGCCAGCGTATCGCCCGGTTCGGCGCCCTCAATGTAAAACGGGCCGCTGAGCGGATTGTCGCCAGGAGCCATGCTCAGTGTGTCGCCGGGTTTCCTGACGGCATTGCCGAAGCAATCCACTGTGTTGGTCTCAAGGATGTTGCCTGACTTTAACCGGGCCACCGGCTGATACGACGAGGCAAACGTGTATTTCAATTCGCTGGGTTTGACCGTATAGTGCACAACCACAGGCTGTTTGTTGCCGGATTGGGCGCAGGCAGCGGCGGAGAGCAACAGAAGCGTAAGCAATGATTTCATGGTTGAGGCCCCCTCGGAGCAGGAATTATAAAGCACGGCCATGGGAGGCCCGCCCGCTGGAGCGCCGATGAAGCCTTTTCACTGTGCAGCTACTGTGCGGCTGTGGCAAGCTCCGCGACACACCCTCTGAGACTGTCCGATTGTCCAACGCTGAGACCGGCGAACTCGAAGCCATGTCGGAACCCGCGCACGCAACGGATCACGCCCGCCAGATAAAGCGTGGGGTTTCCTGGCCCTGTGCTGAATTCGAGCGAAACCGCTTCACCACGCTTCAGAGACCCGGAGATGACAGCACCCAGCCCGAGTTCGCTGATGTCGATGATGCGTCCGTACAGGACGACTTCATTTCCTTCCACCATGGCCTTGACCGTCACACGCTGGTCGAATGGCCAGCGTGGGGCCCTCCGCCGCTCTTGCCAGCCTTTCTGTTCGTCAGGCAGGGCAGGCTTGAGCACCTCCAGCGCTGCCAGCATGCCGATTTGACCGGAGAGTTGCCGGCGCAGGCGGGAAATTCGGACCTGCTGGGTAATGGCAAGAACAACAAAAAGCAGAACCAGGCCGAACAATCCGGGTACGGCCATGTTCCAGGGATATTGGCTGAACGCGTCTTTTTGCGTTCCAGGAACTGCTAGCGATAATACTCCGACCAGAAGCAACAGCATGATCAACAATGCAATTGCCCATCGCCACCATTCCCTGCGTTCCAGACTCTCTAAGCTCGCCTGGATTTCTCTCATATTCGATGCGGAAACGTTATCTTTCGCTACCTTCATACTCATCCCGTGAACCGGCTCTTGTAGCTACCGATTTATTTGCCCGGTTGCCTGTATTATGAAGATTTGCCGCAGGAAAGAAAGTTCTACAAAGCAGGTTAGAGATTACTACCGTACCCAACCAGGACGCTTAGAAAGCTCTTAGAAATATAACCCCGCTTACCACTCGCCTGATCTTGTTGGTTAAAGACTGCTCGCTCTATTCGAAACCTAGAGGCGCGCCTTTCGCAGCCTTAGCGCGTTGCTAATCACAGACACGGAGCTGAAGCTCATGGCCGCAGCGGCGAATACGGGCTGCAGCAGGAGTTGGAAAAAGGGATACAGGATGCCGGCGGCAATGGGCACGCCAAGCACGTTATAGATAAAGGCAAAGAACAGGTTCTGGCGGATGTTGCGCATGGTGGCGCGGCTCAGGTTGCGGGCGCGCGCAATGGCCCGCAGATCGCCTTTGACCAGAGTGACGTCGCCGCTTTCAATGGCTATGTCGGTACCGGTTCCCATGGCGATTCCAACATTGGCCAGGGCCAGCGCGGGAGCGTCGTTTACTCCATCACCAGCCATGGCCACGATGCGCCCCTCGGCCTGAAGCCTCTTCACGGTGTCGGCTTTCTTGTCGGGCAGGACTTCGGCTTCAAACTCTTCAATTCCTAACTCACGAGCAATGGCTTCGGCCGTCGCGCGATTGTCACCCGTGAGCATGACTACATGCAGTCCGCTCTCGCGAAGCACCTGCAATGCCTCTGGCGTTGAAGGCTTGATGGGATCGGCCACGGCGAGCGCACCGGCGGCTTGGTTGTCCACGGCAACCAGCATCACCGTTTGGCCTTTCCGCCGCAGGGCGCCGATTCGGTCCGCCAGATTCGCCGGGTTGATGTGCCGCGACTCAAACAGGGCTGGATTTCCCAGTACGATTTCCCGGCCTTCCACTCGTCCCACCACGCCTTGCCCGGTGATCGACTGAAAATCCGATGCGGGGCTCAACTTGATTCCCCGAGCTTCCGCTCCTTTGACGATCGCTTCCGCCAACGGATGTTCGCTGGCCCGCTCCAGCGATGCCGCCAGCCTCAGCAAGTCAGTTTCATCGAAACCGGCTGCCGTCATCACTTCGCTCAGTTGCGGCTTGCCCAGGGTCAGGGTTCCTGTCTTGTCCACGACCAGCGTGTCCACCTTCTCAAGCGTCTCGAGCGCTGCTGCGTTCTTCACCAGCACGCCGGCATGCGCGCCGCGACCAGTCCCGACCATGATGGCCATGGGCGTGGCCAGTCCCAGGGCGCAGGGACAGGCAATAATGAGCACGGCAACGGCATTGACCACCGCATGCGCCAGGCGTGGATCAGGTCCCCAGATCGCCCAGGCGATAAACGCCAGAACGGCAACCGCCACGACGGCGGGAACGAAATAGGAAGAGACCTTGTCTGCCAGTGACTGGATGGGCGCGCGGCTGCGCTGCGCTTCCGCCACCATGCGGACAATCCTCGCCAGCAGCGTTTCTGAGCCGAGTTTCTCCGCGCGCATGATGAACGACCCTGTCTGGTTGACCGTGCCGCCGATGACCTTGGCGCCGGAGGCCTTTTCCACGGGAATGGATTCTCCGGTAATCATCGACTCATCTACCGCGCTGCTTCCCTCTTCCACCACGCCGTCCACCGGCACGTGGTCTCCGGGGCGGACGCGCAGGCGGTCTCCGGCCGTTACACGGTCAAGCGGAATCTCTTCGTCAGACCCATCCGGCCAGACGCGCCGGGCGGTCTTCGGATTGAGGTCCAGCAGCGCGCGAATGGCGGAACTGGTCTGGCGTCGCGCCCGCAGTTCCATGACCTGGCCGAGCAGGACCAGGGTCACGATGATTGCGCTGGTCTCAAAATAGACTTCCACGCGCCCGTTGGCCGCCCGGAAGGTTTCGGGAAAGATGCCGGGAAAAAGGGTCGCAACCACGCTGTACACGTAAGCGGTTCCCGTGCCCAGCGCGATGAGCGTGAACATGTTGAGGTGGCGATTGACCAGGGACGCCCAGCCGCGTTGGAAAAACGGCCATCCACCCCAGAGCACCACAGGCGCGGCCAGGCCCATCTGCAGCCATTCCGACACTCCCACCGGCAGGCCCTGCGATGCCATGCTCCCCATCGAGAGAGCCAAAAGAGGAGCGCTCAGGACGACGCCCACCCAGAAGCGGCGCTTCATACTGCGCAGTTCGGTGTCGTCTTCCTCTTGTGCGCCTGCCGCGGCCACGCGCGGTTCCAGCGCCATGCCGCAGATGGGGCAGCTGCCCGGGCGGTCGCTGACGATCTCCGGATGCATCGGGCAGGTGTATTCCACCATCTCGGGCTCCAGCGCCATGCCGCACATGGGGCAGGCGCCGGCCTTGCTTTCGCGGACCTCGGGATCCATGGGGCAAACGTAGGTCACGGCGCCTTTTTTTCCAGTTTTCGGCGACGAATCCGGCGCCGGTTTGGCTGTGGCGGTCGCTCCGAGAGACACAAGGGCGGGAGCCGGCTTGGGGGCCAGATATTTCTCGGGTTCGGCGTTGAACTTCTCCACACACCGGGGACTGCAGAAGTAATACGTCTTGCTCTTGTAGTTTGCCGAACCGCGCGCTTTTTGCGGATCCACGTGCATCCCGCATACGGGGTCAACCACTGTTCCGGTCTGCTCATGGTGGCTGCCCGCCATCTTGTCCGCGGCACGCTGAAGGTATTTCTCCGGATCGGCCTTGAACTTTTCCAGGCAATGCGGGCAACAGAAATAGTAGGTCGTGCCTTTGAATTCGAGCGAATTTTTCGCCTTGGCAGGATCGACCTTCATCTTGCAAACCGGGTCTTGAGCGAGTGTGGTCACTGGATCCATAGTTCCCCTCTCGGACTAGCGCACATGCTTGTAAAACAAGTCAGTCAGTTCGTCGTAAGTTCTCTGCGCTTTCCTGTCGTCGCCGGAACGCAGCGCTTCCGTAGCGCAATGCTGCAGATGGTTTTTCATCAGGATGCGCTCCACCGACCGCAGTGATTCATGGATGGCCGACATCTGCACCAGCACGTCCGGGCAGTAGCGTTCTTCTTCCACCATTTTCTGCACGCCCCGTACCTGGCCTTCAATGCGGCGCAACCGAAGCTGCAGGTCGTCTTTCATGGGGGCTCCCAGATAGAGAGCGTGCCGGGGCTTCTTGTTCGGACTGGGCATGACAATTTCTCTCAACCGCGATGATACCCCCCAGGGGTATATCTGTGTCAAGCCGCGTCCACCAGGAATGTTCCCGCTCAAGGTATGCTCGCCCGGGTTCAGGCGGTCTGTATTAAGATTGTTCCAAACGCATAACTCCTTCCCTGCCGGCGCCTGCACGGCGTCCAGGGACCTGACTTGAGGACACATGACCCTGTTGGACGTGGTTTTCAAATACGGAATGCCGCCGGGCGAGAGAGAAATGCTTGCCTTGAATAATGCTTTTGAAGTCTACGGCGTTCGCAAAATCAAGTTTGATGAAAAAGAACACACCATCCGCGTCGAGTATGACGCAACCCGGCTGAATGATGGTGAGATCGCGGGCATCCTGCGCCGCGCCGGAGTGGACCTGCGGGAGAAAGTACAGTTGGTCTGAGGGCCGCGCTCATGGGTTTTTTTGCGGGTGATCGGTCCAGCCGGTTACTCCAAAAAAGCAACGAGGCACTTTCGCGGGATCTCTGGCCGTTAGATCCTCGAAAGCGCCCCGATGCGCGCCACTTCGTCTGTCCTCTACTATTGCATCCCCCGTGCCAATTTGGTCGCGACTGAAAACAAACGGGTTACTCTTTTTTCAGAGTTCCTGAATGGGGTAGTAATTCCCTGTCCCTGCAATTTTTTCCATGTTGGTTCTGGCAATGGGGGGCCGCCGGGCAGCGCCATCACTTTTCTGCCCTGCAACCTCACGTGGAATGTGTGATATAAGCCTATTTCCAACAATAACTTACGACTGCACTCGCGTGCCCTTGCGACAGGATGCTTTTCTGAAGCCGCATGGCATCTGTAGAGGCGCACCGCTGTATGGCATCGGTTGCCGAAAGGGGCTGCAGGTATCCATTTGAAACCAGACACCAGGCCGAGCAGTACTGCCGTTAGCTGGTTATTTCAGGGCGAACATGGCATTCACGTGCGCGGTGACAGTGACCTCTTGCGGCGTGAACTGGGCGGTGGGAGGAGCAGCCTGCGCCATGGCGGCGCGGGCCATCATGGGCTGCGCCATCACCGGTACGATCGTCGGCTGTTGTACGTCAACGGACGCAAACAATAATTCACCCAGGGTGCGCCCGCCGGCGCCTGCGACGGCGGCAGCCTGAGTGCGAGCTTTTTTCAGCGCGTCTTCCGCGGCCTTGCTTTTGGCCTGCTCCATGTCTTCCAGGGTGTAGCTGAGCGACTGGTTCTGTGCTTCTTCAATGTTCGCCAGTTGCTCGGCGAGCACGCCGACCTTGGAAAAGTCATGAAGCTTGAGCGTGACCGTGGTCGCCACGCGGTAGCCGACAATCTTGTGCCTGGGGTTCTTCCAGTCATAGACCGGCTGCACGGCGTAGAAACCGATCCTGGCCATCTTGGGATCGAGGCCGTTCGCGCGCAGCACCTTGCGTACCTGCTCGGCGGCGGCCGCCACTTTGCCATAGGCCTCTCGTGCGGTGTCCTGCTGCGTGGCGACTTCAAGATGAAGCACGGCCGTGTCCGGTGCAGCTTCGTACTTGCCGTCCGCGCCCGCGTATACAGTGTTGGGCTGCGCTGTAACCGTGGGTGTGATTTGCCCAAAAGAAATGCCTGTCAGGAACAGGAGCGGGACGCAAAAGCGGACCATCGTTTTCATCGGAAGCCCCCTCAAAAAATACTAACACCGGCTCTTGCCAAAGTTCCGCGCGGTGCAGCGGCCCTGCCGGTGGACCCAACGTAGTGTTGACCTTTCCCTGAGGCAACGATAGTCTACTCAGGCAGTCATTCCATCTAACTGCAGAGAGGAACGCGACAGATGCGCATGAAAACCGCCATCTTGCTGTTGTGCATGTTCGTGCTGGCGGTCCCAAGAGCAGGTAACTTGTGGGCCCAGGCCGGAAAGAAAGCAGCGCCGCCACCCGAACCCAAGATCAAGGTTGGCGACATGGCCCCGGACTTCACATTGCGTGACCAGACCGGGAAGCAGATCAAACTGAGCAGTTTTCGCGGCAAGAAAAGCGTCGCCCTGGCGTTTTACGTCTTTGCCTTCACCGGTGGTTGAACCATGGAGATGAAGGCTTTCCAGAAGAACCTTGACAAGCTGGAAGCCGCAGACACCCAGGTCCTGGGTGTGAGCATGGATAGCCCCTTCAGCAACGCCGCATGGGCGAAGGAAATCGGTGTAACTTTTCCCTTGTTGAGCGACTGGGGCGGAGACATCACCAGGGAATACGGCCTGTTCGTTCCGCAATACAAAGCGGCGCGCCGCGCCACGTTCCTGATTAACAAAGAAGGCAAAGTCACGGACATACAACTTGACCGCGAGGCTGTCGATCCCACAAAAGTTGTGGACATATGCGAGCGCAGGAAGCTGAAAGGCTGACCGTCAACTCGTCCCAATCACCGGCCCGCCGCGAAGCTTCGTCGCGGCGGGCGCTTATTTTGCTGTCGATTGCCGAACTGCTGGCCATGTCGTTGTGGTTCACCGGCACGGCTGTCCTGCCGCAGGTGACAGCCATGTGGCATTCCGGGCTGGACCTGGGCTCCTGGCTGACCATTTCCGTGCAGATCGGCTTTGCGGTCGGCGCCATTGCTTTTGCGCTCTTCAACATTCCTGACGTTTTCAGTCCCATCACAGTCCTGACGGTTTCGGCGCTGGCGGCGGCCGCCGCCAACACTGCCTTTGTCTTTGTGGTTAAGGAGCCTCTGCCTGCAATTTTGTTGCGCGGCGCTACGGGATTCTTTCTTGCCGGCGTTTATCCGGTGGGAATGAAGATCATCGCCGGGTGGTTCCAGCGCGGGCGGGGCCTGGCGCTGGGCATCATGATTGGCGCATTGACGGTTGGTTCAGCAGTGCCTCACGCGGTGAACTCGCTGGGCGGAGTTGGCTGGCGCGGCGTAGTCCTGCTGGGCAGCGCGCAGGCCGTGCTTGGCGCGGTGATCGTGGCTTTGGCAGTGCGGGAAGGGCCTTACGCCATGCCGCAGTCGCGGCTGGACCTGAGCCAGATGTTTGAGATCGTGCGCAATCGCCGCGTGCGCCTGGCCAATTTCGGCTACCTGGGCCACATGTGGGAGCTTTACAGCATGTGGGGATGGATTGCCGTGATCGTCGCTGCCTCTGCCGGCTGGCCGCGCACGAAGTATGAAATGGCCACTGCGGCGGCCATCGCCATCGGCGCCATCGGATGTATCTGGGCCGGGGTCGCCAGTGACCGCCTGCAGGACCAATCAGAATCCCAGCGTGTAAGCCAGCGCGCCCGGGTGACGATCATTGCCATGGCCGCCAGCGCAGCGTGCTGCGTACTGGCCGCGCTCGTCTTTCATCAACCCTGGCTTCTGGTTCCACTTTCGATGGTCTGGGGTATCGCCGTGATTGCCGATTCGGCGCAGTTTTCCACCATCATCAGCGAAGTCTCCGACAAGAGTTACGTTGGCACTGCTCTCACCTGCCAGGTGGCGCTGGGGTTTCTGCTGACCGCGGTTGTGATCCGCTTGATAGCCGCCATCGCCGGCCAGTTCGGATGGCCATGGGCTTTGGCCAGCATGGCCATTGGGCCGCTGCTGGGAATCTGGGCCATGAGCGGGTTGCTGGAAAAGCGGCCGGCGGCCGCTCAATAAACCTCACTCGACGCTCGAAGATCGACTCGCCAAGTCCAATCCTGCCGGACACCCGCGTGATATCCTTTTCCCGCTTTTGCTGACACTCATCTCCAGAGCCAGGGAGCATTTCAAGTCCCATGAATCGAACTGTGGCTTTAGCGCGTAACGTCCTTTTCGTCTTCATCCTTTCTTGTTGTACGGGCTTCGCTCAGCAGCCCAAAGCTACGCCTTCAGCTCACGCGCAGCAGCAACCAGCAACGTCAGAGCCCCAAACCGTCGGACAATCGGCCGCAACGCCGCATGAAATGACCGCAGCTGACGTGGAAGCCTTCCTGGACGGTTTCATGCCCATGCAGCTTCAGCGCGAAAACATCGCCGGAGCGGTTGTTCTGGTGGTGAAAGGTGGCAAGGTGCTCGCCGCCAAAGGCTATGGCTACAGCGATGTAGAGAAGAAAACTCCGGTCTCCGTCGACGCTACCCTGTTTCGGCCCGGCTCCATCTCCAAGCTCTTTACCTGGACCGCGGTGATGCAACTGGTGGAGCAAGGCAAGATTGATCTGGACAAGG
>OBLQ010000779.1_pt1 | contig 12179 bp, 11 predicted proteins | sample 1519881 | NCBI WGS metagenome assembly OBLQ01 (sample SAMN01911456, study PRJEB22533) | soil metagenome | biome: Soil | place: Malaysia | collected 2012-04-30 | depth DG_metagenome m | reverse complement strand
CTCACTGCGTTTCTATTTCTGATCATCAAGATATTGGGGTGCCTCGGATAACATTGGCGAGGCGCTCCTCATATCTTCCATAAGCCAACGCAAAATGCAGGGGCGGGCCATGGGCCTGCCCCTGCAAGTGCATTCCCTTGCTAGACAGGCCAACAAGGACGGTACTTTCGGCTCAATAGCCTATCGCGGCCACCCTCCGTTCAAACCGAAGCCGTTCTTCCTTTATTTGGGGGTGCGATTTAAGAACCCTTTGAAAAGCTTCAACGACGGCTTGATATGCAGGTTTTGGCCCGTAATCAGCGTCGAAAATCAGTGCAGCGCCCCTTTTTCCTTTGGTGTGGGCCGGAATCCACGAATACCGGTCGGTGAATCCCCACATTTGGAAGGCAGTGCAGCCTGGATTCTCCGCACAGGTCTTTGCAATGTTGCGGTAGATTATTGCCTGCCACGCCAGTTGTGAATCGGAAGCCTGGCCGTGACCCGCAAGAGGAAGCGCCACGTCCATTTCCGTGATCTGAACCTCAACACCAAGCCTCGTGAAGCGGCCAATGTTCCCGCCAAGGTTGGAAGGCACATCCTCCGGGTCAAACACGTGCATTTGAAGTCCGACTCCATTAATGGGAAACCCTTGCTCTTTGAAATCCTTCACCATTTCATAGATGGCATCCGACTTGGCGTTGATGCCGTCAGCCGCGAAATCATTGTAGAAAAGCAAGGCGTGCGGGTCAGCCTCGTGGGCCCAACGAAGTGCCTGCGCGATGTAGGCAGTTCCCTTGCCGGCCAGTCCAATCCCAGGCTCGTCGTACCAGAGGGTATGCCGCAGGTGGCCTTCGCTGTCGAAAGCTTCATTCACTACATCCCATGCAAACACCCGCCCGCGATAGTGGCGCACCACCATCTGAATGTGATTCTTCATGATGCGGCGCAATTGGTCAGGAGTAAAGCGGCCTTTCTCAAGCCACGCCGGGTTGTATTTTCCCCACAAGAGGTTGTGCCCGCGCACTTTCACATCGTGAGCTTCGGCAAATTGAACAACCCGATCCCCGGCCCTGAAATCAAAGACCCCACGAGTTGGTTCCGTAGCCGTCCATTTCATCTCATTTTCTGCCTCAACGATGTTGAACTGGCGCACTAGCGTTCTGGCGTAATCGGGATTCGAAAACAAGGCCGGCTTGACCGCCGTACCAACCATCAAGCCGATATCCTGGGCCGCTTGCCGCAGCGACTGCGCGGCACTCGTGCTTGCGGCTACAAACATTGGGATAACCAAGAACAGGGCCAGAGGCTTTCTGTCTTTCATGCTTTCCTACCCATCAAATGAGACTTGGGTCCCCTTGAGATTATCTCAGAGGTCGAAAAATGCAAGGATGACGGACATAGAAGCAAAGGGTTGAGGGGCCGATAGGGCTTAATTTTTCAGCGATATTTGGTATACTTCCGGACTGCTTCCCCGTGACGCAGCAGGTAGCTCGGCTTGAGGTTCCATGGCGTCGATGGGCATGATAGGGACAACCGCTTAGTAAATGATGTTAGCGCAATCGAGGCCGTATGCGGATACAAGTGGAGGACCAGTCTGCACAGAGAATCCTGATGATTTGTCTGATCGCAGGTTTCGCGCTGGCCACCGTATGGATTGGAAAAACCTACTTTGCTGACCGTGCAGGTCACACGCTGACCATCGACAGCCTTCGCCTGGCCACGCGACTGGACCCGAGAAACTCCACATATCATGTTCAACTTGGCCGTTTATATCAATACAGTGTCACCAACCCGAAGCCAGCCGAAGCTATTCAACAGTTCCAGCAAGCCGTCAAGTCCAACCCATACGATCCGCAAGCCTGGATCAACCTCGCAGCAGCTCATGAATTCCAGGGAGACCCTTCCAGCGCCGAAGAAGACTTGCGGCATGCATCCACGCTTGCCCCCAATCTGCCCCAATTCCAATGGACGATTGGGAATTATTTCCTGCTTCATGGAAATACTCTCGAGGCTTTCCAGCATCTGAAAGTGGTATTGGCCAGCTCCCGCCAGTATGACCGTACGGTCTTCAACATTGCCTGGAAGTCTTCTGGCAACGCAGAACAGATTCTCCAGAAACTCATACCGAATGACCTTCCGGCTGAATTCAGTTACCTGAACTATCTGATTACGGAGCAGCGCTTCCCCGAGGCCGAGGCGGTTTGGAAGCGCATTGCGGCAACTCCGGAAACCTTCAACCCGCACGAGGCCTCAGGTTATATCGACACACTGATCAAGACAGGTCGGGTGGACGTAGCCTACCATGTGTGGACTGCCCTCCAGGGAAAGGGATTAATCCATAGTTCCGCCGGCAGCCCCAACCAGAACCTGATTACCAACGGAAACTTTGAAGACCCTCTGCTGAACATGGGCTTCGGTTGGAGGATTCAGGATGTTGCAGGAGTGTACGCGGGCTTGGACACAGCTACGTTTCATTCACCCGGACATTCCCTTTTCGTGCAATTCACCGGCAAGCAGAACTTGAACTATCACCAGGTCTTCCAGTTTGTCAGGGTGTCGCCCAGTCAAGTCTACCAACTGGATGCCTTTATGAAAACGCAGGACATCACCAGCGACAGCGGCCCCCGCCTTGAGGTGGTCGATGCATACAACCCTCAAGCACTCGACAAATTCACTACTGGAATGACAGGAACAAGTGGAGGCTGGAATCCGCTGAACATTGAGTTCAAGACTGGACCCAAAACCCAGATCCTCCTGGTCCTTCTGGTCCGCCCGCCCAGCAAAACTGATGATGACAATGTCATCACGGGAAAAGTCTGGCTCGATGACGTGCAGATTACATCTGCGACAGAGTAGGACTGAACAGCGCTATGGCATTTGTTTTCCAGATAAGTGCCTTTCGCTCTCTGCGGGTTCAGCAGCCTCGGCATCACGCGTTGCTTAAAGGTGAGAAAATTCCGTCTGGCAATCGTTGCCAAACGTGAACGAATTGATGGTCAACCCGGAGCGGGCGGGAAACAACTCCACCTTGTGACTGCCGGATATCGGGTTGGCAGTCAGGTAGTACATACGGGGGTCACGCACTTCGATGTACGAGTGCCCTTCAGCATCAAATTGAACGTCAACCCCTTTGTTTTGCTGGGTCAGGTCTTTTCCGTCCTGAAGAATGTAAACACGCGATGGGTGGCCGTGCTCCACATTCATAACAGAATACAACTCCCGTGCGTGATAGCGCATGACCAACTCGTCACTTGAGGGGGCATCCTTATTTTTCTCTCCCCGGTAAATCATGCCATTGCCCTGTCCGGGTATGTTTCCCCTGTCAGTTTCCCACCGGCCTGAGAGGGCCGCGTGCCCATCCTCGACGCTGACTGGAAGGACGTAATTAATCGTCCTGCCTCTATTATATCCCTGCTTGTTGGAAAGGATCCCACGATCTCCCCACTGGCCCACGTACATCTCAGGGGTCGTCATGCCACATGAGGGTGCGACGGCGTTCTTCTCCGGAGGGATCGTGTAACTCGACGGGAATTCCAACCTCGGATTAGCTTCTTTCAAAAGCTGCTGGATGGCGTGTTCCAGCGCGCTGTCACCACCCTCCCCGGAACGGTCATAGCGAATAAAACCTTTGGCATCGATCAGGAACCGGTTCGGCCAGGTTGAATTGTGATATGCGCGCCAGATCATGAATTTGTCGTCAACTACAACCGGATAGGGGAGCTCAAACCGCCTGACAGCTTCTCTCACATTCGAAACACGATAAGCAACGTCAAATTCCGGGCAATGGACTCCAATGATTTCTAGTCCGTACTTGTGGTACCGCTCATACCACTTCTTATTTTCATCAAATGTTCGGATACAGTTGATGCAGGTGTATTCCCAGAAATCGATTAGAACAACCTTACCCCTCAGCCCCGCCATCCTCAGGGGCGAAGAATCGATCCACTGCACATTTTCCGGTGCTGACGCCATTCCAGGCGCTGAGATACCCGGAGATGTGGCCACAGGAGTATCCGGCATTTTCCGAGGTGAACCTGTCGAGGTCGAGGGAAGAGTGGATGGCGAGGAAAATTGCGGATTGGGATATAATTCGCTCGGGAATTCCGGCGCGCGCTCGTGCATCTTGACCAAAGCTGAGGAGTCGAATTCCTGCAGCAAGAGGCGAACGGGATTCGACAACAAACCGAATACAAAGCAGAACAAAGTGAACACGGCACACTTGGCGTTGAAACTGTATCCCTCAACTAAGTGTCGCTTGAGGTAAAACATGCACTTCTCCCGGTCCGCGCAAGATAATTTCATGGAGAGATCGCAACAATTCTTCTCATCTTCTTAGCCCTACCGGTCGAGCGCCCAGCGCGCTACGATCGGCTCAGGAGAAAGCTCTACGGTTCGTCGCATTTATTTTATCCAATCCCCAGTGAAAAGCTATGCAGGCTCGTCCCGTGATTGATTTCCTCACGAGGTTGCTATGAGCGGCATCCATCAACCCCGTTGCGGGTATTTGCCCCTGGATACCAAACTCGGTCGGGATGGTATCTGGTGAAGAGTTTTCTACAGCGTTCGGTAATCCTTCCAATCTTAGGCACGGATTGCACAGATATTCAAATACAACTTGACCTTCTGGGCAAGGTCAGATATTAAGCTGGCCTGTATATTCGATATGAACAGACGGGAATTCATCATCGCTTCGGCGGCAGGGCTGAGCCACCGGCATGAGGCGAGGCCGGCTGGTAGCCGCATCGACCGCGCGGCGCTGGTCAGACGACACTGCCCCGTCCTGACGCGTGCAAACATCAGGTCACCATTGCAGGTCGGCAACGGAGAGTTCGCCTTTACGGCGGACATCACCGGCCTTCAAACCTTTGCGGACGACTATCTGAAAGGTATGCTGCTGGGTACCCTTTCAAATTGGGCATGGCATTCTTTCCCCAATCCCCAGCATTACCACCTTAGCGAAATTATGCGGTCGTTTGACTCGCACGGTCGCAAAGTACGCTATGCGGATTCTTGGCAGGGTCCAAATTCGTCCAGTGCGGACGCCCGAATCAAGGAAGCGGTCGAATGGCTCCGGCGAAACCCACACCGTATCGACTTGGGACGCGTTGGATTCGTTCTGCGCAAAGCCAACGGTGAACAAGCCTCTCTCAACGATATTACGGGTATCCATCAACGGCTGAACCTGCTGAGCGGCCGCATTGAAAGCCAATTTGAGATTGAGCGTCAGCCGGTGCGGGTGACGACACTTTGCCATCCGCACCGTAGCATGCTCGCAGTCAGCATAAGGTCGCCGCTGATCTCGACAAGACGCCTGGGCGTATCAATAGCATTCCCATACGCCTCCGGGGACTGGAGTAACGAAGAAGACTGGGAATCGGCCGATCAATACCGCACGGGAATCACACCTTCACAGAACACCGCGGTTTTCGAATGCGTCTTGGACGCGACGCGCTACTGGGTGGACGCAGGCTGGTCCGGGAGGGCTACCTGGGCAAAGGCTGGACCCCACCAATTCCATCTTTTTGGGCCTCAGCAGAATGAACTCGACCTGGTTTTTTCCTTCTCGCCGGAGCAGCCCACATCCGAGCTTCCTGGCCTCGAGCAGGTCCGGAAAGCCGCAGACCAGTTCTGGCAGGATTTCTGGCATAGCGGCGGAGCCATCGATCTTTCAGCAAGCGCTGACCCGCGCGCCGGCGAGTTGGAACGGCGAATCGTCCTTTCGCAATACCTGACCGTCGTCAATTGCTCAGGCTCTCTGCCACCGCAGGAGACCGGGCTCGTAACGGATAGCTGGTACGGAAAATTCCATCTGGAAATGCACTGGTGGCATGCGGCCCATTTCGTCCTCTGGGGCCGGGCACCGCTACTGGAGAAAAGTCTCCCGTGGTACGCCAACATTCTTCCGCGGGCCAGAGAAACAGCACGGTTACAGGGATATCGCGGTGCCCGCTGGCCAAAGATGGTGGGCCCTGACGGGCGAGAGTCACCGAGCAGCGTGGGGGCCTTCATTATCTGGCAACAACCCCATCCCATTTACTATGCAGAGCTGGTCTACAACACGCGGCCCAGTCGTGAGACTCTCTATCGTTACCATGAAATCGTCAATGAAACGGCGGAGTTTATGGCCAGCTATGCCTGGTGGGATTCTTCGCATCGACGGTACACTCTGGGGCCGCCGGTTGTCCCCGCTCAGGAATCTTACGGAACAATGCACGCCAGCGTTGTCAATCCCACGTTTGAGCTCGCCTACTGGCAGTGGGCACTTTCAATCGCACAAAAGTGGCGCGAACGCCTGGGACGAGAACGCCGGCCGGAGTGGGATAAGGTCATTGCGGGTATTTCACCGCCGCTTGTGCGAGAGGGCATATACGCAGCGATCGGCGTGCCTCCATACGCACTTTACACGGACCATCCCTCAGTGCTTTATGCATTCGGGTTTGTTCCCCGGACGCCACTGATCCACTCCGAAACAATGCGACGCACTCTAAGCAACGTCCTTGCGTACTGGAACTGGAAATCAACGTGGGGTTGGGACTATCCGGCCATTGCCATGACCGCTGCGCGACTGGGAGAACCAGAGAAAGCGGTGGATGTGCTGATGATGGATGTGCCCAAGAATTACTATCTCAGCAACGGACATTGCTACCAGCGGCCCAACCTTCCATTGTATCTACCTGCCAACGGTGGCTTGCTTTACGTTACTGCAATGATGGCCGCCGGATGGAGCGGGGCTCCAGACAGGGCCACACCTGGCTTTCCTACTGATGGCAGGTGGAACGTGCAGCACGAAGGGTTGCAGCCAGCGCTTTAATCGAGCGGAATTTGAGAAGTTTCTGATACAAGCCGCGAAAGCGTGATTTTCGAGGACAAGACTGTTAATAGAAATCTGATATCACCCATGGCTGGAAATTTTCCTAAATTGGGGGAAAACAACGGTATTGATGATATGGTGGCACCGAGTTAGAATTTATCGGCTGACAGCTGAACAATCAAGTCGTACCCTTAAAGTCTCGCATGGGTGCAAATGTGTAACCGTGAACTTGCTTGTGCATCTACTCATGGAGATGCCGGGACTTTGCATGTTGAGGGCATAAATGGACAAGAAGGTCTCAGGTGGAACTGTGCAAGTTGAACAGACCGAACATCGATTGGCGTATTCTGATGTCCCGTTCGGCGTCTACAAGCGCCAGCAGGCCCGCATCTCGCGCCATCGGCTTTACCCAATGACAGTTTTTTACACGTTATATGCTCTGGCGGTACTTTTTTTCGCGCTGCGGTCCTCACACCCTTTGGTTGCGATCATCTTCTACGCATTCGGACTCCCGGTCTGGACTCTCGTGGAATACCTGTTCCACCGGTTTGTCTTGCACGGACGCTTCGCTTCGGGCAAAGGAATCATCCGAAAATTCCTGCACGAGCGTCTGGATCCACTCCACTGGGAACATCATGCCCGCCCCTTTGACGGGCACCATATCAACGGAGAGCTGAGAGACCTGCTACCCTTGTTCTTCGTTGCCGCGCCGGTGAGCTTTATTGCTCCGGTCTATACACTTCCCGTGCTTCTGGCGGGAGTGGTGCAATGCTATGTGGTCGAAGAATGGGTGCATCACTCCGTCCATTTTTACAACTTCCGAAGCCCCTACTTCCGCTACATCAAGCGGCACCACTTCTACCATCACAGCCCGAAAGGAAGAGAGAAGGGCTACGGCCTCACAAACGGCTTCTGGGATATCATTTTCAAGACACGCTATCCAGCCCCCGTGCGTGATGCCCTTTACCATCGGAAGAGGTCTTTAGCCTTTAATACAAGCGTTAAAGACTCGCAGAGTGCCGCCACTGGGCTTCAGGCATGAGCCCTGTCTTCTATTCGCTGATTACCGGCGCATCCAGCGGTATCGGTGAATGTTTTGCGCGCGAGCTTGCCGCACGTGGGAAAAACCTGCTTCTGGTGGCCCGTTCCGGTGACAAACTGAAAGCTCTGGCAAGCGAACTCAGAACCACACACAGAATTCTCGCCGAACCGTTGCCAATGGATTTGAGCGAGCCAGGGGCAGGCGGGCGCCTTGCTCGGCAGGTCGGCCAGCGCGGGTTTGAAATCGACCTCCTTATCAATAACGCCGGCTTTGGCGCGCGTGGGAAGTTCTGGGAACTGCCTCTCGATAAACAAACGGCCTTGATGCGCCTGCAAATCGAGGCGCTGATGGAGCTAACTTTTCATTTCCTGCACGGGATGATTGAGCGGCGGAATGGCGGAATCATCAATGTTTCGTCGATGACAGGTTTTCAGCCGATCCCATACGCGACAGCGTATGCCGCTACAAAAGCTTTTATAAACAGCTTCTCGATGGGGCTTCGGGAAGAATTGAGGCCTTACAAGGTGGTTGTGGTGACTCTTTGCCCAGGAGGCACTCGAACCAATTTTGTGAATATCGGCGCTCGCGAGGGTCGGCACAAGTTTCCCGGCGGTCCGCAACCGCCGGAGGAAGTCGTGAATGACGCGCTCAAGCAATTCCAGCGTGGTGGCGGACTGGTTGTGCCACGATTTGTAAATAAGGCCAGCGTTTTCTCACAACGGTTCTTGCCTCGCGAAACTGTCGCAAAGCTCCTGGCCAAGATGAGCAAGCCCTGATCGAGAGCGGTTTCCTTCGCAGTCAAAAGGTGTCAAATCTAGCCTGTTATCAAATACAGGCAAGCATGAGCCATGGGGGTTTGCGCTTCACAATCAGACGGGCTGTCAATCTAAGGTTCCTACATGATGAGTGAAACGAAAAACGGCGTTTCCTGGCTGCATAGGTTTGGAAGTCTCGTTGCCGTCATGACTTTTCTCCTTTATATGACCGGGGTGCTCGCATCAAGCAGAGGGTCAGGCGTGTTCATGCCCCATGGGGGTAGCAACGTGCACTCTTCCGCCGCTTCCCCCGATAAGTACGCGCGTGCCTTCGTGATCTTGGCCGTAACGGTAAGCACATTGACCGTTATTTTCGTTTGGTGGTTGTGGAAGAGCAAATCGCGCCGTTCCCTGAAAAATCTGGGAATCATAACGCTTAGTGTCCTTCTTGCCATGGCGCTTGTAGCATTAAGTCCCGCCCGCAATCTGTTTCCCGCAGCAGCTTCGGTAGGTTACATATTCGGAATTCAGATCTTTTTCTGCCTTACCGTGTGCCTGGCACTGTTTACGCGAACCGATTGGCGATGGGATGGGCCCAAGGCGCCGGACCTCGCGTCCCCTTCAATGCGGCAGGTCTTGATTTTTACAACTGTAGCGGTTTTCGTCGAGCCATTCCTGGGAATGGGTTTCCGTGAAAAGGTTGTTGGAATCGCGCCGCATCTGGTGCTGGGAATAGCCGTGGTGGTCTGCTCACTGTGGGTTCTGGAAATGGCGCTGACCAAGTTCGCTCACCTTCGGGCCTTTAAGATTTCGGCGGTTTTCCTTGCGGAAGTGGTGGGCTTGCAGCTTTTTTTCGGGATCATATCCTACAGCATGAATCTCAACGCCCGCGCTCTTTCCGGCCCCCAGCCGGGACTCGCGGTCATGAATGTAACCCATGCAGCCGTCGGCGTGCTCGTCCTGGCAACGAGCCTTTTTGTCACCTGCCAGGGCCTCAAGTATTTTGCACCAGCAGAAACCGGAGAATCTTCCGCAATGGTCAGTAAATAGCAGCACCCAGAACGGCACGATGCCTCGACAGATTCCTAAGTTGCTCTTCCCGAACCAGATGAGAACAATCGAACCACCTTTCGTGTATCCTACAACCACCGAGGGTCATCGAGACATCATGCATCGCGGTGTATCATAAAAGACAGTGGTTACCAGAGGGGCAGCAAGGAAACGATCTATCGGATTTGTATCCGCCCGACGGGAAGGAAGCTTGCCGGCAAGGATTTTGGCTATCGATTTTGGTCTCAGGCGCATCGGCCTGGCCGTTTCCGACGCGTTGGGCATCACCGCACAGGGACTACCAACACTCCATCGAACCGCCCTTCGCAAGGATATTGAATACATCCGCGCTGTGGCCGAAGAATATTCCGTCAAAAAAGTCATCGTGGGCAATCCGATCGGCCATGCTTGTAAAGTGACCACGATGTCACGCCATGCAGGGGATTTTGCCCGGAAGTTGCGAGGCCGATTGACCTGCCCCGTGGAGTTGTGGGATGAACGGTTGACCAGCGTGGAGGCCACTCGGATGCTCAAAGCGGCGGGACTCAGCATCACCAAACGGCAGCAGGCGGTTGACCGTGTGGCGGCAGTATTGCTCCTCCAGAACTACCTGGATCGTCATGCCAACCAGATCGAGCGGGCCGACGCCAGTGGAGACAGCCTGTGAAGAAAAAAATCCTCGCACTGGCTGTCCTTGCATTCATTGCATGCCTTGGCGTGACTGGAACTGAGATTCTGCGGTCTTATCGCGGCTATGCCGGACAGACCATCGTTGAGATTCCGCCTGGAACTCAGGCGCCGGAAGTTGCGACACGCCTGGTAGAAAAAGGGGTCATCGCCCATCGGTGGCCATTTCTTTTGATCTATGGCGCCGACAGGTGGCGCCATCATTTGAAGGCCGGTGAATACCTATTCGACCACCCCATGCGGCCGCTGGACGTATACCGAAAGCTCATCCGCGGTGAAGTTTATTTCCGCTCAGTTGTTATACCTGAGGGCTCCAACCGTTTTGATATCGCGCGAATCCTGCAAGGAAGACTCGGAATCGATCCCGAAGATTTTCTGCGAGTCACTCGGGAAGCCTCTCCCATCCGTGACCTCGATCCGCATGCTCCCTCGCTCGAGGGGTACCTTTTTCCAGATACTTATCGGTTCGAATTCCACCCGACGACAGCGCACATTGCTATGGCAATGCTGGCACGCTTCCGGGAAGTTTTGCGCCAGGATTTTCAGCAAGATCTCAATCAGTCAGACAAGAACATCCACCAGGTGATGACGCTGGGGTCCCTGATCGAAAAAGAAACCCCGAACCCTGACGAACGTCGCGTCATCGCCCAGGTTTTTGAATTGCGTTTGCAGAAAGGAATGCTTCTCCAGTGTGATCCCACCGTGGCTTATGCCGCGGAAATGGCTCAATTGCCATCGGCTCCGATCACGGAAAGTGATCTGAATCTGAAATCTCCCTATAACACTTATGTCCATACCGGGCTGCCTCCCGGCCCAATCTGTAATCCCGGAAAAGCTTCCATTCTTGCAGCTCTTCATCCTGCTTCCACGGACTATCTCTACTTTGTCAGCAACAACCATGGCGGCCATCGATTTGCCAGAACACTTGCAGAACACCAGCGCAACGTGGCACGATATCGGAAACAAGCGGCCGCGCTCCGGCACCTTGAGCCGGACCAAGCGGGGATATCGCAGCGCATGCACAAAAAGTAAGGCAGGAAAGGAGGCACCGCCGAAAAATTCTGCCGGGGAGGTGAGACACGAACCAAGACAAGGGAATCATCCTTGGTTATTGCGAGCAACACAACCTAAAACGGGCCGGCGCCCAGGAGCTTCGGGCGATCGAAGGTGAATTACGCCGCCACTCCAACAGGCCTCACAAATCGTGCATTTCCTATATCGCCAGTGTCCTTCGCGCTGCAGGAACGCCGGTAGAATACGAAGAGCACCAGGACCGTATTGTCCAATCTGCGAATCAGGACCATCATGAGCTTCACGAAAAAGGGCTCCTGCAAGTTCGCGATCTCGATTGTGCTTTGACTTCACTCCAGAAGGTTGACGCGCTCTACCGAAAATACCGCGAGGTCTCTGACCGGGTCGGGACCTGCATGGCGAGGGAACTCGTCGCAAAGAGTGAAGAGCGCGCACGGGGTATGGCGGCAAACAGTCGGTTGGGACCGGAAAAACGCCGTGAGAAACAGGAGATCGCGCAGTGGTTCAAAGTATGGCTCGAAGTCCCCGACCTTTTCTTCGACTGGCTGGAGATGCGGCAAAAGTCCAGGAATTTCCAGAGGATGTTCCCTCGGTTCAATGGCCGGGCCCGGCACCACCCGGGAGGAAGAAGTTTTTCCATTTAGTTTTTTGCTGTGCCAATTTACAATCCCTACTTACCCTTACGACTCACCGGGAGAATTTGCCCAAGGAGGCTGAACCGGAATCAGGAGTGCGCGGGTGCAGGCTCGAGACAAACTGATTGTCGCGCTGGACTTCAATACCGCCGAGGCCGCCACGCAAATGACAGATAGATTGCGAGGGC
>OBLQ010000778.1_pt1 | contig 12182 bp, 9 predicted proteins | sample 1519881 | NCBI WGS metagenome assembly OBLQ01 (sample SAMN01911456, study PRJEB22533) | soil metagenome | biome: Soil | place: Malaysia | collected 2012-04-30 | depth DG_metagenome m | reverse complement strand
AAATTTCATCACCGGAAAATTCCGAGAAGAGGTTTCGAGGGCTACCGGTAATTTCTGATATTTTTTTGACTTCTTGGAGGTTCATTTCGTTTCTATTTTAATGCATATCGGCATTATTTTGGAAATGAAAATGAGTGGAGGAATAAAATTGACTTATCCCTTATCGATCATATATTCCACTTATCCCTTAAAAGGGATAAGTTATGACTTCCTCACGCAAGTCGATTGGTTTGGCAGTAAGTGCGCGCAACCCCTCTCAATTGGGGACGGCTTTGCTGCGTTTTAGAAAATTATCCTTATGGACGCAGCAACAATCCGGGGACCGGGCGGGAGTCAAGCAGGCCATGGTCTCCCGGGTAGAATCCGGGGTTTCCGGCACCAGTCTGGGAACTCTTTTCAAACTGCTCGCCGCTCTTGACTTGGAATTGGTCGTGAGAAAACGAAGAAAGACGAATGCTCTTGGGACGAAAAAGTAAGCACATCCGCCTCCAAGTCATTTTGAATGGAAATCCCGTCGGCCTTTTGGTCCGAGATGCTCAGGGTCGAGTGGAATTCAGCTATGCCGAAGCATGGCTGGCTGCCCCGGCCGCGATTCCCGTCTCTCTCTCCCTTCCTCTTCGTGAAAGCTCTTATCGGGGAGCGGCCGTTGAAGCTTATTTCGACAATCTTCTTCCTGACAACGAAGACATCCGCCGCCGCATCGCCGAAAAAATGGCGACCCAAGGTCGAGGGACCTTGGATTTATTGGGAGCCATCGGACGGGATTGCGTCGGTGCCTTACAGTTCATTCCAGAGGGGGAATCTTATAAAAAGACGGCTCCGCTCAGAGCCGAGCCTCTTTCCGACCGGGATATCGCACAGATCTTGCGTCATCTCAAAGCCGCGCCCCTTGGCCTGAGCCGAGAGGCGGAGTTCCGCATTTCGATTGCCGGAGCCCAGGAAAAAACGGCTCTCTTGTTCTGGAACGACCGTTGGCAGCGGCCCCAAGGAATGACCCCTACGACGCATATTTTGAAGCCGGCGATGGGCTTACTCTCCAACGGCATCGACTTGAGCGGAAGCATCGAGAACGAGTGGCTGTGCTTAAAACTCGCCCGATATTTCGGGCTTCCCGTTGCTTCCGCAGAAATAAAAAACTTCGACGGGGTTTCGTGTTTGATCGTGGAAAGATTCGATCGAGTTTGGTCGCAGGACAAAAAGCGTTTGAAACGCATTCCTCAAGAAGATCTATGTCAAGCTTTGGGCGTAGCCTGGTCGCGAAAATATCAGTCCGATGGCGGACCTGGAATCGTCGACATCATGAACTTGCTCGACGCCTCCGATCGGCGTGAGCAGGATCGAGAGCAATTCATGCGGGCTCAACTGGTGTTTTTTCTCCTCGGCGCCGTCGATGGGCATGCCAAAAATTTCAGCATCGCGCTTTCGTCCACCGGCTTTAGGCTGACTCCCATTTATGATGTCATGACGGTTCTCCCAGCTTTGGCGGCCCGGCAAATCGAGCCGAAACAAGCGAAGCTTGCCATGTCCGTCGGCGACGGCAAGCACTACCGTTTGGGCGAAATTCAACGCCGCCATTGGGAACAAACGGCTAAAAAAACCGCCTTTGCAGATCTGCATAGCCTGATTCAGGATTTGCTCGACAGGATACGAAAAATAGACGACTTCGCGAATGAACTCGAGAAAAACATCGTCTCTCCGATAATGGGCGTTCTTCTGGACGGCATCAAAAAGCAAGGCAAAATCTTGGCGGCTTGAGCTTCCCTAGTTTTAGGAATGTTTCTCCCGTTTTAAAGCCCTGCACTTACGGCGCGCAACAGATCCGCATTCGACGGATATTTTTGCAGCGTTTCGACAAGTTTCTTTCCCGCATCCAGCGAATTGAGGCCGGAAAGAAAACTACGGATCTTCTGCATCGCCGCATAGGCTTCGGGATTCAGCAGTTTTTCTTCCTTGCGTGTCCCGGAAGCGGGAACATCCACCGCGGGAAAGATGCGCTGCTCGGCCAAACGGCGTGACAAGACTAATTCCATGTTTCCGGTGCCTTTAAATTCTTGAAAAATATATTCGTCCATCTGGCTGCCCGTCTGCACCAACGCCGTGGCAAGGATCGTCAGAGAAGCGCCGTTTTCAATCTTGCGGGCCGCTCCGAAAAAGCGCCGCGGCACTTCGAGAGCTTGGGCGTCGACTCCTCCGCTGAGCGTCTTGCCGCTGCGGGCCTCCCGGTTGTGCACCCGCGACAAGCGGGTCAGCGAATCCACGACGATCAACACGTCTTTGCCTTGATTGACCAGGCCCACGGATTCTTCCAGCAAAGTATTGGCGGTCTGAATATGGTGTTCAGTGTCATGGTCGGAAGAAGACGCGCGGATCTCCGCGGGAACCGAACGCTTGAAGTCGGTCACTTCCTCGGGCCGCTCTTCGACCAGCAAGGCGAAAAGTTTGATTTCAGGATGATTCTTCGCGACGGCTTGGCAGATTTGCTGCAGTAAAGTGGTTTTGCCGGCCTTGGGCGGAGCGACGATCAGGCCGCGCTGGCCCTTGCCGATGGGACAGATCAAATCCAGCACCCGCATCGAAAGAGGGCCGCCTTCGCTTTCCAGACGAATGTTTTCGCAAGGATCGATGGAGGTCTGGGCGGTAAAAGCGGCGAAAGCCTCGGAAGGCCCGTGACGGCGGTTCTGGGCGTAGGCGCCGCCCGATCGAGCTCGGGAACGCGCCTGGTCATTGGGGTGACGGCGATGGGAACGATGACTGCGAGAATAAGAATGATGACGCATAGAAAGGCCGGAATCTTAACCGGAGCATATCGCGCCTAATGATTTTTTAAAGACTTTTCAACCCAAAAAGGGATAAAAAGCGTCTTTTCTGAAAGTCTCATCGACAGGAGGAATCATGAAATCGTGGCGTTCCCTTGTTTTCTTACCCTTATTTTTTTTCGTGATGGTTTCCGGACGGCTTTTCGCCGCTCCCGTGGATACCCAACAGGTTCCTGAAAATTTACGGCCTTGGATCGATTGGACCTTGCACGGCCATGAAAGCGAACGCTGCCCTTTTATGAATAGCCGAGGAAATGACCGAATCTGCGCCTGGGCCGGCCGCTTGGACTTAAGCATCGAAGAGAAACAGGGTTCCTTCACTCAATCATGGACGCTTTACACGGACGACTGGATTCCCTTGCCGGGAGACGCCAAGCGCTGGCCGCAAAACGTCAAGGTCGACGGCCAAGCCGCGGCAGTGGTGTTCCACGATGACCAGCCCAGCCTTTTTTTGAAAAAAGGATCTCATACTCTGAGCGGTGCTTATTTATGGGACACGATTCCGGAGAGCTTCCAAATTTCCCCCAGTGTCGGAATGTTGAAACTCGTGTTGAAGGGAAAGCCGATTGATTTTCCTCAGTTGGATGAAGACGGCTTGCTGTGGCTGGAAAAGGAATCCGAGGCAGGAAACGGCGAAGAGCGCCTCGACGTGCGGGTGAATCGTAAAGTGAACGATGATATCCCCTTGATTTTGACGACGAGCATTAAGCTCGATGCTTCCGGAAAGGCGCGGGAAGTCACGCTCGGCAAGGCCCTGCCGGAAAATTTCATCCTCATGTCGGTGGATTCACCGATTCCCGCGAGAGTCGAAAACGACGGACGCCTCAAAGTGCAAGTGCGGGCCGGAAGCTGGGATATCGAAATCAAAGCTCGGCATGTGGGGCCGGTGACGGCCTTGAGCTTGCCGGACGGAGAAGCTCCCTTGGCTCCTGAAGAAGTGTGGGTTTTTGAAGCGCATAATAATCTTCGAATGGTGACGGTGGAGGGAGTACCGTCGGTGGATCCCCAGCAGACCACTCTTCCGGACGATTGGAAATCTTTGCCCGCCTATCGCATTCGTCCCAACGAAACCATGAAACTCGTCGAACGTCGCCGCGGCGATTCCGATCCCGGGCCCGACCAACTGACTCTGTATCGCAGACTTTGGCTCGATTTTGACGGCACGGGCTATAGCGTGCAAGACAGCCTTTCCGGCACCATGAACCGAAGCGATCGCCTCGAAATGAATGCGCCGGTGATTTTGGGCCGCGTTTCCATCGATGGACAAGATCAATTCATCACGACGCTCGAAGGGGAAAAGAGTGCGGGAGTCGAGATCCGCCAAGGCCGGCTTAACGTCAACGCCGACAGCCGTATTCCCGGACTGTTGCGTCATATTCCGGCGTTGGGCTGGAATCACGATTTTCAAAGAGTCAGCGGAGAACTCAAGCTTCCCCCCGGATGGACTTTGCTCGCTGTGAATGGAGCCGATGAAGTCCCCGGTACTTGGATTTCGCGTTGGAATTTGCTCAACATTTTTATGGTGCTGATTCTCTCGCTTATTTTTTCCCGGCTTTGGGGGATGAAATGGGGAATGTTCGCCCTGGCGGCCTTGGTATTGACCTATACGGAACCTCACGCGCCGCAATGGGTATGGATTTTTCTTTTGGCCGGTTGTGCCTTGCTGCGTCTTTTGAAATCGGGAATTTTCCGTAGCTTGGCGCGCATTTACGTCGGCGTCAATTTAGTCGTGCTCGTGATGATCGTTCTGCCTTTCATGGTGCGACAATTGCGCCAAGGCATGTACCCGGTACTGGAGCACTCTTACAGCTATATGGATTCCCAAGGAGGAATCGTGCCCACTCAAAGTCAGAATGTTACGGGCGGGATGGGAGGAGGTATGACGCCTCCGGCTTTAACCAATGTGGATGCGAATCAGCCAATGCCCGTGGAGGAACCTTCCGACTTCGTGGGCCGCCGTGATGAAGATGCAAAGCGTGGTTTCTTCAAGGCTCAGAAAGTCAAAGAAAAGACGGTCGAAGACAGAGAGAAGGTGCTCCATGAAATAGCCGGTGAGCAAAGAGAACGTAAGTCGGATCGGTTCCAAGAGGCCCAATCCATCAGCACATTATCGGGAAAACAGCAGCAAAACATCGACAACCTCATCCAAAATCGTCCCGGCACGAAGATTCAAACCGGACCCGGCATGCCGCATTGGAGCTGGAACAGCTTTCGCTTGACCTGGAACGGCCCGGTCGAAAAATCGCAAGATTTACGGCTATGGCTGCTGTCTCCCGCGGCCAACTTTTTGCTCGCCGTCTTGCGGGTCATTTTACTGAGCTTGCTTGTTTTTTGTGTCCTGGGCTTGCCGAAAAATTTTTGGCCGCGTTTTCTTGGCTCAAGAAAAACCGCCTTGGCCGCATTTTTCCTCTTGGCGCTGGCTTGGGCTCCGGCGTTGTTAGGCGCCAAACGATTTTCCGCCGCAGCCTTTGCTCGACGAATTGCGCGACAAAATTTTGCAGAATCCCGAATGCTTTCCCGAATGCGCTTCAGTTTCGCGCATGCAGCTCACCGTGACGGGTACTCAACTGAGAGCCTTGCTTGAAATCAGCGCCCAAGCCGTGACGGCGCTTCCCTTGCCCGGTTCCTTCGAGGAGTGGACGCCTGCGACCGTCAGCGTCGATGGCCGACCTTCGGCAACGCTCCATCGTGACGAGGAAGCACAATTATTGTGGATTCAACTCACGCCCGGAGTGCATCAGGTCATGATCGAAGGTCCCCTTCCGGACCGCTCCAGCGTGCAAATCGCCTTGCCGTTGAAGCCTCACCAAATTTCCGCTCAAGTGAGCGGTTGGACATTAGAAGGAAGATTAGACGACGGCTTGGCGGCGGACAATTTGCAATTGATTCGCCTGGAAGGAATGACTTCCGAGCTTTCGGCGGCCAAGCGCACGATTCTTCCGCCCTTTTTCAGCGTCGAGCGGCACCTCATGTTGGGGCTGGTTTGGGAAGTGCAAACCACGGTGCGCCGCTTGACTCCGCTCGGCACGGCCTTCGTCGGCGAAGTGCCTTTACTCCCCGGCGAGTCAGTTACGGACGCCGATGTCCAAGTGAAACAGGGCAAAGTTCAAGTGAGCATGGGCCCCAGCGCGGAGACCTTTGAATGGCATTCGGTCCTCTCCGAAACCGACCGCTTGGTCTTGCAGGCCCCCGAATCGACTTCCATGACGGAAGTGTGGATTCTCGAACTGAACCCGGTTTGGCATATGAAAGCGGAAGGCATTCCTCCGGTACATCCTGAAAACTTGGCGCGGCGCTGGCCCCGAGAGTGGCGCCCTTGGCCGGGAGAACAGTTGACTTTGTCGATCAGCCGTCCCGCTGGTGTCCCGGGGCAAACCTTGACGATCGACCGCAGTCTTTTGGCGGTGCGTCCCGGTCTGCGTTTCACGGAATCTTCTCTGGAGCTGATGATACGGAGCAGTCTGGGTGGACAGCATGAGCTGACTTTGCCCGAGGGAGCGGTTTTGCAATCCGTGCAAATCAACGGAATCGTGCAACCCATCCGTCAGGAAGGCTTGAAAGTTTCTCTGCCCATTGTGCCGGGAACGCAGCGGGTGAATCTCAATTGGCAACAGCCGCTGGCTTTGAAGACTTTCTTCAGGACGCCCGAGGTGAAATTGGGAGCTCCCAGCGTCAATTCCGAAATACAAGTCTACATGCCGGTCAATCGCTGGCTGCTTTTTACCGGCGGCCTGAGAGTCGGCCCCGCCGTGTTATTCTGGAGTTTGCTCGCCGTGCTGCTCTTGGCGGCCTTCGGTCTCGGCCGTGTGGGCTACACTCCGCTGCGCACTTACCATTGGTTGCTCTTAGGGCTGGGCCTCACTCAAGTGCCGATTTGGGCTTCAATCATCGTGGCGGCTTGGCTTCTCGCTTTGGGCTGGAGAGAGAGAAAACCCATGGCGGGGAAAATTTCCTTCGATCTTTTCCAAATTTTTCTAGTGATATGGACCGCTGCGGCTTTGGGCGTCGTCTTTCTCTCGATTAAGCAAGGACTGCTCGGCCTACCGGACATGCAAATCGCGGGGAACGGCTCTTCGGCGACTTTCTTGCGCTGGTATCAAGACCGTGCCGGAGAAACGCTTGCCCGGGTCTGGGCCGTTTCGGTGCCGCTGTTCTGTTATCGTTTGGCCATGTTGGCTTGGGCTTTGTGGCTGGCCTTTGCTCTGCTTCGCTGGCTGCGCTGGGCTTGGAAGAGCTGGACCTCGGAAACCGGCTGGAAGAGCTTGAGGGGACCGAAGCCGGTTTCGCCGCAGTCTTAGGCGAATTTCCGCACACAAAGTCATTCTATTTCATGTGCGGATTTTGAAAATTAATTGATAAATTCCGCAAATAAAGTTATAAAACTTCTTATGCGGGATTTTATCGGCAGGAATGTTTACCTCGAACGCCTGAACGCTCTTTGGAAAACTCGAAAAACGAAGGCGATTGCCGTTTACGGCAGGCGTCGAGTGGGCAAGACGGCGCTCATTCAAAAATTCGCCACGGGCAAAGTCGCCTATTTATTCGAGGCGATCGAGGCGGAAAACACCGAGACGCAGGTCGGGCATTTTCTGGATCAGCTCGCCCGGCGAGTGGGACAGCCTCATCTTCGGGATCTCTCTTATAAAGATTGGCCGCCGGTTTTTGATCTTTTGACGCGCTTTCTGCAAGATCAGAAAGAAGCGGTGCTGTTTTTCGACGAATTGCCTTGGATGGCGGCAGGGAGGTCAAAGCTCGTTTCGACTCTCAAATATTATTGGGACAAGTATTGGAAAAATCATCCGCATCTTGTTTTGATCCTGTGCGGATCGGTCGCTTCCTGGATGGTCAAAAATGTGGTTCGGTCCAAGGCGCTTTACGGGCATTTGAGTGAAACTGACTTGATCGAACCGCTGAAGCCCTTCGAGGTGGCGGAGTTCATCGGCCGCAAGAGAGGACGCAAGGAAATTCTCGACTATCTGCTTTGTTTTGGGGGTATTCCGCGTTATTTAGAAGAGTTTGACTACGGCCGGTCTTTCGAGTTGAACGTCGAGAACACCTGTTTTCAGCCCTCCGGTTTTTTCAAGGACGAAGCCGATAAAATTTTTTACAATCAATTTCGTGAAACTCAAATTTATCGGCAGATCGTTGCGGCTTTGCTCGAAGCGCCGCTTTCGCTTCAACAAATCTCGAAAGCCGTTTCTCTCCCCAGCGGGGGAGGACTCAAGCTCTATCTGGATAACCTGGTCACCGCAGGCATCATCGAAAGAGTTCCTGAAATCCGCGGATTTCGTCCTTCAAAAACCCACGTCTATGTCACGGTCGACGAATTTTTGAGATTCGACCATCGCTTCCTCCGTCCCCACCGGACGGCGATCGAGAAAGGAGTCGGTAGAAAACGATTTTTACATTTCACCCGAGGACGGTGGTTTCCCTTTCTCGGACATGCTTTCGAGAGATTTTGTTTGAAATATCGTTATGCGATTGCCGAGCTTTTGGAATTCGGCGACAAGGTCATCGCGTGCGGCAATGTTGCCGAACGCTCCTCCGGAGGTTATCAGTATGACCTGGTTTATCTTCGCAGTGACGACGTCATCACGGTTTGCGAAGTCAAGTGTCTAGCACAGCCTCCCTCCACGGGTTTAATCCGGGAGATGGAAGAAAAGCTCAAAAAAACGTCGTTTCCACGGGATGTGACGGTGGAAAGAGTGCTGATCAGCGACCAGGAAGCCTCCACGGCACTCCTCGAGAGCGGCTACTTTCACCGCTTGGTGACGGCACAGGAGATTATTGATTTCAGATTTTAGATGGATTGTAAGTCTTTCATGCAGCATTTCATCCCCCAAAAAATCCTAATTGAGACAAGCGTCGCCGAAGCACCGGTGACGCGAAGGATTCTTAAGGCTTTTCCTCAAGTAGCGGCGGAAGAAATTCGCTCCGTCCAAACTTGGAAAGAGCCTGGTCCCATCACTCCGGCCAAACGTATTTTGGCGCTGGCCGAAGCGAGAGGAGAAGCGCTGAAGCCCTTTCCCAAAATCAAACATGCGGTCAACTTGGGCGATTACGTTTTCAATCCTATTTCCAACTGCCATTTGGAATGCAGCTATTGCATCTTGCAGAGTTATTTGAAAAATAATCCGGTGCTCACGGTGTTTGCCAATACCGAACATTTTTTGGAAAAAATCCGCAGCTTGACCGAACAATGGCCCGAAAAAACTTTCCGCCTCGGCACCGGCGAGCTTTCCGATTCTTTAGCGCTGGATGAGGTGACGGGTTTCAGCGGAGAATGGATTCCGTTTTTTGCAAAGCAGAGCCGCTTATTCTTGGAGCTCAAAACAAAATCGGATTGCATCGAAAATCTGCTCGGCCTCGAACATCGCGGCCATACGGTTCTTTCCTGGTCGCTCGCGCCGGAGGCCATCGTGCGCCGCGAAGAATTGAAATGCGCCTCTTTAGCAGAGCGTCTGCAGAGCGCGCGTCGGGCGCAAGAGGCCGGTTATCCGGTGGCTTTTCACCTCGATCCGATGATTCATCATTCCGGTTGGGAAGAAGCTTATGACGATTTGATCGCGGCCCTCGCCCGTGCCGTCGATCCACGCCGGGTGGCTTGGGTGAGTGTGGGCAGTTTGCGTTTCGACAAGAACTTAAAAGAAATCGCCACGGAACGTTTTCCTCAAACCGCGATTTTTTCAGCGGACTTTATCGCCGCGCCCGACGGCAAGCAGCGCTATTTCAAAACCTTGCGCCGCGAGATGTACCGCCGCGTTTGGACCCGCCTCAACGAATGGAGCGAAGACTTCCCGCGCTATCTTTGCATGGAGCCGCCTTGGATGTGGGAAGACGTCACTGCTTTGCCGGCGCCCGATCCGTCTCGGCTCGAGGCATCGCTTGTCGCCCGGCTTCGGGAGTTGGCGGCTTCATGAAAGTCTGGCGTCGTGAAATTCCGCCGCCAAGCCCTCAACGTTTGGCGGCCCTGGTGCAGGCCGAGGCGCCGTCGTGTTGGCTGGACAGCGCTTTAGAGTCTCATCCTCATTCCGGAGAGTCCTGGGTAGTGTTGCGGCCTTGGCAAGTGCGGCGTGCCCAGCGAAGCGAGCAAGTCCCGGAACTTTTATGGGAACTGGATCAGTGGCTGGAGGGAGTCCGAGGGCAAATCGCGGGCGAGGCGCGTGGGAGCGGCGGGGCCTTTGGTTTTCTTAGCTATCCGTCTTTGGGAAGCAACACCCCTGCGGCCTGGTGGCTCTTGGCCGATACGGGAATTTTCATCGACCATCGCGCTGCGCGGGCTTGGATTTATTCGCTCGGTTGGAATGCGCAGGGTCAAGCCGAGGCGGACTTGGCGGAACGAAAAATTGCAGAGCTCGCACAATGTTTGGCTACGACGCCGGAGCTTGGCCCACGGCCTTTGCGGGTTCATTCGCTGAAAGTACAGGATTCTCGGGAAACTTATCTCGCCAAGCTTCGCGACGTGCAAGAACGCATTCGGCGCGGTGATTGTTATCAAGTGAATCTCTCGCAGCGTTTTCATCTGCAAGGCGAATGGGAAGCGGCCGATCTTTACTTGCGGCTGCGCGAGCATTCCCCGGCTCCGCAGATGGCTTTTCTCAACCTGGGCGAGACGCAGATTCTTTCCGCTTCCCCGGAAATCCTCCTCCAAACCGAAGGCCGAAGGGCGCGCTCTTATCCTATTAAGGGGACTCGGCCCCGCGGCGCGAATCCCGCCGCCGACCGGGAACTTGCCGCAGCTTTGCTGCACAGTCCCAAGGATGCCGCCGAGCTGTTGATGATCCTCGATTTGGTGCGCAACGATCTGGGATCTTGTTCGGAAACCGGCTCGGTGCAGGTTCCGGAGCGGAGGCGTTTGGATTCACTGCCGCAGGTTCATCATTTATATGCGATTGTGGAAAGCCGATTGCGGACGGGCGTCGGTCCTTTTCAGGCGCTCTCGCATTTGTTTCCCGGAGGCTCGATCACGGGTGCGCCCAAGCTCAAGGCCATGGAAATCATCGCCGCTTTGGAGGGCCGGCCGCGGGAAATTTATACCGGTTCCATCGGCTACGCCGGCTTTGACGGCCGGGCCTGCTTCAATATTGCGATTCGTACCGCTTGCTTGCAGGGCACCGATTTGTATTACTCCGCCGGAGGCGGCATCGTGGCCGACTCCATTCCCGAGGCCGAATACGAAGAGTGCCTCGATAAAACACGGGGTTTTTTTCAGGCTCTCGGCATTCAGCAAAAACTTCTCATTTTTTTCGCGGCGCGTTAAAATTATTTTGAGACTCTTTATTTATGAACGGCCTGATTTACTTCAATGGGATGTTGAAACATGAGCATGAAGTCACGCTCTGGACCTTGGATCGGAGCTATCTTTATGGCGAAGGTCTATTTGAGACATTGAAGGCGAGTCAGGGCTTCATTCCTTTTCTTCCTGAACATTTGCAGCGCTTGTTTCACGGCATGGAGGTGCTGCGCATGCGCTTTGAAATTTCCGCTTCGAAGATAGAATTCGCGCTTTATCAGACCCTGCACCACAACCGGCTCAAAGACGCTTATCTTCGTCTCATGGTCAGCCGCGAAAATCGCGAAATCGGAAGCATGGAGATCGGCGAAGGCTCCAACGTGGTGGTGCTGGCGCGCCCCTTTGAAAAACCTCCGCTGCGGCTTTACACCGAGGGAATGTCGGCCCAATTGGTCGAGGATTTTAAAATTTTTCCCGATCCGCTCTGTCAGGTGAAATCGACCAATTATTTACGTCCCTTGCTCGCTCACCGCATGGCGCGGGAAAGCGGCTATGACGAGGCTTTGCTGCTGAATACTTTTGGGAATTTGGCGGAAGGCGCGACGGGCAATCTTTTCATTTTTGACGGAAAAAAAATTCTCACTCCACCGCTCAGCGAAGGCCCTTTGCCCGGCGTGACCCGGCAGGTCGTATTGGAATTGATGAAAAAGAATTACCTCGATTACGAGGAAGGTCCGATCAAAATGGCGGACTTGTTGGCCGCTGAAGAAGCTTTTTTCACCAATTCCATCAAAGAAATCGCCCCTCTCACCAGCGTCAACGACAAACCCATCGGCACCGGCAAGGTAGGAGCGCAGACCCAAAGGCTGATGGAGCTTTTTCAAGAGGAATTGCAATACCGGCTGGAGAGTTTCGAGTCGAAGCGGTGGGGGGTGAAGTGAATGTCGCCGAGGCACGTGGCCTGTCTCGACTGGCAAAAAGTGCTCAGCTGAATCGTGAAAATCTTTACAAGATGCTCTCGAAGCGGGGAAATCCTGAGCTCGGGAGTCTTTACTCTATTCTCGATGCTTTAGGATTTAAGCTCTCGGTTGAATTAAAGAAAGCGTCTTAGAGAAGAGCTTTTTGAGATAGAT
>OBLQ010000777.1_pt1 | contig 12196 bp, 11 predicted proteins | sample 1519881 | NCBI WGS metagenome assembly OBLQ01 (sample SAMN01911456, study PRJEB22533) | soil metagenome | biome: Soil | place: Malaysia | collected 2012-04-30 | depth DG_metagenome m | reverse complement strand
ATGTCCACAACAACACCATCACCCAGCAATCCGGCTACGCGGCAGGAATTGTGAAGTCCTCAAGACTTGATGACTCTATATTTACCTCCTGGAACAACCGATTTGTCGATAACGCCTATCATTTGGGATCGATGGCAGGAAGATTCTTTGCATGGCTGAATTCAGCGCAAACACTCGCGACATGGCAAGGGCATTCCTGGGCCCATGAAACACTAATCGAGCAGCATTAAGAAGACATCCGCAACTTTCCGGAAAGCGCACTTCCTGCCAGTGGCTTAAAGATGCCCGCTTTACCAGACCTGTTGAGAGGTTGGTTATGATCACAGCAGAGAGAACAGCTCCCATTTCCCATAACGTCGCGGGACTTGAAGCTTCGCGCCCGCTGCCTCGAATCGTTACAACCAGCTGGGACGACGGTGATGTTCTTGACTTCAAGATCGCCGAGATGCTTCATGCGCGCAATCTGCCTGCTACGTTCTATGTGCCCATCACCGGCCACCACGGCCTTCACGCCCTGGGACGAAGTGAATTAAGGGCCCTTAAAGAGGAAGGTTTTGAGATTGGCGGACACGGATTTTCACACCGCATCCTCCCTCAATGCCCCAGAAAGGTTGTCATTCAGGAAGTGGAAGTTTGTAAGCACAGTCTGGAAGAAATTCTGGGGTGCGAGGTGCGTATGTTTGCTTACCCTCGCGGCCGTCATAGTAGTGTGGCAATTCGCTCTGTGAAGCAGGCGGGATATACGGGCGCCCGGACGACTGAGATGTTTTCGCTGGGACTTCAGTTCGATCCCTACAGGATGCCCACCACCATTCACGTCTTCCCCCACTCGAAATCGGACTACATCCGTAACATGGCAAGGGCCATGGATTTGGGGAATGCCTGGAGATACCTAACCCAATTGTGGGAGGTGCAAAGCTGGGTCGAGTTGGCGAGAATCCTGTTTGATTCCATCCTGCTGGACGGCGGAGTGTTTCACCTTTACGGCCATTCCTGGGAGATTGATGAATTAGGACTCTGGAATGACCTCAAGAAAATCCTGGATTATGTGTCCAATCGAGAGGGCGTCCTGTACTTGCCGAACAGCAAAACATTGGACTACCGAACTGCCGGACAGTTACTGCATCTCAAGAACCCCTGTGCGCTGGAAGGATGAAGATTCTTCTCGTACATAACGAGTATCAGCAAACTGGCGGCGAAGACATTGTCTTTCAGCTTGAGCGCCAGATTCTTTCCAGCTTCGGCCACCGTGTCGTGACGTACAGGCGCACCAATCGCGAAATCGACCGTTATACGACTCTTCACCGGTTGCTGCTGATCAGACAGATGATATGGGCCGAGGACTCCCAGCGGGAAATTGCCGGGATCCTCAGGCGGGAGAAACCCGACATCACCCACGTCCATAACACTTTCATGCAAATCTCGCCCTCCATCTACTCTGAATGCACAAAAGCTGAAGTTCCAGTGGTACAGACCCTGCACAATTTTCGTCTGCTCTGCCCCGCCGCAACTTTTTACCGCGACGGTCATATCTGCGAGGAATGTGTTACGCAAAGCCTTCGCCGCAGTGTCATCCACGGCTGCTATCGAAATTCCCGCTGGGCGACCGCCGCCGTGGCCTCCATGCTGGCAACACATCGCAGACTTCCAACTTGGAGCCACAATATCGCGAGCTACATTGCCCTCACAGAATTTGCCAGACAACAGTTCATCAGAGGTGGATTTCCTGGTGAGAAAATCTGCGTGAAACCCAACTTTGCGGCTCCCGACCCGGGCCGTGGAACGCAAAATGGTGGATATGCCATTTTTGTTGGGCGACTTTCTCCAGAAAAAGGTTTGCAGTCGTTGTTGCACGCCTGGCGTCGCCTTCGGAAAACGATTCCGCTTCGCATTGTGGGCGATGGTCCTTTGCGGGCAGAGTTGATGAAATTTGCGGAGCAGCACAGGCTATCGTCAGTCCACTTTATGGGCCGCCTGGGTCGTGCGGAAACACAGGAGGTCATTAAGGACGCCCTCTTTCTTATATTGCCGAGCACGTGCTACGAGAATTTTCCGATGACCATCGTGGAGGCTTTTGCGGGCGGAACGCCGGTGGTTTGCTCCCGCCTGGGGGCAATGCAGGAAATTGTGACGCACCAGCACACCGGTCTCCTTTTTGACCCCAACAGCAGTGAGCAACTGGCGGACAGCATCGCCTGGGGATGGGAGCACCCCTCGTATATGCGAGCGATGGGGGCCACGGCCCGCCGCGAGTTCGAACTCAAATACACGGCCGAAAAGAACTATTTGCTGCTGATGGATATTTACCAAAAGGCTATGCAAAAACCGCCCGCGGCAGATCATTACTACGATCCAAAGGGCGAAAGTGTTACCTCGTCCAGCCCTGGCGTCCGGTAGGCCCACACCTGCCAATTCCCGATACAACGGAGGCAAGAGGTCAGATGCCTGACTTTGGTGTTCTTGGAGTTCGCGTCAATGCTATTCAAATTCCGGCCGTTATTGCGACCATGGAGAGTTGGATCCGCAACAGGACCAGTACTCATTTCGTTGCGGTCACAGGAATGCACGGCGTGGTTGAGGCGCATCGCCAACGGACCTTCAGAAACATTTTGAATTCGGCTGACCTGGTTGTTCCGGACGGCATGCCACTGGTGTGGATGGGCCGCAGGCATGGATATACGATGCCACGACGTGTTTACGGGCCCGAACTTATGGAAACGTTTTTCAAGCAGACAGGTGACCGCTACAGCCACTTCTTCTATGGCGGAGCCGATGGCGTAGCCGACCTGCTGGCCGGGAAGATGCACGGCCTTTATGGGATCAGAATCGCGGGCACCTATTGTCCGCCATTCCGTAACCTGACTGCCGAAGAAGACAGGCAGGTGACCAGCAGAATTCAGTTAACCGCGCCGGACGTCCTTTGGGTGGGCCTTAGCACTCCGAAACAGGAGAAGTGGATGTGTGACTTTCGCGAAAAGGTTGACGTGCCTGTGATGGTCGGAGTCGGGGCCGCGTTTGATTTCCACACCGGAAGGGTTAGGCAAGCCCCCACCTGGATGCGCGAGCACGGGCTGGAATGGTTCTTTCGGCTTGTTTCTGAACCGCGCAGGCTTTGGCGGCGCTATCTGGTTTACGGATCTCAGCTTGTCTGGAACATCAATTTGGAAATCCTCAATCTCAGGAAATTCAACTAGCCAACAAGGAGGCGCAATATGGACTGGAAGAACTGCAATGTTTTGGTAACGGGTGGAGCTTCATTTATTGGCTCGACCCTCGTTGACGCCCTGCTAAAAAAGGGGGCAAAAGTCCGCGTGGTCGATGACTTGACCAGCGGTAAGCTTGAAAACATCGCCACTCACGTCATGAACCAAAAAGTGGAGTTTGTTGAGAACGATCTTCGCGAACCCGGTGTTGCCGAAGAGGCCGTCAAAGGGATCGACGTCGTATTTCACTTAGCCGCAGACCACGGCGGACGCGGTTACGTGGACCTGCATCAGGCGGCATGCGCCTCAAACCTGATGCTGGACGGCGTCGTGTTCCGCGCGTGTCAGAAAGCCCGCATAGGTAAAGTGGTGTACGCCTCATCGGGATGCGTGTATCCCAACTACATCCAGACCGACCCGGACCAGGTCCTGTACCTTACCGAAGACATGGTGGCCCCCCCCTACGACGCAGACAATATGTACGGATGGGCCAAACTAATGGCCGAGATGACCCTCCGAGCTTATTCCAGGGAGCACGGCTTGAAGGCAGCCTCCTGCCGCTATTTCACGGTGTACGGCCCGCGGGGAGTCGAAAATCATGCCGTCATTGCCATGATTGCGCGCGCCTTCGTAAAGCAGGATCCGTTTGTCGTCTGGGGAACTGGCGAACAAATCCGAAACTGGACCTACATCGACGATATCGTCAACGGCACCATTCTGGCTGCTGAGACAATTGACGATGGCACGGCCGTCAACCTCGGGACAATGGAGCGCATTCGGGTCATCGACGCAGCGAAGGAAATCCTTCGTTATATGGGTCATGACGCCCGGGTCGAACTTCATCCGGAAATGCCCACAGGACCTTACAACCGTGTGGCGGATAACTCACTGGCCAGGAAACTTCTGGGGTGGGAGCCGAAGGTTATGTTCATGGATGGCCTTTGCCGGACGATCGACTGGTACGTTTCAGCAAGGGAACAGGAGCACGTGGCCTCAACTTTGGAGGCAATGCTCACAGAAAGGTAGATGTTTCCGATTACGGGGAATGCGGCGACAAACGCCACATTCCCTGACCAATCCTAGATCCGAATCATTGCCGTGATCTTTTCAGGCAAAGGGTTTCAACGGGAAGAAAACTGAAACATCTTACTACCGGGTCTTAGCGAACGAGGAGGTATCGAACCATGAAGATTCTTGTCACTGGCGGAGCCGGCTTCATCGCATCGCATGTGGCGGACGCCTACATCGCCGAGGACCATGATGTGGCGATCCTTGACGATATGTCGCGGGGGTCGATGGCCAACGTAAACCCGAGGGCCCGGTTCTATGAAGGAGACGTTCGGGACCGGGAGTTTTTGGAACACGTCTTTTCCAGGGAAAAACCGGATGCCGTGAACCATCATGCAGCTCAGGTAGACGTGCGGCGCGGTGTGCGCGAGCCGGTTTTCGACGCCTCGGTCAACATCCTGGGATCCATAAATCTTCTTGAGGTAGCCATCGCTCACAGGGTCAGCCGCTTTCTGTATATCTCCTCAGCCGGGGCCTCTTACGGAGAGCCGGAAGAAATGCCGGTGCCTGAGGAATATCCGATCAACCCTTTCACGCCGTACGGCATCAGCAAGCACACCGTTGAGCATTATCTATTAATGTTCTCGTCGCTCTACGATTTGCCCTATGTCGTGCTTCGTTATGGCAACGTTTATGGTCCACGACAAAGCTCCAAAGGAGAAGCGGGTGTCTTTGCGGTTTTTTGCGAGCAGATATTGGCCGGTATTCGTCCGGTTATCTACGGCGACGGAACCAAGGTGCGCGATTATGTCTATGTTGAGGATGTAGTCAAAGCAAATGTGCTGGCGCTGACACGTGGGACGGGAGAGGCTCTAAACATCGCCGGCGGTGCGCCGACAACCGATTACGAAGTGTTCGAAAGAGTGCGGGACGGATTAGGGATCCAAGGTCTTGAACCGGAGTATGCCCCCAGGCGGCCGGGCGAGATCGAACGGATATACCTGGATATTTCAAAGGCGCGACGGTTGTTCGGCTGGGCCCCGCGCGTTTCTCTTGAAGAAGGCGTGTGCCGCGCAGTCCAGTACTATCAGCGGGCCCCGAACAATGCAAGGCGAGTGCTCGCGTGACGAATTAGAGGTGACCATCACCCTGCGGGATAACTTGGGCAGTCGGAAACAATGTACCGTCGGCTGTGAATGCGTCATCTGGCCAAAGGTCTATCCATCCAGCGTCCAACTTGAGTATCCTGCCTCTAGCATTGCAGAATCAACCATGTGGTCGGACCACGCCTTCGTAAGAAGATTCGGTTCAGGCTGATTTCACCAAGCCTTGCCGAGGACAATTCCCACTGCAATACCCGCCAGGCTTCAATCCTGCCCGGAATGCCTTCCAACGAACTTTACCTCCAAATTCAGAACGCCGGCTCGCAGGCTCTCGTTGAACGATCCCACACAACAGTTGCTCGTGGGGTGCTTCGGGCGCCAGGAATCCATCGTCGTACGGTTTAGATAAACCGGTCTGTTCAGTACCTCAGAAACAAACTCAGATCCGGTGCCTTCCTGGATGGTCTTTTGGATCGCCATTCAACCACAAGTGGCTTCCCAGTCTCTGATTGTGCGGCACTTCCTGTTCTTCCCGCCCACTGATTCCTTCCACCCATAGAAAGTCTGCTCGCTGACGCCCATCTTCCGCACTATTTCCACCACCGGGGTTCCCAGCTCCGCTTGCCGCAAGGCGTAGGCGATCTGTTCCTCTGTGTATCGGGTCTTCTTCCTCGACAAAACTCTCCTTCTCACTCCAGGATTTTGCCGGAAAACTCACTCTCTCGCTGGACCACTTTTCAGGGGGAGGGACGTCACTATTGGAATACCATAGGCTGGAAGACGAAAAGGTTAAGCCTGGAACCGGCAGACGTTTCGGCCCCTCTGTTGTCACCCGCGGTGACCTGCTTCGAGATTGGAACCGACGGAGATGGACGTTTAGAGGCTTTTGATTACCATTGGCCAAGACCCAGATCAACTTAACACCGAAGTGCTTACTGGAAGACTGATGGTATATTCAAGCACCATCTCCCATGGCCGGTTCCGCTAGGAGCCGATCACCCCTCTCTTCCGCCCCGAGACTCAAATCGGACGGTCTACTTGGGGAGACAAGGCAGAAATACACGGCAGGACATGGGGAAATATGCAAAAGAAGCTTCCCAGTTTGCCGATATTGAATTCCCTGTTAATTCCCTGTTCCGATTCTGGCCAGTGGTGTAGTTACACCATCAAGTTGTGGAAAATGAAGCGATTTGCGGGAAGCTTGAACCGTCAACGCTCATTAATTCCCTGTATTTTTCCCTGGTATCAAGGAGACAAGGGTTCGCTCGTGACTGCATACTCCGCCAATAAAGCTCAGGTTTTGGCATTCTCCGGAGCGCACTTCTGAATTCCCTTGAATGAGCGGGGAATTCTCGATGAAGATTGCCAAACCGGACCGAAGAGAATGAATAGGGATGCGCCCTGTCACAAAAATGGCCGTCGATTCTCTGTAGTGTGTCGGCAAGATCCGTTTTCATAACAGTGGCCATTCACCTATATCTGCTCACTTGCCTCCAACCTTCTCATAGGACCACCCTTCCCCTGCCAAGAGTGGGACAGCTGTGTTCCAGGGCATTCGGGCCGGCGGAAGCACATCCGGGACACATTTGACCAGCCTTGGGGATCCAGGTCCGGCTCATGCAGGGTTTAAATAATAATGGCCGTTGATTAGCACGCATTAGAGGCAGCTATTTTCCTAACCTCGTCTTTTTTCCACGCGCGGGCCAGACGATGGAAAATCGCTGAGCATCTCAGGTTCGCTGCCAATTGAGAAACTGGCCGAGCTCCTGGAGAAACAACGGCCAGGCCGGCTCTGCTTCCAGGATCAGGTGATTGGCGCTCGGAAGCGACACGTACCGTGCGCCCGGGATTTCAGCCGCCAGTTGTTGGCCGCACATTGGCGGCACCACTTGATCACGGTCGCAGTGCATAACCAGTGTGGGGACACGCACCTGCCGCAGCAGAGGCCGAACGTCGATCTCGCCGTCGCGCTCCATGAGCCTCGCCGCGTTTTCCGGCGATGTGGATACTCGCTGCAGCTCGTCAAACCACTGTTCGTGCTCCGGAGTGGCCTCGGGAATGAATCGGCACGTGAACATCTTACAGAACGCCGGATTCTTCAGGCCCCATCCGAGCCGAGCAAGGCTCGTCACCGCCCGGCGCTCTTCCTTTTCATGCGGCGTGCCGACGTGGTCCACCCCCGCGGGAAAGGTGCCGTAGAGAACAAGGTGTGACACGCGCTCGGGATGCTTTACGGCGTACGCGAGAGCGATGGACCCACCGCGAGAGATCCCCAGGAGCGAAAATCGCTCGAGTCCCGCTGCGTCAACGACCGTCTCAAGATCGTGGATCCAGGTGTCGAAGCTGACGTCGGGCACGTCGCGCTGGGACATGCCGTTGCCACGCTCGTCGTAGCGGACGACCCGGTGGTGAACCGAGAGCGCAGCCCACCAGTGGCGCCAGATCGGGCTGTTCCATTCAAGATCCAGATGTGTGAGCCAGTTCGATGCCTTGACCAACGGAGGTCCGCTTCCGATGCTGGCATAAGCGAGGCGAACGCCGTCCCAGGTTGTGCAGTACCGGACTTCCTGTCGCGCCTTTGCCCCCGGCGGGGCGGCGGACTTGGCCGGCGAATCGGTGACCTCGACTGGGGCCGCAAACCGATAGCCAACCTTTGGCACCGTCTCGATGTACTTCTGGCCTGTCGCCTTCTCCCCGAGCGCCTTACGCAGCACCGACACGTTGTGATTCAGGTTATTTTCCTCGACCGCAGTCTCGGGCCACACCGCATCCAGCAACTCCTGCTTGGTCAGCAGTCGGCCGGAGTTCTCGACGAGAACCGAAAGCATGTCCAACACTTTGCCCCGCAAAGGGATGACTTTCCCAGCGCGCGAAAGCTGGCGCTCCCGGACGTCGAGACAGAACGGACCGAAACGGTACGTGCCCAGTGCCTCTGTTTTACGCATGAACCACCGTTCAGAAAAACTTCAGAAATATTCGGGACTTTTCAAAGGACGCCGACGACCTCCCCATTATAGCCTCAGGATCGTGCGGTACGAAACCGCAAAGGAGGAACAAGACTATGCCGAAAATACTACCCGACCAAAGCTTCTATCCGTCACCGACCATGGCCATGCAGGCCCCGCCTGAGACACTGGCCTACGTGGCCCTTCTCAATCCTGACCCGACCGCCAGCGATGCGCTCGCCGTGCTTGACGTCGATCCGGCGTCGCCCGGCTACGGCGCCCAGGTCGCGCGAGTGGATATGCCTGGCACCGGGGACGAGCTGCATCACTTCGGGTGGAATGCGTGCAGCTCGTGCCTGTGCCCGTACTCTCCGCACCCTCACATGCAGCGGCGCTACCTCGTGGTGCCCGGGATGCGATCGTCACGGATCCACATTCTCGACACCGCGCCCGATCCAAGTCAGCCGCGGCTCGTGAAGGTGATCGAGGCCGACGAAGTCATCCGGAAAACCGGTTACAGTCGCCCGCACACGGCACACTGCGGGCCCGACGGCATCTACATCAACGCGCTTGGCGACGGCGAGGGCAACGGCCCGGGCGGGATCTTCATGCTGGATCCCGAGACCTTCGAGATCAAAGGCCGGTGGGAGCGCGACCGCGGCCCCCAGTACCTGTCCTACGACTTCTGGTGGCACCTCGGGCACGACACCATGATCACCAGCGAATGGGGCACACCCAAAATGGTGGAATCGGGCGCGAACCCCGAGCTGCTGCTGGCCGGCAAGTATGGAAACGCTCTGCACGTCTGGGATCTGAACAAGCGGCGGCACATGCAGAGGCTCGAACTTGGCCCCGAGTATCAGATGGTGCTCGAATTGCGGCCTGCACACGATCCTACCGAGGCCTACGGCTTTGTGGGTGTCGTCACCAGCCTGAAGGACCTGTCGGCATCAGTCTGGATGTGGCACCGCGAAGGGGACAATAGCAACGGGACCTGGCGCATCCGCAAGGTGATTGAGATTCCGGCCGAACCGGCAAGCGCGGATGACTTGCCCCCGCTCCTCAAAGGATTCGGTGCCGTGCCCCCTTTCGTCACTGACATCAACCTCTCGCTCGACGACCGGTTCCTCTACGTATCGTGCTGGGGCACGGGTGAGCTGAAGCAATTCGATGTGTCTGATCCCTTCAACCCCGTCGAAACCGGCTCGGTAAGGCTCGGGGGGATGGTTGGTCGCCAGGCGCATCCGGCGCGTCCAGGCCAGCCGCTGAACGGCGGGCCGCAGATGGTGGAGATCAGCCGCGACGGGAAGCGGGTGTACCTGACCAACTCGCTCTATCGCGCATGGGACGACCAGTTCTATCCCGATGGCATCCGGGGCTGGCTGGCGAAGGTGGACGTGGAGGCAAACGGCGGCATTCGGCTCGCCCAAAACGGTTTTCTCGAGTTCGATGGCATGCGACCGCACCAGGTCCACCTGGAGGGTGGCGACGCCAGCTCAGACTCTTACTGCTTTTCGTGAGGTGCGTGATGACGAGTGGAATGACAGCATCCTCGGCCGTGCTACTGGCGCTTGGCGCCTTTCACGGCATCAACCCCGGAATGGGCTGGCTGTTCGCGGTGGCCCTCGGCATGCAGGAGCGCCGCCGTCGGGCGGTGCTTCAGGCGCTTCTGCCGCTCGGTGCTGGCCACGCGCTGGCCGTCGCCGCCGCGGTCGGTGTGGCCCTTGCCATCGGAGTTGTGGTGCCGATTGCATGGCTGCGCTGGCCGACGGCCGGCGTCCTCGTCTCGCTCGGTGCGTCGCGCGCGTTTCGGCACCGGCACCCGCGCTGGGCGGGCATGCGCGTCGGCATGGGGGGGCTCACCCTGTGGTCGTTCCTGATGGCGACCGCCCACGGCGCCGGGCTGATGGTGGTGCCGGTGTTCGTGGGCATGACGATGGCCGAAGGGGGCGGGCACATGCACCATATGCCCGCCGCGAGCTCCGGGGCGGGAACTGCGCTCGCCGCAACCGGCCTGCACGCTCTGGGTTACCTGGTGGTGACGGCAATTATCGCGGTGCTGGTGTTCGAAAAGCTCGGCGTGGGGATGCTGCGACGCGCATGGCTCAACCTCGATCTGATCTGGGCGGCAACGCTCGTGGCCACTGGAGTCTTGACGGTGACGCTGTAGCCTTGATTGAGGGTGACCTCGCCAATGCTTATTGCCTGAGGAACAGCTTCACTACCTCGACCGCCCTCACCGAGTTGGGTGCAAAGCGATTCCTTATCGAACCAGAGAAGCCACAGAGAGGCACGGTGAATTGAATCATTCCGCCGCGAGACGGCGACCACTTCAAAAAGAAGTCCGGTAAGGCAGAGCGCGACAGGAAAATGGAAAAACGAGGAGTGCTGGTTGAGTGCTGACTCCCAGCCTGGAAACGGCCGTGCGACCAGCCCCTCCGTAGGTTTAATAAAGAGGAAATCAGGTGCCCCAGCCAACGTCCGACTCCGGAACCTTCAGGGCCCTATCTTAATGCAGCATTATACTCTGGCCCCGCACGCCGTATCTTGGATCCAGGTTTGGTATTCTGTCCTCCAAGCCAAGTTGTAATGTGTCAACTCTATCCGGACAAACATTTGCCTTCCTAATCACGCGCGCCCCGGTCAAAGCAACACTCTACCTGCCATCATTTCCAGGTGGCGCAACCGCCCGAGGTGACTGACCCGTCTACATCCTGCACGCCTTCCAAAGTGAATCGGGGCGCGTCGGATTGGGAAGAAAGTATGATCGGCCTGTCCAGCAACGGGGCATTTTCAGGTAGCAACAACCACCCCGTCCTTTGTTGAACATAGATCACACTTGCATGTCGGGGTTGTTTCAGGCGAACTTCAGAAGTAATGCGGTGATCGAGAATTATCAGGGCGCGCGCCTTGGGACCCAGGCGATGACGGACTCCGCCGCCGCTGGGTCGCAAAACCCCCGTCAACCCAGTGGCTCGCAAAGCTGCCATTTCGATTGGGGTTGGACACCCGCTACCGTCGGACAAGGGTGTGCAGGTAAGACGGCCTCGACCGGACTCGTGGACGAAACAATGAAGATCCAGTTCCTGCTGGTCGTAGCCCTGCTTCGCCGCCAGATCCCACCAGACCTTCGCGTCCACCGGGGACTTTGGAACACCGTGTCCCTGTTCGCAAAGTTCTGCAATGCCGGCACTGGCCTCTCCAGAGCCCTGACTTGATGCCCGCTTCAGCCATTTCATGGCTTCCTGGTAGTCGGGATGCCTGACAATAGAGTTCTCGTTCGCGTAAGCATGCCCCAGGAAAAGTTGCGCCCGCTTATCGCCTGTTTCCGCAAGCGTTCGAACCTCCGTCATTCCCTGCTCAATTTTCCCTGCCCACAACAGGCTTAATGCGTCTTCGAGTTTATCGGCTCGAAGCGGTACTACGATAAGCAAGAGCAGTATAAATGATAGGACGCGGCTCATTCTGCAAATGGTAGCAGACTTGGTCAACGTGAAGAGCAAGACAACCTCGATGGATAAGTCTTATCCCCTTGCTTCCCGGCCACGTGTACGTGACTTTCTGTCCTACAAGTGTTGCGGTCAGGCAGATGTAACCCATTCGGCAGTTGATTGACTGATATTAGCAACAGGTTTCTCATGAAGCACAACCTGCCGCACCAAATCGGAAAATTCATCCAAGAATCTCTGGCGTGTGAATCTCAAGGCAGACGCTCGAATCAGCTCTGCGTCAAACGAAGTATGATCAAGTTGGTCCAGCGCCCCCAGAAGGGAATCCACCGACTCTTCGTTGAATAAAATCCCGGTCAAGTTGTCCTCGACAATTTCCAGCGCCCCGCCTTTTCCCAGGGCAACCACAGGCGTGCCACAGGCCTGGGCTTCCGCCATGACGATGCCGAAATCCTCCTCGCCTGCAAATACAAAGGCCTTGCACCGTT
>OBLQ010000775.1_pt1 | contig 12212 bp, 9 predicted proteins | sample 1519881 | NCBI WGS metagenome assembly OBLQ01 (sample SAMN01911456, study PRJEB22533) | soil metagenome | biome: Soil | place: Malaysia | collected 2012-04-30 | depth DG_metagenome m | reverse complement strand
CGATTCGCAGCTTCGTTTGGCCTATCGCAGGCTTCATTGGGGCGCTTCTGCTGGCAAGCGCCGTGGCGGGTTTCCTGGCTGGTTGGGGACTGTTGAACTATCGTCCTTGGGCGCGCATGCTGGCGTTGATTCTGGGGGTCATCGCGCTGATCCACTTCCCGTTCGGGACGGCGCTCGGAATTTATACCCTCTGGGTCCTACTGCCTGCTGAATCTGAACGCGAATACCGGCGGCTCGCCCACCCGGCCTATTGATGCAAATGGCCAGATTGGGACGGCGGTGGCGGTAAAGGATCCCGGGCCAGCGACGCATTGCACCTACGGAAGAAGACTGAAAAGTGATTACGCCTGCCGACGGGCGCGAGCTCACGCGTAAATTCCGCGCAGCTTGAGCGTGGTGGCGACGCGATCGATGGCCAGCATGTAGGCAGCGATCCGGTTGTTGACGTTGTGCTTTTCGCCGTAATGGACCACGTCATTAAACGCCGCAACCTGGATGTGCTTAAGCCTCTCGTTCACCATGCCTTCAGGCCAGAAGTATCCCTGCCGGTCCTGCACCCATTCAAAGTAGGAGACGGTGACGCCGCCGGCGTTGGCCAGAATGTCCGGCACTACAAAAACGCCACGGTCGAAGAGGATGTCGTCGGCCGGAGGCGTTGTGGGGCTGTTGGCGCCCTCCACTAGTATGCGCGCACGGATGCGGACGGCGTTGTTGCTGGTGATGACGCTTTCTGTAGCTGCGGGAAGAAGGACGTCGCAATCCTGCTCCAGGATTTCCTGGCTGCCGATGCGCTCAGATTCAGGGAAGCCCTCAACGGTCCTGTTTTCCTTTGAATATTCAAGCAGTTGCGGAATATCCAGCCCATTGGTGTTGAGGATACCGCCATGAATGTCTGCAACACCGATGATCTTGTACCCGGCCTCGTGCATCAGGCGTGAGGCCTGCGACCCTACATTTCCGAATCCCTGAACGATCACCCGTGTCTGCTCGCGCAGCTTGCCGAAGCGTTTGAGGGCCTGGTCTGCCACAATCATGCAGCCGCGTCCGGTGGCGGCCGGGCGGCCGCGGGACCCTCCCAGCCCGAAAGGCTTGCCGGTTACGGAGGCTGTAACGGTGTGGCGCACATGCATGGAATACGTATCCATGATCCATGCCATGGTCTGCTCATTGGTGTTCATGTCCGGAGCAGGGACATCACGTTCGGGTCCGATATAGTCGAGGATTTCAGCCGTATATCGGCGAGTGATTTTTTCAAGCTCTCCCATGCTGAGGCGTTCCGGGTCGCATATTATGCCGCCCTTAGCCCCCCCGAAGGGGATATTGACCACAGCACATTTCCAGGTCATCTCGGCCGCGAGGCCTCGGATTTCATCAAGCGTAACGTCCGGACCATAACGCACGCCGCCTTTGCAGGGACCTCTTACAATGCTGTGTTGCACGCGAAATCCGTCGAACACTTCCATCCTGCCATTGTCCATGGTAACTGGAATGTGGACGATAATCTCGCGGTTGGGAGTGCGAAGATACTTGAGGATTCCTTCATCCAGAGCAAGTTTTTGGGCTGCTATGTCGAAGCGTGCAGCCATTGAATCGAAAACGCTGAATTCTTTAGAGGTGTCAACTGTAGCCATGGGAACTCCAGCAATCTGTAGCTTCCCCTCGAGGGAAGTATATCAGAAGGGCAGGAGGGCGGCCATACAGCCACGGGCCCGTATTAGCGGACTTTAGGACGCCGGACTTGCGGCGAGGGCAGAGGCCTCGGTGCGGGTCTTTGCCGGGGCCGATTTTGGCGCCCGAACCAGTTTCCAGGCGCTCTTTTCACGGAGAAGGCGGTTGACCAGAGCAATGTGCATGGCGTGACCGGCGCGGTCAGCAACGACGTGCCCAAGCAGCGGGCGCCCGAACATGACCAGATCGCCGATAACGTCAAGAATCTTGTGGCGGCAGAACTCGTCAGGGAACCGCAAGCCCTCAGGATTCATCACCCCGGTTTTGGTGAGGACTAGCGCATTTTCAAGCGAGCCACCACGTATCAGGCCGCTCTGGCGAAGCATTTCAACTTCATCGAAAAAGCCAAAAGTGCGAGCCGGAGCAATTCCGCGTTCATATCCTGGCTGGTTCATGCTGAAGGAGCGTTCCTGCTCGCCGATTAGGGGGTGCTTGAAGGAAATGCGGTAAGTAATTTTGAAGTCTTCGGCGGGATAAATCGCGATGCGCTTCTGGCCGTCCACCACCTCGACAGGCTTAACAATTTTCGCCCAGCTTCTGGCAGCTCGTTGCTGCTTCAGGCCTGCTTCATGGATGAGCTTAAGGAAGGGAAGCGCGCTGCCATCCATGATGGGAACTTCAAGGTTGTCAATTTCGACGAAGGCATTATCCACCGCTGATGCCGCGAGCGCGGAAAGCAGGTGCTCGGTGGTGGAGATGAGCACGCCTTTCCTCATCAGGCTTGTGGCGTAGCTCACCCGGGCCACGTTCTTGGCCTTGGCCTTGATGGTGAAGCCGTCCAGGTCAAGCCGTTTGAAGACAATGCCAGTGCCACTCGGCGCGGGCACCAGTCGAACCTGTACCGGGATGCCCGTGTGCAGTCCGATTCCTTTCGTCGACACGGCTCGAGCAATCGTATTTTGATGACTCAATGAGCCTCCCGCAGTCAACTATGTGATAAGCAAGAACGGTTCCACGCCATTTGCATTCATAAATTATGTTTTATGAATCAGTTGGAGGAGTAGTGTCAAGGGAAAGTTTTTCTATATGTGTCAAAAATACCACAATGTGACTCAGATTGGCGATCAGACAGGCCAAATCAGGCACCCGGGTCAGTTTTACTCTAAGGTACAATGGCTGTTACTTGGAGAGGGAAAACGCATGGCAGAAAGGGCGAAAGCAGTGCGAGTGGTTTTGATCGATGGGATGTCGTTACTCTTCCGGGCGTTCTACGCCCCGATGCAGACTACCTTGACTTCGCCCAGCGGCATGCCGACCAAAGCGATTTACATCTTCCTGCGGACGGTACGAAAGCTGTTGAAAGATTACAAGCCCGACAAAGTTGCGGTGGCGTTTGATAAGGCAGCCCCTACTTTTCGCGACCAGCTCTTTGAGAAATACAAATCCAACCGGCCGCCGTTCCCCGAAGAACTGGGTGTTCAGCTTCCCTATGTGCACCGCTTCTGCAAAGCGCTGGGACTCCCACTGGTTGAAATGGAAGGATTTGAGGCCGACGACCTGATCGGAACGCTGGCACGCCAAGCTTCCATGCAGGGCGAGGAAGTCTTCATCTCTTCGGGTGATGAGGACCTGTTCCAGCTTGTTGATGACAACGTAAAGGTCCTAAAGCCGTCACGTTCATCTACAAGCGGAGAAACAGTTTGCGACGCTCCCAAAGTGAAGGAAATCATCGGCGTAGAACCCCGCCAGGTCGTGGACTGGCTGGCGCTGACTGGCGATCCCAGCGACAACATTCCCGGTGCGCGTCCGTTGCCAGGCCGTGACACCCTGCAGACGGAAAACGGAAAAAAAAGGAGCTATATCGGCCCGAAAGGGGCCACGGAGCTGATCAACCAGTTTGGGACCCTCGACGCTGCGCTTGAAAACTACGAGAAAGTGAAGCGGCAGAGCTACCGGGAAGCGTTGCGCGACTTTCGCGAGGAAGCTCTGCTGAGCCGTGAGCTGGCCACCATTCGCACGGACGTGCCCCTGGAAATCGGCCCGGAGAACCTGACGCCCGCCGGATATGACGTGGATGGGATTCGCGCCTTGTGCCAGGAACTGGGTTTTGCTTCTCTTCTGAGCGAGCTTCTACAGGAGTCAGGAGCGGAAGAATCGGAGGTGGGGGACGAATCAGTAGAACTTCGATCAGCCGCCGAAGTTGAAAAGTGGCTCAAGGCGATGGCAGAACCGGCGGACCTGGCCATCGCCTTCGACGTGGAGGGCGAAGAAGGCTTTGGGGGCCGGTTGGCGGGAGTTGGCTTTGCAGACGGCAAGCGTGCAGCGGTGATTTCAGCGGATTCTCTGGAAAGTGCCGTGGGTGCGCTCAAAACCGTACTCCCGGGAGATGGCCATGCACTTTCGATCCATAACTCAAAGCTCTTCCGGATGATGCTGCGCAAACAGGGAATCGACCTGGGGATTGTGGCGCATGATACGATGCTCTATTCCTATCTGCTTAATCCCCTGGCCACAAGCCACACGCTCGAATCGCTTGCCCTCCTGCGCCTGGGACGCAAGGTTAACAGTTCACTGGGATTGGCGGCGAAATACACGCACGAGCTTGCCGAGATGATGAGCCCACAGGTTTCGAGTGAAAGCGTGAGGGAGCTTTATTCGGAGATCGAGCTGCCGCTGGCCGAGGTGCTGGCCGACGTCGAAATCACCGGAGTGAAGATCGATCCGGCCATTCTCGCTCGAATGTCGGTTGAGTTTGACGGGGAGCTTACGATGTTAACCCATCAGATTTTCGACCTGGCTGGCGAGTCCTTCGATATCGATTCACCGAAGCAACTGGGGCAGATCCTCTTCGAGAAACTGAAATTGCCCGGCGGCAAGAAACTGAAGAAGAGCGGGCAGTATTCCACTGAGGCTTCGGTGCTGGAATCCCTGGCCGAGGAATATGACCTGCCCCGGAAAATCATCGACTACCGCACGCGGGCGAAATTGAAGTCAACCTACGTGGACGCGCTGCCAAAATACATCAACCCCGAAACCGGCCGGTTGCACACGAGCTTTAACCAGACGGTGGCCCGGACCGGGCGGCTATCGTCCTCGAATCCCAATCTGCAGAATATTCCGGTCGGCGAGGAGTTCGGCCTAAGAATCCGCTCGGCTTTTGTGGCCGAGCCGGGCTGGCTGCTTATCGCGGCAGACTATTCGCAGATTGAGCTGAGGGTGCTGGCGCATATGTCTGGAGATCCCGTTTTGATTGAAGCTTTTACGCGAGGCGAGGACATCCACGCGCGCACGGCGCAGGAAATTTTCGGCGTTCCGCCCGGCCTGCAGAACCACGAACACCGGCGGATGGCCAAGGCGATCAATTACGGGGTAATCTATGGGCTCAGTTCCTTCGGACTTGCTGCGCGGACGGGCTCCAGCAAGACCGAGGCGCAGCAATACATTGATGCCTACTTCAAGCGCTATGACGGTGTGCGCGCCTTCCTGGAAGCCCGCATTGAAGAAGCCCGCACAACTGAGCGAGTGCGTACACTGTTTGGCCGCATGCGCCCCATCCCGGAAATCAACAGCCAGGATATGATGGCGCGCAACCGCGCCGAGCGCGAGGCGATGAACACGCCGCTGCAGGGCACTGCCGCCGACCTGTTGAAGCTGGCCATGGTCAAGGTCCACGGGCGGCTGAAGCACGAGAAGCTGAAAACACGAATGATTCTGACCGTTCACGACGAACTGGTTTTCGAAGCGCCGGAGGCGGAAGTTGACGCGGCTCGTGAAATCATTCGGGCGGAAATGGAAGGCGTTTATTCGCTCAAGGTGCCGATGAAGGTTGATATGGGGACGGGAAAGAACTGGAAAGAGGCCAAGTAGGAGGAGGCGGACGGGGCCCCCTCGCCGCCGTGCTTCGCGGGGTACTGATCGATCAAGTCAAGGAGGCGAATCATATGGAGTCACTGGACTCATTGCGACAACTGTTTGATTATGATTATTGGGCCAATCAAGCAGCACTCCGCAGCATTGCCACCCTTAACCCGACGCCAGATCGGGTACTGAACGTTGCAGGCCACATCGTCGGAGCTCAGCGCGTCTGGCTGGGTCGTCTGGAAGGTCCTGGAGACGCCCCTCCGGCGCCCTGGCCGCTTATGAGCCTGGATGAAGCGACCGCTGCCATCGCCGAGATGCACCAACGGTGGAAATCTTTCTTTGGCAATCTCCAGCCTGAGCGCCTGAATGAAGACCTTGTCCACCGCAACAGCAAGGGCGCTGAGTTCCGCGCTCCTGTGCGGGACGTCCTGATGCAGTTGGTCGTGCATGGCGCTTACCACCGTGGACAGATTGCCGCCGCCGTAAGGGAGGCTGGCGGAACGCCTTCCTCAACCGATTACATCACCTATGTCCGCCAGCAGCGAATGAGGTAGCTCCCTGCCGGTGAGACGTTTCATTCACCAAATGGTCGGTTCAGGTGACCTCAACTCGGCCTGCTTTTTCACCCATGCCGAAAGTTTCTGGACCAACCAGTTTCAAATTTACGAACTGACCGCAACTTTTTCTTTCGGGAGGGGTTTTACCTTCATGAGGGCAGAAAAGCAAGATGCAAGAGCCTGCTCGCCATGACTTAGAGAGGCCAGGGCATGATTTCACCTGACGACCAGCAGCTTTTGCACTTGTTGAACAGGAGTGAGTTTGGACCGGCACCGGGTGACCTTGACCGTGTCCGGCAGATGGGCCGAAAGGCATTTCTGGAAGAGCAACTCAATCCGTCAACAATTGACGATTCCGACGTGGAGAAGCGCCTCCATCAATTGCCTACCCTCACCATGAGTTCTGCGGAACTGATCGAAAATTATCCGCCGCCCCGGAAGGCAGGCAAGGTAAACAACGCGGTGGCGGGCCCGCAGGCTGTGGCCGGCCCGGCCGGGCCAGAACAGGCGAATGCGATGCAATCCGGGGAACGCCGTAACAGCCATGCGATGCTTGCTGAAGAGAGGCTGACAGCGCTGAAGGGTCCTCGGCGCGTGCTGGTGGAGCTTGCCAGGGAAGAGGTTTGGCGGGCGGTATACAGCAGGCGGCAACTGCAGGAAGTGATGGTCCAATTCTGGATGAACCACTTCAATATTTACGCCCTCAAGGGGCCTGACCGCTGGCTGCTGACGTCCTTTGAGCGGGACACCATCCGGCCGCATGTGCTTGGTAAGTTTGAAGACCTGCTTGTTGCCACGGCCCAGAGTGCCGCCATGCTCTTCTATCTGGATAACTGGAGGAGTTCGGCGCCGACCCTCGAATATGTGGAAACGCTGGAACATCGCAAGATTTCGAACAAGGGGCAATACCCCCAACGCGAAATGTTCATGCGCCGTGGACGCTTCGGCGGACCGTTTGGCAGCGTGCCGCGAACCCGCCGGGTGCGCCGACCGAAAGTGAAAAATGGCAAGGAAAACCGCGGACTGAATGAAAATTACGGCCGAGAACTGATGGAGCTTCACTCGCTTGGCGTCAACGGTGGCTATGCACAGCAGGACGTGATTGAGGTTGCTCGCTGCTTGACAGGCTGGACAATCCGGCGGCCGCGATATGAAGCGGAATTCTTCTTCAATCCGCGGATGCACGACTTTCATCCCAAGCTGGTGCTTGGGCACAAGTTCCCGGCCGGGCGCGGAATGGAGGACGGATTGGAAGTACTCCATATGCTCGCCCACCATCCCTCGACTGCGAGGTTTATCTCTACCAAGTTGTGTCGCAGACTTGTTGCCGACGATCCTCCACAGTCGGTTGTGGACCGTGCGAGCGGTGCTTTCCAGTCGACCGGTGGAGACATTCGCGAGGTTGTGGCCGCCATTATGACTTCGAGCGAGTTTAACTCCCCGGAAGCCTATCGAGCCAAGGTGAAGTCGCCCCTGGAGTATATTGCCAGTTCCCTGCGGGCCGTTGGCGCAGATACGGACGCAGGGCTGCCCATCATCATGGCGTTGGACAGGATGGGCCACCCGATGTTTCAGTACGAGGCCCCGTCCGGTTACGCCGACCGTGCAGGCACGTGGATCAATTCCAGCACGCTGCTTTGGCGGTTGAACTTTTCCATGTTGCTCGCTGCCGGCCGTCTTCCGGGAACAGAAGCCCGGTTGGATAGTCTCCTTTCGATGAATGGGAAACAAAGCGGGGAGGAACTGGTGAACTCTGTCGCCGAACAGTTGCTGGGCGAACCGGCGTCGCCTTCAACCGTGCAAGCAATTATGAACAAGGGCGGTGTGGGGCCGAAATTTGAAGCGGCGGCGTACGGGCCCAAAGGGAACCACCCGGAAGTGGCCACGGTTGCGGGGCTGCTGCTTGCGTCGCCGGAATTTCAGCGGCGTTAACAACCGAGAGCTTTTAGTTAGAGCATTGTGAGGTGCGATGTGCCAGTAACAAGGCGGTTTTTCCTGAAGTCTGCCGGGTTGGCTCTGTTCGGAGCGGGTTGTGTTCCGAGTTTTATGCGGCGCACGGCCTTCGCGCTGGACACAAATGGCCGCAGGCGCAAGATTCTGGTAGCCATCTTTCAGCGCGGCGCAGTCGACGGCCTGAACATGGTGATTCCCTTTGCAGAGAAAGACTATTATTCAATGCGCCCGACCATCGCCATTCCAGAACCTCAGGTTAATCCTGCTACCGGAGCTGGGCCTGGGGCCATCGACTTGGACGGATTTTTTGCTCTGCATCCGAGCCTGGCACAGATGAAACCGCTATTTGATGCCAGGCAGCTGGCAGTGATTCACGCGGTTGGCTCCCCGAACAACACGCGATCCCATTTTGACGCCCAGGATTACATGGAAACCGCAACGCCTGGAGTGAAATCGACGCCGGATGGATGGCTCAACCGTTATCTTGCCTCAAAACCGGAGGCCGAAGCCACACCCTTCAGGGCCGTGGCCGTTGCACAGCGCATGCCGCGAACTCTGGCCGGCCAGGCGTCATCATTGGTGGTCGACCAGATCAGGAACTTCCGCCTGCTCGGCCGGCCTGATCCAGCACCATTCCAACCGGCGACCCCTGCCACTGAGGAGTTTGCGTTTGAAGAGATGTACGCCTCAAGCCAGGACCCTCTGTTTTCAAGAGCGGCTGCAGAAACGTTTGAAGCCATTCGAACGCTGCGACACATTGTGGCGGAAACCTACCAACCTGCCAACGGGGCTGAGTATCCTCATGGCAAGCTGGGGCAGGACCTGCAGCAAGTGGCCCAGTTGATCAAGGCCGACGTCGGGCTCGAGGTGGCCTTCTCGAACGTGGGCGGCTGGGACAACCATGTGAATGAGGGTGGGGTCGAAGGCCAGATGGCCAACAACCTGAAGGAGCTTGGAGATGCCCTGGCCGCATTCCACAAAGACCTTGGCGACAGAATGGAAGACGTGGTTGTCCTCACCATGTCGGAGTTCGGCCGTACGGCGCGAGAGAACGGCAACCGCGGAACAGACCACGGCCACGCCAACGCCATGCTTGTGCTCGGAGGATCGGTTAAAGGAGGGAAGGTCTACGGCGATTGGCCTGGTTTGAAGCACGGCCAGTTAAACCAGGACAGAGACCTCGCGATGACAACCGACTTCCGCGACGTTTTTGCCGAGGTGATTGTCCGGCATCTGGGCGCTGAAAACACCGCCGCCGTCTTCCCGGAATTTACGGTTGCGGCCGACCGGTTCCGTGGATTTATTGCCTGACGGGAACCTTGTTCCCAAGTTCCTGGATAGCTACTGTTCTATCCGCCGTAATGACGGTGGCCTATCCAGGTGGAAGGCTTATCGTGGCGGAGCGCGCAAGCCTCTTAATAATCAATCCTTCTCCCAATTCACCGATAGTTACCGCCAAACCCGTCTGATGGCACTTAACCGACTCATCTTCTGCGCCATCGCGCCGATAACACATTTGAGAGGCTCAATGATGCAGAAATACTGCCTGGTGATGCTGGTTGCCGGTTTATTGGCGGGTCCCTTGCTTGCAGGCCAGCAGTGGCCTTCTGAATCAGCGATATTGAAGACACGCCAGAAACAGGAACTGCAGGCTTTGAAGTTAAAGGAGAAGTATGCAAGAGAGTCTCTGCAGGATTCCCGCCTCCCCAAGGCTGTTCGTACCCAGATGAAGCATGAATTGAAACAGGAGCAGCGAAAAATCCGCCAGCGGCAGAAAGATGAGCGGCAGGCGCTGAAGGACCGCGAGAAGTTGTTAAACCTCGGACTGAGACAGCTTGATTCGGAGTGATTGAGCCCGGGCTTTGGAGGGTTGCCTGCAGGCCACCATCGCGACGAAGATGAATTGTGGGTCCGCTGGTCTGATTCCTGCCGATAAATCGCCCTTCTTGTTTTGCGTTGGTCACATTTCTCCATCACCACAAAACCTTGTGGAAGCCTTTCTGTTAAACTAGGGATTAACTCTGCAGATGGAGGCTTGTGATGAGGAGTTTAATCTGGGGCCTGGCAATGTGCCTGGCGTCAATCCCCGCCCTTTACAGCCAGCAAGCGCCGACACTCGGACCCTCCCGCCCCTCGCTGGGAGAGCCCGGCAGTACTCGGACAGCCAACCCGCGCATGCTGCTGAAAATGCGCAAAGTTTACATTGAACGAATAGACCACGATCTGAACGGGAAACTTCAGGATGACATGGCCCACGTTTCGTGGCTGAAAGTTGTGAACAGCGAGGATGACGCCGATGCAATTATTCGGGGAACCTGCTTTGACTTGCGCCGCCTTAAGCGCCTGCACGCTGAGATTTACATCACCGACCGTGTCAGTGGAAAGTCGATCTGGCAGGATGTTGTTCGTGTTCCTTATGGTCCGCCGGAGCTCACGAAGGCCGTGGACCAGGCGGCTTCTGAAATTCTGGACCACCTGAACGAAAGCGTTCGCACGGCTTCCAAACGGTGAAAGCGGCCAGGACGCCGGCCCAAAAGCCTTCGTTTGGGGTGCATTTTCCCGCAAAAGGGTGTCTCAATTTATGCCTGACTACCGGCCGTACTTCGCTGACTTTGGCGAGACGATCTATCTGAACTGTGCCTACCAGGGAATCTTTCCTCTCGCAGCGGTTGCGCGCGCGCATGAAGCGATAGACCAGAAATGTCATCCGGAACTGGTGGATCCGGCCGAGTATTTCGACCTTCCGCAACGTGTCCGAAATCACCTTGCGGCAATCATCGGCAGCGACGAAAAGGAAATCGCCTTGACCAGCGGCGCAACGCAGGGTATCGGGATAGTAGCCGCCGGGGTGCAGCTTGGCCCAGGAGACGAAGTTCTTGTTGCCGGCGACAACTTTCCAGCCAATCTCTTCACCTGGCTTCACATGCGTCGGAGTGGGGTGCAGGTTCGTGTCCTGAGGAACGATGGTGGCCCTCTCCGCGCGGATGATGTGGCTTCCGCTTTCACGCCGAATACTAAAATCCTGGCGCTCGATTGGGTGAACTATTCCACGGGAAGGCGAATTGACCTGGCCGTGATGGGGGAACTGGCGCGTGATCACGGAGCATTGTTTGTCGTCGATGCTACGCAAGGCGTGGGGGCACTGGAATTGAATGTTCATTCGCTTCCCATTGACGTTCTTGCCGTTGCGGCCTACAAGTGGCTTCTGGGACCTTATGGCACGGGTTTTGTGTATGTCCGGAAAGAACTGCTGGACCGTCTGGAGTTGAAGGTGGTCAACTGGATGTCTGTGGACGGTGCGGAGGATTTTGACGCTTTGCCGGTGGACAATTTCAAGCTGGCGGATGCTGCCAGGATTTTTGATGTTCCCGAAACGGCCAATTTCCTGAACTTGTCAGCGATGGAGGCATCGCTTGAATTTATCCGCAAGGTGGGCGTGCCGGCTGTGACAGGGCATTGCATGAGCCTGCTTGACCGCGCAGCGGAAGGCTTGAAAGGTCGTGGGCACGTCCTGACCAACGACGACCGGACGCAATTCCCTTCGTCCCTTCTGTGCTTCAGGTGCTGCTCAGACGAAGCGACTGACCAATTGTACGCTGAGTTGAAAGCTCATGATGTTGAAGTCAGCCTTCGTCACCATCGGATTCGGGTTTCGCCCTATCTTTACAACACTAGCGAGGACATCGATCACCTGCTGGAGATAGCCGGGTAAGACGGCCATTATGTGACTGCTGCTCTGACGTGGAATGCTGCAGTCATCTTGAGTGCAGTGGCTGTGTGTGTCGGGATATTCGCGCATGTTGTTGATGGGCGCTTCGGTCCCCCATGGGAGCGCCCTACTGGTTCTTCATGCGGATTCGCGACTTTCGACCTTCGGATTTGCCGACGCTTTCCAAAATCGATGAGGAGTGTTTTCCGCCCGGCATTGCCTATCCACCTGAGGTCCTGGCAGGATTTATCGGTCATCGGTTTGCCAGAACATGGGTTGCAGAGCACAAGAGTTCGATTGTTGGGTTCCTCGTGGCAAACCGTGAACCTGCGCGTGTTGGGCATATCATAACCATCGATGTCCTGGAGGACGCCCGGCGTCGGGGCTTAGGAACCCGGTTGATGAAGGTTGCTGAAGATTGGGCCCGCAAGGCCAGGCTGCAACTCATCTGCCTGGAGACAGCG
>OBLQ010000774.1_pt1 | contig 12218 bp, 13 predicted proteins | sample 1519881 | NCBI WGS metagenome assembly OBLQ01 (sample SAMN01911456, study PRJEB22533) | soil metagenome | biome: Soil | place: Malaysia | collected 2012-04-30 | depth DG_metagenome m | reverse complement strand
TCCACACTGCGACTAGATCTTGCTAACCAAGAGTTGATTGTTATACTCGGCGGCCCATGCTTGCCGTCGATCCCAAATGCCGCGTGATCTCCTTGCCGAGCGTCCCGTTCGATATGGACCTGTCGAACGACGGCTCGCTGATCGCGTGCGCCACGCAAACGAACGATGAGAGCGCACACTACGTCCAAGTTTTTCGCACAAAAGACGCAAGCAAACTGACCAGCTTTATGCATCTTACAGGCTACGTCGCGCGCGGAGTGACCTTCATTAATGGCGGCCGCGATCTCCTTTATGTGATTGCAGATCAGTTCAGCACGAGCCAGCTCTACCGCATAGCACTCAACAGCCGCTATCCCGAGTATCTCAAACGCTACCCGCCCGATGCCGGTAATCATTCTATCATCCGCAATGCAAACGCGACCCGCTTTGCCGTTGTCGGAGCACGGGTAGAAGTATGGGACGCGGCACAAAATCAGGAGCTTTACGTATTGCCAGGGGCTCGCCATGCCGAGCGAGTTCACGCGGCATTCTCGCGCGACGGTAAGCATCTCTATGCCTACGGCACGGTCGAGGGCGCGATCATACGCTATGCGGCCGACACCGGCGAAGAGCTCGCTCGCTGGGAGGCTCCCACGCCGTTCGGCTCGCAGCTGGTGTTGACGCCTGACGAACGATACTTGCTCGCCGCACGCGAGTCTCACCGTGGTATGTTCATCTACGACCTGACGACCGGCAAGCGTCTGGAGCCGGCGGAGGATTCGATATTGAAGTTTGGCGCCGAGAGCTTGTGGCGACCGTGGGCGGCCACGCAGGACAGCGGCATGTTCGTGTGCCTGAAGAGGTCCCTGTACTGCCTACGGCTGCCGGACCTCGAAAACTTGGCTCCGCGCACTGCGGTCGTCGAACCAAGCAAGCACTCGTGGGTTGCTGCGTCGGCATGGGACGCACCGCTGATTGCGTTTGGAACTGTCGGCGACTCGAGCGTGCGCGTCTTCGACGTCATCGCCGCAGCCGAAGAGTAGCCGGCGCAGTCTTTCGATCAGCTCATGCTGTAGGGAAAACACCCTCTGACCATCGAGGAGCAGACTCAGATGCCATACACATTTCCAAAGTTCGACACGCCGATCCCACTCGATGCGCAGCGCACTTGGACGGCGGCGTTCGACAGCTACGACCAACGCAACGAGAATCTCTACTACCTCATTTCAATCCATGAAGCCGGGCGCGAAATCAATCGCTTCATGGTGCAATTATTTCCATCGTGGGCCGGAGAAGACTGGGCGAAGCCTGCCTTTACTGAGGGGCTGCGCGCCGAACTCCAAAAGTACGCGGCCGCGGGTAACACCAATACGACCTACACAGGGCCTCTCGTTCCTGGTCGCTGAAGGTCGACACCATCGTTGCATGACTTACGGAAAAAATAATTTTGTTTGTGCAGCTAAGAAATAGAAATCAACGATCTTTGCATTAAGATATCTCTACGCCCCCTCCACGGACAAATACCCCGTCTGAAAGAATCTCGGCAGGCATTTGGGAACCAGCTTCGCCAGCAAAAAATTGACGCGGTGAAAATTCGACAATAAGTCGAGATGAATCGAACTTGTTTCGAAAGTTTCCTTCTTGCCGAGATGCAGACGGTGGAGATGGGCTTGACGATAGTCGCGTTCCAGAGTCGCCAACTGTTCGCTGTGTCGCAAAAGTTTGCGCGCCAAAGTTTCATCCTCGGCGGCAAGAGCGCCGGCGGCGATTTGAAAATTCTCCATGATGCGACGGTGGAATTCCTGCAGTTCCTCCCAGCCTTCCTCTGAAAATTTCCGGCCCGTGCTGATTTTCTTCTCGGCCAGCTCGAGTATCTCCCGATTGATGATGTCGCCGATTTCCTCCAGCAAACCCGTCACCTCGATCAAGCGAAATTCCATGTCGGCCTGCTCTTCGGTAAGACTTTCCTGCGAAAGCTTCGCCAGAAAAAACTTAATCTCTTTGTTCAGCAAATCGACTTGGTCGTCGACGTCTTGGATTTCTTCGAGCAGCACCCTGTCGTTTTTCTCCAACACCCGCAGGCAATCAAAGAACATCCGTAAATCGAGGTCGAGCATGCGCAGTATCTCGCGGCGGACATTGGCAAAAGCCAAGCTGGGCACTTCCAAGGATTTGACGTCGAGATAACGCGGCCGGAATTTTTCTTCCTCGACCTTTCTGTCAGGGGTCATTTTTTGAATCAGCCAGGCGGCCGGTTTGAGCAAAGGCAAAAAGAGAAGCACCAAATAGACGTTGAACATCAAGTGTGCGATCGCAATCTGACCGCTGGAAGGAAATTTCCCATGCAAGGAATTCGTCACCCAATAAACCGACTCGGCGAAAGGATGAATCAAGAGCATCGCGGCGATCGCGCCGCTGGCTTTGAAGAGGAAATGAGCCAAAGCCACCCGCCGTCCGGCGTTGTTGGAAGCCAAACTGGCGAGCAAGGAACCCGAACAAGTGCCGACGTTGGCGCCGAAAACGATGGGCAAGGCGGTTTCAAGAGTGAGCAGGCCGGAAAAGGAAAGCGCAATAGCCAAGCCGATGGGCGCGGCGCTGTTCTGGACGGCAATGGTGAAAACAATGCTCGCAATCATCGTCAGCCAGGGCCGATCGGCGAGAAACATAAAGACTCCCCTGAGCACCGGATCGGCTTGAAGAGACCCGGTGACCGCCACGACGAGTTTCATGCCGAAGAAAACAAAACCGAAACCCATCAAAATCATGCTGACATAGCGACCCCGCTTGGTGCGGCGCAGCAGGTCCACCAAGACTCCGGTGACGAGCAAAGCCAGCGAATAGGTCACGATGCCTTGGATGGCGAGGAGGAAAACCACAAAGGTAGTTCCGATATCCGCGCCGAGCATCACGCCCATGGCTTGGGTCAAAGTCATGGAACCCGAGGCAACGAAACCGACGAGGTTGATGGTCGTAGCGGTGGAGCTTTGCAAAATAAGCGTGACGACGGCTCCGACGCCCAAGGCAAGAAAGCGATTTTCGGTGAGGCTCGCCAGAATGCTGCGCAGTCGGTCGCCGGTCAAGAGCTGAATTCCCGCGCGCGTCAGCCGAATGCCGTAGATGAAAATCGCAATGGCACCCAGAAAAGTCAAAGTGGAGAAATGATTAAAATCCATAGGTGAACCTCGGTGTTTTGGCTGCCTTCACCTCATCCAAACGTCTGACTTTGGGCACATGAGGCGCTTCCTTGACCAAGTCCGGTTCCTCGCGGCATTCGCGCGCGATTTCTTTCATCGACCGGATGAAGCGGTCGATCGTCTGAAGGCTTTCCGTCTCGGTGGGTTCGATCATCAAGGCGCCGGGAACGACCAAAGGAAAATAAATCGTCGGCGGATGATAACCGTAATCCATCATGCGTTTGGCGATGTCGGCGGTGGTGACTCCGAATTTTTTCTGCAGCTTGTCGCTAAAGACGCATTCATGCATGCAGACTTGCGGAAAAGCGAGGTGATAATCGTTTTCCAAACTGCGTCGAACGTAATTCGCGTTGAGCACGGCGCGCAGCGCCACTTGCCTTAAACCCTCGGCGCCCATCTCGCGGATATAGGTATAGGCGCGAAGCAACATTCCGAAATTTCCGAAAAAAGCTTTAACTTTTCCAATACTCTTCGGCCGGTCGCTATCCCAAGCATAAATCTCGCCCTGCCTCACCGGCACCGGGATCGGCAAAAAGGGCTCGAGGATTTTTTTCACCGCCACCGGACCCGCCCCGGGCCCGCCGCCGCCATGCGGCGTGGTGAAAGTTTTGTGAAGATTGAAATGCAACACATCGACACCCATATCGCCGACCCGCGCCATGCCAACCAGGGCGTTTTGATTCGCTCCGTCACAGTAAACGAGGCCGCCCTTGCCGTGAACGATTTGGGCAATCTCGGCGATGTGCGTTTCAAAAAGACCCAAGGTGTTGGGATTGGTAATCATGAGACCGGCAGTCTCTTCGTCCATCGCCGCGGCGACGATTTCGGGAGTGAGAATTCCCGCGGGTCCGCTTTTCAGCGTCACGACTTGATAACCGCAGAGCGCCGAGCTGGCGGGATTGGTGCCGTGGGCGGTGTCGGGAATCAAAATTTTACGGCGCGCATTGCCTTGACCGGCAAGATAGGCACGCATCATCAAAAGCCCGACGAATTCACCCTGCGCTCCCGCCGCGGGTTGCAAAGTGCAGGCGTCCATGCCGCTGATGGCGGCGAGAAAATCTTGCAGTTCGACCATCAAGCGGAGCGCGCCTTGCACATCCTCCACCGGCTGCTGCGGGTGGAGCTTGGCCCAGCCGCTCATGCGCGCGACTTCTTCATTGACCTTGGGATTGTATTTCATCGTGCAGGAACCCAAGGGATAAAAACCGGTGTCGATCGAATAATTCCACTGCGAAAGACGGGTGAAATGACGGATGACGTCGAGTTCGGAAACTTCCGGAAGCAAGGGATCTTCCCGGCGAAGTAAGGCCGATTCAATCTCGCCGGCGGGATCGACATGGGGAACTTCGTCTTCAGGCAAAGAATAAGCGCGGCGCCCCGGCGCTCCCCGCTCGAAAATCGTCGGCTCGGCGAAAATCATGCCGCGCTTGCCGGGTCCTTCTTTTTTGGTTTTTTCAAAGGACATACATATTAAGTGAAAATGCGAAAAGTGAAACGTGAAACGTAGAGATCATTATTTCTTGGCGCTTCACGCTTCACTCTTCACGCTTCACTTTTTCAGTTTCATAACACTTCACGCATCGCGCGAATATATTCATCCATCTGCGCCTTGCTGTTCATTTCAGTGGCGCAAACCAGCAAAGATCGATCAAGACCCGGTGCCCAGGATTGAATGTCGATTCCGCCTAAAATGCCCCGCTCGCGCAGCCGCCGCAAGACGGCGGCAACCGGAGTGTTGAGCTTCAAGACAAATTCGTTGAAATGCGGTGCGGAAAAGGCTCGTTCCACGCCGGGAACTTTCAACAGAGCTTCACGAAGATAATGCGCGTGAGAATAGTTCATGCGGGCGACCTTCTTCAAACCTTGCGGGCCGAGCAGGGAAAGATAAACCGCGGCGGCCAAGGCACAAAGGGCCTGATTGGTGCAAATATTCGAGGTCGCTTTTTCGCGGCGGATATGCTGTTCACGCGTGGAAAGCACCAAGACAAAGCCGCGTTTTCCTTCGGCATCCACCGTTTCGCCGACCAAGCGGCCGGGAAGCTGCCGGACGAACTCCCGCTTCGCCGCAAAAAGACCTAGGTAAGGTCCGCCGAAATTCAAAAAATTTCCGAAAGAAGCTCCCTCCCCGGCAACAATGTCGGCGCCTGCCCTGCCCATCGGCTGGAGCAAACCCAAACTGATCGCTTCGCTGAAACAGCCGACCAGCAAAGCGCCATTTCCATGAAGCTCCGCCGCAAGCGGAGCCAAATCTTCGACGACGCCGAAGGCGTTGGGCGATTGAACACAGCAAAGCGCGACTTCTTCATTCAGCAAATTTTTGAGAGCCGCTTCGTCCACGCGGCCGTCGGCCCGAAACGGAACTTCGACAATCTCGCAATCGACATTGCCGAGGTAAGTCTTGACCACTTGACGATAATCGGGGTGAATCGACTGCGCCAGCAATACCTTGCGCCGCCGCGGATCGGTGAGGCGCAGCGCCATCAGCGCCGCCTCGGCCAAGGCCGAAGCCCCGTCATAGTTGCCCGCGTTCGCGACATCCATTCCCAAGAGCGAAGCCACCATGGTTTGAAATTCAAAAATCGCCTGCAAAGTGCCTTGGGAAATTTCCGGCTGGTAAGGCGTATAGGAGGTCATGAATTCGCCGCGGCTGGTGATCGCCGAAACCGCCACGGGAATATAATGATGATAAGCCCCACCGCCCAGGAAAGAGAGACGGGAGTCGGCGGTTTCGTTCTCGCGGCCCAAGGCTTTCAGCTGGCGAAGCAAGTCGACTTCGGAGAGCGGAGGCGGCAGTTTCAAGCCTTCTTTCAGCCGCAATGCCTCGGGAATGACTTCAAAGAGATCTTCCGGGCGCCGCACTCCGACGGCTTCGCACATTTTTTGAATTTCTTCAGCGGTTTGAGGAAGGTAGCGCAATCAGGACTCTTTTTATTCTTCGATCAGCTTTTGGTAAGCCTTGGCGTCCAACAATTCTTTCACTTCCTCGGGCTTTTTGAGCTTGAGACGGATCATCCAACCTTCCCCGTAAGGATCTTCGTTGATGATCTCGGGGCTATCGAGCAAGGGATCGTTGGTCTCGATCACCAAACCGGTGAGCGGAACGTAAAGGTCGCTCACCGATTTTGTCGATTCGACGACGCCGAAAGTATCGCCGCGGTCGATGGTTTCTTCTTCTTCGGGAAGCTCGACGAAGACGATATCGCCCAATTGATCTTGAGCGTAGTCTGTGATGCCGACGGTGGCGACATCGCCCTCGATCCGAATCCATTCATGTTCGGTGGTGTATTTAAGATCTTCAGGAAAATTCATAAGTCGCTCTTTAGTTTTTTTTCTTCAAGAAAGGTAATGAAGCCAATTTTGCTTTCTTCATTTTACCCCTGATGTCAATGAAAATTTCCTCGCCGGGAAGAGCTGCCTCCCGCTTCACGAGTGCCGTCGCAACGCCTCGCTGCAAACTGGGACTGAAGGTTCCGCTGAGCACCGTTCCAAACGCTTCTCCACCGCGGTAAAGAGTCAAACCCTCACGGGGAATGCCGGGCTCTTCCATCACGAGACCGATCAAGCGCCGAGTCAAACCTGCGGCTTTTTCTTGGAGCAAGGCCTCGCGTCCCAAAAAGTTTCCCTTGTCCCATTTCACCACCCAATTTAAGCCCGCTTCTAAAGGAGAAATGTTTTCACTCAACTCGTGGCCGTAGAGCGGATACCCCATTTCCAGCCGCAGCGTGTCTCGCGCTCCCAAGCCCACCGCTTGAATGCCGAAGGCGGCGCCGGCTTGGAGCAGGGCTTCCCAAACGGCCGCCAGCCGCTCCGCCGGAAGAAATATCTCGAAGCCGTCTTCACCGGTGTAACCGGTACGCGCCAGCAAAACCTCGGTCCCGGCAAGAGTCGCGAAGCGGCAGTGAAAGCGCGGCAAGTCGGCTGCATCCGCCACAAGTTGTCTTAAGACAGGAGCACTCTGCGGTCCTTGCAGAGCAATCATGCCGGTAGCGGCGCTACGGTCCTCGAGCCGCACGCCGGGGCGCAAGTGCCGCTGCAACCATTCGCGATCTTTCTCGGTGTTGGAAGCATTCACGCACAGCATGAAACTTTGAGGAGCCAGACGATAAATGATGATATCGTCCAGCGGCCGTCCCGCTTCGTTCAGCAGCAAGGCATACTGGGCCTCGCCCGTTTGCAAGCGGGAAACGTCATTGCTGGCCATCTCTTGCAAATAGGCTTCGGCTTGCGGTCCTTCGAGATGAATCTCGCCCATGTGGGAAACGTCGAACAGACCACAGGCTTCGCGCACCGCTTGGTGCTCGCGGAGCACGCCGACATAAGAGACGGGCATGAGCCAGCCGCCGAATTCGACGAGTTTCGCGCCGTGCTGAAAATGCCAATCATAGAGTGGGGTTTTTTTCGGCATGATTCTTACGGTTACAATCCCGCCCGATTCAATATTTCCGGCACCAAGTCTTCCCTTCCCACCGTCATGATGTGAATTCCGTGCGAAAGAGGACGCAGCTCGCGAATTTGCCGGGCGGCGAAATCGATTCCCACCTGTAAAGGCTCCGAAGCGCCGTTGAAACGATGAATGATCTCGTCGGGAATGCGAATCCCCGGCACATGGGAATTGAGAAAAGCCGCTTGCTTGGGACCTTTGACCAGCAGGACTCCGATCAAGCTCTTGACTCGATGCTCCTCGGCGTAGCGGAAGAATTTCTCGACCAAGTCCAAATCGTAGACCGGCTGCGATTGAAAAAACTCGGCGCCGTATTTCATCTTTTCTTCCATTTTCTGGAAGAAAGCCTTGGCGCCGATATTTTTCGGATCGACGGCGCCTCCGACGAAAAATTCGGTTTTGCCGTTCAAGGGATGGTCGTTGTAAGACAAACCTTGGTTGAGCTTTTGCACTAAGGCCATCAGCTTCACCGAAGTCATTTCAAAAACCGGCTTGGCATCTTTTTGATCGCCCTGCGCCACCGCATCGCCGGTCAAAGGCAAAACATTGCGGATTCCAAAGGCATGTGCGCCGAGCAGATCGGACTGCAAGGCCAGACGGTTGCGATCCCGGCAAGCAAGTTGGTAAATCGATTCGATGCCTTCACGCTCCAAGGCTGCGCTGGCCACCAGCGAGGAGAGGCGCATGATGGCGCGCTGATTATCGGTGACGTTGATCGCCACGACTCGATCCTGTACCAATTTGGCCTTTTCGATAAATTCACCGAGATCAGGCCCTTTGGGCGGAGCGATTTCGGAGGTAATGACGAATTCGCCGGCTTCAAGTTTTTCTTTGAGTTTGAACATTCTTGCGTGAAGCGTGAAGAGTGAAGCGTGAAGCGCAAATAATCATAAACGCTTCACTCTTCACGCTTCACTTGTATCCATCATTGAGCGTCGGGCAGCTTGTAAGGTATTCCAGAGCAACATGGCGATCGTCATCGGTCCCACTCCGCCCGGAACCGGCGTCACGTAAGCCGCCTTCTCGAGTACTGGTGCAAATTCGACATCACCGACCAAACGCTTGTCAGGAAGCCGGTTGATGCCGACATCGATGACCACGGCGCCCGGCTTGATCCAATCGGCCTTGACGAGCTCAGGCACTCCGACGGCGGCAACCAACAAGTCGGCTTCCCTGACTTTAGCGCCGAGATTCGGGGTACGGGAATGGCAAAAAGTGACGGTGGCGTTTTTTTCCAGCAGCATCAAGCCCATCGGTTTTCCCACAATATTGCTGCGTCCTAATACGACCGCTTGTTTGCCTTCAAGGTCGAAGCCGATGCTTTCGAGGATTTTCATGACGCCGAAAGGCGTGCAAGAGCGAAAACACTCGCGGCCGGTGGCTAAATTCCCGAGATTGAGCGGATGCAGGCCATCGACGTCTTTGCGAGGATCGACATGAGTCACGATGTCGATTTTCTTGAAAGCTTCGGGCAAAGGAAGCTGTACCAAGATGCCGTGAATCTGGGGATCCTTATTCAAGCGCTCCACAAGGGAGAGTAAAGTGTCGGCTTGGGTATCGGCCGGCAGCGTATGTTGAAAACCGGCGATGCCGACTTCTTCGCAAGCCTTGGTCTTGTTGCGGACATAGACCTGGCTGGCGGGATTATCTCCGACTAAAACTACGGCGAGACCGGGTTGAACCCCGCGCTCTCGGCGGAGCACAGCGACCTGTTCGCGAATTTCGGCGCGGATTTTTTGACCGAGCGCCTTGCCGTCAATTATTTGACCCATAAAATTATCGAAAGGTCCGACTCCGATTCATGCAAGCTTAAAACGCCCATTTCAGTACCAGAGGCATGAGCCGAGTCGCGAAGGCGGCGTCATGGCCGTTGAACAAGATATTGAAGGAAATTTCAGAGCCGATTTTGAAATGCTCGCCGATATCGTATTGCCAACCGAAGACCGGAATCGCGAAATCGCCGAAGCCGGTGTCGTCACCGTCGACGAAGACCACACCGCCGCCGAAACCCGCACCTAAATAAAGGTTATTCCGGGGATGATTGGGAATATCGAAGTAGTAACGGAAACTCGCTCCAAAATGGATGGAATCGATGCCGCCGACCGTCGCGTCAAAACGAAAAGACAAAGAAGTATGCTCGCTGAAAAAATATTCGGGTTCAAGCGCGATGTCGAAAGCGCCGTTCAAGCCTTCGGTACCCGCGAAATCACCATAATTAATGAAGAGGCCGAAGCCTGTGTTCAGCACAAATTGACGAGCTTGAGTATCGGCGTGACTGAGCGAGACACCCGACAATAGTAAAGCCGCCGCGAAAATAGTTTGTGCGATTCTTTTCATCATAATGATTTTTCTCCTTATCCAGTGAAAAAACCTCGTCATGCCGTTACCACCGATTTCCTTTCTGTCAATAATTTTCGCGTAGCGAAGCCTGCATGGTTTTGCTAGTTTCCCTAAAAATCCTAAGGAGGAAACATGGGACGAGAAGTCAGCAGCTACCACATGTACATCGGAGGGGAATTCGTCGAAGCCAAAAGCGGCGAGCGCAGTTCTTCCCTTTGTCCGGCCGACCAAGAAAAGCTCGCGACCTTTCCCTGCGGAGGGAAAGCCGATGTCGAAGCCGCGGTGACTGCGGCGCAGACGGCCTTTGACACGACGGATTGGGGCAGCGTGCGCAATTCGATTGAGCGCGGCCGTCTGCTTCGGGAAATCGGCCGACGCCTCCGGGAAAATCTCGACGGCCTGGCCGAGATCGAATCGCTCGACAGCGGCAAAACCATCACCGAAACTCATTTAATCGACGTCCATATGGCCGCCGATACCTTCGAATATTTCGCCGATCTGGCCACGCAAATCCACGGCGAAGTCCTGCCGGTGCCCGCGGAAGTCCTCGACATCGCGCTACGCGAACCGCTCGGCGTCTGCGGCGCCATCGCGGCCTGGAATTTTCCCATCATGTTCAGCGCCTGGAAAATCGCCCCCGCTCTCGCCGCCGGCAATACTGTGGTCTACAAACCCGCGGAGCTGACTTCGCTCTCCGCGCTGGAGCTCGCGAAAATTTTCCACGAAGTCGGACTGCCGCCCGGCGTCGCCAACATCGTCACCGGACCCGGTTCCGGCGTCGGTCAGGCCATCGCCGAACATCCCCATATCGCCAAGGTTTCTTTCACCGGTTCCACCGAAGTAGGACGCGGCATCCTGAAGGCCGCCGGAAGCAATTTGAAAAAGACCACGCTCGAACTGGGCGGCAAGTCGCCCAATATCGTGTTTCCCGACGCGGATCTCGACAATGCGGTGAGCGGCGCGCTCAACGCCATCTTTTACAACGCCGGAGAGTGTTGCATCGCGGGATCGCGCTTGCTCTTGCACGCCGATATTTATGAACAATTCGTCGAGCAATTGGTGGAACGAGCCAAAAAAATTAAACTCGGCCATCCTCTCGATTGGGATGCTCGGATGGGTCCGATGATTACGCCTCAGCACAAAAAGAATGTGCTCGCCTATATCGAATGGGCGAAGAATAAGGGCTTGAAACTGCTTTGCGGCGGCGGCGAACCCAAGGACCCTGAATTAGCCAAGGGCAACTACATCGAGCCGACGATTTTCGCCGCATCCAGCAACGACTTGAAAATTTGCCAAGAGGAAATCTTCGGTCCCGTGCTCGCCGTCCTCAAGTTCCACGACGAAGCGGAAGCTTTGCAAATCGCCAACGACAGCATCTACGGTTTGGCCGCCGCGGTCTGGACCCGCGACATCAAGCGCGCTTTCCGCATGGCGAAGCGCATCAAGGCCGGGCAGGTTTGGATCAACCAATATATGCTCGTCACTCCCTTCGCCCCGCATGGGGGGTTCAAGCAGAGTGGTTACGGAAAAGATCTCTCCAAATATTGTTTGGAAGAATACACGCAGCTGAAAAATATCTACGTCGATTTGTCCGAGGATGAGTTTTTGAGTTTATATGAGTGATCGTAGAAAATTCATCCTAAGGAGTGACAATGCCCATTATTTCGATGTTTTATGGAATTATCGTGCGCATGTTCCACTTCGATAATACCCGACATAAGTCCCCTCATGTTCACATACAATACGGGGAGCAACATGTTGTCATGAGTATTCCCAATGGTAAAATATTAGAGGGCAAATTGAGGACTGGAAAATTAAAATTAGTTCAAGCATGGATTGAAATTAACCAAGCAGATTTGATGGCCAATTGGAAATTAGCCGTCGAAGGAAAAAAGGTATTTAAAATTAAACCATTAAGGTAATTATGATTCCCAAAATCACTTATGTTGAAGCATATCCTGAATACCAGTTATATGTTCGCTTTAAAGGAAAAGGTTCAAGATTGTTGGATATGAAACCTTTTCTGAAAAAGGGGATTTTTAAAGAATTGGGCGATGAAAAATATTTCAAGAAAGTTCGTTTGGTTTGGGGTGGTGTCGGATGGCCTCGTCAACAAGATCTAAGTGCAGAAACAATTTATTATCGCGGTTCCCCCGTCAGGAGTCCCAACAAATTGCGGACATTTCTGAAACGCAAGCGGCGCCAGCATTAGACCTCTTTCAGAACCGTCGCGAGCAACGAGGGCAAGGCGGGTGAGGAGGAAA
>OBLQ010000773.1_pt1 | contig 12223 bp, 13 predicted proteins | sample 1519881 | NCBI WGS metagenome assembly OBLQ01 (sample SAMN01911456, study PRJEB22533) | soil metagenome | biome: Soil | place: Malaysia | collected 2012-04-30 | depth DG_metagenome m | reverse complement strand
GCGATCCAGCGATTGGGATCGCCGCCGCGCGCGCAAAGCGCGCCGCCGGTCGCGGCCGCCGCCTCAAAGGCCGTCCACAGGCCGGCGCTCATCGACGCCTCCCGGCGGCCGCGCGCGCGACATCGGCGTCGTTGAAAGGAAGAACCTTGTCGCCGACGACCTGTTCGGTTTCATGGCCCTTGCCGCAGATAAGTAGTACGTCGCCCGGCCCGAGCATGCCGACGCCCGTCTCGATCGCCTCGGCGCGGTCGCCGATTTCGACGGCGCCGGGCGCGCCGGCGAGAATCTCGCGACGGATCACAGCCGGGTCCTCCGAGCGCGGATTGTCGTCGGTCACAATCACTTTCTCGGCGCCCTTGACGGCGGCCTCACCCATCAGCGGGCGCTTTTTCCTGTCGCGATCGCCGCCGGCCCCGATAATGGCGATGAGCTTGCCCCTGACATGCGGGCGGATCGCCGCGAGCGCCGTCGCAACAGCATCCGGCGTATGCGCATAGTCGACATAGACGCCGTCGCCAGCTTCGGCGACGCGCTGCATGCGCCCCGGCGCTCCTTCAAGCCTTTCAAGCAAGGGCAGGACGCGCGCCGCTTCCGCGCCAAGGCCGATAACAAGTCCAGCGGCGAGCAAGGCGTTCTCCGCCTGAAAAGCGCCGACGAGCGGCAGATCGATCGCATAGGTCTTGCCTTGCGCTTGCGCTTCGATCGCGAGCCCCGCCGCATGCGGGGTTACCTGGGCGAGCCTGATTTGCCTTCCAGCGGCGCCCGTCGTCAGGATCGTTGCGCCCGCCTGCGTCGCCGCATCGATGACGCGTTCGGCGCCCTCGCCATCGGCGTTGACGACGGCGACGCCGCCCGGGGAAAGAAGCTCGGTGAAAAGCCGAAGCTTCGCAGCGAGATAATCCTCAAAGTCCGCGTGATAATCGAGATGATCCTGAGTGACGTTCGTGAAGGCCGCGGCGGCGAACCTGACGCCATCGGCGCGATATTGCGCGAGGCCGTGGCTCGATACCTCCATCGCGAGATGATCGACCCCGGCGCCGGCCATCCGCGCTAGCATCTCGTGCAACGCGACGGGATCCGGCGTTGTGTGTTGAAGCTTTTCGGAGAAGCCCGGAGCTTCCGCTCCGAGCGTTCCAAGGCTTCCCGCCTTCTCGCCGAGAAGGCGCCAGAGCTGCGCCGCAAAGCGCACGGTCGAAGTCTTGCCGTTGGTGCCGGTGACGCCCGCAACGATACGCGGCTGCGCGCCGTAGAATTTCGCGGCCATCAGCGCAAGGCGCCGGCGCGGATTGGCGTCGGCAATTACCGGCGCGCGCGCCTTGATTCCCGGGGCGGCCAATATCGCCGCAGCGCCGTTTTCCTCCGCTTGCGAAATGAAGGCGGCGCCGTCTGCACGCGCGCCCGGCAACGCCGCGAAAAGATAACCGGGCTTCACCGCGCGGCTATCGGCCGTCAATCCTACAATGTCGGGATCGGACCTCATTGGCGCGCCGGCGAGCAGGGACAATTTCACTCTCCCCCTCCGACTGCGCCGGCGCGCGCCCGAACGCGTGCGTCCGCCGATTGATAGCCTTCATAAAAACCCGCAAGCGCCGTCGCCTCGTTGACCGGCATGACGCCAAGCGTCGGCGCAATCCGCTGCACCAGCCGTCCGAAAGCGGGCGCAACATTCCAGCCGGCCGTCGCGTAGCCATATGTATCTTTAACGCCTTGCGGATCGTCGAGTGAGATCATTACCGTAAAGCGCGGTGCATAGCCCGGGAACGCCCCGACAAAGCTCGCTATCCGCGCGCTGACATCATAACCGCCATTCTCGACCTTGTCCGCGGTTGACGTCTTGCCGATCGGAAAATAGCCGGGCGCTTTGGCGTATTCGGCTGTTCCATCGGTCACGACGCGGCGGAGAATGCGCCGCATGATGGCGCTTGTCTTTTCCGAAAAGACGCGCTTTCCCGGCCGCGCGCCCGTCGCCTTCAAGAATGTCGGCGTACGATACTCGCCGCCATTAACGATCGCAGTAAAGGCGGCGAGCAAGTGGAGCGGCGTGACCGCTATGCCGTGACCGAAGGCGATGGTCGCCGTTTCAACAGGGCCCCAGCGATCCGGTAACTGGGGCGCACGGTTCTCAGGAAGCTCGATCGGCAGCGCGTCGGCAAGCCCGAGCGCCCTGATGAAGGCGCGTTGCTCATCGGTCCCGAGATCAGCGGCGATCCTCGCGGCGCCGATATTCGACGAATACTGAATGACTTCGGACAAACTCAACATGCGGTTCTGCGGGTGGTAGTCGTGGATCGTGCGGCCGGCGATACGATAGACCCCGCGCGCATCATAGACAGAAGCCTCGCTGGCCGCGCCGGTCTCCAGCGCGGCGGCGGCGGTGATCGTCTTAAACGCTGAGCCGAGCTCATAATCGTCATAGGTGGCGCGATTGCGGCGCCAATCGGCCGGCGCGGCGGCGGGATCATTCGGATCGAAGTCGGGATAGCTCGCGAGGGCGATCACCTCGCCGGTCGCGGCGTTCATGACGATGCCCCAGCCGGCCTTGGCGCGGTATTTCTCGGCTATCGACCGTATCTCGGCCTCGAGCGCCTGCTGAACGCGTATATCAAGAGACGAGACGAGAGGCCCGTCCTCCCTTCTTTCGTCGAGCGCGCGCTCCAATCCCATCACGCCGCCCTTGCCCGGCTCGGTAAGGCCGATGACGTGAGCGGCAAGCGCCTCCTGCGGATAAAAACGTCTGGCGCGTGCGGCAAAGCGAACGCCCGGAAGCCCGAGGCGGAACGCTCGCTCCTTCTGTTCCGGCGTCAGGTCGCCCAAGACCTCGACATAGCGACCGTCTTTGAGCTTTGTCTCAAGCGCTGCTGCGTTGATTTCGGGAAAGGCCTCTGCAAGCTTCGTCGCCGTCTCATGCGCGTCCCACACGTCGCCCCCGGCGATCTCGAGCGCGGTCATCGGCAGATTTGTCGCGAGGATGACGCCGTTTCGGTCGAGAATGTCGGGGCGCGGGCGATCATCGCGAGGCGCAGCAGCGACTTCCCTATCATAGGCATTGCTTCCGCCGATGGAGATAAAGGCGAGACGCGCCGCAAGGCCCGCATAAGCGAGCCCGAAGACGAGGGCGACCATGGCGATGCGGTTGCGCGACCGCTTGGCGGCGCGGGCGCGCCGGCTCTCGGCGGGCTGTCCGGCTTTCCGGACCGCGCCCGCCTCGGACGCCTCAGCGATTACATAGCATCGCGCGCTGCGTCCCCTCCGGCGTCGAAAGAATCCCATCGCCGTCTTTTTCCGTCACTCTGCGGGCGCCGCGTCTGCCATAGCGAGCGCATGCGCGATGAAATCTCGGTCGGTCTGCGCCGGCGGCGCAGCCGTCTCTCCGTCGCCGAACGCCGCGACGAAATCCTCCGCCGTCATGAGTTGATCGCCGGCGAGCGGCTTCAAGCCGGTTACGTCCGTCGCGATTTTGGCCAGGCGATCCGGGCTTTCGAGGTAGGCGACTTCAGCGCGCAGCGTCTGGATCTGCGACAGCTCCTTCGCCTTCGCCTCGTCGAGCGCGTGAATTTCGCGTCGCGTCTGCCGCACCGAAACTTCGGCGCGATAGCGCCCCCAGGCGGCGGCTGCGAGCAAAAGACAAAGCAGGACCATCGTCACACGGACCATTGATCTATCTCCAGTCGGCGAGAGATTTGGAAAGAGAAAGCGGGCTCGGCGCAAAAGCGGCGAAATCGTCCCGCGCCGGCGAGTCAAGCCGGATCGCGGCGCGCAGTTTTGCGGAGCGCGCGCGCGGATTATCGGCGATCTCCGCCTCGCTCGGCGTCTTCACCTTGTCGAAAAGGAGACGGAATGTCGGCGCCGAGCGCGCGCCTTGAGGCGCATGGCGCGAAGGCGCAGCTTCAAGCCCGGCGCGGCCTGCAAGGAAGCGCTTGATGATCCGATCTTCCAGCGAATGAAAGGTGACGACGACGAGCCTGCCCGCCGGTTTCAGCAGCCGTTCGGCGGCGAGCAGCGCTCGAACAAGCTGGCCGAACTCGTCATTGACGAAGATCCGCAGCGCCTGAAAGACGCGCGTCGCTGGATGGATCTTGGATTGCGGGGCGGGCGCAGCGGCGGACACGATTTCAGCGAGCCGCGTCGTTGTCGTAATCTGCGCATGCGCGCGTTCGGCGACGATTGCGCGGGCAATGCGCCCGGCGCGAGGTTCCTCGCCATACGCCCTGAAGATAGCCGTAAGATCGCCGATCTCAGCATTGTTGACGACGTCGCTTGCGTCGGGCTTGCCTCTGTCCATACGCATCGACAGCGGTCCCTCGCGGCGGAAAGAAAAACCGCGCTCGGCTTCGTCTAGCTGCATTGAGGAAACGCCGAGATCGAAGACGACGCCGTCGACGGCCTCGACGCCCTTTTCCGTGAGGCCCTCCTCCATCTCGGCGAATGGACGATTGATGAGAGTGAGACGCTCTCCGTAGGCGCGCGCCCAATCCCGGGCGCGGTCGATCGCTGTCGGATCGCGGTCGAATGCATGAACGATGGTGTTCGCCGCGCCGAGAATGGCGCGCGCGTAGCCGCCGCCGCCAAAGGTCGCATCGACATAGACGCCGCCATCGCGGGGTGCGAGCGCGTCGATCGCCTCATTTTCCATGACCGGGGCGTGGCTCATCGACCTTCCCCCGCCGCGCTCGGCGCGGGATTCTTGAGCTTGCCGAGCGCGGCGCGCGCCCCGTCCCTCACCTCGGCGCGGCGGGCATCGGCGCCCTCGGCGCTGCGGATCTGGAATGTCTCGCCAAGGCCGATGAAATAGGCCCCCTCATCGAGCGCGGCATGCTCGCGGAAATGCGGCGGGAGAATGAACCGGCCGTCGCCGTCAAACGGGATGCGCCGCGCCTCACCAATAAGCGCCTCGTGCAGCGCCGTCCGGTCTGGATCGAACGGGTCGAGCGCGATGATCATTGCTTCGAGCCGCTCGATATAGTCGCCGCCGCCGCAGTCGAGCCACGGGCCTATCAGGGACGGCAGGCAGAAAAAGCCGTTAAAGGCGTCGAGATCGAGGGCCTTGCGAAAATCGGAGGGGGCGGCGATGCGCCCTTTCGCGTCGATTTTGTTTATGTGGGAGCCCAAGAACAGGGCTTCCGCCGACCGCGCCATGCCGCAAGAACTCCGCCCTTCACGCCGACGATGCGGCGCGCCCTATTTGCGCTCCCGCCGGATCGCCGAACCCACAGCCCTGGTTGCCGGTCCAGGTCCACACTTAATGGGATATCACGGGAATAGACGGGAAGCAAACGAAACCGTCGGCTGAGCGGCGATGGTTCCGGGCGAGAAACGGATTGGTGATGAAGTCCCGCCCGACGTTCCTTCGCTTGTTGTCTAGCTGGCGCGCTTTGCGCTGATCGAGCGGCGATCGCCAGTAGTCAGGTCTGGCCGGGCGCTGCGTCGCCCCCCTTCGAGAAGGCGGCGCAGGTTGTCGATCTCGGCCCGTCCCTTGGCCAGCGTGTCGCGCACGCCGACGATCTCCGCGCTGAGCGTCGCCTGGGTTGATGTCAGGATGGCGCGTTTGTCGGCCGCGCCTTCCAAATAGCCGGCAAAATCGCGGTTCGGCGACAGCCCCGCCGCTTGCGCCGCATCCTGCGCCCGCTTTGCTTCGGCGAGCCATTCCAGCGTGCGCGCGGCGGACCGCTGTGCTTCCTCAAGCGCGCCAAGATGCGCTTCAAGAACGGCGACATTCGATCGCGCCGCCTTCAAGAGCTGGGCGATTGCACGCTCGGCCCGGCTTGGCCCGATCATCGACATTCCTCTCTGGGCGGCGTGAAGAGCGCCGGCCCCCATCCATCGCCCGATCTTTTTTGCCGACTGGTTTAAGAAGAGTTCATCTACGGATGAAATCCGCCCTCGCGCCCGCCGCATGCACGCCGATACGCTAGCGAAACGATTGGCGCCGATGCGCGGGATATTAACGTCGTATCGAATGGGCTCACCATCCAAAGTGAATCGGCTTAACGGGAACGCGCCCGGTCAAGCTTAATGGGGCGCGCTGTTTTTCGAGCATTGGCGCGGCCCGGCGCGTAATCAAGATTGCGGGGCGATTAAGGCCGTCGATGAAAAGTCGGCGCATGTCTCATTGTCGTTAACCTTTATGAAAGCAAATCAACGTTACTCTCGGCGTCGTCCTAACGAATAAGCGCGGCCAAGGGGAATCCGCGCGCCGAACCAGGAGACGAACAATGCGGGTTCTGCTGATCGAAGATGACGGCGCGACCGCCCAGAGCATCGAGCTGATGCTGAAGTCGGACGGATTCAATGTGTACACGACCGATCTCGGCGAAGAAGGCGTCGACCTCGGAAAGGTCTATGACTACGACATCATTCTTCTCGATCTCAACCTGCCCGATATGACCGGCTTCGACGTTCTGAAGTCGCTGCGCGTCGCCAAGGTCAACACGCCGATCCTCATTCTCACCGGCCAGGGCGACATCGAAACGAAGGTGCGCGGCCTTGGCTTCGGCGCAGACGACTACATGACAAAGCCCTTCCATAAGGACGAGCTCGTCGCACGCATTCACGCCATCGTGCGCCGGTCGAAGGGGCATTCGCAGTCGGTGATCACGACTGGCGATCTAATCGTCAATCTCGACGCTAAGACGGTGGAGGTCGCCGGCCAGCGCGTCCACCTTACCGGCAAGGAATATCAGATGCTCGAACTCCTTTCCCTGCGGAAAGGCACGACGCTGACCAAGGAAATGTTCCTCAATCATCTCTATGGCGGCATGGACGAGCCCGAACTCAAGATTATCGACGTCTTCATCTGCAAGCTGAGGAAAAAGCTCGCAGCGGCGACGAATGGCGAGCACTATATCGAAACCGTCTGGGGACGCGGCTATGTGCTCCGCGACCCGGCGGAAGAAAAAGCAGCTTAAACCGGCTTTTCTGCATGCGCCGAAGAGCGCCCCGCTTTGCGGGGCGCTTTTTATTGCAGCGCACCGCCGCGAGGCGGCCCCATTGAAGCAAGAGACGCCTTCGGTTCATCGCGCGGTCGGGCGCTTCGTCGCACGATAGACGCGCCTTCATCACAACTCGCCGCATTTGCCGGTCATTCCGCCGATCTGCCATTGATTGCTACATTTGTAACATATACGATTGCATTGTTCATCCGTGTACGTATAGCTTCGGCGAACTTCGCCGGAGATATCGCTTTGCCGCCTCAAATAAAGGAGATCTCCATGAAGTTGATTGTCGGTACAACTCTCGCAGCGCTTGCCATCGCGGCGGCGTCGCCAGCCTTCGCCAAGAGCGAGAGTTTCGCCAAAATTGCAGCCGCTGTTAAGATCAACGCCTTCGACAAGGCTGACGAGAATTGGCGCCGCATCATCGCCAATCGGTTCAGCGTGTGCGGCGTATATACGAATAATGGCGATCGCCGGATCGACGTGCTAATAGAAGAGTATCAGACGCTCGCCGACGCCGTATCCCAAAATGACGAACCGGCCGCCATGGCCGCCGGCCGCCGCCTTGCTGCGACAGTCGCCGCGAGCCCGCGCTTTGAAGATTGCTGGCAGGAGATATCTCGCCGCGTCGGCGTTAAATCGCGTCTGGCGTCGATGTTTTAGCCCTCAGGGGCGGCTCGCAGACAGGCTGCAAATCTCGCGCGGCGCCGACCGGCGCCGCGCTTTCTGCGCCTTCACCCTGCATGGCGGGCCGGCGCATGCCGCCTCTTTGGGCGAGCATCGGCGCTCGCATCGGAAAGGCGGCCCCTATGGATCATTTGCTCGTCAAACGCCGCGGCGCGATTGCGTCGATCTCCTTCAATCGGCCTGAGACGCTCAATGCGTTCACGCCCGAACTCCTTCAGGACCTCCGGGCAGCACTCGAAGCAATCGGAAGAGATGACGCCGTCGCGGCGATCGTCCTCGAAGGTGAAGGACGGGCCTTTTCGGCAGGCGTTGACCTGAAAGCGCTTAAAGGCGCAACGCCCGTCGCCGGGCGCGTCGCAAGCGCGTTCGATGATGCCGCACACTCCGCCGCCGCCGCGGTGAGGAGCGCGACGGCGCCGATTATCGCCAAGGTCCACGGCTATTGCTTCACCGGCGCGCTGGAGCTGGCGCTTCACTGCGATTTCATCATGACGACGGCCGATGCGAAATTCGGCGACACGCATGCAAAATGGGGCCTGAGGCCCACTTGGGGGATGAGTCAGAATCTCGCCCGCGCGGTCGGCGTGCGCCGCGCGCGGGAACTTTCCTTCACCGCCCGGACATTCACGGGCGCGGAGGCCGCCGCATGGGGTCTCGCCAATGCGGTGTTCCCGGACAAAGCGGCGCTTGACGACGCCGTCAACGCCCAGTGCCAAGCGATAGCCGCGGCAAGCCGCGGGGCGATTTCGGCCTATAAGAAGCTCTATCGCCTCCACGAAGAAAACCACGCCCTCGAGGACGCGCTCGAGGCGGAAGTGCGGATGGAGTTTCCCGAAATCGCAGACACCGCCGAGCGTCTCGGAGGATTCGGTTAAGGCCCGCCTCTCGCGCGGCCTGATGCTTGCTTGCTCGCGGTTATCGCCTGCGCAATGGGAGCGATGCCATGAAATATTCTGCCCCCCTCCTAGCCCTTTCGTTATTGATCCCGGCCTGCGCGCTCGCCGCGCCGAAGGGCGATTCGGCCGCGCTCATACGGTCGATCGAAACCGCCAAGAAGGGCGCCACGGTGACCGTTCCCGCCGGCGAATATGACATCGCCGACGTCAAGATCCCGAAGGACATCAATCTCGTCGGTCAGGGCGAGGTCGTCTTCTACTCATCGCGCAAGCTCGAGAAGGGCCTGCTCGTTCCCGGCTGGGATGCATCGCTGCGCGTCGAGAATATCACCTTCGAGGATGCGGTCTCCTATGACGACAATGGCGCCGGCATCCGCAATGACGGCCTGAATCTCACCGTCATCAATTGCCGATTTATCAACGATCAGGACGGGATTCTCGCGACAGGGCGGGATGAAGGAAAGATCGAGATCGTTCATTCTGAATTCATTGGCAGCGGCGCGGGCGACGGTTATTCACACGGCATTTATGTTTCCAGCGGCCACAGTCTCGCCATCAAAGATAGCCGTTTCGTCGGCACTAGATACGGCCACCATGTGAAGAGCCTCGCCGACATCACAACGATCACTGGCTCGACGTTCGATGACGCCGACGGCCATACGAGCTACGCCGTCGACGCTTCGCGCGGCGGCGCCGTGACGATTACGGGCAATTCCTTTCTCAAAGCCGCCGACGCCGACAACAACGCGCTCTTCAATTACGACCTGACCCGCGGCGGCAAGGCCATCTCCTTGACGATCAGCGGCAACAAGATCGTCAATCGCCGGCGCGGCGCGATTCTCCTGCGCAATCCGACCGCCCTAAAGCCTGTCATCAAGAACAATCGGCTCGCCAATGAGGGCCGCGGCCAGTTCGCCGTCGACTGACAGGTCGATATCTATCACGGTCTCTACTTGGGAACGCGACGCCCCTCCTGAGGGTGACTTTGTTACATTTTTGAACAATATCGCCTGATCGGCCTCCTCCGGCCAACCGATATTGCTTGACTGTCGCCAAGTCCGCAGGTGTATTTCGCCCGCGCGACTTTGTTTTGGCCGACCTTCAAGACTTAAGCCTTCGGCCTGCCTCGACGGACTCCAAGACATGGTTGCCTAAAAGCGGCGCCTCGATTCGGCGTCGGACTAACGCCATGGAATAGGAGACTGATAGATGGCGAGCGGAACAGTGAAATGGTTCAACGCGACGAAGGGCTACGGCTTCATCACGCCCGACGAAGGCGGCAAGGATGTGTTTGTGCACATCACCGCCGTTCAGGCGGCGGGGCTGCAAGGCCTCAATGACGGACAGCGCGTCAGCTACGAACTCGCGACCGAACGCGGCAAGACGTCCGCGGCGAACCTGAAGCTTCAATAGCGATCGCCCCTCAGGGGCGAGACAATCTTCGGATTGGAAGGCCGGCGCGAGCGCCGGCCTTTTTTCATTCCATTATTCCGCGGGCGCGGCGGCGTGGACCGGCCCCGCCGCCTCCTCGCCTTTCCATGCCGGCAGGAACATCGTCAGAACGAAGACGCCGACAAGTGTCACCACGATCATGGCGCCGGTCGGAAGATCGAAGAGCGAAGAGCAGACGAGCCCTGCGACATAGCCGAGGATGCCGACCAGATAGCCGACGAACAGCCGGGAGGCCGGCGCAAATCGCCGCGCCGCAAGCGCCGGCACGATGAGGCTCGTAAAGACGAGATAAATCCCGACAAGCTGCACCGATTGCGTGACGACGAGCGCGAACAGCACATAGAAACCGATCTGCCCCAGCTTGTTGCGAAAGCCGAACCAGATCGCCAGCGCCGCAAGATAGCCGACCGCAATCGGGATAAGACTCGCCGGCGACACCCAAAGAATCTGGCCGACAAGAAGATCTTTCAGATGCTCGCCGCCCTGCGGATTATTCGCAAGGATGAGAAGCTCGACGCAGGCCGCCAGCACGAAAAGGACGCCGATCAACGCCTCTTGCACCTGCGGCCATTTCTTTTCCGTCCAAGTGAGAAGAAGAGCGCCGACAAGCGCTGCGCTGGCCGCCGCAGCTTGGACGCGCCAGCCTTCCGGTTCGAAGCCGACCGAACCGGCGATTGTGACGCCGAGCCCTGCGACCTGCGCGATCGCAAGATCGATGAAGACGATTCCACGTCTCAGGACCTGTTGGCCAAGGGGCACATGCGTCGAAAGAACGAGGAGCCCCGCGAGGAAGGCCGGGAAGAGGATGCTGAATTCGATGGACCCGGTCATTGTTTCAGAGCTCCAAGCATGCGGTTGATGGTGTCGTCATAAAGGCTGAAGAGGTCTTTCGCTCCGTCCGTGCCGCCGACGGTGAACGGCAACATCACTTCGGGGATGCCGGTCCGTTCGTGAATGAAGTCGGAAGCGCGCGGGTCTTCATAGGCGGCGCGGATCACCATTTTCACCGGCTGCGTTTTCAAGGTCTCAACGACCTGGGCGAGATAGCCGCTTGACGGCGGCACGCCCGGTTTCGGCTCGAGAGGGATGACTTCCTTCATGCCGAGCCAGGTCAGCATGTAGACCCAGCTCTTATGCTGAACGGCGATAGGAACGCCGTTCAACGGGGCTGCTTCCTGCTGCCATTTGTTGATCGCAGCCTGAAACCGCGTTGCAAAATCCTGATAGCGCGCGGCATAGGTCGCGGCGTTTGCAGGATCAAGCTGCTGGAAACGCTCCATGAGAGGCTTGGCGACAAAAAGCACGTAACGCGGATCGGTCTGGATATGCGGGTTGCCGTAAGCGTGAATATCGCCCTGCGAACGATCGAGAATGGCCGGCTTTTCAAGAAGCTCAACGAAGCTCGTCGCTTCGAAATAGCCGTCGGCGCCCGGCGCGATTTTGGCGTTCGAGGTCTGGCGCTGAATAAGCGGCAGCCACCCGATTTCGAGTTCGGCGCCGGTGCAGACAGAAATGTCGGCGTTCCTCGCCCTGACGATAAGGCTGGGGCGCGCCTGCACCTTGTGCGGATCCTGTTCGCCGGTCGTCGCCGAATAGACGTCGACGAGATCGCCGCCAATTTCCGTCGACAGGGCCGCCCATTCGGGCTCGCAAGCGAAAACCTTGAGTTTGGCCGCCGCCGGCGCTGCCGCGCCGAAAATTGCGGCCGCGGCGATGGATAGAATTAGGTTACGCATCTATATCTCCTTAGAACCGGTGCGCCCCGTGCGGGCCGAAAATGACCGTATACCGAGCAATGAACTCGTTGTTCGACTGCGCGTCGGCGTTGTCATAGGTGTACATCAGCCGGAACCGACTGAATTCCGATGTATCGAATTCAAGCATCGCCGAGAGCGCGTCAGGCGACAGCCCGAGTCCGTCGACGGTTGAGTTCGCGAGCGTTACGGGAACTGAATCCGGATTGAGGCGCGCATATCGAAGGCCGAGGCGCCAGTTCGGCTGGAACTGATAGACGGCTTGCGCGTACCAGCCGGCGCGATCGAGGTCGACCGGCGTCCCATTGAATTCGCCCTTTTCGCTTCCGAAGAAATATTCACCGTTGACGATCAGGTTGTGGCGGGTCGGATTGCCTTGAGGCGCCCATTTCCAGACAAAGCTTGCAATGCCAATACCGTCCGTGCCCGTGAACATGTCGGCGACGCCAGTTTCGCGATCTTCCGCCTTTGTGTGGAGATAGGAAAACTTCGCGAGCCCGAC
>OBLQ010000772.1_pt1 | contig 12228 bp, 7 predicted proteins | sample 1519881 | NCBI WGS metagenome assembly OBLQ01 (sample SAMN01911456, study PRJEB22533) | soil metagenome | biome: Soil | place: Malaysia | collected 2012-04-30 | depth DG_metagenome m | reverse complement strand
TGGCGCCAAGGTCGAGTCTGACATGGCCACGGTAGAAGTGGGCGAAACAAGCGAAGGTTTCAAGGTGAACGTTGACCGGAACGCCTGGGAAGCCGACAGCATTCTGGTGGTGAACCGCATCAAGCCGCACACCGATTTCAGCGGCAGCATTGAAAGCGGCCTGCTGAAGATGATTGCCGTGGGCCTGGGCAAGCGCGAGGGCGCAGCGGTGACGCATCGATGGAGCCGCAGATACGGCAACGAGCACGTGATCCGGTCAATCGCCGGCGTCATTCTCGGCACCGGGAAGATTCTGTGCGGGCTGGCTGTCGTGGAAAATGAGATGCACCAGATCGCCGTCGTGAGGTCCGCGCTTCCGGAAGGAATCGCTGCAATGGAGGAAGCCACGCTGCCCATCGCGCGCAACCGGGTTCCGAGGCTGCCCTTCCGGAAATGCCAACTGCTGGTGGTGGACGAAATGGGCAAGAACATCAGCGGGACCGGCCTGGACACCAAGGTTGTAGGCCGGGGCGCACGGCCGCTGCCTGTTGACAGTCCGGAGATCGGACTGATTTACGTCCGCGACCTGACCATGGAGAGCGACGGAAACTCGATTGGAGTGGGCATGGTGGACGCCATCCACGAGCGCTTCTACCGCAAGATTGATCTCAGCAAGATGTACATGAATGCCCGGACTTCGCTGAATCCGGTGATGGCCCGCGTGCCCATGCATCTGCCCTCTGACCGCGAAGCGCTCGATTATATGCTGGCCACGCTCGGCACGCCAAAGGCGGCGGAACAGCGCATTGTCTGGATTCGAAACACGCTGGAACTCAACCGCGTCGCCGTTTCCTCAGTCCTTGCGCTGGAGACCGGCGCGCCCGCCGGCTGGCAAATGCTGCCGGAAGACCTGGCGCTACGTTTTGACAATGCGGGAGATCTGGTATCGCCTTTTGAAAGAGCGGCCGGAAAAGCCCGCGCATCTTGACTCGGCCGTTCAACAAGGCCAGAATGGTAGCATCTGGGGGGAAAGAAACATGAGCAAAACGCCCTGGCAAACACTGCTGCTTGTTCTGGCGTTATTCCTGCTGCTACCCTCTATCGCCACCGCGCAGGAGGAGAAGTCCGCCAGCCCTCAACCATCGGATTCGAAGGACGCAAAGGGCGTGAAGCCCGCCGGTAAACTGCCGCTTCAGTCCGTGACGCTGGTGAGCACTGAAGAGGCAGCCCGCAAGGCCGCGGAGGAACTGCAGGCCAGGGCAGAGTCTGACAAGACGGCTCCCGGAACTTCAAAGCAGGCAGAAGCCAGCAAGGCCGCGGAAGGAGCTGTACTTGAGTTCCACCCCACTGACGGCCTGCCGGGCGCAGCTGTGGGCAAGGGCGGGGTCCAGGAAAAGGACCGCAAGAAATCAGCGTTGAAGAATATCCACGGAAGCGCCTACGGGGCGGCCGCTTCCGCAACCGGACGGGCAAACAGTGAGGGCGGGGCCGTGGGCGCCGATTCGCGCGGCGGCAAGGTCAACATCTACGTGGAAGGTGAGCACACTCACTCCAGCACGCCTGTTCCCCATTAAATTATGAGCACAAAAATTTGCTTTCAGAACCGGGGTTCCGAATGTGGACGACTGCATTACGCCGCCATGTGTGCAGCCGCAATCCTGTTTCTCACGTGGACTCTCGGGTGCGGCAACGTTCTAGCCGCCGCGCCCGGCACTATCCAATGCGATTCAGTCCCAAGCAAGATCCTGGACCATCCAGTAGACTACTGCATCGATCTCCCGGCCGATTATGCCAGTTCCTCAAGGCGCTACCCGGTGCTCTATTTTCTTCACGGTTTATTTGGCAATGACCATCGCTGGATTGACCGCGGCGGCAAGGAGATATTTGATCGCCTGACTGCCGATGGGAGCATCGGACAATTCATTGTGGTGCTGCCCAACGGCGGTGAAACCTTCTATATCAATTCGGAAGACGGCAAGGACCGCTACGAAGACTTCTTCATTCAGGAGCTTGTGCCGTATGTCGACCATCAATACAGGACCATCGGCACAAGAGATGCGCGCGGCATCAGCGGCCTTTCCATGGGAGGCTATGGCGCGCTGCACCTGGCCATGCGCCATTCGAACCTGTTTGGCTCCGTCGCCGCCACCAGCGCGGTTCTCATCAACCAGTTACCCAATCCTCTTCCCACCGAGGGCCGGTGGCAGTTCTACTCCCGCATCCTGAGCCACGCGTTCGGCTCGCCACTCAACCAGGCTTACTGGGAAGAAAACAGCCCGCTGACCCTGGCCAAAGACCCGTCGAGATTCCAGGGTCTGAGAATCTATTTCGATGTCGGAGACCAGGACCGCTACGGCTTTGACAAGGGCGCTGCCATCCTTGATGAGATTCTTACGAAAGAGAGTTACCCCCATACTTACGCGCTGCGGCAGGGCGGCCATGGATGGGAATTCCTTGATCAGTACATGCAATATTCACTGCATTTCCAGTGGCAGTCGTTCGAAAAGGCCGTGCAAGCGGCAAATTTGCCCCCGGAGGCCCCGGCCCATTGAAGAATCCCTTTCGGTCCATTCTGATTGCAGCCGCAGTCCTTGGTTTTGCAGTTCGCTGCCTGCTGGCACAATCCGATCCCCAGGCAAAAATTCTTGGCTATATCCGCGATCACCTGAAGGCCGGCCAGCCCGTCCGCGTGACAGATTTGTACAACACGGTCTTTACGACGCCGGAAGATCACGCGGCGCTGAGCAAGCTCTACAAGGACTTCTTCAGGATTCCGACGTTCGTCGTCCAATATCAGCAGCGGTTTTCGGCTCCGCCAAGCCTGAAGACTATCGCCGAACAGTTTTCCCTTAATAACCCGGAGGACGCAGACACGCTGCTTCGCGTAATGGAAACTGATCCTCGCGTGCCGAAGTTCATAACCCGCGACCCGGCGACGGGAGAGATCGCCAAAGTCGACGTGGAAATGATCCGTAGCGATCCCCGGTTTGCCCAGGGAGCATCGCATGAACTCGGCGGATGGGTAGGCCGTCCCGCCCCCAGCTTTGACCTGGTGGGAGCCGGCGACAGGCACCTCAGTTCCTCCGGGCTTGGTGGAAAAGTCGCTCTGCTGTACGTCTGGTTTACCGGCTGCCCGCCCTGCATGAAAGAAGCCCCGGAGCTTGCCCGGCTTCAGCAGGAATTTGGAGCCAAAGGGTTTGAAGTGGTCGGGGCAAACGCTGACGACCTGCTGGGGCTCGGCATCAGTGATGAAGCTCACCAGAAATATGCGGAGAAGGAAGGAATCACGTTTCCCATCGTTCGCTGGACCAAAGAAAGCAACCAGGCTTACGGCAGCATTTCCATTTATCCCACTCTTTTTCTGATTGACCGGCAAGGCAGGATTTCGGGCCACTGGGTAGGATTTACAAGCCCGGCAACGCTTAGTGAGGCCATCAAGAAGGCCATAGCTGAATCATCTGGAAAATCTTAATCTGATTTCAACGGGTCTTCATCAGGGAACCTGAAAACACGATTAAAGGAGGGCACATCGATGAAGTTCCTCACACGCACCGGTCTCGGCGTCGCTGCCATTGCGGCCATCAGCCTTGGAGCATACCTGCTGCTGGCGCAGGGCGGGAATCGGGGAGAAGCCAGTGCAACTATCGGCTCCGCCCACGTTTCAATTGATTATGGCCGCCCAATGCTCAAAGGGCGCGATCCCTTGAGCATGCTCAAACCCGGCCAGGTATGGCGCCTGGGAGCAAGCGAGCCCACGACTATCGAGACCGATCACGACTTGCTTTTTGGAAACACACGGGTCCCGAAGGGAAAACATATCCTTTTGGCCGAGATGGTTGAACCCGGGAAATGGGTCCTGCTGGCATCGACGAAGGCTTTTGACGAATATGATTCCGGAGCGAAGATCGCCGAAACACCCATGAAGGTGGAAAACGGCCGGGATTCGGTGGAACAGATGACCATCAAGCTTTCCGCCAACGGGAACCAGGGTGATCTTGAAGTTGCCTGGGGAACGTCGCGCCTGGCGGCAACCTTCAGCGTGGCTGAATAGCCTCGGAGGCAAACCGCTTGCTTTCCGGCCGCCGACAGAGATGAAGTGTGTCCGCTTCGACTACCAAGGGAGACCCAGCCTGATGCCCAATGCCATCAACGTCCTGGCGCTTTTTGCTCACCCCGATGATGCTGAATTCTTATGTGCCGGGACGCTGGCTCACCTTGCCGCCCGCGGGGTCAAAGTCCACATAGCGACCCTGACAGCGGGAGACTGCGGTAGCACAACCCTTCCGCCGGCCAGAATTTCCGTGGTGCGTCAGAAGGAAGCCTCACGTTCAGCCGGGCTGATCGGCGCCCGGTACCACTGCCTGAAGAGCAAGGACCTCCTGGTCTTTTACGACGCCCCCCACCTGAACAAAGTGATGGAACTGGTCCGGCAGACACGCCCCTCTCTGGTCCTGACGCATTCCCCCGTTGATTACATGCTTGACCACGAAACGGTGAGCCACCTCTGCCAGAGCGCCTGCTTCGGGGCGATGGCTCCCAATTTCAAAACGGGCGCCCGGCGTCCCGCGCCGCCCCTCCAGGGCGTACCCCACCTCTACTATGCCGACGCGTTTGGACGGCGCGATATTCTGGGGGACAAGATTGAATCCGCCATTTCGGTCAACATCAGCGCCACGCTTAAGACGAAGGAAGAAATGCTTGCCTGCCACGACAGCCAGCAGGCCTGGCTCAAGACTCAGCAGGAAATTCCCGAAACGGTCTCCACCATGAGGAAGATAGCGCAGGAAGCTGGAAAGCGGGCCGGTTTTCGCTGGGGGGAAGGGTTCCGCCAGCATCTCGGCCAGGGGTTTCCGGCATCGAACCTGCTGAGGGATTTGTTGGGGACGCTGGTCCGTTAGCCTGGTCTGGACCGGCACGGTGCTGGCATTCGCGAGATGGGGATCCTCGAAATAGAAGTTAATATTCTGTTTGATGACGACTGGCAGTAGCGGCCTGAAGGCCATTCCGCGCGGGGTTCACATTGTCGAGGCCTCCCGGAAAGGAAGATATAATAGGGTCTTGGTTTCAGGATCGAAAAATGATGCGGGAGTAACGACCAATCTCTTGGATAAGGATTCGCGGCAAGCACTCTTGTTTATCACCTTTCGCGGATACAGCCTGCGCGTGCCGCGGAAGCTCTCCGTCCGCACTTTTCTCCATCAATAACTTCTGCCATTTCGCGTTTCTGCTGGCCATCACTTGGCTGGGATGCGCCATACCCGTAACTGCCAGCCCGCCTGAGTGGGGCCAAACGGTCGTTCGGATTGAAGTCAAGACCGACGCTCAACTCTACCTCTATCAATTCAAAAAGCAGATCGTCCAGCACGCCGGCGAGCCACTCGACGCCGCCAAAGTTGATGAAAGCCTGAAAAACCTTTACGCAACGGGCCGCTTTGTCAGTCTTCGGGCCGACACCGAAACCGAAGCAGGCGGGGTGGTTCTGACTTTTACGGGTAAGGCCCGGTACTACATCGGACTTGTGCGGGTGACGGGAACGCCCAAGCCGCTGGACGCCAGCACTCTTGCGGCGGCTGCCAGGTTGCCTCTCGGACGTCCTCTCTACGAAGATGAGCTTGCAGCGGCAACACAGAACATTCTGAACGTGCTTCACGATAACGCCTTCTATCAGGCAAAGATCGAGAACTCAGTGGAGCGCAATCCAGCCACCCAGGAAGCGAATGTCCTGCTGACCATTACGCCCGGACCTCAGGCACGCTTGCGAGGAGTGACTTTCAACGGCCACCCGGCCTATCCTCCTGACCGGCTGCGGTCTGTGACGGGATGGCACCCGGGCGAACGGCTGACTACATCTGACATCGAGAAAGGCCTCTACAAGATTCACAACTTCTACCTGCAACACGGTTACATCCAGGCAAGTACCAACGTTCAAAAGCGGGTATTTGAACCCAAGACGAACACGGAAAACCTTTTCGTCGAGTGCGAATCAGGTCCGGTGGTCGAGGTCCATGTGCGGGGCGCAGGCATTCCCCGTCACAAGCTTCGGGACATCCTGCCCCTGTACCAGGACGGCGTGATTGACCAGCCATCCCTCGAAAGGGGCAGCGAAGCGCTGGCCGGCTTCTACCAGCAGAAAGGCTACCTGCGTGCCCAGGTCACGGTTGATCCGGTGGAACACGTTGAGGCCAATCACATGCGGGTGATTTACAGGGTAACACTCGGCCCGGTCGGGAGCTTTGTGGGATACAAATTCACCGGAAACACCCATGTTTCGGAGGCTGCACTCACTTCGGTCATGACAATCCGTCCCGAACAGTTCCCGTTCCAGAGCGCTGCTTTCAGCACCAGGATGCTCGATAACGACATAAATTCGCTGAAGGGCGTATACCAGGCACAGGGTTTTTTGGACGCAAAGATCACCCCGCAATTTAATTACTACTATCAGGATTTGCCCCAACACCTTTTCGTCACCCTCGAAGTCCAGGAGGGTGAACGCACGATGGTGGGGAAGGTGGAAATCCAGGGTGTTGACGGCGAACAACAGAAGGTGCTGATGTCGCGCCTGGCCAATCAAACCGGCCTGTTCTATTCGCCCGAAAACGAACAAAAAGACCGCGACATGATACTTCGCTATTTCACCAACCGGGGCTATTCTCACGCCAGGGTAGCAACCAGCAGCGCGCCGGCGGGGCAGGACCATCTAATGAATGTGGAGTACCAGGTAGACGCCGGAAACCAGGAAAAGATCGAACGAGTGGTGCTGCTGGGCAACAGGCACACACGCGAAGGAGTTGTCCGGCGCGAACTGACATTCGCCCCAAACCAGCCGGTCAACGAAAGTGCGCTGCTTGAGTCTCAGCGCAAGCTTTATGACCTCGGGTTGTTTAACCAGGTCCAGATTGCCCCTCAAAACCCACAGACCCAGGAATTCGATAAGTCCGTTCTGGTCAGCATGGAAGAGGCGCCCCGCTGGACTCTGGGATATGGGTTCGGTGCCGAGGTCCAGCGGCTGGGCAGCAACGAACCCCAGGGCCAGTTTAAAGCCAGTCCCCGGGTTTCTCTGGATGTCTCACGCATTGGCGTTGGCGGCCGCAACCAGATGTTGAGCCTTCGCAGCAGATTTTCAAGCCTCGATAAGGGGGCCGACATCAGTTACTACGTCCCCAAGTTCCCCAAGCGCCGGGACATCAGCGTTCGGTTCAGCGGCAATATTGACTCCAGCCGCAACGTTTTGACCTTCACCGCAAGGCGAAAGGAAGCTTCGGTGGTTGTGGAAAAGCGCTGGAGCCAGACGACGTTTCTGTCGGCACGATACTCTTTCCGCAAAGTCCAGGCGCTCGACCTGTCAAACCGAATTTCTGCAAACCAGATACCCCTGGCCAGCCGTGCAGCCCAAATCGGCATGTTTGCGCTGAGCTACATTAATGATCACCGCGACAGTCCCATTGATCCCACGCGCGGCTCCTATTCGGTGGTTGATGCCGGTGTCTCATGGTCCGGCCTGGGATCGGAAGCCAACTTCCTGAGACTTTCAGCCCAGAATGCCACCTACTACCGCCTGACTCCCTTTCTGGTTTTCGCGCGCAACACCCGCCTGGCCATTGAATCGCCTTACGGCATGCTCAGGCAGGTGACCGTCACCCAGCCTGACGGGTCACAGCAGGTCATCCTGACGCACGAGATTCCCCTCCCGGAACGGTTCTTTATGGGCGGCAGCGATTCACTTCGCGGGTTTTCCATTAATCAGGCCGGGCCGCGCGATCCGCAAACAGGGTTCCCGATTGGCGGGAACGCCTTGTTTCTCAATTCTCTCGAACTGCGTTTTTCTTTCGCTCGCGACCGCCTTGGCGTGGTCCTTTTTCACGATATGGGGAATGTGTATTCCACTATCCGCAGAATGCGCCTGCTGAAGTTTTCACAGAATTCCCCAACCGATTTTGATTACACTGTCCACGCGGTGGGCCTGGGATTGCTCTACAAAACACCCGTTGGCCCGCTGCGGTTCGACGTGGGCTATGCTCTGAATGCAACCCGGTACCAGGTTGCCGGCCAGAATGGCCTGGAGGTGCTCCGATTGCCACGAATACAGTATTTTCTAAGTATTGGCCAAAGCTTCTGATCGTATGCTGCCTGTTGCTCGCAACGGCGGGTTACCGGGCCGTCCCCGCAAGGGCTGAAACGCTCAACAGCGTTGTCGCCTCGGTGGGCGATGACGCAATTACGCAACGCGACGTGGTCGAGGAGTATCGTTTTGAACGCTTCCTGGAGGGTAAAACTCCGGCAGGCGCGCCTGGCCCTGAAGAGAGCCAGGGAGTGCTCAGCCGGCTTATCAGCCAAAGGCTCCTTGCTGAACAGATGCAGCGGCCCGGGAGGCCGTCGAGAAACGGATCGAAAAACGCCGAGGATACCCTGAAGAGCGTCCGGGAAAAATTCTCTGATCAACAGGCCTACCGCGCTGCCCTGCAGTCGCTTGGAATGACGGAACCGCAGGTGCTGAAACGGCTGGCACTCTACGAGCGCACCCTGCAAATGATTAACAATCGGCTGCGCCCCGCGGCGTTGCCGGACCCATCCGAAGTGGAAGACTATTACAAGAATACCTTTGTCCCCGAATACGCGAAAGAACACGCGGGGCCTCCGCCTCCGCTGGACAATATCAGGGATCAGATCCGGGAAATTCTGGTGCAGAAAAAAATGAATGAGTTGCTGGACAGCTGGCTCGATCGGCTGAAATCAACACACCGGGTGACCATTAACACAGCTGACATGAGATGAGGGTCTCAAGGGTGAATTTGAGGAATCTGAAATTACGGAAGCTGGTCCGCTGGCTGATTTACACGGCCGGGGCCACACTCGTCCTCCTGACCGTCATCATTGCCGTGGCCAGTTCAGCATGGTTCCGCAATGTCCTTCAGCACAGGATTGAATCCGGCCTGATGCATGTCATCGGAGGGAAGGTTGAAATTTCGGGAATGGAATTCAGCCCTCTCAAACTACGGGTCAACATCCACCGGCTGGTGATACACGGACTTGAGAAAAACCCCGGCCAGCCTCTGTTTTCGGCCCGCGACGTGGTGGTAAATATCAGCCCGCAATCCCTCCTGCAATTCCGGCTTCTACTCCAGACACTCCAATGGCAGCAGGCTGAACTCTATGTCCAAACCTACCCCGATGGTTCGACCAATCTTCCGGGCGCTACCACGGCGCCCCGCAGCGGCCAGGCTCTGGCCGGCCTGCTGGATCTGGAGATCAATCGGCTGACGCTGAGCCACACCACCCTGCAGTGGAACGATCAGCGCATTCCTTTCCAGGTGGCCGGCCACAACGTCGCGATGCAACTGCACATCAGCCAAGACCGCCATTATCTGGGCTCCATCGCCTCGTCCGATGCCGTTCTTGACTGGAAAGGCCGCACTTCGCCACACCTGTCATTCGCCACCACGTTCAACCTTTCAGAAGAACAGATTGAAGTGCCCGGTTTAAGCTGGCAAATCGAAAACTTACGCGGACATCTTGCCGGAGCCATTCGCTGGACGCCGCAGCTCGCCGGAAACTTTGAATTCCGCACCAACGGCGGACTCCAGGAATTTGCCCGCGCCCTCAGGATCGCCCCGCTTGAGAGTGGCTATCTTTACCTGGATGGCAAGGGGAGCTATGACGGAAAGGGGATTTCAGTAAAAGGGCGCATTCGCGCGCGTGATCTGAGGTTGAGAACACGGGAAGTTAACCCTGGCGCGGTAAACTTCACCTCTGATTACGAAATTGCAGGGAACCAGTTGCGGGTCCCCAACTTCACTCTTACCGGGCTCAAAGCGAGAGCGGATGGCGATGCCACCGCACAATTGGGCAAAACCCCGCGACAAGTTGTCGTGCGCACCCGATTCAAGGACCTAAACCTCCGCGCCTTAACGCAAGCGATACCCGGCAAAAAGGGCGCCATTGTGGACTTGCATCCCGAGGCGATCATCGCGGGAACACTCAACGCAAAGTGGCAAGAGCGTTTCGGGTTGGAAAGCCAGTTTGACCTTCAATTCAATCCTCCGGAAGAACCGGAGCTCCCCGGACTTCCATTAAGCGGACATGCGCAAGGATCGCTCGATTTGGGAAGAAAGATCCTCCTCACGCTTCATGATGCTGAGATCTCAACTCCCCAGTCCACCATGTCGGCCCGAGGCGCTTTCGGCGACACTCGGTCTTCCCTGTCTGTCAGATTCGTAACTTCAGATTTCGAAGAATGGCGTCCCGTGGCCAAAGTTCTGATCGAAACCCAAAACCCACTTCCGGTCACTCTGCACAGCCAGATGATCTTCACCGGCAACATATCCGGAACTTTTTCGAACCCCGAAATCGAAGGCCAGGTCAGCACCGGGACCTTCAACTACGGAGGGTGGGCCTGGGACAGCTTCCAGGCAGGCATCATAGTCTCCCCGCAGAGGGCCCGAATTCAATCCGGGCAGCTAAAGCTGGGCAAGAGTTCATTGACTCTAAATGCAGAAGCCGGCCTCTATGGCTGGAAGCTTGAACCCTACAGCGCCGTTCGCCTGGGGGCGGCGGCGCACGAATCTCCTCTGGCTGGCTTGCGGGCCGCCCTGGATTTAAAACCTTCAATGCAGGGCCTGATCTCGGGCCAGGTTCAGGTTGAAGGCACGGTTGAAAGCCTGTCTGGCCGCGGCCAGGTTGCCATTCACGATGGTGAGTTCGCGGGAGTCCCGTTCGACTTGTTTTCGGCGGATATTCTTGCCACTCAATCCAACTGGAACATAAGGAACTTCAGGCTTGTAGAAGGTCAAGGGCGGGCAGATGGAAGCATGCAGATTAATCCGGTCCAACGCACGTTTTCCGCCAATGTGCACGGCCGAAATTTTCCGCTGGACCATATCCACTTTCTCAACCCAAAGATGGCTGAGTCAAAAGTGAACGATGGAGTCTCCGGCCTCGTCAGCTTTGATCTTCAGGGTGGAGGAGCTTTTTACAAGGCGCAATTGCATTTGGGCGTCGATATTACCGAACTGGCATGGAAAGGACAGCAACTCGGCAGCGTCCATGGCGACGGCGATTGGCAGGGCCGGCAGATCAAACTCCAGATCAAGGGCGGTGGCGGAGAGGCAGGTAATTTCCAGATGGCCGGAAGTCTGGAGACGCGTGGTGACTGGCCCCTGCAACTTTCCGGACAGTACTCCGGAATGCGCATGGACCCCTGGATCGAAGAGTTTTCGGGCCATTCAATGGCAGCAGAGATTTCCGCCAGCGGCGACTTCACGCTGGAGGGCCCGCTCAAAGAGAAAGGCCGGCTGGCCGGAAGCAGCCAAATCCGCCAACTCCAGATCAACTTCCCATCCCTCGCGCTTTCCAATGATGGACCTTTGGAGGTCAGTTACGCCGGCGGCGACCTCAAACTCAAGCAGTTCCGGCTGCAGGGGCCGTCCACCAATTTTGAAGCCGGTGGCTCCATCCACTTTGGGCGCCCTCCCACACTGGATATCTCCGCCAGAGGAAAAGCGGCGGCCACATTGCTCAGCCTGGTGGCGAGCGGTATTCAGGCGACGGGAGAATCAGACCTGCAAGTGCGAATTCGAGGTTCGTTGGCAGAGCCACAATTGAGCGGCGAGATCCAAGTCAAGGACGTTGGCCTCGGGTACACAGACCTCCCCTTCAGGCTTAATGCCCTGAATGGCGCCATCAAGCTTGAAGGGGAACGGGCGGTCGTTTCTTCCCTGAAAGGAACCATCGGCGGAGGGACAGTAAGCCTTGCCGGCTTCCTGGTCTTGCAGGAAACTCCGCGCTACCAGATCCGGGCCACACTTTCACAGGTCCGCGTGCGTTATCCAGCTGACTTCACGTCTGTCCTGGACGGTAACCTGACGCTGGCCGGGACCACCGCACAGGGGCAGATCAATGGGAACATCGCCGTGCGCAACCTCTTCGCCAGTGAAAGCCTGAATCTCGTTAATCTTCTCTCCGGACCCAGCCCATTTGGCGGGGCTTATGTCTCCCGCCCTTCAACCTTTGCTTCCGCCATCAGTCTCAACGTAAGTCTCGCTTCGGCCCGGCCCGTGCGCATTGAAACTCATGACCTCCGCCTTGTTTCCGATATTGACCTGCACGTGCAGGGGACGCTGGCCAATCCTGTGGTTGTGGGCAACATCTACCTGCGCAGTGGCGATGCCATTTTCCGCGGCAATCGCTACACACTGACCCGCGGCGACATCGCCATGACCAACCCTTTCCGGACTGAGCCGGTCCTCGATCTGC
>OBLQ010000771.1_pt1 | contig 12242 bp, 13 predicted proteins | sample 1519881 | NCBI WGS metagenome assembly OBLQ01 (sample SAMN01911456, study PRJEB22533) | soil metagenome | biome: Soil | place: Malaysia | collected 2012-04-30 | depth DG_metagenome m | reverse complement strand
ACAATGAAGCCTTGTGTCGTTCGGACGCGCTGGACGGCGCGTGGACTGCGTCCTCAGTCGCGCCCATAGCGCTGCTATGAACGCTCCCTGCATCCTTGCCACACACCGACCATCGCACCGCCCGACGAAGCGTCGTCGTGAACCGAGTTCTCAGCGCCTCCACGAGGCGATACTAGGGTCCGATGGATCGCCGCCGGATCGGATCGGGCTCGGAGTGGGAGCGGCGCGGGGGCTACAGCCGCGCCGTCGTCGTGGGGCGACGCGTCTTCGTCGCCGGCACCGCCCCGATCATGCCCGGGGACGCCGACCCGCCGCCCGACCCGTACGGCCAGGCGCGCCGCTGCCTCGAGATCGTCGAGGCAGCGCTGCGCGAGGCCGGCGGCGGGCTCGAGCACGTCGTGCGCACCCGGCTCCTCATGACCGAGGCGTCGTACGCGCCCGAGGTGCTCCGCGCACACGGCGAGGCGTTCGGGGACGTCCGCCCGGCCTGCACCGGGGTCGTCGTAGGGCTGCTCGACCCGCGCTGGCTGGTCGAGATCGAGGTCGAGGCGATCCTGCCCGAGGAATGAGACTGGCAGCCCTTACGGGCCTGTACGTCGCCGTGGTCTGCTCGGCGCAGATCGGGGCGAACAAGGTCGTGCGCCTGCCCTTCACGCACCTCGATGCGCCGGGAGGTGTCTACTCGATCGGCATCGCGCTCGCGCTCGTGCAGCTCGCCCACCACAGCGGCGTGACGCGCCGCGACGGCGCGCTGAACGCGCAGCTGATGATCGGCACCGGTTTCGCCGGCTCCGCCGTCCTCGCCGCCTACATCGCGATCGTCGTCCACTCGCATCCCGCGTTCCCGAACGCGGCGTTCGACCGCGCGGTCGGCTCGACCTGGCGGATCGTCGGATCGAGCCTGGCTGCGTTCATCGTCTCGGAGACCGTGGACAACCTCGTCGGCGCGCCGCTGCGAGGGCGTGTGCACGACGCCGTGCGTGTCGTGGCGTCGAGCGCAGTGAGCGCCCCGATCGACAGTGCCGTCTTCCTCGTGCTCGCGTTCGGCTCGTCCGGCCTCGACTTCTTCGACGGCCAGCTCGTGGGCAAGATCGCGTCTGCGGTGCTGATCGGGATCCCGCTCGTCGTCCTCGGGCGGCGCCTGCTCCCCGCGCCGCTCGCCCGCGCCGACACGCTCGCCCCGGCCGCTTCGGCGGACGCGCATTAGCACCGCGCTCCCAGAGCGCATATCGTTCGTGCATGGACGACCAGCTGTACCCGCCCTCGATCACGGGCAAGGGTGCGAGCTTCCCGCCCGGCGGCAGCGTGCTCGACCACGCGTTCGGCACCGGGGACCAGTTCACGCTCGGCGTCGAGGAGGAGTACATGCTCCTCGACGGCGAGACGTTCGACCTCGTCCAGCACATCGACACCGTCCTCGCCGCGGTCGAGGGGCACGAGTTCCAGCCGCGGGTCAACGCGGAGCTCATGCAGTCCGTGCTCGAGATCGCGACCCCCGTCTGTCACACGCCCGCGGACGTCGCCGTCCACCTCGGGCGTCTACGCAGCTACGTCTGCGAGGTCGCGCGCGAGCAGGGCCTGCGGGTCGGTTCCGCAGGCACGCACCCGTTCTCGCTCTTCGAGCGCCAGCGGATCACGGCGAAGGACCGGTACCGCGCGCTCGTCGACCAGCTGCAGTACATCGCGCGGCGAGAGCTGATCTTCGGCATGCACGTGCACGTCGCCGTCGACGGCCCGGAGAAGGCGATCCAGGTGGTGAACGCGCTGATCGCGCACCTCCCCGAGCTCGTCGCGCTCTCGGCGAGCTCGCCCTTCTGGCGCGGCGCGCCGACGGGGCTGCGCTCCTCGCGACACATGGTCTTCGCCGCCTTCCCCCGCTCCGGCCCGCCGCCGCGCTTCCGCGACTACACGGACTACGCACAGGTCGTGAACCAGCTCGAGAAGACCGGCTGCATCCCCGACTACACGCACATCTGGTGGGACATCCGGCTCCACCCGCGCCTCGGCACCGTCGAGATCCGGATCTGCGACGCGGTCACGCGCCTCGACGACGTGATCGCCATCACCGCGCTCTGCCAGGCGCTCGTCAAGCACTACTCGGAGCTCTACGACGCGGGCGAGGAGATGCCGTCGTTCCATCGCATCCTGACGACCGAGAACAAGTGGCTGGCGGCGCGCTACGGGCTCTCGGCCCCGATCATGGACCTCCACACGAGCGCGAGGAACCGGCACCCCGTGGCGACGATCGTGCGCCGGACCCTCAAGACCGTCGAGCCGCACGCGAGGGAGCTCGGAACGAGCGACGAGCTCGCGGGCATCGAGGAGATCCTGCGTCGCGGTAACGGCGCCGACCGGCAGCTGCGCCTCTTCAACGCCAGCCGCGACATCGTCGAGGTCGTGCGCGCGATCGCGGACGCGACCGAGGCCGTCGAGCTGGCCACGGCGAACGCGGTCTCCGCGTAGAGCCGACGCCTCCGAGCGGACGGGCTCCGACGATCATTTCTTCGCGCCGGGCGACGCGCCGTAGATCGCCACCTCGCGCCAGGAGACCCAAGGGGTCGGGTATGGAGACTGCGGCACGACGAGCCGCACGTACCGGATCCCGCGCCACGGATGCCTCGGTGCGAAGTCGATCCGCTGCAGATCTGCCGTCGGGCCACCGAACACGTGCAGGAGCCGGAAGGTGCCGGCCGCGGTCGCCCGGCCGAGCAGGATGAAGGCCGACCCGGCAGGCATATCCGGCGCCACCAGCCTGACGCGAGCGACGTCCACGCGGCGCTGCAGGTCGATCTCGAGCCAGTGCTGCGGAAAGCCGCCGCTGCTCCACGAGTCGTCGGGCCGCCCGTCGACGGCGAGTATCGGCGGGTTCGTGGGCGCGTACGCGTCGGCCGTCACGGGCCGCCAGAGTGCGAGGTTGCGGTCGACCTTGACCCGCTCGACGTCGAGACGCCGGTCGCGCGGGCCGTCGACGAGAGCCGTGTCGAAGCCGTCGCCACCCCGGACCGCGTCGGGTCCGCCGTCGCGGGCGTCCAGCCGGTCGTCCCCGGGACCGCCGAGGAGGCGGTCACGACCGAGGCCGCCGGCGAGGTAGTCGTTGCCGAACCCCCCGACGAGCGTGTCGTCGGCGCCGAGTCCGACGACGGTGTCGTCGCCGCCGAGCCCGCAGATCACGTCGCGGCCCTCGGTTCCGACGAGCAGGTCGTCGCCGCGCGTGCCCCAGAGGGTGCAGCCCGTCGGACCGGGCGCAAGCGGCTGCCAGGCCGGTGCAGTACCGCCCGCCGTCGTCAGCTGACGAGCGTCCGATCCATCGCGCACCATCGTCCAGACCTGCTGGCTCCTCTCGAAGGCGATCTGCGTGCCGTCGGGCGACCAGGCAGGCCCGCTGTCCCAGCCCAGCCCGTCGGTGAGCGCATGCAGCCCGCTCCCGTCGGGGTTGACCGCGTAGATACGCGACGAGCCATAGCCGTTGCTCGCGAACGCGATCGTCCCGCCGTCGGGCGACCAGGCGGGCGAGAGATCGCTGGCCGTGGACTCGGGCATGAGCGTGGATTCCTTGCCCGACGCGACGTCGAGCAGTGAGACGGCGCTTCGATAGACGTCGACGCCGTCCTGGATCCGGTCCGCCCAGAGCGCGTACGCGATCGTCTTGCCGTCAGGCGACCACGTCGGATGGGAGGCCCACCCGACGGAGTTGGCGGTCAGCTGCGTGCGCCCGCCTCCGTCCGGCGACACGACCCCGATGTTCGCGCCGTTTGCGAACGCGATCCTCGTGCCGTCGGGCGACCAGGCCGGATCGCTGTCCTGGCCGTCCGTCGTCACCAGCCGAGCGTCGCTCCCGTCGGGCTGCATGACGAGCATGCCGACCCGACCTGGCAGGTGCGCGACCACGGCCAGCTGCGAACCGTCGGGCGACCAGGCGGGAGCCGTGTCGCCGACGTTCAGCTCGACACCCCACTGGCCGCTGCCGTCGGGGTTCATCGAGGCAATGCCCGTGCTCGCCGAGAACGCGATGCGGCCGTTCTCGCGCGGCATCGTCGTTGCGCCGCGAGCTGTGGAACCCTGCGCGACGACGGTGATGCAGATCGCGCCGACTAACGCGAGAGCACGTCGTGCTGGAGCCGTCGATCCTGAGTGAGACATTGCAGTCCCTCCTCGACGAAGACCGACCGAGGCTACGCCGCAATCGTCACGAACCCGTCAGGGCGGTGTTCGGATCCAGGCCGAAACCTGTTCGGATCTTGCGCAACGGACTCCGACCCTCCGCGCGGACGTAGAGTGCACTCGTGCTGGCCGTCGGCGACACGATTCCGGGAGACGCGCGCGTCTGGACGACCCCGCAGGAGAGCGCAACCCTCGGTGAGATCGTCTCGGACGGGCCGATCCTGCTGCTCTTCTATCTCTTCGACTGGTCGTCGACCTGAACGAACGAGATGGAGCTCCTGCGTGACAGGAGCGAGGAGTTCGGCGCCACGAGCGTGCAGCCGTACGCGATCTCGCGCGACTCACCCTGGACGCACGTCGCGTGGCTGCAGGCGCTCGACCTCGACTTCCCGCTCCTCTCCGACTGGAACGGGGAGGCGACCCACGGCTTCGGCGTCGCCCACGAGTACCGGGGCCTGCAAGGCGTCTCGAGGCGGTCGGCGTTCCTCGTCGACGGCGGCGGCACCGTTCGCGGCGCCTGGGCGTACGAGTCCTCGGAGCTGCCCGACTTCGACGTCCTGCTCGCGGCCGCACGGACGCTCTAGCTGCGGCCGTCCGCCGGATCCCGTTTACTGCGCCGTCATGGAGACACAACAGACCGCCCGGGTGCCTGCGGATCGCGGGGCCTCGAGCTACATCACCGCCGCGATCGGGCTCGCGGTCCTGGTCGTCGGCATCGTCTTCGCCTTCAATGCCACCGACGCGAGCTCTCACTGGTTCGCCCTCTTCAAGCTGATCCACGTCAGCGTCGCCGTCTTCTGGGTGGGCGGCGGGATCCTCCTCACAGTGCTCGCCTTGCGGGCCGAGCGGTCGGGTAGCCCCGAGGAGCTCGCGACGATCGCGAGGCAGGCTGCCTTCGTCGGCGAGAGGCTGTTCGCCCCCGGCGGCCTCCTCGTCCTCGCGATGGGCATCACGATGGTGATCAACCAGCACCTGAGCTGGGGAACGTTCTGGATCGACGCGGGCCTCGCCGGCTACGCATCGACGTTCGTCACGGGCATGGCCGTCCTCTCGCCGCTCGCGAAGCGCGTCGCGGCTCTGCTGGAGGAGCAAGGGGCCGCGGCAGCCGAGACGCAGGCCGCGATCAAGCGGATCCTGCTCGTGGCCCGCTTCGACGTCGGCGTGCTGCTGCTCGTCGTCGCCGACATGCTCATGAAGCCGTTCAGCTGACATCGACAACGGCCGCCCGGAGCGATGAGTTCCGGGCGGCCGGGTCGTCTCTTCCCTAGACCGTCGCCGATCGGCGACACTCCAGACAGTCCATCGAACCGGAGGAGACTCGGATGCCACGGACGCTGCTGCTGGTCGGTACCCGGAAGGGCTGCTTCCTGCTCGAGAGCGACGCCGACCGCCGAACGTGGACGACGCGCGGCCCGTTCTGCGAGGGCTGGCCCGTCTACCACGTGATCTACGACCCCGGCTCGGGCTCGATCTACGCAGCCGCGGCGAGCGAGTGGCACGGCTCGGCCGTCTGGCGCAGCCGCGACCTGGGAGAGACGTGGGAGCTGTCGAGCGAAGGTCTCGCCTACGACGAGGACGGCAACCGGAAGGTCTCGAAGGTCTCGTCGCTGGCGGCGGCGCACGGCCGCCTGCTCGTCGGCGCCGAGGCGCCCGGGATCTTCGAGAGCCGGGACGACGGACTCACGTGGTCGCTCCTCTCGACGCTCGCCGGCCAGCCCGGGAGCGAGGTCTGGGACGATCCCGCGAACCAGCCGCCGGGACACCTCGGCATCTCGGCGCTGATGACCGACCCCGACGACGCGGCGCGCTTCTGGGCGATCGTGCAGGGCATCGGCTTCTTCGAGACGACCGACGACGGAGCCACCTGGACGCCTCGGAACCGCGGCCTGCGGGCCGACTGGCCGCGCCCGCACGAGGAGGTCGGCTTCTGTGTCCACCGGCTCGTCCGCGCGCCGACCGACGGGCAGCGGATGTTCCAGCAGAACCACGTCGGCATGCATCGCTCCGACGACGGTGGCCACTCGTGGAGCGAGATCACAGAGGGCCTGCCGAGCGAGTTCGGCTTCGCCGCCGCAGTCCATCCGCACGACCGCGACACGTTCTACGTGATCCCGCTCGACCCGGGCCACGGCAGGATGATGCTGGACGGGAAGGCGGCGGTCTGGCGGACGCGCGACGCCGGATCGAGCTGGCAGCGGCTCGATCGCGGATTGCCGCAGACCGACGCACACCTCGGCGTGCTTCGGTCGGCGATGACCATCGACGGCTACGACACTCCGGGCCTCTACTTCGGCACGAGCACCGGTCAGGTCTTCGCGAGCCCGGACGAAGGGGAGAGCTGGAGCGAGATCGCGAGCTACCTGCCGGCGATCTCGTCGGTCGAGGTCGCGACCCTGGAGTAGGTGGGTTGGCCGACCTGCACCTGCCGACGACGCTGACGCCGCTCTTCGCGGGGCTGCCGCGCCGGCTCGACATCGAGGCGGCCACGGTCGGCGAGGCGATCGACCGCCTGGAAGAACAGTGGCCGGGCCTGCGCGACCGACTCTGCGAGCCAGGTCCGGCCTTGCGCCGCCACATCCACGTCTACGTCGACCGCGAGCGCGCCGCCCTCGACACCGCGCTGGGCGAGCGCTCGCGGGTCGACGTGATCGCGGCGATCAGCGGAGGCTGAGGCGCCGGGGGACCTGGACCTCCGTCCGGGAGAACCCCGGTCGTTCGGGGCGCAGGGCGCGGGCCTGATCCGCCGAACTGGAGTGCAGTCGTTCGCGGCACCGTGTCATCGACGATGAGGTCTCCTCGGCCCTCGGTCAGGACGTCTCATCCGACATCCGGCACGGCACCGCGACCCTCACTGCGAGACGGGCGCTGTCGTCGTCCGTCTCGGGCTACCGACGTCCGGCCGCGGCGAGGACGATCAGCGCCGTCGCCTGCTCGACGGAGAGCGTGTCCGTGTTGACCACGAGGTCGTACTGGGTCGGCAGCTCTTCCTTCGTGCCGTAGAAGCGCTTGAGGTAGTCGGCGCGCTCCGTGTCCGAGCTCTTGATCGTGCGAGCCGCTTCCTCGTCGCTCAGCCCCTCGGACGCGGAGAGCCGCTGCGAGCGCGTCTCCGGCGAAGCGGTGACGAGCACACGGAGCGCCTTCGGGTCCGCACCGATCGCGTGCGACGCAGCGTGGGCGACGATGACCGCGTTCCCCCGCTCGACGACCTCGCCGATCGCGTCGCGGATGAACTCCCGCACCGCCTCGGTCGGATGCTCGTTCCAATCCGGGGGAAGCGGTGTTGCGTCGAGCGCCGCACCCCCCTGCGCCAGGTAGTCGAGCCACCGCGCGAAAAGCGACTTGCGGCGCTCTGCGTCGGCCACCGTCTCCGGGTCGACGTCGCCGAGCTCGGCTGCCCGCGCGATGATCTCCTCGTCGACGAAGAGGAAGCCGAGCCGCTGGGCGACCAGGCGGCCCACGTCCTCGCCGCCCGATCCCCAGGCGCGCGAGATGCATACGAGCGAGCGGGACACGTGCGGTCAGCCTACGGGCGGGGCTCTTCGCGCGTCAAACGCCAGGCGGCTCGGTCGACCGCGCCCCGCCCCATCCGAGCGTGAGGGAGGCGGCGACCGCGGCCGCAAGGGCTTCGTCGCGATCCGTCTCGTCGCTGGCGTACCCGGTGCTTCGGATGCTCCCTCCGGACACGAGCTCGAGATCCTGCTCCGAGAGCTCCTCGACGCCGAACGAGCGCTGGACCGCCCGCACGTCGTCAGGACCGAGATCGAAACCCTCCTCGCGGGCGACCGCCAACCGCTCCTCGGCGCTCTCGGCAGCTGCCAGCTTCGCCAAGAACGCCCGGTCGCTCCTCAGCCGCGTCGCAAACGCTTCAGCTGTCTCGGCCGTCATGGCCGCCCCCCTTCCCGCCGATGCCAAGCCCGGGCGACGATTCTAGCTTCGAACTGTCGCGACCCGCGAGCGCTCGCGAAATTACATTCCCGTGGTGGACGGCCGAGCACGACGGTGCGGGCTCGCGTATCGACCGACGAAGCCGCGCGGTGATCTCGATGCTGCTCGGCGCCGTGGCGGGCGGGCTGCTCGCCCTGCACGTCGACGTCGCCGCGTCCCTCGGCCTGGCGACCGCGCTCCTGCTCGGCGTGGTGGTCTCGGTGCTGGGACCGGTGAAGCCCAGGCTGCCGCGGCCGCCGACGTCCAAGCATCCGTCGTGAGGGGCTAGCTGCGCGACGACTCCGGGTTCCGGCTGGACGCGTCGCCGTACCGGCACACCACCTTGCCGAACCGATCGCGTTCGAGATACGTCCGACTCAGGAAGGCTCCTGCTCCGTCGGCCTCCATGACACAGTCCAGCTCGACGTGGAGCTGTCCGGCGCCGAACGCTTCGACCGCTCGCTCGAGATCGGCCGTGGAGCCCAGGCAGTTCGCCACGATCGAGACGTTTCGCGGCAGCGCCGCCCCGAGCACGACGTCGTTGAGCACCGGCCGCGGGGCGAACCCGGCGAGCGCCTCCGCCCGAGCCGGGAACTGTCGCTCCAACCCGCAGCTCACGTAGACGCCGAAGCCGGCGAGCACCGGAACCGCGCGCTCGAGATAGAGGTCGAAGAACGGGTCGAGGACGGCTGCGAACCCGCCGACCTCTTTCGCGTATTCGGCGATGCCGTCGGCCCGGTCGAATCGCGGCCCGTCGTGCTCGATGACGAACGCCTGCTCGGCACCGAGGGCACGCAGCCGCTCGCCAGCCGCAGCCGAGGTCGTCGTCACCGAGACCGTCGCGCCGGCAAAGCGAGCGGCCTGGAGCAGGAAGAGCGCCGTGTTCGAGGAGCCGGCCGTCACGAGCACCTCGGACCCGGGCCCCACGCCGGCACGTCGGACCATCGAGAAGCTGGTCTGTCCGCCGATGGAGAAGGCCGCGGCAACCGAATCGCTCATCGAGTCGGGCACGCGCATCAGCTTTCTCGCGGGCAGAGCCTGGAGACAGCGCGAGGCATGGTTCGTCGGCAGTCCCCATGGTTGCTCCCCGTAGCCGAAGCACCCGTCGACCATGACGCGATCACCCGGCCCGACGGCGCTCACACCGCTCCCGACCGCCGCCACCCGTCCCGCGAGCTCGGAGCCGATGACATAGAAGCCGTGCTCGGACGGAGTCGTCGCGGCCCGGAGGACGAGCGCCTTGTCCCGATAGTTGCAGGAGAACGCCGCCACCTCGACGAGCGCGTCGAGCCGGTTCGCGCCGTCCGGCTCGAAATCGACCTCGTTCACCGAGACGAACCCGCACCGCACCTCGTAGCCGCCGATCTCGATCGTCTCGAAAGGCGTGCCGTCGTGGGCGCGCACATCCGAGCCCGCGCAGGCAATCGCGAGGCCCAGCGGTGTCTCGGTCGTCCCTGGGGGCATCTCGAGCAGACGTTACTTCCGGTCGACGGCGGCCGGCGGCAGCTCGAGCAGTCGCAGCGACCACGCTGACCGCGGGCTGGCGAGGGACGAGAAGGCGTGTGCGACGGCGGCCAAGCCCCACAGCGCCGAGAGACGGAAGCGATCGGCCGCGTGGTTCTCGGGAAACCAGCGCCCGAACCGCTCGCGACGAGCGAGCAGCTGCTCGCCGAACGCCGAAGCTCGCCGCTCCGCGTCCGGCTCTCCGCTCACCCGGTAGGCGACGATCGCCGCTTCGAGGCCGCTCAGCAGGCCGAGGGAGGTATCGGGAGCAGAGGGCGGGCCCGGTGCGCGGCCCATGGCGAGCAGCACGAGGCGGTCGCCGTCGCGCTCGAGCCGCCCCTCGGCCTGCCACGTGGTCACGACCTCAGGGAGCTCGCTACCCGTGTTGCGCGCGTGCCGCCACAGTGCGAGGGCGGCTGAGCCGCGCGGGGACGGCACCGTACCGGCAAGCAGCGGGTCGACGCCCGCGCCGTTCCACGACCCGTCCCAGCGCTCGACGAGATAGGCCAGCAGCCGCTCCCGGATGGCGTCGAGGGAGGCATCGGTCGGCGCCTCGGTTCGTCCACGACTCTCCGCGAGCACCTCCGCCGCGAGGAGGAGGCCGGCAGCAGGCACAAGCCTTCCTTCCGGCCATGCGCGACCGGGATCGAGCGCTGCGAGCAGCTCTATCGCCTCGCGCCGCTCGCGCGGCTGCACTGCCCCGGGGATGTCCGCGGGAATCGCGCAGAGGCAGTAGAGCCACGCGGGAAGACCCCAGTAGGGACCACAGAGGGGCGGATCCTTGCCGGAGTCGAGCCAGCGTTCGACGTCGTCGTAGACGTAGCGGCTCTGCTGTCGAACCTGCGCGACCAGCAGCTCGGCCTCGGCGGCCAGCTCGCTGCCGAGCGAATCGGAGGCGCCGCCCACGTCCGTCCCGGTTGCGCTCCGAACGAGGGTCGCGAGCTCGATCGCTATGCCGGCGTCGCCAGACAGGACGTCCGGCGTCCGTAGGGCAGGAAGCCCGAACGCAACGTTGTGGGGGACGTACGCCAACCCTGCGCGCAGTCGAGCCCCGCCGGGCCCACCGCCACGCAGGAACCCGAGCAGCTCTCTCGCAACCCGATCGGCCTCGCCGGCCCAGTTCACCGTCGTGAGCTCGGCAGAAACCCTCCTGCGCCTGTCGGCTGCAGCGGCGTCGGCTCGATGTCCGGGAGCCGCGCAGAACGCCAGAGTCCGCAACCCATCCAGGTCGGCTGCCTCGGGATCGAGCGTCAGGCCGTTCAGCCTCTCGCGTACGCCCGCAAGCGACGGCTCGTGTAGTACGGCCGGCGCCACGCGGCCGTCGGGCCCGATTAGATCCATCCCGCCGACCGAGAAGTGGAACAGCGGTATGTCGAGGTCGCGCAGCGCTGCGACCTCGGCCTCGACGAGCGGCTCGGCGAGACCGAAGCGGCCGTGCGCCCGCCACAGCCGCTCGAGCACGAGGTCGCGCTCCACCCCGTCTGCCAGCGCCTGCGGAGTCAGGCTGTCCAGGAGCAGCCGCATGTACACCCACGTGTTCCGGAGGATGGCCCGCGCCGGCAGAGCTTCCCACCCCTCCAGCACGCGGAGGAGCTCGGTTCGGCGCTCGACGAGTCGTTGGTGCATGAGGGCAAAGCCCTCGACCAAGGCGTCGACGTGCTCGAGGATCGGAGCGTTCGAGCTGTCCGCCAGCAGGCCGAAGTCCTCGATGCGCATCTCGGCGCGAGTCAGCAGGGGAGCCGTGAGCAGGCCAAGGCGGGCACCGGCCGGCTGCCACGGGAGCTCGTCGGCGGGCACGAACAGGAACGGCACGATCGTCTCGGTGTCGACCGGGACGAGCTGGTCCTCCGCGATCAGCACGTTCACCTTCAGCAGGTCGCTCCCGCCCAGTACGGAGAAGAGCCGGACCCACATCCCGAGCTGTCGCGCCAACCTCCTCCATGCGGCACGGGACGACGGCTTGCGCTCGCAGATCGCCACCTCGAAGGCGTACCCCGTCCTGGACAGCCGCGCTGGAAGCGCGAGGCCCACGTCGAGCCGGTTCACGAGCGCGCGGAACGCGTCACCGAGACGCGGATCCTTCGGCTTGTAGTAGAGACGCGCGCCACCCTCGAGCTCGATCTCCGTCACGCATCGCCCCCCGCTGTGCCGGTCACCGGCGCCCGACTCGGCGCCTACAGGGATCGGCGCTGCCATGGAGCTCGCGTCACCCAGCAGCGCGCGAAGCTCCTGCGCGTCGGCACCAAGCCTCTCGAGCAGCTCGCCGGCGGAATCCGCCCAGCTCGATGCGAGCACGCCGAGCACCCGCGCGAGCGCCGGCGAGCGGTGCAGTACCGCCATCCAGCCGTCGAGCGGTGGCTCGTCGGGCGGGAATGCCTCGTCGAGCCCGCGCAGCGACGAGATCGAGAAGAACAGCACCTGCCGGAGCAGACCCGCGGCGATGCCGTCCTCGAGCCCGTCCGACGTCTGACCGTGAGCACGCAGCCGCTCACGCGCCCAGGGCAGGAACGCCGCAAGTGCCCGCTCGGCGAAGCCCTCCCGCACCGTGATGCTCTGTCCGTCGGCGACCGGCAGCACGCCGCCGGCTGTGATCGAGCGCGCAAGCGCGAGGTCGTGTGGCGCAGGGTTCACCTCCGCGGAGCGGAGCAGCGCCG